>Ga0208185_1000116_pt1 | contig 49876 bp, 34 predicted proteins | sample EasRivMeERMLT700_FD_187532 | JGI IMG/M metagenome (GOLD analysis project Ga0208185, IMG submission 187532) | Soil microbial communities from meander-bound floodplain in the East River, Colorado, USA - East River MetaG ERMLT700 (SPAdes) (version 2) | ecosystem: Environmental > Terrestrial > Soil... | reverse complement strand
CGCACCGCTGGTGATCGGACTGATGGCCGTCGTGCCGACACCTGGACCAACCGAGGCCGGGCTGTTCACACAACTCAGCCAGCCGATGAACGCACCGCTCACCACACAGGCCGCTGGCGAATGCGTCGCCCCGTCATACGCGTTCGACCCGCTGCCCGCCGTCGCCGTGACTTCCGCCGGACTGATCGTGTAAGACCCGTCGACGGGCGTGACCGTAAAGTTGGCCAGGTCCGCACCACTGGTGATCGGACTGATGGCCGTCGTGCCGACACCCGGCCCGACCGAGGCCGGGCTGTTCACACAACTCAGCCCGCCGATGAACGCACCGCTCACCACACAGGCCGCTGGCGAATGCGTCGCCCCGTCATAGACGTTCGACCCGCTGCCGGCCGTCGCCGTGACTTCCGCCGGACTGATCGTGTAGGACCCATCGACAGGCGTGACCGTAAAGTTGGCCAGGTCCGCACCACTGGTGATCGGACTGATGGCCGTCGTGCCGACACCTGGACCGACCGAGGCCGGGCTGTTCACACAACTCAGCCCGCCGATGAACGCACCGCTCACCACACAGGCCGCTGACGAATGCGTCGCGCCGTCATAGACGTTCGACCCGCTGCCGGCCGTCGCCGTAACGTTGCGCTTATTTACCGTCACCGTTCCGGCCACGAAACTGAAGGCGTAGTTGTTGTCGGATCCTCCGGAGCAACTTGTTGACTGGGAACTTAGTGCCGCGCTCGTAGTTGTGTAGGTCGTCGTGCAGATCGGTGGTGTGTCGATGCCAGCCGCGTTGTCAGGGGACACAAAGGTTGCGTAGCTCGGTGCCGCCGTCGGAACTGGGTCGCCATAATTTACCGTATGGCTAGATGCTGTGACCGTCAGAGGTGCTTTGGCGATTGTTACTCCCGAACTTTGAACCGCAAGTCCGGGCGATGTGCCGGTTGCCGCGACTGGGGTCACTTCAAAGGTCAGTGTTTGTCCAACGTCTGCGCTTACTGTTGTATAGGTCAGACTTGTTCCCACAACAGTTGACCCATTTCGCAACCAGCGGAATGTGGACGTGCCCTGGGCATCGCTGTTGGCATCGCTGTAGGTGTAGTTTCCCGTCAACAACTGCCCGTATTGGGCTGTGCCGGAAATTGACACCGCGCTGGCAACAGGCGCCGCGTTGGCGCCGGTGACAGTAACTGCGGGCGGGCTGACGAGCGGCGGGTAGGGGCCGCTCGAGCAGTTGACGTTTCCAAATGAGCTGCTGTTCCACGTAAATGGGGAGCCGGTCGTGGAAGCTGGGGCGCTTACTTGGACACTGAAGTCGACTCTCTCGTTCGGGTCCAGCGTGTCAGTATTGCTGTTCGAAGCAGCTTTCGCCGTTAGCACTTGGCCACTGCGGCTAACCGTCCATCCCGCCTTGGATGAAAAGACGACTGCGGGCGTTCCCGGCGACGTGAACTGTGTCGGAATCGTTACAGTCACGCAAGCCATCTTTTCGTTATTAGTGCTTGTATTCGTCGTCCTCAAGGTGAAAGTACTTGTGCTAAGCGTAGAAACGGACGTCGGGCTGATAGTCAAAGTCCATTGGTTCCCGTCCGTAAACGTCGTCTGCGCGCGGCGCTCTCCTTCGGCCGTCACCTGCTTTGCCATCAGATAGAATCGGACGTTCAGATCGTGCAGTTCCGGCGCCCACTGATCCCAGTAGATGTTCCCGTTGCTATCCGCCTTCACGTGAAGGACGTAGTCCTCATGGACCGCCGGATCCTCTTGGAACACTAGCGTCACCCACCCCTTGTCCGGATCTGGTGAGTACTCCCACCCGCTGCCGCTAATAATCGCCTTCACGCCCGGTGCGTAGTCGTCCTTGTCCGTCTTGACTGTCGCGAAGCGATAGACCTCGGCATCCGGCGCGCCGCCGCCCATCGCGACCGCGTAGCCCTCGATGTGCGGTGCGGCAACGGCGCTCACGCGTGGCGCCGCCATTGAGCCGGTTGGCCCGAAGTGCCCAATCCCGTACGAGTACGGATCCGGGAACTCCGCAGGCAGGAAGAGATCTGAAGTCAGCTGCGCGACGTCGTTCGACGATCCGCCGGCGATCAGCACGCTGTTGTTCCACGGCAGCAGAACCGCCGCGTGGCCGCTTCGCGCCACGCTCATCCCGGTGTCAACCGCTTCGAACAACTGCGACCATGGCTGGTAGATTTCCGCCGACGCAAGGTCCGCGCTCCCGTTGTTGCCGCCTGCAATCAGCACGCGTCCGTCGATGAGCGTCGTCGCCGACGCGCCGGTCCGCGGCATCAGCATCGGCAAGGTCGTTGGTGTCGTGGTGTCGGCGCTCGGATCGTAAATCTCCGCCGTCTGCAGGACGACGTCGTCGGTCGTGGTGCCGCCGGCAATCAGCACGGTGCCGTCCGCCAGTCGCGCCGCTGCATGGCCACTGCGTGGCTGCGGCATCGTGGCGCTCGGCACGGATGTTCCAGAAGAGGGGTCGAACAGCTCGAGATCGTTTCTCAGAAGACCGGCGACCGTGCCGCCGACGATCAGCACGCGCCCGTCATCGAGCAGCGTTGCGGTATGCCCCACGCGAGGCGCGAGAAGTTGCCCTGCGCTTGCGAACGATCCATCAGCTGGGTTGAAGATGACAACGGTATCTGTTGGCGTGCCTTGGATCGACCCACCCGCGATGAGCGTGCGGCCGTCAGCCAGTGCGACCGCGGCCCCGCCGATGCGGCTCTCGGGCGTGGCGCCGATCGATGCCCACGTGCCCACCGCCTGCGGCGGCTCGGCGCGCAGTAGCAGACCGGCAGCCGATACGAACGCCGCCACCAGCACAACGCCAAACGCGATCCGATACTGCGAATACCGTGTCATCACTAAGTTGCCCCTCTGTGTAACGCCGGAATGGACACACCCCTTCCTCCAGGACCCGATAAGTCCCCTTACCGTGATCTACTGAGGCAGGTTGCGTCGTGAGGGAGCAACGCGTGTACCGGTAAATGAAGCGTGCACGCATAGCGCGCGAGTGCACGTCACTGCGCAGGGGCGCCACTTATCGCGCTGGTTTTGAATGACTGAGAGATCGGAGCTGACCTGCGTGGACCAGATGCAAATCCGCCCAGGACCAGATTCCAACCGGACCGGTCCGCGCGCTCTCGGGGCGCTGCAGGCCACAGAAAGTCAGACCGGAGGGAAAGGGTGCACGCACAGCACGAACGGCGATGGCGCAGTCGTCACGCAGAGGGGTCTGACAGAGCCTGGGCGAGGTTTGAGTCCTGACCTCGCCATAAGAAAAGAAGCCACGCGGCAACGTTCAGGAGATTCGGAATGCCCGCGGATGGCGGCCGACGTGGACCTCCGCGTTGCGGGATTGGGGATTGGCAGTCTGTCGCCTGGACCGGCGCGGACCCCACCGGCGATGAAATAAGGATAATTCGAGGGGCGAAATGCGCGATCGCCGTTATCTCCGAGGCGAATAGCAGACTGTTGGCGGAGAGGGTGGGATTCGTTCCCGACGAACCCGCCTCGGGTGACGAAAAGCCATCAGCCACGGAGGTGGCCGATGGCATTTCCGTTCTTTAGAGGGGATCGGCGACTTCGTCGAATGCGTAGCACTCATGCTCGAGAAGCTGCGCATTCGGTTCCTTCCGACGATAGAGGATCATCCTCATCGTCCACGGTCTCGTGAACACCTTCGGATCCTCCACCGTCACCTCATAGTTGATGTGGTCGGGACCGATGAGCGTGTAGCGTTCGATCAGGTGCAGGGCCTCGCTGTGGAAATTCCCGGCCCGGTCGAACCACGTCTGATCGTTGAAATGCACGATGTCGACGACTAACGTATCGCCTTCCCAACGACCGCGCGAATCGCCCATCCACCAGTCGATCGGGCCACGCGGATGTGCGGTTCCATTCACGTAGATGTGGCGAACTGCGTGAACGTATTCATGAACGAACGCGAGGTACGTGGGTGTCTGAAAAATCTGAAACGGATACGGCATGTACATGAGTCGCGGCACGCCGGGCAGGAAGCACCGGGTTTCAGGGTCCGCGGTCGCGCGGTTAGCGAAGTTCTCCTTTTTTTTCTCCGCGGCCCATGGCTGGTAGGGGATGACGTTGCCCTCGACGACACCTTGCCCTGCAGGAATGTCCTTCTGCGCCGAGTGACCCTGAATATCCCACGCGGCCGTGTTCACCACCTGCCAGATGCCCGATAGGTTGGGCTTTCCGTCGGCCGACCGCGGGATTTGACCGGCCTGCGTTCCGGCCGCTGGAGCCTGGGCGGCCGCCACCGCTGGCATGAACCAGAGAAGAGCCATCACCAGCCGCACCGCAGCAACCGCCAAATGGACACGCCGATTTCTCATCTGATCACCCTCTCGTCAAGGGACCGGGCCCCCGCTGGCTTCGCCGATCATTGCGGGCGCTTCTCGGTATTGCCAGCGGAATCAGTGTGGGGCGGCGGACAGACCCTCAATACACGCGTCTTCCAGGAGCTCAAACCCTTGTTCGGCGGTACGTTTATGGGTAAACGCGATCTTCCAGGGTCTGGTATAGGCCTTCGGGTCCTCGAGCGTCGCCTCGTAGTTAATCGTGTTGGCATCGACAAACGCGAAGCGTTCCACCACGTGCAACGCATCGCTGTGGTATGCGCCAGCCTGGTCGAACCAGGTGCGCGCGTCGTGATTGGTGACGTCCACGACCAGCGTATTTCCCTCCCAGCGGCCGCGCGAGTCCCCCCTCCACAGCTTGATGTTCTCTTCAAGGTGCGGACGGCCGTCCAGCGGGATCACGCGAAAGGCGTGCTCGTACTGGTACAGGAACAGGACGTATCCCGGATTCTGGATAATCCGAAATGGTTGGAGGAACTCGAACCGTGGCACACCGGCCAACAAACACCGGAAGATCGGGTCGCGCAGCTGCAAGTTGGGATTGTGGCGGTTCGCAAAACGCCGATTCTTGATCGCCTGGGCCGCGGGAGTGTACGGAATCGTGTGGTCCGGCGGGTCCACAATCATGTCCGATGGCATCGCCGGCCGCCCCGCCATCTTTGCGTGAAGGGCGTCGGACCCTTTCTCGATGTCATCGGCCTCATCCGTTCCGATGTCGGCAGACCAGAATCCCTCACCCTGTACATCCGGCTGACCATCCGGCAGACGCGCCGGCGACCACGGCTTTGCGGTGGCCGCCGGCGCCTGGGCAGCAGCCACGGCGGTCGCCAGCGACATGTCGGCGGCTCCCACCGCCAGCGCGGTGACAGTCACAGCACGGAAGAATCGATGCATCCCGCTACTCCTCCCCGCGTTGGATCGTGTGTCCCTGGCCGGTAGATTCCTGGGGAAACGCTGCCGACGGCCGTCGCACTTGGGATCGCCTAAGCGGACGCGTGTCGCTACGTTCTCGGGCTCTGCGTGAGGACTGGGTCCCTATAAGGCGGCCGCAAACCAGTATGAGCAGCACGTATGTACCACGGGTTGCGCGGTGAGGCAAGACGCATGGACAGCCACGCGATCGCGAGCCGTGAAGGTCGGCGGTCGCATCGACGGCTCGAAGGACATGGCTCGAGCGCGCGCCGACAGTACGCGTGCCTAAGAACCGCCGAGGAGTTTTTGGTAACCCCCACCCTTCGTCATCAGGGCGCTGCGAGCGTGAAACGACAACGTTCTGGCCACGAGATCCTCGCGCTCCGACACCAACTCGCCGTGGAGGCTGCAGGATTCATGCACCAGCGCCGATCAACGTCAAGATGATGTACTATCCGCCCGCCCAAACTCGGGAGGAGCTCCATGAGGCATGTCGTTTCAGCATCGCTGTTCGTGCTTACCTGCGCGCTGGCGCAGCCGGCGGCCGCTCAAGTCGAGGACAAGCCGGTGCCCATGGACAAGGCGCCGTTCCACATTCCGGTCTTCTCCAACGACTACCTGATTCTCTTGAACGTCAACATTCCGCCCGGGCGCAACACCGGATACCACATCCACTATGCGGACTCCGTGTCCGTGAACCTGACTCCGGCCTCGCAGACCAATCAGGATTACGGCTCGTCAGTAGTGAGCGCGCCGGGCACGGGTGGAGACGGTGAACCCGGCCGTGCGACGTTTACGGATGTGACCAAGAATGGTCCGCGCACGCACAAGGCGACCAATGTCGGGCCGACGCCGTTCCACAATATCTCCTTCATCCTGAAGAATCGCGCACCGACCGGAACCACAGTGTCGGACCGTTCGGGTGTTAGGGGCTACACCCAGATCATGGACAACGCGCGGCTGAGGGCCTGGCGTGTCGCTCTGAAACCCGGAGAGGCGACGGGACAGATCACGCAAACAGCCCCGGGTCTCAGAGTCTACGTCCACGGCGGCGTACTAGCCGAGATGATGCCTGGATCGGCCGACCGCGGCATGGCTCCGTACGAAGGCGATTTCATCTGGCAGGATGCAGGGCAGACGAGAACCGTGAAGAACACCGGTACGACCCTCATTGAATTCGTCGAATTCGAGCTGAAATAAGGCCGGCAAGCTATTACTCGAGAAATTCTCCGATCTTCGGTTTGCCGGTTCCGCTGCAACTCCCGCCTCCGTACGTCAGGAATTTCTGCACACGACCGGCGCCATCGACCTCGCCGACATAGATGTTGCCCTCCGAGTCGACGCTCAGCGTGTGCGGCCAGTGAAAGGTGCCGGCCTGCCGGCCGCCTGTGCCGAAGCGTCCCAATTCGGTGAGGTTGTCACGATTGAGGACGTAGACCGTGAAATTCGTCAGGTCAGCGACGTACAAGCAGGTCTCCTTCGGATCCCGCGACAGCGCGATCGAACCGGACGTGCCGCCTATTGTCTGCGGCGCCACCAGAATCTCGCGAACGAAGCCGCACTTCCCGGTGTCGCCGTCCGGGTTTGCGCACGGCTTGCCAACCTCCGCGGTCCTGAAAACCTGCACACGATTGTTGCCGCGGTCGGCGACGTAGAGAAGGCCATCGCGGCTCATCTTGACCCCATGCAGCGGGCTACGGAAAAACTTCGGCTTCAGCTGCCCTCTCTTGAAGTCTGCGACCCAGGCGCCGCCGTAAGCGGGATCCGTGCTCTCGCCAATGACCGGGTTCTGCCCGTAGGCGCCGAAATGTCCGATGTAGTTGCCGGTCGCGGCGTCGACCATGAGAACGCGCCGGTTTCCGTACCCATCGGCGATGTGCAGGACGTTGGTCTCCGGATCCACCGTAAAGTCCGCTGGCAGATACGGCTGCGGCGTCCCGTTAGTCCCGCCGTTGGTGTCGTTGCTGTTCGGCTTCCTCACGCCGTGACGCCCGATGGCGAAGATGAAGGTGCCATCCGGCTTGAACTTCAGGATCTGGGAGTCGTCGCCGCCGAAGTTGGCCGCCCAGGGATACTCGCCGCTGTTGGTGCCGCGATCGATTTCCCCGTTGCCGGCGACCCAGACGAAGTCGTTGTGGTCGACAAAGATGCCGTGTTCACGTCCCGGCCAATAGCATCCATCCGCTACCCGGCATTTTGTCTCGAGAAAGCCGGGATCGGCAGGGCCGCCCCAGGCCTGCAACAGATTTCCGTCTTTGTCGAACTGCAACACTGACGGGGCCGGAACACAACACCACGCGCGCCGCTCGTCACGGGGAAATCCCAGCGGGCTGACCGATTGGCCTTTCGCATTCTTGCCACCCGCGCCCTGCGCGCCGCTATCAGTGGTCGTCAGCGCTCGCGGGCGGTGATAGACCCAGATGCGATCGTGCGAATCAACGTGTATGCCCCCTACGTCGCCCATGACCCAGTTGTGCGGCAGCACTTTCGGCCAGGCGGGATCGAGCACGAAGCCCGGCGCTGCTCCCGTCCCGGACCGGGACGCGGTGCGCTCGATCAGCCGTTCTAGCACCTTCGCCTTCTGCAAGGCGTCGACACCGGCAGAGGTCTGAGCCCGCAGTGGGAACCCCCAGCGCCATGCCCCGATCCCCGCTGCGAGAATCGCTGCAAGAATGACGAAGCTGATGACCCTCAGCGCTGACACCCTCGTGCTCAGAACCAACTGGGTTTCTTTTCCGGGGGATACACCGGCACTGCCGGGACGAAGCCATTCCGGTTCGGCATTACGACCTTCGGCAGGGTCTTCTCGTCCATGACGTCGTTTTCTTTGATGATGCCGTTCCAGTAGTACAGAAACGCGACCAGGGCGTAGACGTCGTTCGGGGCGAGCGATCCCGGATTGCTAGGGGGCATCGCGCGGTTGATATAGTCCCAGGCGATCGTCGCATGCGGGTAGTAGCTTGGCCCGTTCCTTTCCTCACCGTAAAAGGGGCCGCGATAAGGCTTGCCGGGACCGCCGATCACCAGACTCCGCATGAGCCCGTTTTCCCCATTCTTCCCGTGGCAGACCTCGCACCGCTTGGCAAAGATCTCCGCGCCTTCCTTGACTGTTCCGCGCCCAGAAGGAAGTTCCTTTCCCTCCGGCCCAATCATTCGGTCAAAGCTCTGGATGTCGGCCTGGCTCAGGGGCGTGCCCACATTGGGATAGACACGCGGTGGCGACTGCGCCAGCGCCGCCACAGGGATTGCCGCGATCATCGCTGGCAGGAGGAATCTAAGCGAACAGGACATCGGAAATGCTCCCATCGCGAGCGATTTTCCAGGGTTGAATGGCATTGAAATGAATGGCGCGCGGAAGCGGGGTTTTCTTCCAATCCGCTGCGTCCATGCCCCAGTTTTTCGTCAACTCCGTCAGCGACGGCTGAACCTCACCCGCGTCGTCCGTGCAACGAGACTGGATGACCGCCTCTTGGCCGTCCCAGGCCCAGTCAAACGTAAACCGGGTATGCGCCCTTGGAAGCACAGGCGCATGACGCTTCGCTTCCTTCCAACTCCGGCCGCCGTCCGTGGATACTTCCACCTTGGTGACCGTGCCCGCGCCGGACCACGCCAAGCCGGTAATCTGGACATATCCTCGGCCGGGCATGTTCAGTCCCGCTGAAGGCCGTGTAATCACGGATTTCGGACCAAACTGAAAATGGTACCAGCGCGCCTTGCCGCCAAGGTCGGGCCTCGAGACCGAATGATTCATGCTTTCATTCCAGGCCATGTAAGGCTGGTCCACGACCTTGATATGTCTTAAATACTTCACGCTGAAGGGGGCTTCCCAGCCGGGGACGACGAGTCGAATCGGATACCCTTGCTCAACGCGCAACGGCTCGCCATTTTGGCCGTAGGCCACGATCACGTCCTCCATGGCCTTCGCCAGCGGAAGGGTGTGAGTAAATTTGCCAGCGTCCCCCCCTTCCGAAACCAGCCAGCTCGCGCCTTTGTGCACGCCAGCCTCGTGCAACAACACGGAAAGCGGCACGCCGCTCCATTCGCTGCAACTGGTCATCCCGTGGACGAACTGGACCGGCAACCCCAGGTTCGGATCGTCAGAACCATGGATCGCGGGAGAGCTGTTTCCATGGCACTCCAGGAAGTGAATCCGGGAAACGGAAGGCAGCTGCTTCAGATCCGCCATGGAGAAACTCAGCGGACGATCCACCATGCCGTGGATCGTGAGGCGATGTTGCTGCGGATCGATCTCGGGAAACTCGGAGGAGTGCTGTTGCATGAAGTGGAGCGGGGCCGGTGTGATGATTCCCGCATAGTCCTGAAGCGGGGTGTAGTGCGTCATGTGATCGACGCGGTATCTGGCCCCGCGGCGCGGCGACTCGCCGTGGACGTGTTGTGCGTGAGCTGATTGGCCTCTGACGGCCCATCCTGCTCCTGCGGCCACACTAGCCAGTGCAGCAGTCTGTCTTAGAAACCCCCTCCGGTTAGATCGATTGGGATCCATGATTGCCTCCGTGCCGAATCTCCGATGGTCAGAATTGCCTTTGCCCGAATCTCCCCGCCGGGCAGCCTTGTCGTGTTCGGTAATATCGTCAGCGTGTCAACTCGAAGCGCATGAGCATATGAGAAGTCGCTGGAACGTCTGTCCACGCACGCTGCTGCCGATCAGAAGCCGGATAGGTAACGCGCCATCGCCTCCCGGTCGGCGGGCGACATCGCGGCCATCATCTTCGTCATGATGGCATTGTTTTTCCGCTCACCTTCGGCAAAGCGCCGCATCGCCTCGACCAGATATTCGTAGCCTTGGCCGGCCAGCCGCGGCGCCGCCATGCCATCAGCCTGCCTGTCACCAAGGAAGTCCGTCGCATGACAAGCCTGGCATACAGCGATTCCAGGTGGCGGCGGCGTGGACGCGGCGGCAGCGGACCGCGCCGGCCATTTCTGTTTCGCGAAATACGCCGCTGCGATCCCCAGTTCCTGCGGCGTGAGGGTTTTTGCCATCCACGGCATGACCTCGTCGTGTCGATCTCCACGCTCGAAGTCATGCAGCTGTTTCAGGAGGTAATTTTCCGGCTGACCTCCGATGACCGGAATGGTTGCATTTCTGCGGACGCCGTTCGCGCCGTGGCATTCGTTGCAAACGCTCAACTTGGCGCTGAATTCTCGATCCGTGCTCGGATCTGGGACACCTTGAGCGGCATGTGCCGGCGCGGCCAGAACGACCAGAACGCCGAAAGCAATCTGTATACGCAAGAAAGCCTCTCTCGCGTGCGTGTTTTCGGCGGATTATAGCGCACAAAAGCCGGCGGCGCGGAGTCCTTCGCGCGACCCCGTTATCGGACAGACGGCGCCATCCGGATCGCAGCGGGCTTCAGCCCTGCGCAATCGGTGCAGCCTGCTTTCTCCGCCGGATTTCAACAACTGCTGGCCGTAATGTCCGGCAATTGGATCCGCCTTGGGCACAACCGACCGGCGCTCACGCAATTGCGCCTGTCGCAGGAGATTTTCATACATAGTCCTAGGCGCATCAGCTTTCGAACAGTCGGAGAGTCACTCCGATGATCCTCTGGAGGGGCCACTGAGAAGTCCTCTAGCCAAAGAGCGCGAGCGAGTCGCAACCGGATTTTTTTACGGCATCGTGCTGCTGCTCAGCTATGTGTTTCTGCGCATACTCGCCCCATTCTTCGCGCCTCTCGGGTGGGCCGCTGTCCTGGCCATTTTCGTATCCCCCTGGCACGACAGGTTGGTCCCACGACACGGGAACGCGCGAGCTGCTGCGTTGAGCACCCTCGTTGTGACGCTGTTGATTGTGGGGCCCGGGCTCGTCATCCTCACCGCATTCGTTCAGGAAAGCAGCGCGGCCTTGTCCGCGGTAGACAGAGACGCGTTCGCGGGGCAACTCGTGTGGCTCGAACAGGCGTGGAATCGGATTCGCGTCTTGATCCCTGGCGCTCAATCAGTGGATCTCAGGAGCCTTATCGAAAACGTCATCTCGAGCACTGGAGGGTTCGTTGCGGCTCGTGTCGGCGGATTGCTCGCCGACATCGCTGTCCTGCTCTTTCAGCTGTTGGTCACTCTGATTGCCCTGTTCTTCTTCCTGCGTGATGCGGACACGATCATGCGCAACGTGCGGGCGTTGTTGCCTTTCGAAGACTTGCGCCGGGAGCGCATGATTCGGCAGACGCGCGATATCGTCTACGCGAGCATTGCAGCTGGCTTGGTGATCGCCGCGCTTCAAGGGCTTGCTGGGGGGCTGGTCTTCGCCCTTCTCGGTCTCGGCGCCCCAGTGTTCTGGGGCGTCATGATGGGACTGTTGGCGCTCTTACCATTCGTCGGCACCTGGGTGGTCTGGATGCCCGCGGCAATCTGGTTGATCGCCACCGACCAAGTCGTGAAAGGGGTCGTTCTCACCGTGCTGGGTGGGACGATCGTGGCCAGCATCGACAACGTCCTCCGGCCGATTATCCTGAGCGGCCGCGCGAAGATGAACGGACTGTTGATGTTTCTCAGTCTGCTTGGTGGTGTGAGCCTGTTTGGCTTGCTCGGCATCGTCCTGGGCCCGCTCGTCAGCGCAATTGTCACAGGGTTGTTCGAGGCCTACACTGCGCCAGGAGAACTGACCAGCGGAAGTGCGACAACGAGCGAGGACCGAGACGGACAGCGCGTGACACCTTGAGCGTCGGTCTGATCTGCGTGGACCACAGAACAGGCGGCCAACGGTCGTGAGGCTACGCACATCACTTGCGCTGTCTCCATCGCCTGTGGAAAAACTCCTCAACCGTCTTCATGCGATACGGCTTTCCCAGAAAAGTCTCGCGGCATCCCATATACGCTCCGCACTCGAAGGGCTTCGCCTCATGCACTGAACAACGGTCGTTGTCGTCAAGAAATATGCACCGCCCTTCCTCCTTCGCGTAGTAGTCGGGTGCGGCGGTGCCCGGTGCAGCGACGAATCGGCGACCCTTTCTCTTTGCGGGCGCCAGCGCGTGCAGGGTATGTCCGCCGCTTGCCACCGACACTCTGACCAAGTAGTCATTCTCAAGGTCGCGTTCCGATATCCCCAGCAGTCGTGACAGCTTGCGCACGTCGTCGGGAACGAGTCGTCCAGGATCGTTGCGGCATGCGCTCACGCATCCGGGGCAGATGCAGTTCTCCATTTTTTGTGAGTTTCCTGCGTAGGGTGAGAATGCCGGGTGATTCGCACGCCGAGTGCGGCGGGCGCGGGGACAGGATACCTAATTAACAACGCCGAAGGGCTTTCCTACCTCGACCGCTTCAGATAGAAAGGCACTTCGCGACGACCCGCGAGTTATCTGTGCCGAGCACCTTCACGACGGGCAAATGTTGTCGGGGGGCTGGCTCCTTCACGGGCAGCCAGTTTCTCAACGCGGCCGTCTTGTGTCGTCAGCTCCTGGGATCCCGCCAGATAATGCGCTCGTTCCGGCGCTCTGCGAAGAAGTCAGGACACCGGCCGTCGCCGGTTCCCGCAAACCCGCCGTCAGCTTGGCACATGACCGCGCCGTCGGATCGATAAACAACACTCATCACATCGCAGCAGCGCTGAGGGACGAAGTACACAGTGTCGCCTTTGTACTCGTAGCTCGCAATGAATGCGGGAGGATTCGCAACCGGCTGCGTTTCGAGCTGCCGTATCACCGTCGTTAGCCACGCGGGCGAGGTGACTGCAGAATCGGGCGCGGCAGGATTGCGGCCGCACCCGGCAGATAGGACAAAGGTCAGAAGGACCCGTTTGAGAACTCGCGACACGGCGTCACCTCCTAGGCAAATAGCGCCACTGGGTGCCTTCTCCGCCTGCCACCAGCTGGAATGCGACCGCGGCGCTGTTCGCGCGGACGATGTACTCACCCGGCACAAACGATCCGTCCAGCGGCACCCATCGATTCAGGTACTGCATGATCATCGTGCACCGCTGACCCTGCCGCCGCAGCGTCGCCGTGATAGCCAGAGCATTCGCCGTGCGCGTCTGAGTGATCGAATCAAGACGGCTGCAGCCGTCGCCGATCTCGCCTTCGACGTAAGCCTGTGGCCGGCCCTCATAACGAAGGTCACGGCGTCCAACGCCGCTTTGAGTTCGTCTTGGCCACCTCGGCTGCGGCGCGCGTGCATCATCAGAAGCGCCAGGCCACGCCAGCGCGAACCGGCGCCACTGCCACAATCCCTTCGCTTCCCTCCGCGCCGATGAGCATGCGCGCGTCGGCAAAGGCGGTGAACCGCTGACCAAGCGGCACCAGCAGGCCGCCGCCGCCGAAGAAGGCGCGCGCCCCATTAGTGGCCGGTGTCGGAAAGACTTCGTTGACGTTTGGCCGGGACACGCCGGCCGCAAAGCCGGCCACGGCGAACGGTCCAACGCGGCCGCGTCCCCGTGGAGCGAACCGCAGCTCCGCACTGCCAAGCAGATACGTTCCGCCGCGGAAGTACGACGTCGAGTCGGTCTCGCGGCGGATCTGACCCAAGAGGTGTGTCCGCTCGATGTTGGCAAAGAGAGTGAGTCGGGAGGTTGGGGAAACGCCGACGCCACCGGCGAGACTGAGCCCCGCATCAGTGATGGTCGGGCCAGCCGACCCATAGAGCTCGAACGATTGACCGCGTGCGGCGGCCGGGCAGAAAGCCAGCAATACGCCGCACATCAAGAACTGGATAATTCGCACAGCAGAATCCTCTACCTAGAATGTGCGAAATCGCGGCAGCTCGGTTCAGGGCTCGGCGGAATATCGCCGGGTGACGCAGAGGCGGCTCGGAGGGAGATGTCCGAGAGTGGGATTCGTGCCGAGAGCGACGAGCCGAAGGCGAGTTGCGGCGTGCCTGAATTCAGCCTCGACGCCAACGACCGAGCCGAAGGTTAAGAGTGGGATTCGCACCACTGCCGGTTGTTGAAAACAAAGAACTTAAGGGATTCTCGGTTCCTCACGATCCGCTCGATCCGCACGAAAGCCTTAGTAGAGACACGTATTGAGCACGCGGAACTGCGCGAGACCCTTCAAGACCGCGTCACCATCGTCTCGCCCGAGCCTCGATCTGTTTGCGGTTGTTGAGCCGCCACATATCCGTCGAGACAATCGTTTCTCGATCAGTCAACCCTGCGGCGTTACTCGCGACTTACGAGTGCGCTGACTTAGCCGCGGTTTACGGTCGTTCGTCCATCGCGTCGGCTCCAGAGGCCGGCCATAGATGGATACCTCCAAACCGCGGCCGAAGGCTACGCTCGATCCATTTCCAGCACGGTGCCAAGCAAAACGTCTGCTCCTTGCGCACAATGCTCCCACCGAGTGAGTTCCCGAGGCGAGTGACTGATGCCGCCAACGCTGGGAACGAAGATCATGCCCATCGGCGACAACTGCGCCATCATCTGCGCGTCATGTCCGGCACCGCTCGGCAATCGACGACTCGCAAGGCCGAGTCGTCCTGCGGTTCGTTCAATGGCTTTTTGCAGTTCGACATCCGCATTCGCGGGCTTGTTGGACGTGCTGGAGGCAAACTCGATCGCAGTCTTTGTTTGTGCGGCGATATCTGCCGCGCGCAGGCGTATCCGCTCGGCAAGCTGTGTCAGCTTCTCGGCCGAAAGATCGCGGAGTTCAATCGTGAGGCGGACAAGCCCGGGAATCACGTTCGGCGCGTTAGGCGTCACTTCGAGACGGCCAACCGTACCGACCTGTCGACCTGGTTCCGAGTTCACGACCTCACGGACGGCGATGGTCAAATGCGATGCCGCCAGGAGCGCATCCTGGCGGTCCCCCATCACCGTTGTGCCGGCGTGATTCGCAAAGCCCGTCACGACGACGTCGTACCGATCGATTGCAACGATGCCCTCGACGACGCCAACCGGAATGTTCTCGCGTTCGAGCGTGCCTCCCTGCTCGATATGCAGCTCGAGGTAGCAATGATGGGCGCCGCGCGGCCGGATTGCGTCCGTGATGCGATTCGGGTCGCCGTCAATCCTCCGTATCGCGTCCGCGCGAGTCATCCCATTCCAGACTTGTTCCATGTCTGATTGTTTCAGGTCACCCGCAACGATGCGGCTGCCGCCCAACCCGAGGCTGAACGCGACTCCTTCCTCATTGGCCCAGACGACCATCTCCAACGGGTGGCGCGTGCGCAGGCGTGCTGCCGCGAGCGCCTCGAGCACACCCAGAGCTGCGAGCGATCCGAGATCCCCGTCGAAATTGCCGCCGCTGGGAACCGAGTCGATATGAGAACCGAAGAGAATTTGAGGCAAAGACCCGTCGGTACCCGCGCGGCGCCCGAAGATATTCCCCGCGGCGTCGACGCGCGGCTCGAGTCCGGCGGCCCGCATCAAATCGAGCATGTAGCGGCGGCCAGCGACATCAGCATCCGAATAGGCGACCCGACTGACGCCGTCCGCGAAGGTTCCACCCGATGGCCGCCCGAACCTGCTGAGTGCCTCAATCCGTTCACGCAAAGCCGCCGCATCGACCCGCGCGGGTAAGTTCTGCGCGAATGCACGCTTACTCAGAATGACGGGACCGATTGCAGCGGTCCCCAGCGTAGTCAAGAAAGAGCGCCTGGATGGACACGCCATGATGCACCTCCGAAACGTGGGTCGATTATCCTGCCAAATACAATTCAGTGACGGATTCTTACTGACAGTTTGGATCGGTGTGCGAACCTGCGCGACTCCTGCCGTCCTTCGCGCTGGGCGCCATCGGAGAACTGGTCGTTGATAAGTGTCCGTCGACCCGAGGCGCAAATTACGTCTCGGACTCATTGGCGGCAACTGCTCGGCGGTCTGTTCGGCGCGGTGATGCTATCTGCATGTATTTGATTTCTGATCGGCGCGCGTCGATTCCAGGACGATTGCAGCGCGCAGTAGTTCGGCGATGCTCCAGGCTTGCGCGCAACATCCACGCGGTGTGTGAGGCGGCTCGGCGTCGAAGATCTCGCTGATGCTCCCGATACAAGCGCTCGCGAGGTGCTTTCCCAGAGTTACCGCAGTGGGTAGTAATTCCTCCATCCTATCGGGATAGACGCGTCGCCACGCGTCGAAGAATGGACCGATCAGCCACGGCCAGACCGTCCCCTGGTGGTAGGCGATATCTCGCGCGCGCAGGTCGCCGAAATATTGTGGTTGATAGTTCGGATGTCCCGGTGCGAGCGAGCGCAGCCCGTATGGCGTGAGCAACCGATCGTGTATCACGTCGACGACGGATTGCCAGCGCTGCTGATCGAGTACGGGATGCGGTAGTGAGATCGCGAACAGCTGATTCGGCCTGATCGCATCGTCGTCACCTTTCTCGCCGTCCACGACATCGAACAGGGTACCCGCACGGTCGTTCCAGAATCGCGCGTTGAAGGATTCGCGAACGCGATCCGCGAGCGTCCGGTAGCGGTGCTCACCTTCGGCATTGCCAAGCTCACTGCCAGTCCACTCTTCCATCAGCCGGAGCGCGTTGTACCAGAGGGCGTTGATCTCGACGGCTTTGCCGCGCCTCGGTGTGACGATGAGATCGCCGACTTTGGCGTCCATCCACGTCAGCGGGCATTCGGGGGCGCCCTGCGCCAGCAGACCATCGGCGGGATCAACACGAATCCCGAAGCGAGTGCCGCGCTCGTGCAGCGTGATGATCTGTTCGAACATCGGCAGGAAGCGGCGGAGCGTGTCGCGATCGCCGCCCACCTCCACGTAACGGGCCGTCGCATGGAAGAACCACAGCGTTGCATCGGCCGTGTGATAGAGCCCCTCGACCTTTCCTTCAGGAAAGACGTTGGGGATGAGCCCGTCCTTCATGTATTTCGCGAAGGTCCGCAGAATGTATCCAGCTTCCGCGATGCGGCCCGTCGCCAGGGTGAGCCCTTCGAGGCTGATCATCGTGTCGCGTCCCCAGTCCGTGAACCAGTGATAGCCCGCGATGATCGTGCGTTCCTCGTCGCCGGTGGCGTGCGCGAGCGCCGCGTCCTCGAGCCGGCCCGCGGGACGGATCACGAACTGATCGGCAGCGAGCACGAGCTCCGAGCCCACACTCGTTTGGAGCGCCGGGTGCGCGATCTGGACGAGCCGTTCTCGCCGCGTGCGTTCCGCGGCGAGTGCAACGGCCGGTGACAGCGCGTCAATCGTGCGCCAATCCTCGACGGATGCGACCAGCGCGACGGCCACGCCGACTTCGAGATCGGCATGAAACGTCCCGGGACTGTAGAGATCACCGGTCGCGTCGTAGCCGCGTGACTCCTCGATGAGGTACTTCACGTTATCGACGCGGCGCTCGTCGATCGAGAACTTCGCATCGGCGCCGACCAGCTTGATTCGCAGGGGCGGCAGGCTGACGTCACGCGTGTCTTCGATCTCGTAGCGGCCGGCGATCATGCGCAGCGCATACTCGCTGTGGGTCGGCCCGGTGAGCGTGCCCTCATGAGGGCGGAAATGGATCCACGGATCGACGGCAAGTCCCAGGCTGCCTGTACCGCTGATGCGTTCGCACGTGATGAAAACAGTGTTCTGCCTATGCGGCATGATGACGCGTGTTTCGATCACGTGACCCTGGTGCTCGAACGTCCACACGGGGATCCCGAGCTCGAGCCGGAACTCGCGCAGAGTGGCACGCGGCGCGCCAGCGCCGGTCGGATCCGGTTGCTCCAAGAGCTGCGCGCGACCTTCGTCCGCTGAGATGGTCACGCACAAGTTGTTGAGCATCATCGTTCGCCCGCGCGGGGCAGGTAGAGCCGCAACGAGGAACCCGTGGAAGCGACGCGTCACGAGCCCCGTCATCGTTCCGGAGGCGTATCCGCCGAGGCCGTTCGTCACGAGCCACTCTGGCGCTGCCTCAAAAACCAGCTGTGTATCGGGATCGACGATGGTGGACTGGATCCCTTCGATCGTCGGTTGAGCACCGACGCCGATCCACCGAAGTTTGGTTCCCCGATCAGACATGAGGAAAGATCGCGATCGCGGACCACAAGGGGCAAGTGCTGGGTTTCACTGCCAGCCACCGCCGAGAGCGTGGTACAGCTGCACCAGCGCCAGGAGCTCGTCGCGTCTTGTTTGCGCCAGGCCAAGTTCGGCTTCGAACAGGTCGCGGTCCGCATCGAGGGCGTTCAGGAGCGTATCGACTCCGCCGCGGTATCTCATGTAAGCCAGACGCGATCGGTCCTGGAGTGTCGTGGCCAGCAACTCCCGTTGGGTACGAATCTCCCTCGTCTGTCGATACTGAATGAGTGCGTCCGATACCTCACGGAAGGCGTTCTGGATCGCTCCTTCGTACTGGACCAGCGCGATCTGTTGTTCTGCCTCGGCGAGCCTCACATTCGACCTGATTCGACCGCCGTTGAAGATCGGCTGCGTCACCTGCGGGATGAACTGCCAGGCATTCGTCGACTGGGTGAAGAGACTCGACAGCTCGTTGCTTTGAAAGCCGAGGAAACCTGTCAGGCTGATCCGTGGAAAGTAGGCCGCCTTGGCCACGCCAATGATCGCGTTTGCGGAGACGAGATTCTGCTCCGCCGCCCGGATGTCGGGGCGCCGTTCGAGGAGCGACGAGGGCAATCCCGGAGGGACCGAGGGTGGCTCCTCCTGCTCGACCAACGATCGACCCCGCACAATTCCGCCCGGGGGCTCGCCAAGCAGCAATTTGATGGCGTTCTCCGTTTGCTCGATGAGCTGCTCGGTTCCTGGAATCATTTGCGCCGCGCCGTACACCAGCTGCTCGCCTTCCCGAACTTCGAGAAGCGTCGCAACGCCACCCTGCTCCCGCACTCTGATCAGCTGAAGCGACTCTTCGCGGAGAGCCAACGTGCGCCTCGCAATTTCCAGCTCCATGTCCAGTTCGAGGAGGTTGAAATAGGCGCTGGCGACGTCGCCGATGATGGTGGTAATCACCGCCTTGCGATTCTCGTCGTTGGCGAGCAGGTCAGCCCGCGCCGCCTCGGTCGCGCGGCGCAGCCGGCCCCAGAGATCGACTTCGAAGGAGACGAGGTTGAGCGCCACGCTGCCGAATGTGCGTTTCTGCGGGACGCCTTGAGGAAGGGGGAGCTCGCCACCCGAGGAAAAGCGCAGCGCTGTCACGTCGCCGCTTCCCTCAACGGTGGGGAACTGGTCCGCCCGGGTGATCCCGAGGTTGGCGCGCGCCGCATCCACGCGGGCTACCGCCTCGCGAAGGTCGTAGTTCTGCACGAGCGCCGTGCGCACCATCTCCTGCAACTGCTCGTCTTTGAAGACGTCGAACCATTTCAGGTCAGCCAGCGACGTGAGGTCGGCTGGCGGCGCGGTCTCGTCGCTCCCGCGAAAGACATCGGGTGGTGTGACCGCGGGTCTCCGGTAGGTCGGGCCGACCGTGCAGCCTGTGCACAGGCTGGCAGCCAACGCCATCATGGCCAATCGCTTCTTCATGTGTGATGCATCTCCCGGAGCTCTCTCGTTCTCAGGGGGCCAGGCCGTCGCCCGTGGCGGGTTTTACGAGGGGGCCGGTCTGTTTCACTTTGCCTCTTCCAGTCAGGCGCTCCACGACGTAGAAGGTCACCGGGATGAGAAAGATGGCGATACTCGTCGCGGCAAGCATGCCGACGATCACGACGGTGCCGAGGATGCGGCGGCCCGCCGCGCCGGACCCCGAGGCGATCCAGAGCGGGACGCAGCCCAGAATGAACGCGAAGGACGTCATCAGGATGGGGCGCAGACGCCGTCGCGCTCCTTCAAGGGCCGCATCCACCAGTTCCCGGCCCTTCTCGGATTCGGTCTTGGCGAACTCGACGACGAGGATGGCGTTCTTCGCCGAGAGACCGACCAGCACGATCAGGCCGATCTGGCCATACACGTCCAGGTCGTAGCCGCGCAGCAGAAGGCCGACGAAGGCGCCGAAGACCGCAATCGGCACCGTCAACAGGACCGAGAAGGGCAGCGACCAGCTTTCATAGAGCGCCGCGAGAATCAGGAACACGAACACGAACGACAGGCCGAACGACCTCATCGCGGTCCCAGACGCCAGCCTCTCCTGATACGAGAGGTCGGCCCAGTCGTAGCCCATCTCGGGCGGGAGGACCTGATTCGCCACCGCTTCGAGTGCGGCCATCGCCTGGCCGGAACTGTAACCAGGTGCGGGGCCGCCAATGATCTGGGCTGCGCGGTACAGATTGAAACGGTTGGTGTACTCGGGGCCGCTGATGCTTCGCGTCGTGACGAGCCCGGAGAGCGGAACCATGGTGTCCTTGTCATTCCGCACGTAATAGTTCCGGATGTCCTCAGTGCTCCTGCGCTCGGTCCCTTCCGCTTGGAGGAACACGCGCCATTGCCGGCCGAAGCGGTTGAACTGGTTCAGAAAGAGTCCACCCAGGTAGGCTTGCAACGTCTGGTAGACGTCGGCAATGGCAACTCCCTGCTTCAGCGCCTTGTCTCGATCCACGTCGGCGAAGATCTGCGGGACGGCAGCGGAGAACTGTGAAGCGACTCCGGCCAGCTCCGGACGTTGGCGGCACGCGGCAAGGAACTTCTGAAGGTTCTGGTCGAGAAACTCGACCGAGCCCCCGCTGCGATCCTGGAGCCAGAACGAAAACCCACCAGCATTGCCGAGTCCTGGAATCGACGGCGGCATGAACGCAAAGGCCGCCGCCTCCGGCACTTGTGCCGCGAGCGTCCCGTTCAGGCGGTCGACAATCGCTCGCGCCGCAAGCTGCTTCGACGGTCGCTCGTCCCAGGGCGTGAACGCGACGAAGAAGAAACCCTGGTAGCTGGCTGAAATGCGCGTCAGCAGACTGAAGCCGCCAACCGTGACGTAGGACTGCACCCCGTCGGTCTTCGCGAGAATCCCCTCCACCTTTTTCAACACGAGGTCCGTCCGTGCCAGCGACGCCGCCGCCGGAAGCTGGACGTTCAGAAAGGCGTAACCGTAGTCCTCTTCGGGAAGAAAGCTCGCCGGGAGTCTCCCGCCGATGAGACCATCCACCACGGCGACCGCGGCGAGGATCAACAGGGCCACGCCCGCCTTGCGGATCAACGCGTGGCTCCAGTCGACATATCCGCGCGTCGCCTTCGCAACCCCCCGGTTGAAACCGCGGAAGAAGCCGCCAAACACGCCTTTCGATTCCTTCCTCGGTCTCAGCAGGAGCGCCGAAAGCGCCGGCGAGAGCGTCAACGCGTTGAAGGCCGAGATGAGCACCGCGATCGCAATCGTCAGAGCGAACTGCTGGTTGAGCCGCCCCTGAATGCCGCCCATGAACGCGATCGGCAGGAAGACCGACGAGAGGATCAGCGCAATGCCAATCACCGGGCCGGAGACTTCCTTCATTGCCTGCGACGTTGCGTCGACAGGCGACATCCCTTCCTCGATATGCCGCTCGACCGCTTCGACGACCACAATCGCGTCGTCCACGACCAGTCCGATCGCGAGCACGAACGCGAACAGCGACAACGTGTTGATCGAGAAACCCAGAAGAGGGAACGCGGCGAACGTGCCAATGAGCGACACCGGCACGGCGATCATCGGGATGAGCGTCGCCCGCCAGTTCTGCAGGAACAGGAAGACGACGATGATGACGAGGATCAAGGCCTCGCCGAGCGTGAGGACGATCTCGCGGATGCCCTCGGTGACCGGCAGCGTGGTGTCCAGCGAGACCTGATAATCGAGGTCGGCGGGAAATCGTCCCTTCAGCTCCTCCATCGTCTTCTTGATTCCCGAGGCCACCGCCAGTGCGTTCGACCCGGGAGCCTGAAACACGGCAATGATGGCGCTCGGCTGACCGTTCATGCGCGAGCTCTGCTGATAGTTGAGAGCGCCGAGCTCGATGCGGGCCACGTCCTTCAGGCGCACGACCGAGCCGTCCATGTTCGAGCGGACGACGATCTCGCCGAATTCCTCTGGCGTCTGCAGCCGCCCCTGTGCGCGGACGGTGTAGGTCTTTTCCATGTCCGGCGGCGCGGGTTCTCCGCCGACCTGGCCGGAGGGGTTGACGTTGCTTTGCTGCCGCACCGCGTTCGCGAGGTCGGGAACCCCGAGACCGAGCGTGACGAGCGCATCCGGCTTGACCCAGATGCGCATCGCATAGTCACTGGAACCGAACACCCTCACCTCGCCCACGCCCGACACGCGATAGAGGACGTCGTTGATGTTGATGTTGGCGTAGTTGGCGAGGAAGAGTGAATCGTAGGTGCGCTTGGGCGAGTACAGCGAAATGACGAGCATCGGCAGCCCGGTGGACTTCCGTGTCGTGAGCCCGTACTGGTTGACGTCCGTCGGAAGATTGGCCTGCGCCTGCGCCACGCGGTTCTGCACGTTGACCTGGTCGATGTTGACGTCGGTATTCACATCGAAGGTGACCGCCAACTGCTCGGTGCCGTCGTTGGCGTTGGTGGACTGCATGTAGAGCATGTTGTCCACCCCGTTCATCTGCTGTTCGAGCGGCGTCGACACCGACTGCTCAATCGTGACGGCGTCCGCGCCTGTGTAGACCGTCGACACGATGATCTGTGGAGGGACGATCTCGGGAAACTGCGCCAGCGGCAGCCCCAGCATCGCGATGAGGCCGCCGATGACGGTGACGATCGCGATCACCATCGCGACGATCGGGCGCCCGATGAAAAACTCGGAGATCACGGTTCAATTCCCGTGGTCGGCGTTGGTCCAGGCGAAGGCGCGACAAACGGCTCCGGCTTGACGACCAGATTCGGTCTGACCCGCTGGATGCCTTCGACGACGACGCGTTCGCCGGGCGCCAGACCGCTTTCGATGATCCACATCGAGCCGCTGCGTTCGCCGATCGTGACCGACCGGATGTTGACCTTGTTGGCCCTGTCGACGACCGCAACCTCGTAGCGTCCCTGCAACTCGGTCACGGCGCGTTGAGGCACGAGGAGTGCGTTCCTTCTGATGTCGGTTACCGCGCGAACGCGGACGTACTGACCCGGCCGCAGGATGTTGCCCGGATTCGGGAACAACCCGGCGAGCCGAATCGCGCCAGTCTGGGTGTTGACCTCGCGGTCGGCGACGTAAAACTGGCCTTTGTACGGGTAGACGGTGCCGTCGGCCAGCACGAGCTCCAGCTCGATCTCCCGTGCCCGCGCCTCCCGCTCGCTCTCGATCGGGTTCTCGCGCACCCAGCGCAGGTACTCCTGCTCGGTCACGGTGAAGTAGGCCTTGATCGGATTGACGGTTGACACCGTTGTCAGGCTGCTGGAGCCAGCGCTGACGAGGTTCCCGATCTGCGCCTGGGCCAACCCCGCGATCCCGTCGATCGGCGAACGTATTGTCGTGAAGCCCAGATTGAGCTCCGCGGTCTCGACCACAGCCTTGGCAGCCACGATAGCGGCTTGAGCCGCCTCGACTTGCGCCTTGGCAGCGAGATTGGCCTGGACGGCGTTATCGAGCTGTTGATCGGTGATGGCCTTCGCCTTGGCCAACGGGATGTAGCGGTTGACGTCGAGCTGCGTCTGGGCCTCATTCGCCTCCGCCTGCAACTCCTGCGCGTTAGCCTGGGCGAGCTGCCCTTTTGCCTGATCGAGCGCTGCCTGGAACGGCCGTCGATCGAGCTCAAAGAGCAACTGTCCTTTCTTGACCAACGAGCCTTCGGTGTAGCGCTGCGTGAGCAGATAGCCGGTCACCTGCGCCTTGATTTCCGCGTTGACCATCCCGTCCAGCGTTCCTATCCATTCGCTGATGACAGGAACATCCAGCTGTTCGACTGGTACGACCTTCACCGCTGGTGGGGGCGTTTGCGCTTGTGGCGGAGGTGCGGAGCAGCTGCCAGCCATGGCCAACGCGAGGCTGGCCAGGGCGATGCGCACACTGACTATCTGCGTGCGTGTCGACATCTCATCCGCTCTCACGCATGGTGTTATGCCCTAGATAAGAATGAAGGCTCTTTTCAGGGAAGTTCCCCGGCACGGAAGCTCCGATGGTCTCGATGTGGCGGAACGTCGGAGGCTTCCAAAGGCTGGAGCGACGATGCAAAAAGTGGTTCACCTGATTCCCGTCTCTCAATGCTGATTCTTTCGTCGTCTCGACGACACGCGTCCACGTACGCGGCCGTTATCTGGCCACCACGCGAGGCTGTCACGGTAGGTTGTCGCTATGACACGGCCGGCTGTGGACCAACCATCCGAAGCACTGCACCCACAGCCTGCTGCTGACGCCGGAGAGCGCGTGTCACGAGCCGCATCCTCACGCAGGATTCGAGACGTAACGCGTGACACGCGCAGGTTGATCGTGAGGATATGCGGGCAGCGCGGTCGATGAGCGTGGCGATGAGTGGGCCTCGCAGTGGTCCGTGCGACTGATGAGCCCGCGCGAGAATCGTCCGATGAAATTCGACTAGATTGAAGAGGCTCCTAAACGCGAGCCGCCGCAAACTGCGTCTTCCAGTGGTAGAAGGTCGGCTCGCCGATCTCGTGGCGGTCGGTAGCCTCGCCCTCTTTTTCGCGCCCTCCACCTCGTTGCGTCTCCTCCCGGCACTGAAGTCATCAACGGCCAGACACTCGGAAAGAACTCAGGAGAACGTCGGTACGATCGACGAGTTCACCAATCGAATCGATCGCGATGTCGGCGGGTGGTTGCATGGTGCGCAGGCTCAGGTCGTGGGCGTAGTGCCCCTGCCCGACGAATACCGTCGTCAGCCGGCGCCCCCATGTACTTTTCATCGCCGCGAGAATATGCAGCTTGTCGTCCACCATCACGTAGTGGCGTGCCGGGTAGCGTCGCTCGACGTCGTCGAGCATTTGTTCCTTGTGCACGTAGATGAGCACGTCGCCGTCGACGGCCGCCCACAATCCGGATCGCTCGACTTTGTACGGCTGAAAGACCACATCGCCGTCAGTGAGGATCACTGCTCGGCCGAGTTGTCGTAACGCTGCGATGACGTCCAGCGCCCGAGGATAGACGCGTGTGGCGAACGGGTAGTGCAGCAGAAAGAGCGAGAGGCGTAGCACATGCGGATCGCGTGGATGTTCGACTCGGTACCGTTGCAGCGAGCCAAGATAATCCGCATAGCCGAGCTCGCGTCTGAGTTCTTCGAAGATATCCCAGTACCGTTGCGCGCATTCGGCGCCGAATGCCTCGCTTAGATGACGACGAAGATCATCGATGACGGCGTCATTGTCCAGTAACGTATTGTCGACGTCGAGCAGGAACACGACGTCGGCGAGGTCGTGCGTGTCAGCCCCTCGTCGCATGCACGCTCACTCTATCGCGGGTTGTCAGCTCGTCATGTGTTCCCGCTTGTACAGCGGCGACATATCAGGATCAGCCATGTTCGAAGCTCAGGGATGATGAAGGTCAGCCCTCTTGCTGGAACGCCAGCTCCACCCGCGCTGCTGGTCAACGTCCCGCGGCTGGTGACCGCGTACTACGCGGAGCACCCGGATCACGGTGTCGCGGCGGAACGTGTCGCATTCGGAACGTCGGGACATCGCGGATCGGCGTTCGCGCGCACCTTCAATGAGGCGCACATTCTTGCGATCACGCAGGCCATTTGCTTGTATCGGCAGACGCACCGGATCGAGGGCCCGCTCTTCATGGGGATGGACACCCACGCGCTGTCTGAGCCGGCCTTTGTGAGCGCCCTCGAGGTGTTCGCCGCCAACGCTGTCGAGGTAATGATCGACCGGGACGGCGGCCATACGCCGACACCGGTTATCTCGCACGCCATCCTTCGCTATAACCGGGGCCGCACATCCGGGTTAGCCGACGGGGTCGTCATCACACCCTCCCACAACCCACCCGAAGACGGCGGCTTCAAATACAACCCGCCCACGGGAGGCCCGGCCGACGCCGACGTGACCCGCTGGATCGAGCAGACCGCGAACGCCTTCCTGGCGGAAGGCCTGCGCGCAGTCCGCCGCATGCCCTTCGAGCGCGCTCGCCGCGCGGCGAGCACGCATCTCCACGACTACGTCACGCCGTATGTCGATGATCTCGCGAGCGTCCTCGATATGCCGGTCATCCGCAGCGCGGGCGTGCGCATCGGCGTGGATCCGCTCGGCGGCGCCGGCGTGCGCTACTGGGGGGCGATCATCGCTCGGTATGGGATCGCGGTGACGGTGGTGAACGACGCCATCGATCCGACGTTTCGTTTCATGACCGTGGATTGGGACGGCAAGATTCGAACGGACTGTTCATCGCCATATGCCATGGTGCCGCTCGTAGCCATGCGCGATCGCTTCGACGTCGCCTTCGCCAATGACGCCGACACCGATCGCCACGGGATCGTCACGCCGACGGCGGGATTGATGAATCCCAATCACTACCTGGCCGTGGCCGTTTCATATTTGTTCACGCATCGAAGCCGGTGGTCGACGGGGGCTGCTGTCGGCAAGACTGTCGTCAGCAGCGGCATGATCGACCGCGTGACGGCGGGATTGGGGCGTCGCCTCACCGAGGTGCCGGTTGGATTCAAGTGGTTCGTGGACGGGCTCTTCAGCGGGTCGATCGGCTTCGGCGGCGAGGAAAGCGCGGGCGCGTCGTTCCAGCGCATCGACGGCACGACGTGGACCACAGACAAGGACGGCATTGTTCTCGGTCTGCTCGCGGCGGAGATCACGGCGACGCTTGGCATTGATCCCGGCGCACGCTACGTCGAGCTGACCCGCGAGTTCGGGACGCCGGTGTACGAACGGATCGACGCGCCTGCGACGCTCGATCAGAAACAGCTTCTCTTGCGGCTCTCCCCCGGCCAGGTCGGCGCAAGAGAACTGGCGGGCGAAGCGATCCGTGCGGTCGTGACAACCGCGCCTGGCAATGGGGAATCCATCGGAGGACTGAAAGTGATCGCCGAAGACGGATGGTTTGCCGTGCGCCCGTCTGGCACTGAGGCGGTGTACAAGCTGTACGCGGAGAGTTTCCGCGACCGCGCGCATCTCGAGCGGATCCAGGCGGAGGCGCAGGCCCTCGTCACCACGCTCTTCGAGACATCAGCATGAGCCTCGGCTATAGTCGGCCGCTGTACCTTCTGCCGTTCGATCACCGTTAGTCCTACGTCACCGGTATGTTCCAATTCACGCCACCGCTGACCGCTTAGACACTCACGCCATCGCCGGCGCGTTCACGTGGGCGGGACGATTCTCCGCGGCCGCATCAAGCCGCACCGCTTGGAAATCAGGCAGGTCCCAGGGGGAGGAGCCGCCAAAGCGCGTTTTTCGGCCGCAGGCACCGGCGGCGGTGCCCAGGGGCCATGGCTGGGGGACTGAACACACCTTGGCACTCATCCGATCCGTCTGCGCGCGTCGACAAAATCTGCGTAAGATCGTCCGTAAAGACCATGGACGCGACGGGACATCAGCAGAACGCTCTTAGAAGCCGGGTTGACAATGACCTCGACCCGGCGCGTCGCGCGGCAGGTGCCCCCGACGCACGCCCGCGCAAGCGGAAGCTTGTCTGCCCGCCTCTGCGCAGTACTCCCGCAGGTCTGACGTCCGGTGGCTTGCACCGGCGGCCCCTGCCCGACGATCTCGTCAAGCAGGCGTCGCAACGGCTCGAGATCATCGCGCTGCTCGCGGCCGTCCTCTGGATTTTCAGTACGGTGCTCTATCACGTGATCGACCTGAGGAACGCAGGAAACACCAGTTGGATGTCGTTCCAGTCGTCCGATGTCCTCGTCGGCGTTGGCGCAACGATATCGATCGCGCTTTTTTTCTACGTGCGCCACAGTTCGCGTGACCCGCGGTTCATCCTCGATCTGGGCCTGGCGTTCCTGGTCGCGACCGCGGCCATAGTGGGGCTGATCCTGCACTGGAGTCCGCTGCCGCACAGTTCGATGAACCCGGCGATATCTTGGATCGGTGTCCTGGTGCTGATGTTCGCGGCGACGTTGCCCAACGATCCAATCAAGACCGTCGGCGCCGGACTGCTCGCCGTCTCGATGAATCCGATCGGCATGCTCATCGCCAGGGTGCGCGGGGCGTGGGCGTTCGAGTCCGCGTGGACCGCCTGGACGATGCACTATCCGGATTTCCTGCTCGTGGGTGTGTCGCTGGTGATTGCACGCGTGGTAACGGGATTGGGTCACCAGGTCGCGCGCGCGCGGGAGATGGGGAGCTACGAGCTTGGTGATCTGATCGGCCGGGGTGGGATGGGCGAGGTCTACAAGGCGACTCACCGGATGCTGGCCCGACCCGCGGCGATTAAGCTGATCCGGCCGGAATTGCTGGCAGCGCGAAACGGGGAGCAGGCCGAGATCGCCGTCGAGCGCTTTCACCGCGAAGCCACCGCTGCCGCGCAGTTGCGGTCGCCGCACACAGTTGGACTCTACGATTTCGGCACGACGGATGACGGCACGCTCTACTTCGCCATGGAACTGCTGGACGGGATGGACCTGGAGTCCCTGGTCGAGCAGACCGGTCCCCTGCCGGCAGCGCGGGTCGTGCACATCCTCCGGCAGGTGTGCGACTCACTTGAGGAGGCGCACGCCTCCGGGCTCGTGCACCGCGATATCAAGCCGGCGAACATCCACATCGGGCCCTTCGGCCTGCGCGACGACTTCGTCAAGGTGCTCGACTTCGGGTTGGTCACGTCCGGAGCTGTGGTTGGCGGCAGGGCCCAGTTGGCGACCCTTGTCGGCACGATTCCCGGAACTCCGGCGTACATGGCGCCAGAGATGGCACTTGGCGAGAAGGTCGACGGCCGTGCGGACATCTATGCGCTGGGGTGCGTCGCCTACTATCTCCTGACTGGCCAACTCGTCTTCGCGACCGACAACGCGATGCAAAGCCTGGTCAAGCGGCTGCACGAAGAGCCGGTGCGGCCATCCGAGCGGACCGAGCTCCCGATTCCCTCCGACCTCGAGGCACTCGTGCTGGCCTGCCTCGGAAAGCAGGCGGCCAGCCGACCAACAGCCGGCGATCTCGCCCGGTCTCTTGCCGCGGTGAACGTGGCCCCGTGGACCGACGAACAGGCGAGGCACTGGTGGGCCGTGCACCACCCGGAGAAAGCTTCCGCCTCGAATTACCGTCCGTCGCCGGTCGATGACCGATTGACGGCAATGGTGACTCCCGGTGTCCGCAATTGACCATACCCGTTAAGCCCGGGTATCAGGGAGGCACCACAGCGTTGTAGCGCGCGCCGTTCACGCAAGCGACGTTCGATGCCGCGCCCTCCACGGTAAGATGCCCGCAATGCCGCCGACCGACCCGTCCGAGCCACGAACACTGCTCACGCACCCCGAACTTGTATCCCACCAGTCGTTTCCGTCATTTCGCACGATCGGCGAACCGAAGAAGAGCGGCCTCGAGCGGACGCTGTCGCTGTTCGCGGACGTTCGCTCGGGTGAGGGCGTCGGTGTGATCCTCCTCACCGTCAACGTCTTCTTTCTGTTGGCCGCGTACTACCTGCTACGCCCAGCCAGACAGGCTCTCATTCTGACTGAAGGAGGCGCGGTCGTCGCCGCCTACTCGTCAGCCGCTCAGGCCGTTCTGCTGCTTGGCATCGTGCCGTTCTACGGATGGCTGGGATCACGTGTACGTCGCATCCGCCTCATCATGACGACCGGTCTCTTCTTCATGTCGAACCTCGTCGTCTTTTATCTCCTCGGAAAGGCGGGTGTGCGCGAGGGTGTCGCTTTCTATATCTGGCTCGGCATCTTCAACGTCTTCGTGATTTCGCAGTTCTGGGCATTCGCCAACGACCTCTACACGGAGGGCCAGGGACGACGGCTGTTCCCGATGATCGGCGTCGGCGCCTCCCTGGGCGCGTGGATCGGCGCCAGTACGGTGGCGCCGCTAGTCGAGCGCGCGGGATTCACACCCTACTCGTTGATGATTGCCGCGGCCGCCGTGCTCCTCGTGGCGTTGACCCTGACGGTGATCGTCAACCGTCGCGAGTCCGCTCGCGCTGAACCGGACGCGGCGAAGCTCGACCAGGTTACCCTCGGCCGGGAGGGGGGATTCGAGCTGATCCTGAAGGACCGCTATCTGCTCTGGATTGCGGTCTTGACGATCCTGCTCAACGTCGTCAACACCACAGGTGAATTCCTGTTGAACCGATTGGTCGAAGCCGAGGCCCTGGTCCGGTTCGGCACCGATCCGGGCCTGCTTGCGGACAGTCAGCGCTTCGTGGGGTCCTTTTTCGGATCGTTCAACGCCAACGTCAGTTTCGTCGGATTTATCCTGCAACTCTTCGTCACCTCGCGCGTGTTCCGCTTCATGGGTGTGCGCGGCGCGCTGTTCATCCTGCCCGTAATCGCCTTGGTCAACTACTCCGTCATCGCCGTCGTCCCCCTGCTGGCGATTGTCCGCATCGGGAAGATCCTGGAAAACAGCACTGACTACTCGATTCAGAACACGATCCGGCAGGCTCTATACCTGCCGCTGACACGCGAAGCGAAGTACAAGGCCAAAGCGGCGATCGACACGCTGTTCACGCGAACAGGGGACGTGATGTCAGCCGGGTTCGTCGCGGCGGGGACGGCGATCGGCCTTGGCGCCGGTGGTTTCGCCTGGCTGAACGTCGGCCTTACCGTAGCCTGGCTGGGTGTGGCGGGTCGGATTGCGCGGGAGCATCGCCGGCGGACGCTGTAGGCGTCACCTCGAGCCGCGCTCGGAGCTCACCAGCCACCCATCAGATCTTGCGGACGATAGCCGGCGTATTTATCGGCTTTATCGGCGTCTGCGCGAACGTCCGCAGCGACGACGTCGACGGCAGATGCAGGCTCCACCACGCCTCCGCGTCGGCGTCGGTCCATTGATCCACGGCGCAGGCTGAGAGCATCGCGGCGAGCGCGGCGGCGCTGGCGGGACGATCGCCGGGCGCCTTGGCGAGGCAGTGCAGCACGATGCGCTCGAGATCACCCGGAATCGCCAGTGTCGTGCGGGCGGATGGTGGCATCGGTGCCGCCTTCACGTGCTGCAGGGCCATCTTCATGGGATTCGCTTCATCGAAGACCAGGGCCCCGGTAAGCAGAAAATAAGCGACGCAGCCGAGGGCGTAGATGTCGGCACGTCCATCGATCGACGACTCGCCAACAGCGATTTCAGGCGCGATGTAGCCCGGCGTCCCGGTCGCCGTGCCGACCATGGTCAACAGGGAAACCTCGGCGCTGTTGATGAACTTCGCCAGACCGAAGTCCAGCACTTTTACGAAGTCGTAGGTCAGCGCCACTTTGCAGAGCATGACATTCGACGGCTTCAGATCCCGATGCACGAGGTTCTGGCGATGGGCCTCTTCGAGCGAACTACAGATTTGAATCAGGATCGGCAGCACTCGCGCAGCCGGCTGCGGACCGAAAGTCGCCACGACCGACTGAAGGCTGACGCCGTCGAGCAGCTCCATCGCGTAATAGAAACGGCCATCGTGCGAGACGCCGAAGTCGTAGAGATACACCGTGTGCGGCGACTGCAGGCCCGCAATCGCATCCGCCTCACGTCGAAACCTGCGCACAGCAAGGTCAGCTTCCCGCCCCGACGCCGCTTGGGGTCGAATGAGTTTGATGGCTGCCTTGCGCGCAAGCATCTGATGGTCGGCCCTCCACACCTCGCCCATGCTGCCTTCGCCAATCGGCGCGACGAGCCGATAGCTGCCCAGCTCGAGAGCCGTGTCCGCAGCCAATACCATGCCGTATGTCTGGCGGCCGATGAAGTAGGTCAGAGCAACCATGAAACCGTTGAAGAGCGGCCAGACGCCGAGCTGTCCCCACGACGCGGGGGGGTAGTCGAAGATCGCGGCATTGATGGCATACGCCAATGGCCAGGTGCAAGCGGCGGCCGACGCGCAGATGAGGGTCCAGAGTGGGCGGTTAGGTACGATCACTCCGAAGGCGAGAATCCACGGTCCCAGCTTGGAGACGCCAAGGACCGGCTGATCGGCCCTGATGGGCACCGAGGTCTCAATCATCGAGATTGCGAACGCCCCAAACACCTCGAGTGCCATGCCGAGCGACAAGATCGTCGATGGGCCGACGACGCGGTATCGGTTCAGCGCAAACAACCCGATGGCCCACAGCACCATCGCCAGCGACAGCAGCCGATTCACGTCGTTCATCGTCGCGGCGTACAGCTCGGGCTGCATCCACCGCTGAAAGACCTGAATCGCTGGAACCAGGACGGCAATCGAAAGGCAGAGCCACGCCGTGCGCTTCGCCGCGTCTTGCAGCATCATCGGCGGCAGTCGACTCAACGGTCCGGCGGCGCTCGGCGTGATGAGCGCGGGCGTTTGGGCGGGCGTCGCGTCCGTCATCGTAAAAATGATACGTCGCCAGCTGCGCTTGCCGGTCTTTGGGGCGACGCCGAAGTAGGCTTGCCCCTGCGTGGCTCCGTATAGATTCGTCGAGCCGCCATTCCGCCGAGTCAGGAGTCCGTGAACGCCTTCCGCGCCGCGCGCTGATCGCGGTAGTGTGCACATCGTGGGCTCACCCTGGGTTCGGCCAGACGTCAAGGGTCGAAACGCGTGAAGCGGTCATCGCCGGTCAGCAGCAGTGCGACGCAACCCAGACGCAACCACATGAACTCGATGTGGGACCATCATCGAAACCGGACTCTTCCGGTTCGACGTCGACTACATCAAGAATCGCTACGAATACCAGCTCTAACGAAAGGAGCAGCTCACCGCGCAACTCACGTTGCCGGTCGCGTTGCTCGGATTAGAGTGGCAGGTGAGAACTGCGGGCGACTCAGATGTGATGCCTGATGATCAGTGCTCGGCCGAAGACGCGCTCGAAGCGGTCGTCAAGATCCTTCGCGAGCCAGGACGGCAGCAACGGCACTGACAGCGTCACGTTGCGGCCGACTTCGCAGTCGACCGCGATACGGCGGCCACGCGGGCACCTCGCCTCGATCTCGTCGGCCAGCGCCAGGATGATCGCGGCGCGATCCAGCAGCCCACGCTTGAATGCGTCGCGGACCGACGCGAGCGACAGAACGTCGGAATGGCGGTCGCCCGCCCGCCGCACGACGGCCGACACGAGCGCGAGCTCGTCATGGGCGAAACCGGTGAGTTCCGTGCTGAGAAGGATGTTGGCCACGTGCTCGTGTCGGTTCAGCACGTCGAGGCTCCGTCCGATGTCGAGGACACGGGCGGCGTGATCAATCGCCCTCGCAACGCTCACTGGGGCGCGGGGCTCGAGCGCACGCTGAAGCGCCGCGGCCACACCACGCCGGCGCGACGCAGCGTCCTGCCTCCATCCATCGAACCGCGAGACGAGGGACGACACCGAAGCCTCTTTCACAGTTTCGGGGGATCCGACGGCCATCTTCAGAAATTTGAGCGCGATGCCCTCACGTACGCCCTGCCCCGAGACCAGGATCTGTTTGGCGCGCACGAACTCGGCCAGCGTCTGAATGGCGACTGCGCCGCCAACAATCGAGTCAGCTCGTTCCGAGCTGAGTCCGGGAATGTCGTCGCGCCGCTTTTCCCTCGTCGTCGCCAGGCGGTCGACGATCTCCCCGAGCCGATCGACCGACAACTCATACCCGTGTAACCTGCCGATTGGATACCGTCGCGTCTGACGGTCCATTTTCGCCAGATTCCGCAGCGTGCCTCCGGTGCCCACCAGACAATCGCCCGACCCAACGCGGCCCACGCGAGCTTTAGCCAGGCGGCTCTGGATATGGTCGCGCAGGCGCCGGATTTGTCTGCCGGTTGGAGGATCGGACTCGAGGAACTTCTCACTCAGTCGAAGCGCTCCGATCGGCAGACTCACGGCTTCAACCAGCTGCCGGCGTGCGAATCGGGTGACCTGCATGCTGCCGCCGCCAAGGTCGAAGAGCAGGCCGTTCGAAACCGCGAGACCTCTCACGGCACCGGCGAAACCGTAGCGAGCTTCTGCGAGCTCTCCAATAGTCTCGATTTGAATCCCCAGCTCACGCTGGACGCGCTGGGCGAACAATCCGCCGTTCCTTGCGTCGCGCATTGCGGCCGTGGCCACCGCGACGATGCGCTTCGCTCCGACACTTGTCGCGATTGCCTGAAAATCTCGAAGCGCCTCCATCGTGCGCGCCATCGTGGCCTCGCTCAGCTGGGCGCGCCCATCGACGTCCTGGACAAGCCGCAGCGGAGCGCGTGAGCCCGCCAGGAGGCGCAGATGGTTCGACGCGTCGCGTTCGAACACCATTACCCGACCGGAATTCGAACCGAGATCGATGACGGCTATCGGATCCCTGCGGGACGTGCCGGGTCGCTCAGGCATGCCCGGCACTATATCAAGGGCGTCACTCCCGGTCTTGCGGAGGGCGTCCGCCTCCTCCCGCAGTGGATGATACGATCGGCAGAAGTTCCTCTTCACCACACCCAAGGACCGCGTCGCCTCAGGCACCGACGGGACGTGGTTGCACAACACGTATGAGAACCTCCACGCCGCAGCCCGCCTCGGCGGTCGTCATTGCCATGACGTGCGCTGCTGCGTCCACAGCGCAGTTCATTGCCGGCAAAGCCACACGCGACGCGCTGTTCCTCCAGCAATTCGACGTCACGTCGCTGCCGACGATGGTTGTGGCAACCTCGGTCGTATCGATCGGTCTCGTAATCCTCAGCTCGAAGTGTCTACGCCGCGTGGCGCCGACGACGTTCATACCTCTGATGTTTGCTGCCAGCGCGCTCTTGCTGCTACTCGAGTGGGCGCTTGTCTCTGTCGCTCCGCGCGTGGCGGCCGCTGTCGTCTACCTGCAGATCTCCGGTGTGGGTCCGATCCTCGGGTCGGGATTCTGGCTCGTCGCCAGCGAGCGGTTCGATCCGCGTACTGCCAAGCGCCGCTTCGGACAGATCGCCGGCGCTGGCACGGCCGGTGGCCTGCTGGGCAGCATCGCGGCCGAACGAGTGGCCGCGTTTTTTGGGCTCGCAGCGACTCTCCCCGTGCTCGCGTGCCTGAGTCTGTTCTGTGCGTGGCAGGTTCGGAAGCTTGGGACCTCGGTGGCTCCGGCGAGTGGCTCGAGACCAGAGCCGGCGTCTGAGCTGTCCGTCGCCCCGGCGCGGTCGGGTCTCCGGGTTCTTGCTGACGCGCCGTATCTGCGTCAGCTCGCTGTCCTCGTGTTCCTCGGCACACTCGGTTCCGCGCTGATTGATTACGTGCTCAAGGTGGAAGCTGTCTCTGCGTTCGGGCGTGGAGAAAGCCTGCTGCGCTTCTTCGCGGCCTACTACGCGGGAACCAGTCTCATCACCTTTCTGCTGCAGACTTTGTCGAGCCGCGCGGCCCTTGAACGATTCGGCCTGGCGGCAGTCGCGGCGACGCCATCGGTTGCGCTCCTTGCGGGAGGGCTCGGTGGTCTTGTCTGGCCCGGACTGCAGAGCATCATAGTCGCGCGAGCGGGTGAGGCCGTTTTCCGAGGCTCCCTGTTCCGCTCGGGGTACGAGTTGTTCTATACGCCGATACCGGTGTCGGAGAAGCGCGCCGCCAAATCCCTGATCGACGTCGGTGTCGATCGTCTCGGCGACGCGTTTGGTGCCGGCGCGCTGCAGATGATGCTCATGCTCACGCCGGCACGGCAGTCTGCGGCCATTCTGATGGCCGCCGCCGCGTGCGCGCTCGTCGCGATGTTCGTCGCGCGCCGGCTCAATCATGGCTACATCCAGACGTTGGAGCGAAGTCTCCGACACCGCGCCGTGGAACTCGACCTCTCCGATGTCGAGGACTTGACGACTCGCACCATCATGCTTCGGACGTTGCGCGAAGGGTCGGGCACAAGCACGGGAGGAGGTCAGCGCGCGGCGGCGGGGCCCCAGGACGCCCTCGTGATTCCCGCCCCTCCGGATCCGGAGATTCAGGGAGCTGTGGTGCTGCGTTCCCGTGACCAGGACCGCATCGAGGCCCTCTTGCGTCGTGAGGAAGCACTGCCCGCATCGTTCGTGTCTTACGTCATTCCCCTGCTCGCGTGGGACGCCGTCTCGCGTGATGCGATCCACGCGCTGCAGAAGGTGGCCGAAGAGCACGTCGGAGAGCTGATTGACGCGCTGATCGATCCCAATCAACCGTTTGCGGTCCGTCGGCGGCTGGCCAGGGTCTTCTCTGTGTGTGTCTCACAGCGGGCGGCAGACGGCCTGATACTCGGGCTCGATGACCAGCGGTTCGAGGTTCGCTTCCAGTGCGGCCGGTCGCTGGCATCAATTCTCGAAAGGAACGCACGAATCCGAGTCGACCCCGAGCGCGTCTATGATGTGGTGCTACGGGAGGTTGCTGTCGGCCGAACCGTTTGGCAGAGCCACGGATTACTGGACCGCCTGGAGGCACCCGAAGGGCGGTCCTTCGTGGATGAGTTCGTCAAGGACAGGACAAACCAGGGACTGGCGCACGTCTTTACGTTGTTATCCCTCGTCCTTCCGAGCGAGCCGCTGCTGATCGCATACCGCGGTCTTCACACCGACGATCCGGGCTTGAAGGGCACGGCGCTCGAATACCTCGAAGGCGTGGTGCCTGCCCAGATTCGCGAGCGCCTGTGGCCGTTTCTCGAGGATGAGCGTCCAGCGTCGCGCGTCGTCCGGCCGCGGCAGGAGATACTCGCGGATCTTTTGCGCTCGCATCCGTCGATCGAGCTGAACCTCGAAGAGCTTAAACGGCGCGCCAGCAAGGAACCGTGGCAGACGACATGAGAGTCATCGCACGCCGAGCCCAGACACCGATTCCAAACGTCGGCGACACCCGCCGAACGCCGACGCAGCTGCCCGACGAGCTCGTCGAGGAGCAGGTGCATCGGTTGGGACTATTCAGCATGGTCGTCGGCGGCCTTTGGGCATTCGGCCTCGCGCTGGACGTGCTGCTCATTCCTCTCACCAGTCCTGGCCGCAACTTGAACATGAGGGCCGTGGCTCTCGAAATCTCCGGGATGATCCTCGGGGCTCTCATGTTCTGGTATGTCCGCCACCACGCCGGCCCTTGCGCCGGCCGGAAGCTGGAGGTCGGGCTCGGCTACATGATCCTGAACGCGGTGTGGATCGCGCTGCTCAACACCTGGGTGTTCGCTCCTCCGGCTGACCAGCAGTTGCTTCACGTCTCCTGGGCCGCGGTGCTGATCCTGATCTTCTCAATGATCACCCCGGTGTCACCGGGGAAGATGCTCGTCGCAGCGCTCGTGGCGGCCTCGATGGATCCGCTCGCACTGTGGATCGCTCATCTGCGGGGTGTCGCAGTCCCACCGCTGCTCAACTCCCTGATTCTCGTGTTGCCGAACTACACCTGCGCGATGGTGGCGATGCTTCCCGCGCGGTTCCTTCGGCGGGTGGGCCGGCGCTTGCGCGAAGCGCAGGAGCTTGGCAGCTACCAGTTGATCGAGTTGCTCGGACAGGGCGGCATGGGAGAAGTGTGGCGAGCCCGCCACCGGCTGCTCGCACGGAGTGCCGCGATCAAGCTTGTGCGGCCGGAGGTGCTGGGCGCGCGGAATGATGCCGAATCCAGCGTGATCCTTCGTCGCTTCGAGCGAGAAGCGCGGGCGACGGCGGCACTCAGTTCACCGCATACGATTCATGTCTTCGATTTCGGCGTGACCGACGAAGGGACGTTCTACTACGTGATGGAGCTCCTGATCGGCCGTGACCTGGAAAACCTCGTCAGAGAGTTCGGACCGGTCCCGGCTGATCGCGCGATTTTTCTCCTCCGCCAGGTCTGCCACTCGCTCGCGGACGCACACGCCCGGGGCCTCGTGCACCGCGACATCAAGCCGGCCAACATCTACGTGTGCCGCATGGGACTCGAGTACGACTTCGCAAAGGTGCTCGACTTCGGCCTCGTCAAGGAGCGCGCGCAGGGCGCCGGGCCACAGTCGTTGCTCACGCTGGAGCAAACGACGACCGGCACTCCCGCCTATATGGCGCCCGAAATCATCCTTGGCGACACAGACGTCGACAGCCGCGCCGACGTCTACGCACTGGGCTGCGTCGCGTACTTCCTGCTCACCGGCCAGCTCGTCTTTGAAGGCGATACGCCGATGAAGATGCTGATGCAGCACGTCAACGCGACCCCGATCCCTCCGTCTCAACGGACGGAGTTGTCAATTCCCCGCGAGCTCGACGAGCTCGTGATGGCTTGCCTGGCCAAGAACCCGCGCGACCGCCCGCAGAACGCGGAGGAGCTTTTTTCGATGGCACTGGAATGCACGTCATGCGGGAGCTGGGGTCAACACGGCGCGCGAGCGTGGTGGGAGCGACACCTGCCCGAGTTGACGGGGCCGTTGAGCATCCACGAGCCTGAGATCGCGATGAACGGCCGCGCGATGGCCGCGTCATAGGTACTGCGCTAGACTTTCGCTATCCCGACGCTGTGGCACTGGAATCCGGCTTTCCGACGTCCCAAAAGAGCTGGCTCGATCGCGCTTTGTCGCTGTTCACCGACGTCCGCGCGGGCGAGGGCCCGAGCGCCCTGTTGCTTACGGCAAACATCTTTTGCCTGCTGGCCTTCAAGCGCGCGGCGGAAGGCACCTCGGAACGCGCCGCGTGGATGCTCCGCGGAGCCGCAGTCTGTCTGGCCATTCACACGCTGACAGCCGTTCCCTTACTTGCGCAGGAACCGACCACCCGCGCTGAGGCGCTCAGGCGTGAGCGCGAGGCCAAGTCAACCCGTCTGACGCCGCCCGAATCCGGCCGGCTCGAGCGTACGCTGCTTGCCCTGGAGAACGGCCGGCTCTTCGAGCGGATTCTCAATCCCGCGGAAGGTTTCTTCCCGAAGGTGGGCAACATCACGACGGGCAGTGGATTCTCGTTCGGACCCGCCTATCGAAAGCGGGGACTCTTTGGCGACGAGAGTGATTTCAGCGTATTCGCTGCCGGGTCGTTCTCCAGGTACTGGATGCTTGATGCAAAGCTCACCCTCCCGCGTCTGGCCGGCGATCGTATGTTCGCCGACCTGCATGGGCGCCGGTACGACTTCCCGCAGGAGGACTTCTTCGGGCTCGGCCCTGACTCTCGCCGCGAAGACGACGTGACATACGGATTGCGGAGCACGCAGGTGGGCGGCACCGCAGGAATCCGTCTGCGGCCATGGCTGGGGCTCAGCGGCAGCGTGGACTATCTGACGCCAAGGATTCACCCGGGCGATGGTTCCCGTCCGATAAACGCCCTCTTCAGCCCCGTCGACGCGCCGGGGCTCGACGTGCAGCCGGACTTCATCCGCTATGAAGTCCTCACGGATTTGAACTACCGCCAGCCTTTGGGCAATCCGCGCCGGGGAGGACGGTACGCGCTTCTCTTCCAGCTCTTCGATGATCGCAACGGCAACCAAGACAGTTTTCAGCGATTCGAGCTGGACGTGCAGCAGTACATCTCCATTCTGAAGGAGCGTCGCGTGCTGGCCCTGCACGCGCTGGCGTCGGTCTCTGATGCCGGCGAGGGTCAGGCCGTGCCTTTCTATCTCCAACGGACGCTCGGGGGCCCCGACGATCTTCGCGGGTTCCGGCATTTCCGCTTCCGCGACCAGCACCTCCTGCTGCTCCAGGCCGAGTACCGATGGGAAATCTTCACCGCTGTCGACGGCGCGATTTTTTACGACACGGGGAAGGTCGCATCGAGGCGGGAAGACCTCGACCTGCGAAATCTCGAATCGGACTATGGAATCGGCTTTCGCTTCGGGACGTCGAACGGTGTGTTTCTGCGGGTCGAGGGCGCCTTCGGCAGCAGCGCTGGCAAGCATTTCATCCTGAGGTTCGGGAATGTTTTCTAGAGCGCCTTTCGTGGTCGTCGCTCTTTTCATGGCGCTCGCGCAAGACAGCCGGAGCGCGGTGCCGCGTTTCTTCCCGGACGACCCGATCAAGACGGACAACGACACTGCGTTCGATGCGAGTCGTGCCGTGCCCATCGAAGGCAGCAACGGCTACGACTTCGCGGAGCACACGTTCGGCAAACCAGGCGATCGGCGCGACATCCGGGCCGTCAACGTCAACACGATGGACGAGGTGCCGGACTCGAGCTGGTTCACGAATCGAATCGGCGTGCGTGCAATGTCTCTCGCCGAGATCGTGCGCGGCCCGAACGAGCTCGACACGATCAACATCGACGGCTGGCCGATCATCCAGGAAAAGAGCACGGGGATCACGCCTGGCTTCCGCGTTGTCGATCCGGAGGGTCGCCTGTACCAGATCAAGTTCGATCCGCCTGGCAATCCTGAGATGGGAAGCGGCGCCGAGGTCATTGGCGCCGCGATCTACCACGCCCTCGGCTACAACGTCGTCCAGGGTTACATCGTCGACCTGGACCCGGCGAAGATCGTCATCGCCGACAGCGCGACCACCGTCGACATGAGCGGGCGCCGGCGGCCCCTGCGGCGCGGGGACATCGATCGTCTGCTCGATCGCGCGGCCCGGCAGTCGAACGGGAAGTATCGAGCGACGCTGAGCCGTTTCGCCGATGGCAAGCCACTCGGTTATTTCAAGTATTACGGGACGCGGCCCGACGATCCGAACGACATCCATCCACACGAGCACCGGCGTGAGCTCCGGGGCAACCGCGTCTTCGCCGCCTGGCTGAATCATGATGATTCGCGCGGACTCAACAGCCTTGACATGCTCGAGAGCACCGCGGGACGCGGGTTCATCCGTCACTACATGTTCGACTTCGGCTCGATCATGGGGAGCGGCAGCGTGTTCGCGCAGGTGCCGCGCGCGGGCAACGAGTACATCCTAGAGTGGGCGCCCGCGCTCAAGACGCTTGCGACGCTCGGCCTCTACGTGCGCCCGTGGATTCTCGTGGACTACCCTGACGCCGGTCGCGCCGTGGGCCGATTCGAGGCGGATTTTTTCGACCCGCTGCAATGGCGTCCCGAGTACCCGAATCCGGCCTTCGATCTGATGCGACCCGACGATGCGTTCTGGGCCGCGCGGCTCGTTTCGCGCTTCTCGGACGCTGCGATCAGGGCGGTGGTGGCGAAGGCCGGATACAGCGAGCCGGGCGCCGCCGAGTACATCGCCTCGACGCTCATCAAGCGTCGCGACAAGGTCCTGAGAGCGTGGCTCACTCAGGTGAACCCTGTCGTCGAACCGCGGCTCGGCGCGGACGGAACGTTGACGTGGGCAAATGCCGCGATTGAAGCCGATGTGGCATCCCCGTCGGCTTCGTACGTGCTCACCTGGGCGCGCTTCGACAATGCGACCGGGACGTCTGTGGCTGCCACCGAGAACGTGCGCGTCAGCAGCCCGCGCGCCGATGCTCCCTCGTCCATCCTTCAGGGGGCCGAGTTCATTACGGTCTCAATTCGAACCATCCATCCCGACTATCCCGGCTGGAATGCTCCCGCCAACGTCTATTTGAGACGTGTACTCGCCGGATGGGAGGCTGTAGGCCTCGATCGCGCACCCGCCGATACACCGTAGGAACCTGATGTCCCTGCACGGAAACTTCGCGAGTTTCCATGTACCCCGCCATGCTATTGACGCCCGTAAGGTCCGGGATGGAAGGCCTTTGCATGACTTTTGTGATTCGTTCGACTCGGTTTCGCACGTGCCTGGCGGCGGTTACGCTGACAGTCATCGCAGCCCCTGCAGCGTCCCAAACACATCTCCAGCTTGACCCACGCACCACTGAAACCCAAGCCCCGGCGCCGAGCGGCGGTGTCTCGCCCTCGCCTGCGTTCGCGCGTCTGTTCCAGGATACCTTCGACGACTTTCGGCGTCTGCCGTCGAAAGAAACCGTCACAATCCTGACAATTGGGGCCGCGGCCGCGATCGCCGGACACAACGCCGACCGCTCGGTATCCACGACGTTTTCGGGCTCCGTTCGCCTTGGAGACTTCCTCGGCGCTGGCCAGTCAATCGGCAGTGCGAGGTTTCAGCTTGGTGGGGCATTTGCGACCTACGCGCTCGGCCGCGCGTTTGGCAATGGCAACGTGACAACGATCGGTGCCGATCTCGTGCGAGCCAACCTCGTGGCGCAGACACTCACGAGCGCGGTGAAGCTCTCGGTGAGGCGGACGCGTCCTGACGGGACCCAGTTCTCGTTTCCTTCAGGTCACACCTCGGTGAGCTTCGCCAGCGCCACGGTCCTCCAGAGGCATCTGGGCTGGAAGGCCGGCGTGCCGGCGTATGCTGTCGCCACATACGTGGCAGCATCGCGTGTTCAAGACAAGCGTCACTTCCTGAGCGACGTCGCGTTTGGCGCCGCGCTCGGTATCGTGGCTGGCCGCACAGTGACCTTCGGTCGTGGCGAACACCGCGTCACGATGTCCCCGGCGGCAACGCCGGGCGGCGGCGGCCTCAGCTTGACCTGGAAATAACCCGCCCCTCGCGCTGGTCAGCCTGGATCGGACTCACCACATTGAAACCGGTACTGGCGATATCAGTGATCGGATTGGCGAAAGGATCGGCGAAGCAGGCGCCGACGACATGAGCGCACATTCGCGACGGAAGGCCCTCTCGGGGGCGAGGAAGTTCGCGCACGCATTCCGGGTGACCGACGGCCGAAAATTTCGTCTGAAGGACATCGACCCCGCCGACACTGGGGAGTTTCGGTCCAGGGAGCAGGCGGATGGCTTGCTCGAGCGGGGCATCATGCGCCTCAGGCGGCTTCAGGACAAGATGTACGCGCAGGACAGGTGGGCGCTTCTGCTCATTTTCCAGGCGATGGACGCCGCGGGCAAGGACAGCACGATCAAACACGTGATGTCCGGAGTCAATCCCCAGAGCTGTCAGGTATATTCGTTCAAGGCGCCGTCGGCGGAAGACCTGGATCATGACTTCCTGTGGCGGACAACGCGGTGCCTGCCGGAGCGGGGCCGCATCGGGATCTTCAATCGCTCGTACTACGAAGAGACGCTCGTCGTGAGGGTGCACCCCGAGATCCTCGAAAGCCAGAAACTGCCGCCATCGCTCGTCACGAAGGACATCTGGAACGAACGTTTCGCGGACATTGTCGCCTTCGAGCGCTACGCGACGCGCAACGGCATTGCCATCCGAAAGTTCTTTCTGCACGTGTCGCAGGACGAGCAGAAGCGGCGCTTCCTCAGCCGACTGGATATGCCGTCCAAGAATTGGAAGTTCTCACTCGCCGACGCCAGGGAACGGAACCATTGGCGCAACTATATGCGAGCCTACGAGGACATGATCCGGAACACCAGCTCGGATCACGCGCCGTGGTACGTCGTGCCCGCCGATCACAAATGGTTCACGCGGTTGGTGGTCGGGGCAGCCGTCATCGATGCCATCGAGGAGATGCACCCCGAGTTTCCGACCGTCGATCGTGCCCAGCGCAAAGAACTCGCGGCCGTCCGGACCGCGCTCGGGGGTCAGGGAGGGTGAACGCGAGGTCAGCGCGTCGCTTTTTGCGCCTCCCGAACGGCTGAGAGGGTCTCGGGCAACCGTTCGAGACCCACGAGCTTCCAGCCGTCACTCTGTCGGCGGAAGTGCGTGCGGATTGGCTGCTTCCACGTCGGGTATGCAGGGTTGTCCGCGGAAATCGACACTTCGATGAAGCTACCGGCGGCGGTCGGCAGGCCGCTCGGCGCTTCGATCGTCGTCGTGGTGCTCTGCGTTTCGGAAAGCGGGCGAGTCTGCCCCGTGGCGTTGTCGAACAACGCCCACGAGGCTCGGTAGGTCGCCGCGCCCTTGGCCACGCCAGCCGCGACGGCCGCGTTCTCGAACGTCAACCGGTTGTTCGCATCCAGCCGTGGGGAGACGATCGGGTTGACCGCCACCAGGTAGACGCTGGCAATCTTGTCGCGGCGCTTGATCAACGTATCCGCAAGATACTTTTCTGCGGCGGGGTCGCTGAACTCGCCGGTGTGTACGGCGGCCCTGATCAGGTCGTCGGTGAACGCTACGACGCGTCGCGCCGCCCAGAACGCGTCGTCGTCTCGCAACTCGACGTAGGCCGGCATCGGGATCTGGGGCCGCCAATTCCTGGGATCGAATCGATCGCCCTCGAATTTGCCGGTCGACGGGTACTCGACGTAATCGATCGTCTGCCACGGGCTCAGCGCAAAGCCGAAGGAGAAGAAGCGCTTCCACATCGCCCCTGCCTGAAAGAAGTGCTCGTAGCTGAGGTCCCATTCGTGCAGGTCGTTGTTGAGGCCGAACGTCGAGCCGACGTCCTGCAGATAGTGCTTCACGACCGTGCGACCGTTCGAGGTTGCGAGAGCGTCGAGCGTGTTCGCCGCCTTCCAGTCTGTGAGGTTCGTCCATGCGCCGAAGACGCGCAACGCGCGCAGCTCGCGGCGATGCTCGTGCGGGACGAGGTCGTTCGGATCGTCGGGACGCGTGCCGGAATACCGGAAATTGCCCAGAATCCTGCCGGGAACCAGACGGCCGGCGACGACGCGATAGGTTCCATCCTTGTTCCGCGCGACCCTTTCGAGGATCTGGTTGATGTCGTCCCGCGTGAACGGGGTCCTCGCGCCGGACGGACGAGGCAGCGTCGCCTTCGGATCGAATTCGAGGCGCTTCGGATCGAGTGTGGTCAGATACGATTCGACCTGGTTGTACCCGAACGCCCAGAAGATCTTGGTCGCGATCTCGACGGCAGAGGTCGCCCCTTCCGGGTAGTAAGGAGGATCGAACTCGAGGAACCAGGTCTCGCCTTTGCCATCCCGCGCGGTGAAGCCAGGATGGGCGCCCGACGTCTTTTCCCTGATCACCACCCACTTCGACGGGTCAGGTGGTTCGCCGACAATCGGTCCGCGCGCGAGTTGCTCGGGCGTGACCGTGGTCGTGCCGATCCGGTTCGTGAACCAGCTCGAATCCGGCACCTCGTCAATCGTGTTGATGTTCTGGGCCCGCGTGCCCGATGGCTTGAAGCCAGAGACGACGAACAGACCGTACACCTGCTCGTACAGCTGCTGAATGGGGGAGGGCTGCGCTTCCGACGCGTTCTGAGACTCCGGTTCGCGTGAAATCGGATCGTCGTCGTAGAAGCGCGGCGTCTGGGTCGAGACGCCAGCGGCGAGCAGGCCAAGCGCGACCACGACCAGAGCGAGCGGCCGAACGCCTGAGCACGTTGTGAATGACCATCTCGGCATGGGAGGCAGCATTAGAAAACCGCGGAAGTCGCGACCACGAGGATCAGGCCGTCACTGCCCCGCGCCAACTCGACGCGGAGCGGCGTTGAGATGGGCCCGTGAAAGCGAACGCCAAAGCCGTAGTCGTGCTTCAGCCCGTCGAAGTCGAGATCGGATCGCCGCGCGGTCACCTTTCCTGCGTCGTAAAACACCGCCGAGTCGAGATAACGGCTGGCCATGATGCGCCACTCCCCCTGAAGGAGCAGACTGTTCTGATCGCGGAATCGCAGGCTCGTATAGCCCCGCAGCGTGGAGCTGCCGCCAAGAGTGGGCATCATGAAGAACGGCATCGCCTGTCCGCCTTTGTCGAATGTGGTTCGGGCGAGCACGCGGAAGGAGAAGGCCCAGGTTTCGCGTAAAACCGGAAAATGTTGGACGGCCTCGTAATCGACCTGCTGGAAGCCGAACGCTTTGTCCCTGTCGTTGTAATCGTGAGCAGTGATGCCGTAGTAGCCCCCGCGCCGCGAATAACCGGGTGAGGTCCGCCAGTCGAAGCCAACCGTGGCCTGGGTGTGCACGTAGGTGGGATCAGCGCCCAGCCCGGGCAGCGTCGCCGGCGTATACACGGTCTCGACCGAAGGGAACCGACCGAGACCAGGTTCCTGCGACCACTTTGTCCACTCGACACCTGGACGAAGCACCAAGTACTGCCGTGTCGGCCAGAGGGTCAGCAGTGCCGAGGCATACGGACGCTTGAACCGGTAGCTCGTACGGTCGTCTTTCGATGTGTCCACCCCGAGCCCGTAGAAGCCGACTTGTGTCGCGTCGCGCCAACCGCCGAGCACAGACAGCGCGCCGCGACGGTGGAGGAGGCGAGGGGCGACGAACTCCATCTCAGCACGCTTGTAGTTGGACACCGAATAGCTGCCCCGCACATCCACGAAGTTGTACGAGCTCACGTGCTGCGTGTAACCAGCGCCCAAGGCGAAGCTTCCGCCTGAATACGCCGATTCGAAGAACGGGTGCAGGTGCTTGCCCTGGCCGGTCAGGATGCCTTCGACTCTGGTTGCGAGCCGTTCGCCCCTGGTCGGGACATAGGGGTGCAGGGTTCCGAGCTTTTCCGCTTGCGCCTGTTCGATGGCCGCCTGCCGCGTCGTGGGCTCAGGTTGCTGCGCCAATGCGACGCCCGCGGATTCAGTCAGTGCAATCAGTGTGAATAGAGTCAACAACCCAAGACAGCGCATCGATCACTCACGTAAGAAGACGAGTTGCCGCACGGGACGGCAATTCATATTTACCACGAATATCTCTGGACCGCGCGAGCCTCAGACGCGCCGAGGGGTTTAGCCGGGGCCGCGGACGACACCACTCGACCTGTCGAGAGATCAGAGACGACAGTCGTATGCTAGGTGAGACGCCACTTTCGGCTGTCCTCGCAGTCCGGTATCCTTGAAGAGCATATGTTCTCCAGCGGTCGTCGGTTCGTGCTGTGCTTCACGCTGTGCCTGACGACAGGTGCCACACTGACGCCGGCCCTGGCATCGGGTGATGCGGAAGCTGGCGCGGATGCGCCGATCGATCGCTTTCGAAGGGTCGATGCACGTCTCTACCGTGGGGCCCAGCCCGACGCGGAAGGGTTTCGCTACCTGCAGCAACTCGGAGTACGGACAGTCATCAACCTGCGGGAGGAGGCGGACGCCGTCCGCACCAATGAGCGGCGTATCGTCGAGTCGCTCGGGATGACGTATGTGTCACTGCCGGTCAAGGACGGCAGTATCTTTACCGCCTCACGCCGTATACCCGAGGAAACGGTTCGGACGTTCCTCGACCTCGTCGTGACCACGGCACCCGGACCGATATTCGTTCATTGCCGGCGCGGCACGGACCGAACCGGCGCACTCGTGGGACTCTACCGGATCGCGCAGCACGGGTGGAGTTCTGCCGAGGCCCAGGCCGAAGCACGCCAAGTGGGCATGCGTTGGTGGTATTCCGGGCTGAGACGTCAGATCGCGGAATTCGGGGGCACGGCGCGATCCGGATCACTGAGTCAGGGTGTGCTCCCCGAGTAGTTCACGCGCCGGGCTGGCGCCAGTTTTTTCCTCATCCGATTCTTTCGCTCACCCGCACGACATTCGTTCTGGAGACGGCCGCTTCAGTCGCACTTCGCACGCATGAACGCGGAGGTGGGGAGCCGCCCCGTCGGCTGGCAGGTATGATCGATGTCCCGTGGCGGACAAGCCGGTCGACAACACACCTCTGGGACGGCTGCGCGGCCTCTACGAATGGCTGACCCGAGCGGCGGCGTCTTCGCCTCCGTCTCCGAGTATCGCGAGCGATCCCACCCGAGCGGGCCTGCCGGCTCACATCGCGCACTACACAATCGCGCGCAAGCTGGGGGAAGGCGGGATGGGCGTCGTGTACGCGGCGCGCGACGAGCGGCTCGAGCGAACTGTTGCCCTGAAGACCATGTCGTCGCTCGCCAATGAAGAGACGGCGCGCAAACGCTTCTGGCGCGAGGCCCGGGCTGCGGCGAGCGTCAATCATCCGAACATCTGCCAGATCTACGAAATCGGTGAGGACGCTGGCGAGCTGTTCATCGCGATGGAACTTCTGGAGGGTGAGGCGCTGGCCGAGCGCTTGCGCCGGGGATCGCTGAGCGTGTCGCAGGCGGTGCCCATCAGCCTCGAAATACTGGCCGCGCTTTCGGCGTTACATGCCCGCGGTATCGTTCACCGCGACCTCAAGCCGTCGAACGTATTCCTCACGCCACACGGCGTGAAGCTGCTCGACTTCGGCCTCGCGCTCCCTGAGCCTGAGCGATCGCTCAGTTCGGTCGCTGGGCTGACGCGACCCGGCGTCGTCATGGGGACGCCGCGCTACATGGCGCCCGAACAGGCGACAGGCGATACCGTCGATGCTCGTAGTGATCTGTTCGCGGTGGGTGCCATCCTCTTCGAGATGCTCGCGGGCCGCCCGGCGTTCGCAGGGCGCAACGCGCTCGAGATCCTGCATGCCACGCTTTACGAACAGCCCGGAGCCCTCACTGGCTCGCCTGTCGTGGCGGCGGTGGACCGCGTGATCCGCCGATCGTTGGCCAAGCGGCCTGCGGAGCGTCCGGCGTCGGCCGACTCGATGGCCGAGGAACTCCGCGCCGTCCGCAGCGTGGACGGCGACGACACGCCGGCCCTGGTCCACGCGCTCACACGCCTCGTGGTGCTGCCGTTTCGGGTCCTCCGCCCCGATCCCGAAACGGACTTTCTCGCTTTCAGCCTGCCGGACGCCATCGCGACGTCGTTGTCGGGCATCGGCTCATTGATCGTGCGCTCCAGCGCCACCGCTGCGCGCTTCGCCGGGGAGGTGCCGGACTTCAAGGCCCTGGCGGCCGAGGCCGACGTCGACCGGGTGGTCATGGGAACGCTGTTGCGGTCTGGCGACCAGTTGCGGGCCGCGGCCCAGCTCGTCGAGGCGCCGGGCGGGACGCTACTCACATCCCATACGATCCAGTCATCGCTGGGCGATCTGTTCCGGCTGCAAGACGATATCGCGCGCCGTGTGGTGGAGGCGCTTTCGCTCCCCCTGGCGGGGTCCATGGCGTCGCCCGTGCCCGATGCGCCGCAGAACCCGCGCGCCTATGAGTTCTACCTTCGAGCGAATGAGTTGGCTCGCACCTACGAGGGGCTCGCCCGCGCGCGCGACTTGTATCTCCGGTGTCTCGAGCTGGATCCAACCTTCGCGCCCGCGTGGGCTCACCTCGGTCGCTGCCACCGCGTCATCGGCAAGTACATCGAGGGGACACCCGACAGCGAGACGTACGCGCAAGAGGCCCTCAACCGCGCGCTCGCGCTCAACCCGCGGCTCTCGGTGGCGCACAAGTTCTACGCAAACCTCGAGGCGGACATCGGTCAGACGCAACACGCGCTGATGCGGCTTCTGGGTGAGGCCAACCGTCACGGCAATGATCCTGAGTTGTTCGCGGGGCTCGTCCACGCCTGTCGCTATTGCGGACTCTATGACGAATCTATCGGTGCCCACGCTGAGGCACGCCGGCTCGACCCGAACGTCCCCACGAGTTTCGAGCAGACGCTGTTGATGACGGGCGACATCAACCGACTCCTGGCCGTGGAGCCGACTCACCTCGACCCGGGCGCCGATGAAGGCATCCGGGTCATCGGCCTCGGCCTCGCGGGCCGTCGCGACGAAGCCCGCCGGGCGCTCGTCGACATGAGACAGAAGCGGCGTATTCCGTTGTTTCAATCGTGGAGCGAATATCTGATGAGTTGGCTCGATCACCGCGCCACGGACGTGCTCGATGGCATCCCTACCCTCAGCGCCCTGAAGATTCAGGACGACCCGGAGGCTATCTTCCTCGAGGGATGGCTGCTCTGCGATGTCGGTGAGCACGAAAGGGGGCTCGGCCATCTTCAGCGAGCAGTCGCCAAGGGCTATTTCGTGGCTCCGACACTTGCCAGCAGCCGGCAGTTCGACGCGCTGCGAAGCCTTCCCGCTTTCCGGGCGCTCCTCGCGGAAGCGGAAGCGGGCCGCAGGCAAGCGCTGGCCGCGTTCCGCGAGGCGGGCGGAGAACCACTTCTCGGCCGGTGACGGACCGCGCCAGGAGGATCGCCGCGCGCGCACTTCTTCGTGAGGCAGGGTGGAATTGTCTGGGCTCTTTCAAACGAGCGCGCTAGAGGCTCGCGCTGAAGCCACCCCGCGGAAGTGTCATCGGTCGATCGCTACGTACGCTTCCGGCGATAGCTGCCGGTACGCAGGGCCACGTGGCTCGGCGTCGGCCTCGCGCAGTCACCAGCGTTCGCGGTCAG
>Ga0208185_1000115_pt1 | contig 49952 bp, 59 predicted proteins | sample EasRivMeERMLT700_FD_187532 | JGI IMG/M metagenome (GOLD analysis project Ga0208185, IMG submission 187532) | Soil microbial communities from meander-bound floodplain in the East River, Colorado, USA - East River MetaG ERMLT700 (SPAdes) (version 2) | ecosystem: Environmental > Terrestrial > Soil... | reverse complement strand
TCCAGGTCGCCGTGCCGAGGCGCGAGAACACCGCGCCGAAGATGTTCGACGTCATCGCAAGCAGCAACACCATGCTCGAAGTCGCGGTCGTCGCCAGCACCACCTGCTTCATGCCGGCGTAGCTCAACTTCCCATATCCCGCTGCGAGGAGCACCGCGCCGAGCGCGCCGATGCCCGCCGCCTCTGTCGGTGTCGCGAGGCCTGCCAGGATCGAGCCGAGCGCGGCCGCGATCAGCCCCACGAGCGGCAACACCCCGACTGCCACCTCGCGCAGCATGACGGGCAGCGAATGCACCCGCTCTTCCCGCGGAACCGGCGGGCCCAGCTTCGGATTGAGGAACGAGCGGCCCAGCAGGTAGGTGAGGTACATCCCGGCGAGCAAGAACCCCGGGCCGAACGCCGAGGCGTAGAGGTCGGCGACCGAGACGCCGAGCACCGGCCCCATCACGATCAGCATCACCGAGGGCGGGATGAGGATCCCCAGCGTGCCGCCCGCGGTGATGCAGCCCGCCGCCAGGCGCCCGTCGTAGCCGGCCTTCACCATGATGGGTGAGGCCATGATGCCGAGCACGGTTACCGCGGCGCCGACGATGCCGGTCGCCATGGCGAAGATGGTCGCCGTCAGGATCACGACCGCGAACAGCGATCCCCGGATCGGGGCGAACAGCAGCCGCAGCGCGATGAACAACCGCACCATCAGGCCCGCCTGCTCGGTCATATAGCCCATGAAGATGAAGAGCGGCACCGCGGCGAGCAGCTCCTCCTTCATCAGGCCGATGGTCTGGAAATAGGCGAGGGAATACACCATCTGGCCGAGGCCGAAATAGCCGAAGGCCAGCGCCAGAAAAAGCAACGTGAAGCTGATCGGGAAGCCGATGAAGATGGCGAAGATCATCACCACCAGCATGACCAGGCCAAGCAAAGCGTCTGGGCTCACGGTGCGATTTCCATCAAGCCGGCAGCCATTACAACTCCACCTTCTCCTTATGCTCGAGCTCGATGCCGGTGCGCGCCGCGTAGAAGCTCTTGATGGTCTCCGATACCCCCTGGATCATCAGCAGCAGGCAGGTAAGCGGCACCACCATCTTGAACGGCCACAGAATCGGCCGCCACGGCGTCTGCTCCGAGGTTTCTCCGATCCCAAACGCGTACCAGCCCTCGGCACCGCTGACGAAAAGGAACACGGCGAGCGACGGGAAGAAGAACACGAGGTAAGCGATGGAATCGATCACGCCCCGGGTCCGGATGGACCATTTCTCGAAGAAGAAATCGGTGCGGATATGCGCGCCCTTGTGCAGGGCGTAGGCGGCGCCGAGCATGAAGATCGTGCCGTACAGCATGTAGGTGACGTCGAACGACCAGATCGTGGGCGAGTCGAACGCGTAGCGCGCGACCACTTCGTAGCTCACGGCCAGCACCAGCGGAACGTTGAGCCACGCGACCCAGGTTCCGGTGGTGTCCGTGAACTTGTCGATCGCGCGTACGATGCGAACGTGCACTGAAGCCATTGAAAAGAAAAAAGGCGGTCAGGCCGCCTCTTTTCCTTGCGGCATGCGCTGTTACTTCTTCTTTATGTTCTTGGTCGCGGTTTCCTCGATCGTGCGCGCCGGTTTCGTCGTCTCGGGCCAGTAGTAGTTGGCCGCGAACGAATACGGTGGGAACATGAAGCGCTTGGCGGGCACCACCTTCGAGGCATACGCGCGCTGCGAATCGAGCACCTTCTTGAAGAACGGGTTCTTCGCCGACTCCTCGGCCGCGATCTCGTCCCACGCCTTGAGAAACGCGATCAGGATGTCGGGCGGGGTGCGCAGTATCTGCGTGCCATGCTTCGTGCGCATCTCCTCGATCGCGTCGGCGTTCTGCTTCTGCCACTTCACCCACCACCGCACGAAGGTTTCAGTCGCCGCCGAACGGATCGCCTCCTGCTGTTGCGCGGGGAGCGCCTTCCACACGTCAGCATTGATGATGAGCTCGCCGACGATGGAGGGCTCGTGCATGCCGGGCGTGTAGTGGTACTTCCACACCTGCGGCAGCCCCAGGCGCAGGTCCTCGATGCCGCCCACCCACTCGGCGCAGTCGATCACGCCGCGCTGCGCGGCGGGCACGATCTCGCCTCCCGGCATGTTGACTGTCTGCATGCCCATTTTCTGGAATACTTCGGCGACGATGCCGGTTTGACGGCATTTCATGCCCTTGAAGTCGGCGAGGTTCTTGATCGGGCGCTTGAACCAGCCGAAGGCCTGCGGGCCCGACGGCAGGATCGGGAACGCAATGACGTTGAGCTTCAACTCCTTCTGGTAGAAATCCCACCACAGCTCGAGGCCGCCGCCCTCGTAGATCCACCCCATGAAGTCCATGGTGTCCATGCCGAAGGGGCCGGCAGGCGTAGACGCGAACAGCGTCGCGGCCTTGTTCTTGCCGACCCAGTAATAGGACACCGAGTGCGCGCCGTCGATCACCTTCTTGTGAGTCGCGTCGAGGACTTCGAACGCCGGCACCACCTGCCCCGCGGCGAGCGCATCGATTTTCAGCTGGCCGCCGGTCAGCTTGTCCACCCGCTCGGCGAAAAAGCGGAAGTTGTCCTGCAACGTCAGGCTCGCGGGCCACGAGGACTGCATCTTGAGGGTCTTCGGCGTCTGCGCGCTGGCCGGAACCGCGAAGGCGAGTGCAGCCGCAACCACCGTCAGCGCGAGCGCATGCTTGAGAGGGGCAGACATGGATTTTCTCCTCCTGTTCTGGGTAGTCGGGGAAAGGCGAATCGATGTTAGGAGCGTCCACCGGGCGTGTCAATGAATCGCCCGCCCGGCAGGCAACCGCGCACAAGCCCGTGCCCCTGCGGTAGCATCGCGGACGATCCACTACGATCATAAGGAGGCTGGACGATGGCAACCGCCAACAGAACCGCCCTGGTCACCGGCGCGGGCACCGGCGTTGGACGGGCGGTCGCGCTCGCGCTTCTCAAGGACGGCTACCGCGTCGCGCTGGCGGGACGCCGCAAGGAGATGCTGGAACAGACCGCGTCGCAAGCCGGTCCGGCGGTGACGAACGCGCTCATCGTCCCCACCGACGTCGGGAAACCGGACCAGGTGGGCGCGCTGTTTGCGAAGATCAAGGACGGCTTCGGGCGGCTCGACGTCCTGTTCAACAACGCCGGCGGCAACGCGCCCGGAGTGCCGTTCGAGGACCTGCCGTTCGAGAAGTGGCAGTCGGTGGTGGACGTCAACCTGACCGGCATGTTCCTGTGCGCGCAGGCGGCCTTCCGCATGATGAAGGACCAGGTCCCGCGCGGCGGGCGCATCATCAACAACGGCTCGATCTCGGCGCACACGCCGCGGCCTGGGTCCGCCCCCTACACCGCGACCAAGCACGGCGTGACCGGGCTCACCAAGACGATCTCGCTCGACGGTCGCGCCTACGACATCGCGTGCGGGCAGGTCGACATCGGCAACGCGGTGAGCCCGATGACGGAACGCATGGCGCAGGGCGTCAGGCAGGCGAACGGCACCACGGCGCCCGAGCCGCGCATGGACCCGGTGCACGTCGGCAATGCGGTGGTATTCATGGCGAGCCTCCCGCTCGACGTCAACGTCTTCACCCTGACCATCATGGCGACCAAGATGCCGTTCGTCGGCCGCGGCTGACAGCGCCCGCGTGACTTACGCGCCGCGGCGGCGGATCGCCTCGAGGATCGCGACGTTGTCCCATTCGCCTTCGCCCCGGCGCACGCAGTCCTCGAGCAGCTGCGCGTAGACGGTGGCGAAGGGCAGCTCCTGCCCGGCCGCGCGGGCCTGCGCGAGCATGAGCTTGAAATCCTTGAGGCTCTGGTCCACACGGCTTTGCGGGTTGCCATACTCCCGGCGCGCCATCAGCGGGCCCTTCACGTCCATCACTTGCGAGTGGGCCGCAGAGCCGCGCGCGACCTCCAGGAACGCGACGGGATCGAGCCCGAGGCGCGCGGCAAACGCGAACCCTTCGGCCATCGCAGCGCGGTTGAGACCGAGGATGAGGTTCACCGCGAGCTTCGCGCGCGAGCCATTTCCGACTGCCCCCAGGTAGAACCGGCGCGGGCAGATCGCGTCGAGGACAGGCGCTGCGGCGTCCATCACCGCGCGCTCACCGCCGATCAATCCCACGCCGTCGCCGTCCGCCACCTGCCGGCTCGTGCCCGAAATCGGCGTCTCGAGGAACCGCACGCCGCGCGGCTCGACGCGGGCGGCAACCGCGGCGAGGCGGTCCGGGTCGCAGGTGCTGGTGCAGATCACGGTGCGCCCGTCGCTGCCGCCGGCCTCGGCAATCCCGCCCGCGCCTTCCAGCACCTGTTCAACCTGCTCCGTACTGAACACGCAGATCACGATCGACTCGCACGCCTGCGCGATCGCCGCGATCGAGGCGGCCGCGCGCGCGCCGAGCCGTGCGAGGGTCGCGAGTTTGGCTGCGTCGACGTCGTACGCGGTCACCTCGAAGCCCGCCTGGCGCAGGCGCTTCGAGCACGCCGTGCCCATCAGTCCCGCGCCGACGATGCCAACCGCCGCCATGACCTTCGATCCCGGATCGTGCAATTCAAGGGAGGCCGCCATTCTACGCCGCGCCTCGTTTGATCTGCATCAACAAGCGGGCCTCGCGGGAGCGCACACTTTCCCGGGGGCGCGTTGCGCCCCGCCATCCTGGGGGAGGCACCCACATGAAACGAGACGATCCTTCCACTCGCGCCGCGGGACAACCCGTTCTGCGCGGCGTCGAGCTCCTGCGCGACCCGCTGCTCAACAAGGGCACCGCCTTCTCCGAGCGCGAGCGCGATGCCCTCGGGCTGCGCGGCCTGTTGCCGCCGCACGTGCACACCCAGGACGAGCAAGTCGAGCGGGTGCTCGAGTACCTGCGCCGGCAGCGCGACGACCTCGACAAGTACGTGGTGCTCGCCGCGCTCCACGATCGCAACGAGTCGCTGTTCTTCCGCGTCGTGTGCGACCACATCGACGAGATGCAGCCGCTGATCTACACCCCGACGGTGGGGCTCGCCTGCCAGAGATTCGGGCATATCTACCAGCGCCCGCGCGGGCTCTTCATCGGCGCGAACGACCGCGGGCGCGTCGCCCAGGTCCTGAAGAACTGGCCGCAGCGGGCGGGAATCATCGTCGTCTCCGACGGCGAGCGCATCCTGGGGCTCGGCGATCTCGGCGCGAACGGGATGGGAATCCCCATTGGCAAGCTCTCGCTCTACACCGCGTGCGCGGGGGTGCAGCCCGCCCAGTGCCTTCCGGTCATCCTCGACGTCGGCACCAACAACACGGAGCTGCTCGGCGACCCCTTCTACGTCGGGTTGCGGCAACGGCGCCTGCGCGGCCCCGCCTACGACGAGCTGGTCGAGGAATTCATCACCGCCGCGCAGCAGGCGTTCCCGGGCGTACTGATCCAGTTCGAGGATTTCGCCAACCACAACGCCTTCCGGCTGCTCAACAAGTATCGCGAACGCATCTGCACCTTCAACGACGACATCCAGGGCACCGCCGCCGTGGCGCTCGCCGGCATCCTCTCGGCGCTGCGCGTGACCGGCGGCAGCCTCACCGACCAGCGGCTGCTCTTCCTGGGCGCGGGCGAAGCAGCCATCGGCATCGCCGAACTCGTGGTCTCGGCCATGGTCGCCCAGGGGCTCTCGCTGCAGGCCGCGCGCGCCCGCTGCAGCATGGTGGATTCGCGCGGGCTCGTGGTCGCAGGCCGCACCGACCTCTCGGAGGAAAAGCGCAAGTACGCGCTGGACCACGCGCCGGTCGGAGATTTCCCGGAAGCAGTGAAGGCGCTGCGGCCGACCGCCATCATCGGGGTCGCCGCCGTGGGCGGAACCTTCACCGCCGAGGTGCTGCGCGAGATAGCGCGAATCAACGAGCGGCCCATTATTTTCGCGCTATCGAATCCGACCTCGAAGTCGGAGTGCACGGCGGAGGAAGCCTACCGCCACACTGGCGGGCGCGCGCTCTTCGCCTGCGGCAGCCCGTTCGACCCGGTCACGGTGGACGGCAAGACGTTCGTGCCGCGCCAGGGCAACAACTCCTACATCTTCCCCGGCGTGGGGCTGGGGGCGATCGTGAGCCGCACGCGCCGGGTGACCGACGAGATGTTCATGGCCGCGGCGCATACGCTCGCCCACGACGTGACTGAATCGGACCTCGAGCAGGGGAGCTTGTATCCGGCACTGCCGCGCATCCGCGAGGTCTCGAGCCACATCGCGACGGCCGTCGCGCGTGTCGCCTACCGCGGCGGCCTGGCTGCCGAGCGTGAGCCGCAAGACATCGCGGCGCACGTCGCCTCGCAGATGTATGACCCGCACTACGTCAGCTACGTCTGACCGCGGCGGCGGTCGGCAGCGCTAATCCAGACCGGAGTAGTCGAAGGGCAGCGGGTCGATCCGGCCGGCCTCGATTTCACCGATGCGTGCGGCGGAAAGCGGATAGCCGAACTGCTCGTTGCGCATGTGGATGCGCTGCGTCAGGATCCTGCGGCTCATGGCGCCGATCTCGTCCCACCCCGCGCGCTTCAGCTTCTCGCGCGAGAGCCCGATGAAGCCGTCGCGCATGTGGCCGATCTCGTCGGTATAGACCTTCTCGCAGGCGGCCGCGATGCGGTCGTTCAGCTCTCCCGTTCCCTTCAGCCGCATGCCCGTCGCGTAGAGCGTGCAATAGCCGCCCTCGGTGAAACGCACGGCGAAGTAGCCGAGCTGGCCGCGCTTGGCGCGATAGGCGTAACGCAGGCGCGCAAGCTCGTCGTCGGCGGGCCAGCTCTTCACCTGCCGCGGATCGAGCCTGCGGCCCGATAGGTGGTCGTGGATGTCCGCGAACAGGCAGTAGTGAAAGAACTCGGCGCGCAGCCCGTCGATCACTTCCAGCACCTCGTGCCGGCCCACCCCGCGATCGATCTTCGGATAGACCTTGCGCAGGTAGTCCACCGGCCCGAGGAAGAGGCCCCTCTTCTTGTCGCCGACGCCTGAGCCCCACAGCTCCTTGTAGCATTGGCGGGCGAGCCACGTGATGTCGCTCTTCCGGTTGCGGCGCGGGCTCTGGAAGTAGGTCCACGCGACTTCCGCCTCGCCCGCCCAGTAGGGCGCGGAGAGATCGACCAGGCGCCTCAGGTTCTCGTTGACGGCCACTTACCTCTCCGTCACTCGTCACTCATCACTAATCACTAATCACCCATCACTGAACTTTCATGCCGATGCTCTTGATGAGCGGCGCGAGCTCGGCGTATTCGTCGCGTTGCAGCTTTGCGAACTGCTCGGGCGGCCCGCCACCCGGTTCCGCGCCCTGCTGCATGAACTTCTCCCGCGTGGCAGGCTCCTTCAGCACGCTCACCGTGTCGGTATTGATCCGTGTGACGAGCCGCTGGGGCACCCCCAGAGGCGCGATGAGTCCGAACCACGACTCCGACCGGTACGGGGGAAATCCCGCTTCCGCGCTCGTCGGCACATCGGGCAGCGCGGCGGCGCGCCTGGGCGAGCCGACCGCCAATGCCCGCAGAGTTCCCGCCTTGAGCATCCCCACGATCGCCGGCAAGGGATAGACGTAGAACTGGATCGTGCCCGCGATCAGCGCGCTGCGGCTGTCGGCGCCGATGCGGAACGGCACGTGCACCACGTTGATCCCGGCCTTGGATACGAACAGTGCGCCGGCCAGATGCGAGGAGCTCCCCACCCCCGCCGAGCCGTAATTCATCGCGCCCGGCTTGGCCTTCGCGAGCGCGATGAGATCCGGGATCGTCTTCGCCTCGACGCCCTTGCCGAGCACGATCACGTTGGGGTTCGAGCCGACGAAGACGATCGAGGTGAAATCCTTCAGCGGGTCGTAGGGTTTGGCCTCGCGCAGCAGCGCGTTCGACAGGTGCGGCTGGCCGATCATAGTGAGCGTGTAGCCGTCGGGCGCCGCCTGCCTGGTCAGCTCGCTGCCGATCAGGCCGCCCGCGCCCGGCCGGTTGTCGATGACGACCTGCTGGCCCCAGACCTCGGAGAGCCGCTGGCCGACGATGCGCCCCAGCACGTCGCTCGCCGAGCCCGCCGTGAACGGCACGATCATGCGTATCGGCTTCGACGGCCACTTGTCCTGTCCCAGCGCGGCGCCGGACCCGCTCGTCAGCGTGACGGCGCTCGAGAGCGCAATGATGCAGTGCGATATCTTCATGGCCGCCTCCCCTGACCGTGTATATTACTTCATCGATTCTCGAGAATGGGGTCACCGGTGAGCCCCAAGGCTCTGGATATAGTGTGCAGCCCGCGGGAGCATGCGCCCCTCCAGATCACCCGCGAGGCGGCCCTGAACGGCGAGCCCGCCGAGTTTCTCTGCAACGGCGAGCATGGGCTCAAGTTCCCCATCCGCGGCGGCGTGCCGGTATTCGTCGAGCCGGATCAGATCACCGGCATCAACACGCGTTTCCGCAGCATCTACGACCGCTGGGCCCCTTTTTACGACCTGCTGAGCCGGGTCGGGCTCTACATCCTGGGCATCTCGGAGATCAAGCTACGCAAGGCGTTCGTCGCGAGCCTCGAGATCAAGTCCGGTGACCGCGTGCTCTCGACCTCAGTCGGCACCGGCTCCGACCTCCCCTTCCTCCCGCGGGACTGCGACTATTACGGCCTCGACCTTTCTCCGGAAATGCTCGCCATCTGCGAGAAGAAAATGCGGCGCCTGGGTGCGACAGCCGAGCTTTTTCTCGGCCTCGCCGAGCACCTGCCGTTCACGGACGGCGCGTTCGATGTCGTGTACCAGATGGGGGGCATCAACTTCTTCACCGACCAGGCGCGCGCCATCCGCGAGATGGTCCGCGTGGCGAAGAAAGGCTCGAAGGTCGTGATCATGGACGAGACCGAGAAAGTGGCGCGTATGCTGGAGCGCGTACCCGGGATCAGCGCCTGGTTCCGGCACCAGCGCCGGCCGATCGTCCCGCCGGCGGCGCTCGTCCCGGCCGGGATGGAGCAGGTGGAGTACCGCGAGCTCTACGACGGCAAGGCCTGGTACCTGAGCTTCAGGACTCCTCGCTGATGGTTCGCGCGCGGCGCCGCTCGCTCTCGCGGATCATTTCGGAAAGATCCGCGGCCGGACGGATCTCGAAGGGGCCCGCGCGCACGCCAGGGTGCCTGGACATCAACTGGATGGCGTGGTTGAGGTCGTTCGCTTCGAGGATCAGAATCCCGCCGATCTGCTCCTTGGTCTCCGCATACGGGCCATCCGTGACCGCGACCTTGCCGTTGCGGAAGCGCAGGGTCACGGCGCTGCCGGGAGGCTGAAGCCCTTCCCCGCCGGCGAAGTGGCCGTTCTTCCGCAGCACGTCGTCGTAGCTGAAGCAGGCGTCCACGAGTGCATTGCGCTCGCTCTCGGGCATGCTCTCGAGCTTGCCTGGCTCAATGTATCCGAGGCACACGTATTTCATCGTGTCTCCTCTACGCTTCGAGCGCGCGCACCTCGACCGCCCCGCCGAACGGGAGCGTCGGGAAGCGCTTTGCGATGGAGATCGCCTCGTCCAGGTCCCTGCACTCGACCAGGTGATAGCCGCCGAGCTGTTCCTTGGTCTCGGCGAACGGCCCGTCGCTGAGGACCGGCTTGCCGTTGCGGCTGCGAACAGTGGTGGCGGTCGCCGTGGGCTGCAGCTTGCCGGTGGCCAGGTGTTGGCCGCTCTGGTCGAGACTCTGCAACAGCGCGCCGTAGTCCCGCATGATCGCTTCGCGCTGCGGCTCCGGGATCGCGTTCCACTGCGCTTCGTTGAAGCAGCACATCAACAGGTATTGCATGGCTTCCTCCTTGTCGAGTCTAGGCGTCGACCAGAACCTTGAACCCGCCGTAGATCATGCGATTCGCGTCGAAAGGCATGTCCTTCACGTCGCCCATGCCGGTGATGCGCGGGTCTTTCATCACCCTCGCGTTGACGCGGTCGCGGTGCGCGCGCGACTTGAACACGATGTACGAAAAGAACACCGTCTCGCCGCGCTTGAGCCTGACGCTCTGCGGGAACGACGTGCGCTTGCCCGGCTTCACGTCGTCGGCCACGCACTCGCGAAATTCGAGCGCGCCGTGGTCGCGCCAGATCTTGGCCGCCTTCCGGGCCATGCTGCGATATGTCGCCAGCTTTTTCTTCGGGACCGGCAGGACAAATCCGTCTACGTATCGATTCATGTGTAGCCTCCTTGAAAATCAGCCGCCGGAAAGCGCCTGGACGATGATAACTTCGTCCTTCGTGGCGAGCGGCTGCGCCAGGTCACGCGCCTGCTCGCCGTTGACGAAGATGCGGATGTGGCGGCGGATCCGGTCCTGCTCATCGACCATGCGGAAACGGATCCCCGGGTACTGGCGCTCGAGATCCACCAGCAGCGCGGCGAGCGTCGCGCCGCTCGCCTCGGTCTCGCCGCGCTCGGTGTACGATCGCAGCGCGCTGGGGATCAGAACTTTCATTGCTCCGCGGTCATGGCTACAGGTGCGCCGTCTCGACCGCGTAGATCTCCGGCAGGTGCTGCGCGATGCAGGACCAGCGCTTGCCCTCGTCGCGCCCCATCCACAGTTCCCCGCCGCTATTGCCGACGTAAAGCGCGACGGGATCGTGCGCGTCCGCCGCCATGCACTGGCGCTTTACCGTCCACCACGCCTGGCTCCTGGGCAGGCCGGCGTCGAGCCGATGCCAGGTCTTGCCGCCGTTGCGCGTGACGTAGGCAGCAGGCTTGCCGCCGGGGCTCGTGCGCGGCCAGACCTGCGTGCCATCCATCGGGAACACCCACGCGGTGTCCGCGTCGCGCGGGTGCACGACCATCGGGAAACCGATGTCGCCGATCTCTTTTGGCATGCTCTTGCCGATGCGCACCCACGTATCGGAGGGGCGATCGAGGCGGTAGATGCCGCAGTGATTCTGCTGGTAGAGGCGGTCCGGGTTGGCGGGACAGAGCCGCACGCAGTGCGGGTCGTGGAAGGTGGGCTTGGCCGGGTCGAAGCCGAAGCCCTCGACCACGTCCAGTCCCTTGATGAGCGTCTTCCAGGTGCGGCCGCTGTCGGTGGACTCATGCACACCGCCGCCCGACATCGCAATGTAGAGGTGCCGGCCGTCGCGCGGGTCGACGATGATCGAGTGCAGCTTCGGCCCGTCCGGCGTGCCGTCCTGCACCGTGCCCATCCATTCGCGGAATTGCGGATCGTCGTTGATGATCGAGTACGGCTCCCACGTGATGCCGCCGTCCGTGGAGCGGAACAGGCCCTGGGGCGAGGTGCCCGCGTACCACACGTCGCGGTCCTGCGCGCGGCCCGGCGCGAGCCAGAAGGTGTGGTCCACCGAGCGGCCTTCCTTGCCGTCGGCGGCCTTGGCGAATGCCGGGGGCCGCGCCGCTTCCTTCCAGCTTTTGCCGAAGTCTGTGGAGCGGAAGATCGTCGGCCCGAGATGCCCGGTCTTCGCCGCGGCGAGCAGGGTTTTCCCGTCGCGCGGATCGAGCACGAGATGGCTCATATTGTGGCCGAGGAAGTGCGGGCCATCCGCCCGCCAGATCTTCCGCGCCGCGTCGCCGTGATAGAGCCACGCGCCCTTGCGCGTGGCGACCAGAACCAGCGTGCGCGATCCGGTGCGACCCTTGCGCGCGGTTGCCTTGCCTGTCTTGCGTGCCATTTCGTCTCCTTTTCAAACCAGTCAGGACGGGTTGGGTCCGATCGCGCGCAGCGTGCGCTCGTCCTCCGCGATCGGGCGCACCTCGACGCAGCCGATCCATGCGCCCGGAATCCGTTTCGCGATGCCGATTGCCTCGTCGAGGTCGCGTGCCTCGATCAGGTAGTAGCCGCCAAGTTGTTCCTTGGTTTCCACCCACGGCCCGTCGGTGGCCGCGACCTTTCCGTTGCGCACCCGGATCGTGGTCGCGGCGTCCGGGGGCAGCAGCCGGTTGCAGCCCACAAAATGGCCGCTCTTCCGGATCGCCCGGGTAAATTCGGCGTAATCCCGGTAGTGCTGCTCCGCCTGGGCCTCGCTCATCTGCTCCATCACCTTCTCGGCGCAGATCAGGCACAGATACTTCATTGCGTTCTCCTCATCGTCGCAGTCCGCCATTCACTTTTCCGCGGCGGCCTTCAGGCTCGCCAGTCCGGCTTCGAAATCGCTGCCGACCATCTGGTCCATGTCGATGAACACGTGGACGATCTTCGCCAGAAAGGGCGCGGGGCCCTGCATCGCCCAGGTGACATTCGTCGCGCCGCCGTTAGGCACGAGCGTGAACTCGACCCGGTTCTGGACCGTGAAGGGCTCGACCATGCTGAGCCGCATCGTCACTTTGGACGGGGACGATGACTCCAGTATTTCGATGCTCCCCTTGCCGACGTCCTTGTTGCCCTCGAAAGCATACCCCGCCCCCTTCCCGCTCGCAGGGCCGCTGTAGCGACCCTTCAGATTCGGGTCCTTTTTCTCGTACGGGTTCCAGGTGTTGAACGCCCGCAGGTCGTTGATGAGCGGGAAAATCCGTTCCGGCGGTGCCTGAATGCTCGCCGAGCGCTGCACGCTGAACGTGTCCGGCTTGTTCGCTGCATGGAGCAGCACGCCGGCGACGAGAACGGCAACGACAATGCCAATGATTTTCAGCATTTCTTTGCCCCGATGCCCATCTCGCGAAAGCGCTCGATCGCCTCCGACTTCATGCCGAGCGCGGGCTCGAAGTCCTCGAGCTCGAATAATTGCCGCACTTCGATCTCGCCGTCCTTGCCGCCGATTGCCGGATTGGGGAAGCGCTTCGTCCACTCGAGCGCTTCTTCGCGCGACTTCGCCTGGATCAGGGTGTAGCCGGCGACAAGCTCCTTGGTCTCGGTGAAGGGTCCATCGACCACGGCGCGCTTACCTTTGGAATACTGGATGCGCCAGCCTTTCGAGCTCGGCTGAAGCCCCGAGCCATCGATCAACATGCCGGCCTGCTGCAGCGCTTCGTGGTAGGTGGCCATATCCGCAACGAGCTTCTCATCCGGCATCACGCCGGCCTCCGAGTCCTTGGTGGCTTTCACGATGATCATGAATCGCATGCTCTCAACTCCTTGTATTAAAACGAAAGAGCTCTTACCCTTCAATCTCGTTCGACTGCATCCGAACATTAGTCGTTCGGCCTGGCGCTAATTCGACATCCAGCATTCATCGTTGCTCACGCTGCTCCAGTTCCGCCAGCCGCCGCTGGAGAAACCGCTGTTCCGGCTCGCCGCGAGTGAGCTCGAGCGCGCGCTCGTAGGAAGCCCGGGCATCGGCGGTCTTCCCCAGCCGCCGGCACAGGTCTGCCCGCGCCGCGTGCGCGAGACGGTAGTCCGCAAGCTCCCCGCGTGCCAGGATCGCGTTGATTAGCCCGAGGCCGGCCTCGGGCCCGTCGCGCATCGCGACTGCCACTGCGCGATTGAGCTCGATCACCGGCGAGGGCTCCACGCTTGCCAGCACGTCGTACAGGCCCACGATCTGCGCCCAATCGGTAGCGCTCGCGTTCGGCGACACCGCGTGCACGGCGGAGATCGCCGCCTGGAGCGTATAGGGACCGATGCGGCGCGATGCGAGCGCCCGCTCCACCAGTGCCCTGCCCTCCGCGATCAGGTCCCGGTTCCAGAGCGAGCGGTCCTGATCCTCCAGCAGGATCAGGTCGCCCGTGGGCGAAGCGCGCGCGGCGCGGCGTGACTCGTGCAGCAGCATTAATGCGAGGAGTCCGATCGCCTCGGGCTCGGTCAGCAGCTCGACGAGCAGGCGCGTGAGGCGGATCGCTTCGCCCGACAGGTCGTGCCTTGTGAGCGTCGCTCCCGCCGACGCCGAGTAGCCCTCGTTGAATACCAGGTAGATCACGCGCAGGACGCTCTCCAGCCGCTCCGGCAGGTCCGCCTGCGAAGGCACCCGGTAGGGGATCTTCGCGTCGCGGATCTTTGCCTTCGCGCGCACGATGCGCTGCGCGAGGGTCGGCGCGGCGGTGAGAAACGCCTGCGCGATTTCCTCCGTCGTGAGGCCACACACCTCGCGCAGGGTAAGCGCGACCTGCGCATCCGGCTGAAGTGCCGGATGGCAGCAGGTGAAGATCAGGCGCAGCCGGTCATCCTCGATCTCGTCGGCCGCCCACGACGCGGAATCGTCGGTCCCGGCAATCTCCTCGTGGCCCTCCTCGAGTGGATCGAATCGCGCGTTACGGCGGATCCCGTCGATCGCCTTGAAGCGCCCTGCGGACACCAGCCACGCCCGCGGATTGGCAGGCACGCCCTCGCGCGGCCATTGCTCGAGCGCCGCCCGGAATGCATCGTGCAGCGCCTCCTCCGCGAGATCGAAATCGCCGAGCAGGCGCACCAGGGTCGCGAAGACGCGGCGCGATTCGGCCCGGTAGATGGCGTCTACCGTCTCGCACACGGGGGAAAATGCGTTCTCAGTCATGTCCGAACGGGTGGTGAGATACTAACTCCTATGAATATTACGGTCATGGCCTCCGCGGCCTTCAAGGAGGCGTACCTCGAGCTCGTGCCGGGATTCGAGTCCGCCTCGGGCCACTCCGTCACCAGTCTCTGGGCACCGAGCGCGCAGATGATTGCCCGCCTGAAGGGCGGCGAACGGGTGGATCTCGTAATCCTGTCGGCGGCCTCGCTCGATGAGCTCATCAAGGCCGGGATCATTGCCGAGCGCTTCGATCTTGCAAGATCGGGCGTAGGCGTCGCGGTCAAGGCCGGTGCGCCAAAGCCGGATATCAGCTCGGGCGACGCCGTGAAGCGTTTGGTGCTGGCGGCAAAGGCCATCGCATACTCCACCGGCCCGAGTGGCGTTTACCTCACGGGCCTGTTCCAGCGCATGGGCATCGCCGACCAGATCAAGCACAAGGTCAGGCAGGTGCAGGGCGAGCCGGCCGGGGCCGTCGCGGCGCGCGGCGAAGCGGAGATCGCATTCCAGCAGGTGAGCGAGCTCCTGCCCGTGCCCGGAATCGAGCTGGTCGGCCCGCTGCCGCCGGACATCCAGCAAATCACGGTGTTCTCGGCGGGCCTGCATGCCTCTGCCCGGTCGCCCGCCGCAGCCCGGGCGCTGGTAGAGTTCCTGACCGCGCCCGCCGCCGCAACAGTAATCCGCCGCAAGGGCATGGAACCGGCCTGACACTTCGCGCGCAAAAGGAAACTCATCATGGACACCGCCGCACCCTCTCCCACCCCCCTCGCCCATCGCGTGAAACGGCTCGGGCATCTCGACTTGCCAGGGAGCGGGCAGGTCGTGGTGCAGGGCAACTACGCCTTTCTCGGGCACATGGAAGCCCCGCACGGAACGACGATCGTGGACGTCTCCGACCCGAAGCGCCCGCGCGTCGTGGCCGGCATCCCGCTCGATCACGCCGACGAACACAGCCACAAGGTGCGCGTCGTGGGCAAGATCATGTACACGAACCTGGAGCGTCCGGGCCGGCGGTTCGCGGCCAAGGCCGCGCGGCTCGCGGCGACGCGCGCCGATCTGCAGAAGGCGCTCGGGCACGCGCCGACCGCCGCGGAGGTCGCGGACAAGCTCAAGGTCAAGGAATCGGATATTCCACGGCTCGAGGAGGTGAGCCGTACCGGCTTTCCGCGCGCAGGCTTCCGGGTCTGGGACATTTCCGACATCGCGAAGCCGCGGCAGATCGCGCACGTAAAGACCGGCGGCGTGGGCGTGCACCGTTTCGATGTCGACAAGCGCTACGCCTACATCTCCACCGGAATGGACGGCTACGGCGGCAACATCCTCGTCAACTTCGATGTCGCGGACCCGGCGCGGCCGCGCGAAGTCTCGCGCTGGTGGCTGCCTGGCCAGCACGTCGCGGGCGGCGAGACGCCGGAAGGTCCCTCCGAGGTCTGGCACCTGCATCACGCGATGCGGTGCGGCAACGAGCTCTGGGCCGGCTGCTTCAACGCGGGGCTGCGCGTCATTGACGTCTCGGACATCACGCGCCCGCGCACCGTCGGGGCGTACAGCTACCACCCGCCGATTGCGGATCCCACGCACACCGTGCTGCGCGTGCCGCACAAGATCGCCGGGCGCGACGTCGCGATCGCGATGGACGAGGCGCACGGGCGACATCACGGCCAGATTCCGGCTGGCATGTGGCTCTTCGACGTGGGGAATCTCGCGCGTATCCAGCCGCTCGGCCACTTCCAGGTGAGCGAGCTCGATACGCCGTGGGCACGCAAGGGCGGCCGCTTCGGAGCGCACCAGTTCCAGGAGCACGTCGAAGGCACCCTCGTCTACTGCGCGTGGTTCTCGGGCGGGCTGCGGGTCGTCGACATCCGCGACCCGTCTGCACCACAGGAGGTCGCCTGGTTCATCCCGGAGCCGCGCGGCGGCTATGCCACCCCGCAGACCAACGACGTGGAAGTGGACGCCCGCGGCCTCGTCTACATCGTTGACCGCAACTGCGGCTTCGACATCCTCGAGATCGGGTGACCTACCGGGCGAGGCCGAGCTCGGCCAGAAACGCCTTAGCGTCCTCGTGGTCGCGGGCAAGGAACTTGCGCGTTTCGCTGCTGGTCTGGAAGTTGGCGGTCCAGAAATTCGTCTCGAGCTCGTTCTTCCAGTCCTCGGCGTCCATCATGCGCTGGAACACGCTTTCCCAGTACGCGATCTGCCCCTCCGTCATCGCCTTCGGCCCGACGAGCACGCGCCACTGCGACACCACGGCGTCGACGCCCTGCTCCCTCCAGGTCGGCACGTCCTTAAGCAGGCCCGGAAGCCGCTGCGGCGCGGCCACTGCGATGATCCTCACTTGACCATTGCGCAGCAGCGACGACGCGAAGCCCATGGAGATCGGCACGACGTCGATATGCCCGCCCAGAAGTGCGGTGGTCGCGGCACCGCCCGACGAGAAGATCACGTTCTTCATCTTCTTGATGTCGACGCCGGCGACCTTGAGCGCCGCCGCCGCACCCTGGTGGTTAGGCGCGCCGAGGCTGGTGGCGATGCCGAAGGAGATCGCCGTCGGGTCCCGCTTCATGAAGGAGACGAGGTCCTTGCCGCTCTTGATCGGAGACACCGGCTTGACCGTGACAGCGATGTACTCGTCGAACAGCCGCACGACTGGCGTGAACTCGGTGTAGCTCGGGCCGTGGCCGGTAATGTGGTTGGTGAGGAAGGAACGCGATCCCATGACCAGGTAGTGGCCGTTGCCCGCGTGCTGATTGAGATAGTTGTAGGCGACGCTCGTGCCGCCGCCGGGCCTGTTCACAACCGCAATCGGCGTCGAAACGTAGCGGCGTTCCTGGAGGACCTTGATCATGATGCGCAGGATCCGGTCGGAGCCGCCGCCGGGCGCGTTGGTGGCAATCAGCTCGACTGGCCGGTCCGGCTTCCATGCCGATTGCGCGTGCGCGGCGCCGGCGGCGAGCGCGAACGCGAGCGCGAACGCAACCAGCGCCGTGCTCCTGCCGTCAGTCGGGAAGCGTTCCAGGTCTTGTCTCATCGTCTCCTCCTGCGTTACGTCGGGCCACGGAAAATCTACTCCGATCCGGCGCCCCCGGCCAGAGAGCGTGCGTGCGCGCATGGCGTATCATTTCGCGACTTCGCCCACCCGCCGACAACCCGGAGAAACAGATCATGCCTGCCGCGAACGACCTGCCCGATATCCTGGAAACCACCGAAGCGGAGCGCCTCGCCACCGGCTTTCTCTTCACGGAAGGCCCGCTGTGGCACCCAGACGGCTACTGGTATTTCGTGGACCTCCGCCGCAATCACCTCCACCGCATCCGGCCCGGGCAGGCGCCGGAGCTCGTGCGCAAGACCGAGGGCGGCAACGGTACGACCTTCGACCTGAAGGGCGACCTCATCGTGTGCGAGGGCGACGGCCGCAAAGTCACGCGTACCGGCCCCGACGGCAGGGTCGAAACCGTGGTCGACCGCTACCAGGGCGGGCGCTTCAACCGCCCGAACGACGTGGTGTGCCGCTCCGACGGCAGCCTCTACTTCACCGATCCCGACAAGCGCGTGCCCTACGCCCAGCGGGAGATTCCCGGCCCCGCCGGCATCGACAATCTCTGGGACGGCGCCTGCGTCTACCGCGTGGCGTCCGGTGGCGCACTGAGCGTGATCGCGCACTGCGAGTATCCCAATGGCCTCGCTTTCTCGCCGGACGAGCGCACGCTCTACGTCGCGAACACTCGCTCCTCCAAATACATCCACGCGATCGAGCTTGGTGCGTCTGGCGAGATGACCGGGCGGCGCATCTTCGCCGACATGAACGAAGGCACCGAGCGCGGGATTCCCGACGGCCTCAAGGTCGACTCGCAGGGCCGTGTCTATTGCACCGGACCCGGCGGAATCTGGGTCTTCACGCCCGGCGGCAAGAAGGTCGGGGTCATCCGGTTTCCCGAGCAGGCGGTGAACTTCGCGTTCGGCGGCCCGGACCTGCGGACACTCTTCTGCTGCGCCTACACCTCCGTCTACACTCTGCGGGTCAAGGCGCCGGGGCAGCCACATCCATGGTATCGGTCCCGAGGCATGAAGGCGGAGGGATGAGCGGCGTGCGCGGCACCCCGCTACCGGGTCCGGAATGAGTACGGCCCCGGGAATTCGCCCACGTACGCAATGTGAGACACCAACCCCGTCGCGGGCGCGTACGCGAGCAGGCGGTAACCCGGTGGTTCCATGACGAAGTCAGCGGGCGCATCAACGTCGAGATCGAGCGCGACCTGGTGCACGGGACTGGGGGCGGTGGCTGCGATCGTCCCGGCGAAGCGGACTTCGATCGCGCGGTGCACGTGCCCGCACAGGATGCGCTCCACCTGCGGATGGCGGCGGATCACCGTGGCGAGCGGCTGCGGGTTGCGCAATCCGCACGCATCCATGTGGCCGATGAAAGTGGTGAACGGCGGATGGTGCATGAGCACGACGGTCGGCCGGTCGGGCGCCTGCGCGAGCGCGCGATCGAGCCACGCGATGCTTTCCGCCGCGAGCTCGCCGCCGCTTTCTCCCGGGATGACGGTGTCGAGCGCGACGATGCGCAGCGGGTGTGCCTCGATCGTGTACTGGATCGCATCGCTCGACTGTCCGAGGTAGGCGTGATCCGCAAACGCGGCGCGCAGCGCGCCCCGCTCGTCGTGATTGCCCGGTATCAGGTAGACCGGCATTTCGAGCGGCGCGATCAGCTCGCGCAGCAATGCGTATTCCTCGGGCTGCCCGCTGTCCGTGAGATCTCCCGTAATAACGACGGCATCCGGCTGCTGCTTGAGGGCCAGCACGTGCCTGACGCAGGCGCGCACCATGCCGACGGTGTCCACCACGCGGTACGACAGCCGGCCGGCCGCCGTGATGTGAAGATCGCTGATCTGCGCGAGCAGGAAGGGCTGCGTCATCGGCGAAATGATATGCGCCGCCGGTCGCCGGCCTAACGCGGTACGCCCTGCGCCTCAGGCGCACGCGACGCAGCCGTGTCCTCCGCCAGCACCAGCGGGCGATTGCCGCCGGCCTTGATCACCCGCGTGCGCAGCAGGTGTGACAGGAAGTCGATCAGCGCGACGACGACGATGATCATGATGATGATGAAGCCGACCTCGTCCCAGCGGTGCGCGCGGATGCGGTCCGACAGCGCGAAGCCGATGCCGCCGGCGCCGATGATCCCCAGTATGGTCGCGGAGCGCGTGTTGGACTCGAACATGTAGAGCACGTTCGAGAGCATGATCGGCAGCACCTGCGGGACGATGCCGAAGCGCACCGTCTTCACGGCGTTGCCGCCGGCCGCGCGCACGCCCTCGACCTGCCGGCGATCCACGTTCTCGATCGCCTCCGCAAACAGCTTGGCGAAGATTCCGACGTCGGTCGTCGCGATCGCGAGCACGCCCGCAAGCGGGCCAAGCCCCACGGCGCGCACGTAGACCAGCGCCCAGACCAGCGCGTCCACGCCGCGCAGGAAGTCGAACGAGCGGCGGATCGGGAAGCGCAGCAGCCGGATCGGCAGCACGTTGCGCGCGCCGAGGAATCCGAGCGGCACGGCGATGACGGCGGCGATCAGCGTGCCGAGAAAGGCCATGCCGATGCTCTCCAGCATCGCCTTGACCAGGTCCCAGAACGCCTCCCCCGGCGTCGGCGGGAACAACGCGCCCGCGATCTTCGCGAAGCGCTCCATGCCGTTCACGATCCGGGCCGGCGAGGCGTCGAAGCGCACCAGGCAGAACACGACGAACGCGGCCAGCGCAAACCCGCATGCGAGCAGGATCGCGCGCTCGCGCGGCGTGCGCGCAAAAGCGCGCGGGTAGCGCTCGCGCCAGGTCGCGAGCTGCGTGGTGTCGACCGAACCGGCGCTCAGGCCCATTGCAGGCTTTCCCTGCCGATGATGCGATGGCGGATCTTCTCGCACGCGAGGTCGATCAGCGTGATCGTCACGACGATCATCAGCACGATCGCGCTCACGTCCTCGTAATAGTTGAGGCCGATCGCCTGGTAGAGCTCCTGGCCGATGCCGCCGGCGCCGACGAACCCGACGATCGCCGCGGAGCGGATGTTGAGCTCGAGGCGCCACAGCGTGTAAGTCGTGAAATTGGGCAGCACCTGCGGCAGCACCGCGTAGCGGATGACCTCGAACCAGTTCCCGCCCGCGGCGCGCACGCCGTCGAGCTGGCGCTCGTCGATGTTCTCGTTTGCCTCCGCGAACAGCTTGCCGAGCGCGCCGATCGTGTGGGCCGTCAGCGCGAGGAAGCCGGCGAACGGGCCGATGCCGAAGGCGACGACGAAGACCAGCGCGTAGACCACTTCAGGCACGCAACGCGCGATCTCCGCGATGCGGCGGAATGCGAAATAGATCGAGTAGTGCCCTGCAAGGTTGCGCGACGCCGGGAAGCACAGGACAAGGCCGCCGACCGCGCCGAACAGGGTCGCCATCAGCGCGATCAGCAGAGTGTCGCCGAGCAGCTTAAGCCACTTCAGGAATCCGTAGTACCAGGTGGCGACATCGCCTATCAGGCTCACGAACCCGATCTCGGGGAGCGTCTTGCCGATGTACTCGCCGATCCGCGGCAGCCCGGCCGCGAGGCGCTCAAGCGTGAAGTGGCTGAACTCCGCCGCGAAGTGAAAGATCGTGAGAAACAGCAGCGCGAAGCCGAACAGCTGGATGCGCTGGCGTCGCCGCAGGCGCGCGAACTCCTCCTCGAACCGCCGGACCTGGACGCTGGCGCTCATCCGGGCAACTCGCGCTTTGCCTGGGCAGTCGCGCGGAGTTCGCTGTCCTACTTCTTGCCGCGACGTTCCTTCGCGAGTTGCTGGCGCAGGTCGATCGCGATCTGGTAGACCGAATGCTCGACTTCCCGGTAGCCCTGCGACTCGCCGCGCACGACTTCCTTGAACACTTTCGGGTCGTCCTTATGCATGCCGAGGAACATCGCTTTCAACTCGGCCTTCATCTCCTTGGGCAGCTCGGAGCGGACGGCGATCACCGGGTTGGGTATGAGGTCGGAGACCCAGATGATGCGGATGTCCTCCTTCTTGAGGACGCCGCGCGAAAGCATCATGTGCAGCCCGCCGCGGGTATGCTTCTCGACGTCGTTGGTCCAGGTTACGGCCCCATCGTAAGCCTTGTCGAGCACGCCGACGATGTTCTGCTCGTGCCCGCCGGAGAACACGACCTTGCCGAAGAACTTCTCGGGCTCGATGCCCATCTTTCGCAGGCCGACCAGCGGGAACAGGTAGCCCGACGACGAGTTGGGCTCCGCCCAGGCCCAGATCTTCCCTTTCAGGTCTTTGAGGGTCTTGTAGGGGCTGTCGGCGCGCACGAAGGCGACCGAGTAGTACCCGATCGTCCCGTCGGGATTGGTCGGGACGACCAGCGGCTCGACGGCTCCCCGCGTCTCGAGCCAGGCGGCGGCATAGCCCGATGCGCCCATGTCCATCACTTCGAGCTGCTTGGCGCCGATCGCCTGGATCACGCCCGCGTATTCCGAGGCGAGGAACAGCTCGAGCTCGACGCCGAGCTTCTTCTTTACGTACTCGCCGAAGCCCTTGTAGCGCGTGAGCGACGCGGCCTGGGTTTCGACGCTCTGTACGCCGTAGCGGAACTTGGGATACTGCTTGCGCCAGTCAGCCTGGGCCAGTGCGGCCGTGCTGAGGAACAGGCTGCCGGCCACGCAAACGGACAGGCTGAGCAACAACAGCTTGGATCGTGTCATGTCGTTCTCCTCATTGTTTCGCGTCTACCCGCTTGATCGGAGCTAACTTGCCACTATGCGGGCCGTCCGGCCGCCCGCCAGCGTCGTCGAGGTCAGGTTCTCGTCCACTTCCTCCTCGCCCTCGCCACCGTAGATTTCCTCGATCCGTGCACGGTCGAGCGCTGCCGGCGGGCCGTCGAACACGATCGCCCCCATGCGCAGGCCGATCAGCCGCTCGCAGTAGGCGCGCGCGGTATCGAGCGTGTGCAGGTTGCAGATCACGGTGATGCCGTCCTCGCGGTTGATCGTGCGCAGGATGTCCATCACGCGCGCGGCGCTGCGCGGATCGAGCGAGGCGATCGGCTCGTCGGCCAGCAGGATTCCCGGCTCCTGCACCAGCGCGCGCGCGATCGCAACGCGCTGCTGCTGGCCGCCCGACAGCGTGTCGCAGCGCTGCAGGATAAAAGGCGCCATCTCGACGCGGTCGAGCGTCATCACGGCGAATGCGCGCTCCTGCGGCGTGAAGAGCTTGAGCAGCGAGCGCACGGTCGGCTGGTAGCTCAGGCGGCCCATCAGCACATTGGTCAGCACGTCGAGGCGCGCGACCAGGTTGAACTGCTGGAACACCATCGCGCACTGCTGCCGCCAGCGGCAGAGGTCGCGCCCTCTGAGCGCGCAGATGTCGACCTCGTGCCCGAGCGCGTCCTCGTGCAGGATGCGGCCGCCACTCGGCTCGACGAGCCGATTCAGCATGCGCAGCAGCGTGGATTTCCCGGCGCCCGAGCGTCCGATGATCCCGACCATCTGCCCCTTCGGCACCGTGAAGGACAGGTTGTCGACCGCGATCAGCGATCCGAAGCGCTTCGTCAACCGCTCGACTTTCAGCATCTCTCCCTCTGGCGGCTCCGTCGGCGGGGCTGAGGCTCGATTGAATTCCGGGTGCCCCTGCGACGTCGAGGCTGCGACCCGCAAGCGGGGATCGCGTCCGTCGTGTCGGCAGGCTTCTTGGGGAACGATCCGCAGAGCGGATCAGGCTTCCCCCTTATGATTGCGGCCGATGTTGGCCGAAGTGCGCGACCGCTGTCAAGAACAAGGCGCGGGGGCGGCGGGGCGGATTGATTTTCCAGTCGCTTTGACTGAAGATTGCCGTTGCCGTCCCGAGTGTCATGATACGGAACCGCGGCTTCATGCGCGCAATCATCATTGGTGCCGGACGCGGACGGCGGTTGATGCCGACCACGGAAAATGCGCCGAAATGCTTCGCCGAGATCCGCGGCAAGCGCATACTCGACTGGACCGTGGACGCGCTCACCGCAGGTGGCGTCACCGACATCTGTTTCATCGGCGGCTATCGCATCGAGGCGGTCCAACGCGAGTATCCGCACTTCACCTTCCGCCACAATCGTGAATGGGAGGACAACAACATCCTCGTCTCGCTGATGTGCGCCGAGGACCTGATGGACCGGCCGTTCGTCACGACCTATGCCGACATACTCTACTCCGGCGACCTGGTGACGAAGCTTGTCGCCTTGTCCGCCGACATTGCGCTCGGCATCGACACGGACTGGCGCACGCATTACCAGCCGCGCACCCAGCATCCGGCGCACGACGCCGAAAAGACCATCACCCGCAACGGGCGCGTCGAGCGCGTCCAGCGCAGCATCCCGTATGAGGAGGCGAACGGAGAGTTCATGGGCGTCGCCAAATTCAGCGTGCGCGGGGCCGGGCTGCTGCGCAGCCACTACCATCGCCGGCGGCGCGAGTACTGGGACAAGCCTTATCGCGAGGCCGCGCAGTTCCAGAAGGCGTACCTGATACACCTGTTCCAGGACATGATCGAGCAGGGCGTCGAGTTCGGCCACGTCGACACTCACGGCCAGTACCGCGAGATCGACACCCAGGAGGACCTCGACCTCGCGCAGAGGGAATGGGTGCCATGACTGCGCTGCCGCTGTTTCCCGCCTCGGTGGTCGGCTCAATGCCGCGGCCGCAGCACGTGCGCGAGCTGATCGCGAAGCCGGCGTGGGACGCCGCCGATGAGCGCGCAATGGACGCGGCGGTGCGCTACGCAGTGTCGATGCAGGAGATCGCGGGGCTCGACGTCGTGACCGACGGCGAATGGCGCCGGCGCTCCTATATCGGCGTAATCGCCGAGCTCGCGCATGGCTTCACACTGGAAACGAATCCGGCCGACGGCCGGCCGTGGACCGTTGTCACCGGGAAGCTTGCGCCCAAGCCGGCGGGATTCATCGCGGGCGAGGCGAAGTTCCTGAAGAGCGTTGCGCGCGCCCGCACCAAGATCACGCTGCCCGCGCCCGGCCTGCTCGGGGAGCGGTTGTGGGACGCCGAGCGCTCGAAGAAGGCCTATCCGCGGCGCGAGGACTTCGTGCGCGATTGCGTGGCACCGCTGCGCCGCGAGATCGAGCTGATCCGCGATATCGGCATCGATATTGTCCAGATCGACGACCCGCATCTGTGCCTGTTCGTCGATCCCGACGTGCGCCGCGGCTACGACGATCCCGACCGTGCGGCTGATTTCGCGGTCGAGATGACCAACGCGCTGGTCGACGGCTTTACCGGGATCAAGTTCGCGGTGCATCTGTGCCGGCGGGCCGGCGCGCGGGTGCGCGGAGAGAAGCACCATGCCGGCACCTACGGGCCGATCCTGCCGCAGCTGAACCGCCTGAAGGTCCGCCATCTGACCATGGAATTCACGGCCGCCGGCGCCGACGATCTCGAAAGCCTCGGCCGGCTGCGCGAGGATTTCGAGCTGGGTCTCGGCGTCGTCGACGTGACACCGGGCGCGAAGGAGCAGGCGCAGGACATCGTCGCGCGAGTTGAGCGGGCGCTCTCGCGCATCGACGCGAAGCGCATCACGTTGAATCCCGACTGCGGCTTCGCCCCCGGCTCGGCGGCGCGGGTCGATATCGACGAGGTCTATCTGAAGCTGCGCGCCGAAGCCGAGGCGGCGCGCCTGCTGCGCGCGCGCTACCGCTGAGCCGCCCTCGCGCGGCGCCGCCGCGTCACTTGACAGCCACCCCCACCGCGCCGGACGGGGACTGCGGATAAAATCCATGGCGTTGAACCTTACAGAGAGGACACGCCATGGACCCCAATCTTGCAGCACTGGATCAGGCACGAAGCGCAGCCATTGATCTCGGCATGAAGTTCGGACCGAAGTTGCTGGTCGCCATCATCATCCTGGCGGCCGGCTACTTTGTCGCACGCTGGACCGCGGGAGGCGTCGGACGCATGCTGCAGAAGTTCGAGCTCGAGCCGCCGGTGCGCATGCTCCTGCTCGGCGTCGCGCGCGGGCTGGTGCTGATCCTGTTCGCCATCATGGCGCTCCAGAACCTGGGCGTGGAGCTGCTCCCCCTCATCGCGGGCATAGGCGTGGCGGGCGCGGGGATCGCGCTCGCCATGCAGGGCGTGCTCTCCAACCTGGTCGCCGGCCTGACGATCATTCTGACCCGACCGTTTCGCGTCGGCGAGTTCATTTCCATCGTCAAGGAAGAGGGCGTGGTGGCGGATATCAGCCTCTCCAGCACGACGCTGAGCCACCCGGACCGCTCGCGGGTGGTGATCCCCAATCGCAGGATCGTGGGCGAGATTCTCCATAACTACGGCCGCATCCGGCAGGTGCAGGTCGAGGTGCGCGTCGCCTACGACACCGATCTTAATCAGGCGCTCGCGACAATCCGCGAGCTGCTGCAGGCGAATCCGCGGGTATTGAAGGACCTGGTGCCGCCGACGCACGTGGTGCAGCTCGCCGATTCGTCCATCACCATCGGCGTCTACCCCTGGGTCAACGTATCGGATTACGGCCCCGCCGGCGGCGAGATCAACAAGGCTATCGTGGAAGCGTTCCGCGCGCGCGGCATTGTCATCCCGCCGCCGCGGCGCGACGTGCGCCTGCTGGGAGGCACCGCGCCCGGCGAGCTCCAGGCGGCGTAAAAGCAGGCCGTTCGCCTGCGGCTCAGCCCGCCGTCAGCGGAGAGAGCGTTACTTCGACCCGGCGATTGGCGGCGCGGCCCTGCTCCGTCGTATTGTTGGCGATCGGGTGATCCTCGCCGCCCGCCGCGGTCATGATGCGCGCCTGTATCACACCCCGCGTCACGAGGTAATCGGCGACCGAGTTCGCCCGGCGCTGGGAGAGCCCCTTGTTGTATTCCGCCGTGCCGGTGCTGTCGGTGTGGCCGGCGACCTCGATGATGGTCTTGTCGTATTTCTTCGCGACTTGCGCGACGCCATCGAGCACCTTGTAGAACTGCGAGTTGAGGTCGGCGCTGTCGGTGCGGAACGTAATGTTGCCGGGCATGTTGAGGATGATGTCGTCGCCCTTGCGCGTGACGGTCACACCGCTGTCGCGCATCACCTTCCGCAGCTCGTCCTCCTGCTTGTCCATGTAGGCGCCGACCGCGCCGCCGGCGAGCGCGCCGACCCCGGCGCCGATGAGGGCGCGCTGGCGGCGCTGCTTGGCGTCCCGGCCGGAGATCATCCCGACCGCTGCGCCGGCGCCCGCGCCGATCAACGCGCCGTAGGTCGCGCTCGTCGTCTTGGTCTCGCCGGTATAGGGATCGGTGGTCTGGCAGCCGGCCGCGAGGCCGGCCGCAATCACCAGCACAAGAGCGGCCTTCAATGAGGGTTGTTCCGTGAACATCGTCGGTCTCCTTGAATTTCCAGGGTTCAATTATAAGAAGAGGACGCTGCTTTCACGAGGCAATTTTTGGGAGTCACCCCCGGTGAGTGACGCCATTTGGCGACGCTCGGCGAGCGTGTTTGATCCAGGACAAACTCCGTTTCCCCTCCCGCGCCTATAGTGGCTTGTCGCCACTTACGGGCGAGGAGCTGTCATGAAATACGAAGATCCCGCGTGCGCATACTGCCCGCCCACCGTCCGGGCCTGCCGCCAGGGTGAAGACGCCGAGCGCGGCCCCGGGTTCTGTCCCACCAAAGTCGACCCCGAAACCCAGGCCCACGCGCTCGCGCGCTATGACGACCCGGAGGTCCGCAAGATCTCGCGCGAGTCGGCTCTGGTGGAGTCAGAGGGCTATTGCAAGTGGACGCGGGTCGAGGAGATCGTCCAGTTCGCGAAGCGCATGGGCTACCGCAGGATCGGCATCGCCAACTGCATCAGCTTCGTCGACCACGCCTACGTGCTGAGCGGCATCCTGGAAAGCCACGGCTTCGAGGTGGTATCGGCCGCCTGCAAGACCGGCAGCATTCCGAAGGAAGACCTCGGCATCGCCGACAGCGAGAAGGTCCGGCCCGGGCAGTTCGAAGCCCTCTGCAACCCGGTATGCCAGGCCGGGCTCCTGAACGAGCACGGCTGCGAATTCAATATCGTGCTGGGATTGTGCATCGGCCACGACAGCCTGTTCTTCAGGCATACGAAAGGGCTGACAACGGTCCTCGTCGCCAAGGATCGCGTCCTCGGCCACAATCCCATCGCCGCGCTGCAGCTCGCGGACACGTATTACAGCCGCGTGTGGGGGCCGCTCAAGCCGGTGGTGCCGCGGAAACTCCCCGTTCCCGGACGGCGCGACGTCAGTCGGCCTTCATCCCCCGTTCCCGGATCAGGACCGCATACTTCTTGAGCTCGGATTCCATCGTAGCGGCGGCCTGCTCGGGGCTGCTGCCGACGACGTCGAGCCCCTCAGCCTCGAAGCGCTTGATCGTGTCCGCAAAGGTCATCGCCTTCCGGAGTGGACACACAACGGCTTCGTCAACTCGCGCCGTGATACGCTGTGCACCCCGATCTTTTTCAAGAGGGCGCGCGAATGCCAACCACCCGGCTGAAGACACTGCTCGGGGATTACCCCAACACCCGGGCGCTGCGGCGCGGTGAGCTGACCTCGACCCGCGTCACTTTCGATTTTGCCGATGTCCCGCAGGTGGCCAGCGCATTCAAGCGCACCGTGCGCAACCTCGAGTTCGACGTCTCCGAGCTCGCTATCGTGACCTACCTGATGGCGAAGGCGCACGGCAAGCCCTACGTCCTGCTGCCGGCGGTGGTGCTCGGCCGCTTCCAGCACCCGTTCATCGTCTACAACTCGGCGCGGGGGGGGCTGCGCCCGGGCGATCTCAACGGGAAACGCGTCGGCATCCGCTCCTACTCGGTGACGACGAGCATGTGGCTGCGCGGCATCCTGGCCAATGATTTCGGCGTGAACATCAATTCCGTGCGTTGGGTGACCTTCGAGGAGCCGCACGTTGCCGAGTTCAAGGATCCGCCCTCGGTCGAGCGCGCGCCCGCGGACCGCGACCTGCAGAAGATGTTGCTCGACGGCGAGGTGGACGCCGCCGTACTGCGCGACCCCAAGCTCGAGGACCCGCGCCTGAAGCGCCTCATTCCGGACCCGGAGCAGGCGGCGCGCGACTGGCACCAGCGCAACCGCGCGATCCAGATCAACCATATGGTGGTGGTCAGGGACTCGCTGTCGAAATCCGATCCCGACGCGGTGCGCGAAGTCTACCGGCTGCTGCGCGAAGCGAAGCGCCGCGCGCCCGCCCCCGCCGCCGGCGAGCTTGACATGACGCCCTTCGGCCTGGAGGCGAACCGCCGCAACCTCGAGGTCGCGATCGACTACGTCTACCAGCAGCGGCTGATTCCGAAGCGCGTCACGGTGGACGAGCTCTTCGACGACGTCACGCGCAAGCTGGACTAGACTCTTCCGAGCACGAACTCGGCGATATCCAGCCGGGTCGCGATCCAGATGTCACGCATCCTGGCCGCGGACTGGATGATCTTCTCGTAGTAATGCGCGCCATGCGGCCGGCCGAAAATATGAGCATGCGCGGTGACGTCGATGATGACCGGGCCTTCGCGGCGCGCCTTGATCCTTTTCAGCTGCTCCTCGAATGACTCGAGCATCATGCGCGGCGGGTTACCGTACTTCATCGACGGCATGTCGTTGACGTCGGTGGAGAGCGGAATGGCGACGATCCTGCGCCCGCCGAAGGCCTGCACGTACGGCAGGTCGTCGTCGAGCACGTCGCCATACCAGGCATAGCCGGCCTCGGCGAGCAGCCGCGCGGTGTGGGCGCTCGGGGTGGCGCGCGGGCTGATCCAGCCCTTGACGCGCTTGCCGGAAACTTTCTCGAGCAGCGCGGTGCAGCGCCGGATGTTGCTGCGCTCCTCGTCCTCCGTCATCAGCGCCGGGATCACATCCATCGCGTACGAGTGCGAGAGGATTTCGTGCCCTGCGTCTCCGACGGCCTTGACCGCCTCCGGCGTGCGCTCGGCCAGAACCGCGCTGACCATCACGCTCGCCTTCGCGCGGTGGCGCGCGAAGGCGTCGAGCAGGCGATAGATGCCGCGCTTCGCTCCGTAAGCCGCCCACGAGATCGCCATGTTGTCGAGCACGCCGGGAGGAAGCGGGTTGCCCATCGGGCTGATGCCCGGCGCCTTTCCGTCCGACCACGCTTCCAGGCAAACGTTGAAGACGACGGCAATGCGTTTCTTGCCGGGCCACAGCCAGCTCACCTGCTTCATGTCCTACTCGATCCTGAGTCCGATCGCCTTCACGACCTTGGCGTACTTGTCCGTCTCGCTCCGGAGATACGCCGCCGCCCGCTCGGGCGAGGATGGCGCGGGATCGACACCCATTCCGGCGTAGCGCTCGCGCACGTCAGCGGCTTCGAGCACCTTGACCGCTTCGCGGGCGAGCCGCGCGACGACGTCCTTCGGCGTTGCCGCCGGGACGACGAGCATGCTCCACAGGATGTGCTCGTAGCCCGGCACCCCTGCCTCCGCCACGGTGGGCACCTCGGGCAGGACCGGCGCGCGTTTCGCGCCTGTCACCCCCAGCGCTCTCACCCTGCCCGCCTTGACGAGCGGAAGCGCCACCGGCAGGCCGGCGAAGTACATCGCGATCTGCCCGGTGATGAGATCGTTCAGCGCCAGCGGCCCGCCCTTGTAGGTGATGTGGACCATCTTGAGCTGCGTCATATAGGAGAACAGTTCCGCCGCGAGATGGTCGGAGTTGCCGTGGCCGGTGGAGGCGAAATTGAGCTCCCCCGGACGCGCCCGCGTGAACGCGATGAGTTCCTTCACCGTCTTCGGCGGAAGCGAAGGGTGCGAGACCAGGATGTGCGGAGTCGCGCTCACCTGGGTCACCGGCGTGAAATCGCGCAGCGCGTTGAAATTGAGCTTGACGTAGGCGGTCGCGCCGGTCGCAAGCCCCGCGTTCGCGAGCAGCACCGTGTAGCCGTCGGGAGGCGCCTTCGAGACCAGCTCCGCCGCGATATTCGCGCCGGCGCCGGGACGGTTGTCCACGACCACCGGCTGCCCGAGTCCGTCGGCCATTTTCGCGGCCAGCACGCGCCCGATGAGATCGGTCGTGCTGCCCGCGGAAAATCCGACGATGATGCGCACCGGTTTCGCCGGGTAGCCCTGCGCCGAGCCCGGCACGGCGTACAGGACCGAGATCCCGAACAGGATGATGCATGCAGTGTTCTTCACCATTGATTGCTCCCCATCACTTGTCACTCATTACTCATTACTCATCACCTGCGTAATGCCCTCAGGGCTTCAGAGCCCGGTAGAGGAACGGCAGGCTCACGTCCATCCGGTAGTCGATATCGGAGTGGTTGTCGTCGAATTCCTCGTAGACGTGGCGGATGCCGGCCTCGGCCAGCCGCTGCGACAGGATGCGCGAGCCGAAGTGGATGTGGTACTGGTCGCGCCAGCCGCAGTCGATGTAGATGCCGCGCAGCGACTTGAGGCTCGCCCGGTACTTCGTGACGAGGTGGATGGGGTCGTGGCGGTGCCATTGCTTCCAGCGCTCCCAGATCGCCTCGCCGGTCTCCAGGTTCACCGGGACGCGGAAGCCAAGCGGTGCGCGCGGGTCGGGGTCGTAGGTCGCCGCCATGCAGAGATTCATGATGCAGAGGCTTTCCGCGGTCGTGAGCTTCTCCTTCTTCCACACGTGCTCGAGGAAGCGCTTGATGCGCCCGTCGTCCCGCCCCTGCGCGAGCCCCCGCCGCCCGGCCTCCCGGCGCGCGTCGTAACGGCCGGGCCTGCGCTTCGGCGAGCGGTGCTTGGCGAGCTCGTTCAACGTGTTCGGCCAGTCGGTCCAGTAGATGAAGTCGAAATAGGCGTCGCCCGAGTGGTCCGCGACCGCGCCCCAGTAGCGGGCATACTTCATGCCGTGGATGATCGCGCCGTAGCCGCCGGATGATTTCCCGAAGCAGCCGCGGTGCTCGCGGCGCGCGAGCGTGCGGAACTGGCGGTCCACGAACGGGATGATCTCGCGCGTGAGATAGTCCGCGTAGTTGCCGATCGCGGACGAGTTGACGTACTGGTTGCCGCCGAGCGCGGTGAAGCAGTCCGGAAACACGATGATCACCGGGCCCATCTTTCTCTCGTGGATCAGCCGCGCGGCGCGCTCGGGAACGTTCTCGCCGAAGGGCTTCCAGTTCACGTGCGACAGGCCGGAGCCTGTGAAGCCGACGAGGTCGTAGAGCACCGGGAAGCGCCACTTCTCCTCGGTGTCATACTGCGGCGGGAGCCATACGGCGACGTTGCGGGCGTGCGGATCACCGAGGCCGTTGCCCTTGAGGATCTCAGACGTGTGGGGCAATACGACCAGCCTGCCGGGGGGACCTTTGGGACGCTTCAGGGACATTGTGGTGTGTAATGAGTGATGAGTGACGACTGATGACTGACGGGTCGCTGCATTATTTCACAACGATGAACAATGCGTGAAAGTCGCGCGACGCCGATCCATGCTGGTGCGGCCGATGCACCAGCGGTGCATGCATTGCGTGATGTTGGTGCGTCGCTCGCAGGCGACGCGTGAATCTTTCTCGCGCGTTGCGATACTTAATATCGCGTGTCAACGCGGCGCCCGCGGCGTACTGTCTCACCCGATTCCGATTCTGCAAAGGAGCACGCTATGCCTGATTCGTTCTGGAAGACCGCGGCGGCCTCCCTGCCGCCGCGCGTGCAGTGGCGCTACGCGAGTTTGTTCGAGGCCGCGGACGAGTTCGAGCAGCTGCTCGAGTTCGTGCTGGCCGGGCGCGGCCGCTTCTACAGCGCGCTCGCGCGCGCGTGCCGCAGTGTGGCCGATGCGCTGCGGAAATCGGCACGCAGGCTGGACGTCAAAGCGCGGCGCCTGACGCCCACGCGCTGAAGCGCTCTAAAGCACAACCTTCTGCCGCTGCCCGGTTTCGGAGGCGCGAACGATGGCGTCAAGCGTCCGGTGCCGCCGCACGCCATGGTCGAAGTCCGGCTCGACCCCCTTGCCCGCCCGGATCGCCTTCGCGAAGTTGACCCACATCTGGCCGACGTCATAGGCGCGGCCTTCCTTGCGCACCGCTTCCGGCACCCACTTGAGCCGATCGGGCACGGGCAGCTCCTGCAACGCCTTGTCGTCCTTCCTGCCGCCCATGATCTTGCGGCTCGCTTCCTGCCCTGCCTCTCCGCCGCCGATCATCGCGAGCGTGCCGTCCTTGCCGTAGATCTCGAACCGGTAGCCGGTGCCGTGATAGGGCTGGACGCCGACGTTCGCGCTTACGACCGCGCCGTTCTCGAGCCGGCCGTGGATCATGATGTTGTCAGGCGCGGTGGTGTCCACGTACTTCTTCGTGTCGGTCTCGAACCACTGAGTGGCCCGCGTGGTGACCAGCGCTGACACCTCGGTCAGCTCGCCCACGACCATGAGCACGGCGTCGAGCGCGTGCCCGAAGGTGATGGTGAGGGGATTGGCGCCCAGCTTCGCGTCGCGCTGCCAGGTGCGGTCCGAGGTGCGAGTCAGCACGCCGCTGTTCATCATCGTCATGTTGACCGACAGCATCTCGCCGACGTAGCCGTCCCGGATCAGCTCCCGCATGGTGAGGTACGCGGGGGACGCGCGCCGCTGCAGGCCGACCATGGTGAGCAGCTGCTTCCTGCGGGCAAGCGCCGCCAGCTCCTCGGCCTCCTTTGTGTTCGCGCCGAGCGGCCACTCGCAATAGACGTGCTTGCCGGCGTCGAGCGCGGCCTTCGCAAGAGCGTAGTGCGCCGGGACGCGCACGGCGACCAGCGCTGCCTCCACCTGCGGGTCGGTCCCCATCGCCGTGACGTCGCTGTACGCATGCTTCACGCCGTACTTGTCGGCCGCCGCCTGCGCCGTGTCCGCGTGCGCCGTGCACACGGCGTAGAGCTCGGTTTCCGGCAACTGAGTGAGCGCCGGTGCATGCGCCCACGGGCCCCAGCGCCCGCCCGCCCCGATCATGCCCACGCGCAAACGATTGGATGACGCCATGATTTCGACTCCTGGTTTCCTTGGGAGGAAGGAGTCTACCGCAGCGCGGGCGCTCGCGGCCTGATTCCTGGCCACTTGAGAAAAGCCTGGAAATGAACGGGTTACTGCGCTATAATACGCCATCAGAAAGCCCGGGCCCGCCGGGCTTTTTTCTTCGCACTGCAGCCAGCCCGATCAACTCGGGAAAACGTAAAGGAATTTCAGCCATGGCAATCGCAAGGCCGACACGAACCGTGGAGTGGGGTCATGACAGGATTGCCGCCCTGACGACGGCCGAGGTGCAGCAGCTGCGCGCCAACGCGGAGCGACTCAACGACCCGGAAATAAGGGATCGGTGCGACGCGGTGTTGAGCGAGCGGCGCCGGGCCGCCAGCGCCAAGTCCAGGGCGCTCCGGACGGAGAAGAAATCCGCGGATTCGGGAAGGACGACATGAGCGCTCCTGTCGTGGGTCCCGGCCGCTTCATGGTCGGGAAGTACACGGTCATCGCGGAGCCCATCTTGTATGCGAGGCAGATGCTCCGCTACACCATCTACGTCGGCAAGACGCGCATCGGCGCCATGGTGAGCGTGCCGTCGGAGTCCGACTGCCGGTTCCTGGAAAATCCGCCGGTCGTCCCGCCGCTCAAGATCTTCTACGTCACGAGCAGGCCCGGCCGCCCGAAGAAGGACGCCCGCCCTCCCGTCGTGCTGGAGCGGAATCAGCCGGGCTATCGGGAAGAGCTCCCCTCCGACGTGTCGCTCGACGGCCTCGAAAAGCCCGGGGACCGGTAGCAGGAAGCCGGGTGCAAGCCCGGCTTGAGTGATGCGGCGGACGCTGCATCACTTCTTCATCTCGATGAATTCGAGCTGCACCCCGTCCGGCCCCTCGAAGAAGCACACCCGCCGGCCGCCCGAGACGACGGTCTGCTCGAGTATGTGGATGCCCTGCCCCTTGAGCTTTTCCACCAGCGCGTCGAGCTCGTCGGTGTCGATGGCGATGTGCTCCATGCCGTACTTCTGCTCGCGCTTCTGCTCTTCGAGAAACCGCGACACATTGAGCTCGAGCCCCAGCAGGTCGATGCGGTAGCCTCCCCTCGCGTTCTTGTTCAGGATCTTTGCGCCGAACGTATCGACGTAGAACTGCACGGTCTTGTCCGGATCCCGGGTCTTGAGATGCAGGTGGTTGAGCTTCAGCGTCATGGGACTCCTCCCGGTGTGCAGGCGAGACGGGATCATACAACTTCTGACTTCCGCCTTCCGTCTTATACTGCTGACTTTGCGGTCCGAGGCTGGCCATGTCCCTCCAATACCCCCTGGTGCATGTCGACGACGTCCGCCCCGAAAACATGAAGCAGGGAGAGGGCTGGGCGATCTCCGAGTTCCGCCTGCCGATTTCGGGGCGAAACGGAAGCTCCACCACGCTCTTCCACTCCATCTTCCGTCCCGGCTCGACCCACGCGAAGCATCTCCACCGCAATTGCGACGAGATCGCCGTCTACCTGAAGGGTCACGGCACAGTCGGGCTCGGGAACGAGCGCAGCGTGGTACGTCCGGGGCACTGCCGCCTCATGCCAAAGGGGATGGAGCATTTCTTCTACAACGAGACAAAGGACGAGGAAGCTCTCGTCATCGGCTTCTACGTCGGCGCGAAGAGCGTCGAGGACACCGGCTACGAATTCCGCGGTAACGTGACCGACGCGGACCTGCGGGCGCCGCGCCGCGAGAAGTTCAGCGCGGGCATCCTCGTCCACATCGACGACGTGAAGCCGTCCCGGATGAAGGAGAACGAGGGCTGGAGCATCACCGATTTCCGCATGCCCATCGGCCGCCATAACGGGAGCCCTACCACGCTTTTCTGGGCCAAGTTCATGCCCGGCGCCGTCCACCGCAAGCACCGCCACGAGAACTGCGAGGAGATCTACTACGTCATCCGCGGCCGGGGACTCGCGGGCGCGGGCGCGGACCGCACCGAAGTGCGGGGCGGCCACGTCCATTACATCCCGCGGGGCGTCGAGCATTTCCTCTACAACCTGAGCCCGACCGAGCCGCTCGAGGCGATCGGCATCTACATCGGAGCGGGCAGCGTCGAGGAGACCGGCTACCGCTATACGGGCGACGTCACCGCTGCGGACCTCAGGAATTCTTGACCCATCTCAAGGATTTCACCCGGGACGCTGGTGTAGCCTAGTCGATTAACCGAAAGGACGGGGCCATGAACGCATTGCGTGCCGGGACTGCAACCTTTCTCATTACCCTTCTTCTCCCGGCCGGCGCGATTGCGGCCCAGGACCACTCCAAGTTCATTACCGGACCGTTCAAGACCGGGCCTGACGTGACCAAGGTCTGCCTGGAATGCCACCAGGAACAGGCGAAGGCCTTCATGAAGACGGTTCACTGGACGTGGAGCTCGCGCCAGAGGGAGCCGGCGCGGGGCGAGGTGAAGCTCGGCAAGATCAACGCAGTCAACAATTTCTGCATCGCGCTGCCCTCCAACGAGCCGCGCTGCACGAGCTGTCACGCGGGCTACGGCTGGCGGGACGCGAGCTTCGACTTCAGCAAGCCCGAGAACATTGATTGCCTGGTCTGCCACGACGGCTCCGGCACCTACCGGAAATATCCGACCGCGGCCGGCCATCCCGCGTACGAGGACGCCGAATGGCCGCTCAAGTCGGGCAAGAAGTGGCCGAGGGTGGACCTCGAGAAGGCGGCTAAGAGCGTCGGCAGGCCAACCCGCCAGAATTGCGGCGCGTGCCACTTCTTCGCCGGCGGCGGCGATCACGTCAAGCACGGCGACCTCGACAGCTCGCTCATCAATCCCAAGCGCACGATGGACGTGCATATGGCGGTGGACGGCGCCAACATGACGTGCGTGACCTGTCACCAGGGCAAGGACCACGTGATCCCGGGCAAGGCGTTATCGGTATCCGTTTCGAGCGGCGGCACGACCCTTGGCTGCGCGACATGCCACGCCGGGAAGCCTCACAAGAACGAGCGCGTGAACATGCACATGGACAAGGTGGCGTGCCAGACCTGCCACATCCCCACGTTCGCGCGCACCCTGCCGACCAAGGTGTGGTGGGACTGGTCGACGGCGGGCCAGGACAAGAAGCCGCCCGTTGATGCGTACGGGCTCGAGACCTACGACAAGATGAAGGGCGACTTCAAATGGGGTAAGGACGTGCGGCCGGTCTATCTCTGGTTCAACGGCAACGTCGACCGCGTACTGATGGGGCAGAAGATCGACACCTCCAAGGTCGTCCATCTGAACTATCCCCAGGGCAAGCGCGACGCGAATTCGCTGATCTCGCCGTTCAAGTTGATGCGCGGCAAGCAGCCCTACGATTCCGGCAACAACGTGATTGCGGTGCCGCACCTCTTCGGCAAGGGCGGCTACTGGCAGACCTACAACTGGGGGACGGCGATCGCCTCGGGCATGAAGATCGCCGGCCTGCCCTACAGCGGAAAATACGACTGGGTCGAGACCGACATGCACTGGAAGGTCAACCACATGGTGACGCCCAAGTCGCAGGCACTGAAGTGCGAGAATTGCCACGGTGCCGAAGGGCGCCTCGACTGGAAGGCCCTCGGCTACCGCGGCGATCCGCGCGAGCTGGCCAAGCAGAAACGCTGAGGGCCGCGCGCCCCTTCAGCCGCGCGCGTCTTTGCCCGGAAGACGCCGGCGGTAGTACGCTTTGCCGGTGAAAGCAATTTCCTACGCCTTCTTCGTCTCGGCAACCGAGTATCCGAAGCTGCAGGCGGCGTGTTCGGGCGATTTTCCGCATGACTACGCCGAGTACTGCGCGCGCATGGACCGCAGCATCCAGGACGCGGCCGCCGACAACGTCGTGATCGAGAAGGTCTACGTCAGCGTCGAGAAATTTCTCGCCTGGTGCGCCGAGGCCAACGTCCCGCCCGGCAACCTGAGCCGCGCGCGCTACGCCGCGATGACCGGCTATCCCTGGGGCGATACCTGAAGCGTGCCGGCTAGCCCTTCTCTTCCCGCATCGCCCGCGCCTTCTTCGCCGCCGGGCGCTCCCAGCAGCGCTTGAGCCACGCCTGCAGGTGCGGCCACTTCCCGAGGTCGAGCGACAGCGCGCGATAGAGCGCCGCGGCGACGTTGAGATCGCCGACCGAGAACGCCGGCCCCGCCAGCCACTCCGATCGCGACAGCGCCGTCTCGAGCACATTGAATGCGGGCTCGACCTCTTTCCACGCCGCCTCGGCGATCTCCGGCTTGCGCTCGGCTTCGGGCAGGTCGCGGGTGTGCCGGCAGTAGTTCACGAGCTGGCGATCGAGACGGTCGGTCTCCCACAGGCTCCACTGGAGCGCCCGCGCCTCGTTCTTCGGATCGGCGGGGTAGAGTGCGCTCTTGTGCTTCTTCGCAAGGTAGAAATTGATCGCCATCGACTCCGAGAGAATGAACCCGTCGTCGTCGATCGTCGGTACCCGCGCATTGGGGTTGAGCGCCAGGTACTCCGGCGTGCGCGTCTCCGGCGCGCGCGGCAGCCAGTCCTTGTGATCGAATTTGAGCCCGAGTTCCCCCGCCATCCACAGCACGCGCAGGGCGCGCGACCGGGCGGAGCCGTATAAGCGAAGCATGTCCCCTCCTCCGGAAGATTAGAGAGGGAGTGAGTGTACCCCACTCCGGACTCCGCCCGGTCGCAATAGCCCGGGTTGCCGGCGGCTACTTCGCCTGCTTGAGCAGCCCGAGGTCGCCGAGTATCGCGCGCAGCTTGCCGTCGAGGTTTTCGAGGTATTGGTACGCCGCGCGCCCGTTCATGTAGTCCCGCTCGAGCTCGTTCTGGTCGATGTACGCGTGCCAAGCCTCATCCGCGTCCAGCCTCGCGAGCACGCCTTCCCAGTAGGCGACCTGGGCCGGGGTCATGCCGGGCGAGCCGATGAAGCCGCGGTAGTTCGAGAACTCCACGTCCGCGCCCTGCTCGCGCCAGGTCGGGAACTGCGCCATCTCTCCGCCCAGACGACGCGGCGCGGAGACGCCGAGGACTCGCACCTTGCCGCCCTTCACCTGCCGCAGCGCAGCCGTGATGCTCGTGGCCGCGAGGTCCACGTGCCCGCCGAGGAGCGCCGTCATCGTCTTGCCCGCGGAGTCGAACACCACCGTGCGCACTTTCCTCACGTCCACGCCCGCAGCCTTGAACGCGAGGCCCGCGCCGATGTGATTCGCGCCGCCCGCGACCGACGACACGCCCAGGCTCGCGGACACGGGGTCCTTCTGCAGCCGCGCGAGAAGGTCCCTGCCGTCCTTGATGGGAGAATCCGCGACCACCGCGAGAGCGATGTACTCGTGGAACAGGATCCCGAGCGAGGTGAAGTCGCGGTAGCTCCACGGCGTGGTGCCCGTGAGGTGCCCGGCGGACAGATTGATGTTCGACACCATCAGGAAATGCCCGTCTCCCTTTTTTGTATTCAGGAAATTCCACGCCACCGTGTTGCCGCCGCCGACCCGATTGACGACGTTGGCGGGAACCTCGATCAGGCGCTTCTCTTGCCAGATGCGCTGGATCGCGCGCGCCATGGTGTCGGGGCTGCTGCCCGCGGCCGAGCCGATGATGACCTCCACCGGCTGCTGCGGTTTCCAGGATTGGGCCAGCGCGGAATACGGTACGACCAGCAGCGCCGCTACGGCGCAGGCAATCGCAAGAGAAACGATGCTACGGATTGCAGATGGATCGGCGGCCATGCTCCCCCCTCCTCCATAGTCAGGAACACCGCGGAGGAGGCACCGCCTGCAGGTCGGCCCGGGCCTCCCCCGGTTCGACCAGTTTACCGCGGAGATCAGGAAAAGGGATGGGGCAAGCTTTGGGGCGGATCGGCGGAAATGGCGAGGCGACAGTCTGACCCGCCCCATGAATGCCCGCAAGACTCCGTGAATCGCCCGCTCGCGCTGTAAAATTCCCGTCATGCCCAACATCACCATGCTCGACATCGAGGCGCTGAGGCAGACCAAGCTCCAGCCTTACATCGACAAGTGCCTCCAGCATCGAGCGCCGGACCCCGGCTTTCACGCGATGATGGGCCACAACGTCGACCTGTGCGAGGCGATGTTCGTGGCCTGGGACACGCTTTTCAACACCGGCCGCATCAGTCACAAGCTGAAGGAGATCATCCGGGTGCAGCTTTCCCGCATGGCCTCCTGCGTCTACTGAGGAAACGTCCGGTCCGCTTCGGCGAAGCGGCAGGGGCTTACCGAGGGCGACATCGACGAGGGCATCGCGGATTACGCGACGAGCCCGCGCTTCACCGAAGCCGAGAAGCTCGCGCTGCGCTACAGCGAGCTGATGGCGCTCAATCCCGACCGCATCGATGCCGCGTTCTACGACGAGCTGCGCCGGCACTACTCCGAGGAGGAGATCGTCGAGCTCGGCGCCTTCATCGGCTTCAACATCGGCTATCACACCTTCTTCGGAACGCTCAAGTTCTATCCCATGTTCGCGCCCGACGGGCGCCTGGTAAGCCAGGAGGAGTCGGCGCGCATCTACGGCGCCGCGCCGGGCTCGCTTGCCGCGGCGACGAAGTGATGCAAATCCAACCTCTGAAGCCTGAAGAGATCCGGGACCCGGAGCTGAGCGAGCTGATCCGGCGCGGGGAGGAGCTGGGCGTACCCGACGCGCTCTTCTCCCGCATCCTCGCGCGTGCGCCGACGCTCGCCAAAGCGGTGCTTCGCGCCATGCTGCACTCCCATGCCGAAGGCAACGTGGATCATCGGCTGAAGGAGATCATCCGCGTGCAGCTCGCGCGCACGGCGGGCGATCCCTACTTCGGCGGCCTGCGCTCGGCGCGGGCGGTGAAGACGGGGCTCGACGAGAGCCGGATTGCGGCGGGGTCGGGCAGGTTCGAGGGCGACCCGCGCTTCACCGCGGCCGAGAAGTGGGCCCTGCGCTACGCCCGCGAGATGTATCTCAACCCCGAGACCATCGACGCCGCGTTCTACGCCGAGGGCAAACGCCACTACACCGAGGCGCAGATCATGGAGCTCGGCGCCTTCATCGCCTTCCACTACGGGATGCAGGCATTCGCGCGCACGCTGGGCGCGCGCCCGCTCCCGAAAGGGGTAGGATAAGCGTCGTCCGTCAGCCGTCACTCGTCACTCATCACTCAAGGGGAGTTCACTCATGGCCAAGGGCTACTGGATCAATATGTTCCGCTCCATCAAGGACCCGGCTAAGGTCGACGCTTACCGCAAGCTCGCCGCCCCGGTCATGGAGAAATCCGGCGCGAAGTTCCTGGTGCGCGGCGATCCGGCGAAGGTGTACGAGCACGGCGCCATGCAGCGCGTGGTGGTGATCGAGTTCGAGAGCGTCGAGAAAGCGATCGCGGTGCACGACAGCCCCGGCTACCAGGCGGCGTTGAAGGCACTCGGGGACGGCGCCGTGCGCGACCTGCGCATCGTTCCGGGCGTAGACTGACGCGCAAACCGTCGTGAATCGCGACAGGAGGAGCCCATGAAGCCATTCCTGCTGCAAGCATTGCTTGGACTTGCCGGCGTGGCCGTTGCCGCCGCGGCCAGCGCGCAGGCGACCTATCCCACCCGGCCGATCCGTATCGTCGTGCCGTTCACGCCGGGTAGCGCGACCGATATCATCGCGCGCGTCGTCAGTCCCAGGATGGCGGACCGCTGGGGCCGGCCGGTCGTGGTGGACAACCGCCCGAGCGCCGGCGGCATCATCGCCTTCGGCATCGTCGCCGACGCGGCGCCGGACGGCCACACCCTCCTCGTGACCGGCTCCAACTTCGCCGGCAGCGCGGCGCTCTATGCCGGGAAGCTCCCTTTCGACCCCGTCAAGGACTTCTCCGGCGTCACCCAGTTCGCAACCACGCCGCTCGTGCTGGTGGTCGGGCCCGGGCTCGGGATCAAGTCGGTGAAGGAGCTGATTGCGCTCGCGCACGAGAAGAAGGGTCAGCTCAACTTCGCCTCTACCGGGCTTGGCAGCGGGCCGCACTACGGCGCGGAGCTCTTCAAGCTCGCCGCCGGCATCGGCGCGGTGCACGTACCGTATCGCGGCTCGCCGGAGACGCTGACCGACGTCATGTCGGGCCGCGTGCACTTCGTCCTCTCGCCGGTCCTGGCGGCGTCTCCCCTCGTGCGCAGCGGGCGCGTCGTGGCCCTGGGCGTGACGACCCCGTACCGCGCACAGGCGCTGCCGGACGTGCCGACGATCGCGGAAGCCGGGCTGCCCGGGTTCGTGTATCAGGGGTGGTACGGGATGCTCGCGCAGGGCAAGGCGCCGCGCAAGCTCGTCAACCTGCTGTCCGGAGAAGTCGGAAAGATTCTCGACATGCCCGAGATCCGTGAGCGCATCGCGAACCAGGGCGCAGCGGCACAGCGCAGCACGCCCGAAGCCTTCGACAAGCTCGTCCACGAAGAGATCGTGACGCGCACCAAGGTGTGGAAGGCGGCCGGAGTGAAGGTCGAGTAGTGCCCGGCATGAGCGCGCACCGCCTTGTGGCCGGAACGCTCGTCGCGGGCGTCATCGCAACTTGTTTCCCTGCCGAGGCGCCGGCCCAGACCTATGGGGCGGCGGGAAGCTACCCGGTCAAGCCGGTGCGGCTCATCGTGGCGAGCTCGGCCGGCAGCAACCCCGACGTCCTCGCGCGCATCGTCGCGGCGGGCCTTGCGCCCGTGCTCGGCCAGCAGGTCATCGTCGAGAACCGCGCGGGTGCCGGCGGCAACATCGGTGCCGAGATTGCCGCGCGCGCGCCGGCGGACGGCTACACCCTGTTCGTGATCCACACCAATCACCCGATCAATACCGCGCTCTACCCCAAGCTCGCCTACGACATCTTCTCCGATTTCGCGCCGATCACGCAGCTCGCGTCCTCCGCGTTCGTGCTGGTCGTCCATCCCTCGCTGCCCGCCCGCTCGGTGCGGGAGCTGATCGCCCTCGCACAGGCGCGTCCCGGGGAGATGACCTACTCCTCCGCCGGCACCGGCAGCGGAACGCATCTTGCCGCCGAGCATTTCAACGGCATGGTGAAGGTGAAGATGCTGCACGTCGCCTACAAGGGCGGCGGTCCGGCGCTGGCCGCGATCGTCGCGGGGGAAACCTCGGTGTACTTCACGCCGATCTCGACGGGGATGCCGCACATCCGCGGCAACCGGCTGCGACCGCTCGGCGTCACCACGCCCGCGCGGCTGCCGGATCTGCCCAGCGTGCCGGCGATCGCGGAGACCGTGCGCGGCTACGAATTCACGAGCTGGGCCGGATTGATGGCGCCCGTCCAGGCGCCGCGGCAGGTCGTGGATGTCATGCACAAGGCCGCAGTCACCGCACTGAAGGATCCCGAGACGCTCAAGCGCCTCGAAGCGGCCGGCTTCATCCGGATTGCAAACCGTCCCGACGACCTCGCCGCCTTCATGCGCGTCGAGGTCGACAAGTACACCAAGCTGATACGCGCGATCGGGCTGCGCCCGGAATGACCGGCCCCAGACCCCGCCTTAGTGCGGATAGGCGGCGAGGAATTCCCGCAGCGAGGTCTTGCGGTAGGCGCGCTTCGTAACGAACTCGTGGAGCGCCCTCGCCTCGCGCTCACTCCTGAATCCCCGCGTCTCCACGACCTTCGCACCGTTCGCGTCCAGGAAGACGAACACCGGCGTATACGAGAAATTCGTCAGCTTGCGCAGCTCGTGACCCGCGGGATAGCGGTGGGGGGACTCGGCCTCGAACACGGCGAAGTCCCGCGAGTAGAGTTTTCCCAGCTCTCCGCCGGAGAGCACGCCGGCGATATACCGGCAGCCGCTTCAGTACTCGCTCGTGTAGAAGACCAGCACGTGCTTGGAGGGGTCCTTGGCCGACACCTCCTGCGCCTTCTTCAGCGAATCCAGCGCGAAGGGGAGCCCTGCCGCCTGCGCCCAGGCGCTCGCGAGGAACAATGCAACCAGGAAAACGAATCGCTTCATGCGGCCTCCTTCCGACCCGGTGCACCCATTCCAGGTGCTGCATCCCGGGGGTATCCATCAGACCCGCATCCACCGCGCGGGTTCCGCCTCCCGGCAGCCGTTGCCGCAAGCGCTGGCGCTCATCCTCGATTTGGCGCGATACTCTCGGGAAAATGGACCCGTCGCGGTTTATCTCCGGAGGAGGCTCGCCATGAAGATATCCACGCTCGTGCTGGCGCTTGCGCTGGTCGGCATCGGCACAGAGTGCGTGCTGGCGCAGAGCTACCCCAACCGTCCCATCCGGCTTGTGGTCGCATCCTCCCCCGGCGGCGCGAGCGACATCCTCGCACGCATGCTTGCCCAGAAACTCGGAGAGGAGCTGGGCCAGCAGGTGGTGGTGGACAATCGGGGCGGCGCAAGCGGCGTCATTGGCACCGATATCGTGGCGAAGGCGACACCGGACGGCTACACACTGTTGATCATCCAGCCTTCGCTCACCATCAACCCGAGCATGATCAGGAAGCTGCCCTACGATGCGGTGCGCGATTTCGCGCCGATATCGCACGTCGTGGACGCGTGCCAGATCCTGACGGTGAACGCCGCGGTGCCGGCGAAGACCGTGAAAGACCTGATCGCGCTCGCCAGGGCGAAGCCGGGCCAGCTCACGTTCGGCTCACCCGGCATCGGGACGAGCCCGCACATGACCGCGGAGCTGTTCAAGCAGACGGCCGGAGTGGACATGCCGCAAGTGCTCTTCAAGGGCTCCGGCGCAGCCTTCATCAGCCTGATCTCCGGCGAAATCACAGCCGCGGTCTCCACGGCGCTGTCCGCGATGCCCCACGTCAAGTCGGGCCGCCTTCGCGCGCTGGGTGTCACGACGGCCCAGCGTATCAAGATCCTGCCCGACGTTCCGACGCTGGCGGAAACCGGCCTGCCGGGATTCGTGACAACACAGTGGTTCGGCTTCCTCGCGCCCGCCGGCACCCCGCGCCCGATCATCGACCGCCTCTACCAGGCGCTCACGCGCGGCGCCAGCGGCGCGGACTTCGTGGAACGGATGACGGCCCAGGGTGTTGAGGTTGTCAATCGCAAGCCGGAGGAGTTCGCAGCCCTGATCAAGCACGAGATTGCGCAGTGGGCGAAGGTGATCAAGACGGCGGGGATTTCACCGCAGTAAGCTGCTCGCCATTCGTCACTCGCCGCTGCGTTCAGCAGCGGCCCGCCACGCGAAATCGCGCTTCATCGCGTTGACCTTCGCGAGGTAAGTCCTGACGTCATGGTCGCCGCAGCGCGCGGCGCCCGTCAGCTGAAAGCCCCTCCGTGCGTAGGCGTCGCCCGTCGCGGGCCCGCACAGGTGGATGACGGCGGCCAGGTCCCGTTTCTGCTGGGGCGTGGCGGCGGCGATGCGCTGGCGCGCGAGCGTCCGCGCGACGCTGCGGTCCAGGAACGCCGAGGTCATCTCGACGGCATGGCTCGGGACGACGCGGGTGTAGAGGCTGTTGAACCAGCACGAGCTCCAGTCGTTCCAGGGTCCGTCCTCGACGACGGCGTGGTCGTGGATGCAGTAGCGCCGCGCGTCCCGGAACGCCGCGTTCGTGATCTGGTACATCCCGACCGCGCTCGATGCCGGCTGATAGATTTCGAAGGGGTTCCAGCTCCATTGCCACCGCCAGTAGGTCCGGGCCACCGGATTGCCCGAGCCTTCGACCTGTGCGAGCGCCGCCAGCAGCTCGGGCGTCATGACGGCCGTGGAATGCTCGCGGAAGAGCGGCCCGTACTGCCGCCAGGTCTCGGAGGGTGTCTTGTGCAGCGCGCCGGAGACCGGGAAGAACATCTCGGCGGGCTTGCGGATCACCTGGTAGATCCAGTTCAGCCCCAGCACGAGCACCAGTACGGCGGCTGTCGCCGCGACGAGCCGCACCGCCAGCGGCGCATTCCAGAGCTCCAGCAACGCCCGCCGGCCCGAGCTGGAAAGGGGACGCACGAACGCGATCCGCATGCGGCGCCTAAGCGCCTTTCGGGTGGCGGCCCGGCTCACCGCTGCCGATCGGCGGCTTCGAGCGCAGCGCGCGCGCCCGCCGCGTCGCCCCGCGCTTCGCGCGCCTGCGCGATGAGGCGCCAGTTCTCTGCGCGCAGCCGGTTATCGCCGCCCGCCCACGAGTTGGAGCGCGCCGCGACGCTCTCCACCTGCGCGTAATCGCCCTGCTTCATCCGCACCCGCGCGAGCTCCTGCCACAGGTGCGGATTGCGCGGCTCGATGCGCAGCCCGCGCTCGAGCGACGCCGCAGCCTGCACCAGGCGGCCGGCCGCCGCGTCCGCACGCGCACTGGTCACCAGGCTGGCGACGGCCGCGTTCGTGGTCGAAGGCGCCGGCGCGGGCGGCGGCACGGGCTCCGATACGGGTGCCGGCGGCTGCACGGTCGCGCAGCCGCCCATGATCGCAATCACGGCAAGAAGGAATCTCATCGACCGAACAAGCGCTCGAACCAGCTCTTCGCCTGCTGCTTCACCTCTTCGACTGCGACGCCCAGCGCCGACGCGCACGGCGCACGCTCGACCGGTGCCGAGCCCCGCGCGAACGGCAGTTCCACCGCGCCGGGGCAGAGCACGTCTGCGCGCAATCCGCTTTGGGGGTCAATCAGCACGCTCTCGATACCATCCGGGCGGGGTGGCGCCAGCGGCTCCGCGCCGAGCGCCGCCATCAGCTCGCCCCACAGCGGCAGCGCCGTGGCGGCGCCCGAAAGCTTCGCCGCGCGGTTGTCATCGTAGCCGATCCACACCACCGCGAGCCGGTCGCCCGTGAACCCGGCGAACCAGGCGTCGCGCTGCTCGTCGGTCGTGCCGGTCTTGCCCGCGACGGCAGCTTCCGGCGGCAACCATTGGTGGAGCGACTGCGCGGTGCCTTCCCGCACCACGCCTTGCAGGGCGGCGGTGAGGAGGTAGGCGGGCTCGGCGGCGAACGCCTGCTCCACCTCGAGCGGGTACGGCTTGAGCGGACGGCCGTCCTGCGCGGTCACCTCGCGGATCGCGCGCAGCGGCGCGCGGAAACCCGCGCTCGCGATCGTCTGGTACATCTGCGTCACCTCGAAGGGAGAAAGCTCCACCGCGCCGAGCAGCGTCGCCGCATACGGCTTGAGCGGGCGCTCGACGCCGAGGCGCTTCACGGTGGCGAGCACGCGCTCGACGCCGATCTCGGTGCCCAGTCGCGCCGTCGCGACATTGTAGGACTGGGCGAGCGCCGTGCGCAGCTGCACCGCGCCGTGGAAGGCCCGGTCGTAATTCTGCGGCTCCCAGTCGGGCGCGCCGCGGCTCTTCCAGACGAAGGGCCCGTCCTCGATCGGGGTAACCAGCGTATAGCGCGAGGGCTCGGCCAGCGCCGTGAGGTAGACGACGGGCTTCAGCAGCGAGCCCACGGGCCGCGCCGCGTCGAGCGCGCGGTTGAAGCCGCGGTAGCGCACGTCGCGCCCGCCGACGACGGCCTGCACTTCGCCGTTCTGGCTGCCGGTGACCACGATCGCGCCCTCGAGCCCGGGCGGGCCGAAGCGCTTCTCCTTGTCGTACTGCGCGAGCTTGCGCTCGAGCACGCGCTCCGCGGCGCCCTGCACGCGCGGGTCGAGGGTCGTGAACACTCTCAGGCCTTCCGAGCGCAGATCGGCCTCGTCGTAATCCCGCCGCAGCTGCCGGTGCACGAGCTCGAGGAAGGCCGGGTGCGGCGAGGTGCCCATCGATGCCTTCGGGTTCAGCCCGAGGCCGGTGCCCCGCGCGGACGCGTACTGCTCCATCGTGGCGTAGCCGAGCCCCCGGGTCTCCCGCAGGATGAGGTTGCGCCGCTCGAGCGCACGCTGCGGGTGACGGTACGGATCATAGAGCCCCGGGCCTTTCACCATTCCTACCAGCAACGCGCTCTCCGCGAGCGTCAGGTGCTCGACCGTCTTGCCGAAATAATGCAGCGCCGCGAGCCCGATGCCGTGGACGGCACGGTCGCGATCCTGGCCGAAATAGATCTCGTTGAGATAGGTCTCGAGGATCTCGCTCTTGTCGTAGTGCAGCTCGAGCAGCATCGCCATGATCAGCTCGGTCACCTTGCGCTGCACGGTGCGCTCGGGCGTGAGGAAGAAGTTCTTCACCAGCTGCTGCGTCAGCGTGCTGCCGCCCTGCAGCCCCCTGCCACGGAAGAAGTTCACGACGGAGCGCGCGATGCCGCGCGGGTCGAAACCGTGGTGCGAGTAAAAATTGCGGTCCTCGGTCGCGAGCAGCGCCTGCACCAGGTGCTTCGGCACTTCGCCGAGCCGCACCAGAACGCGGTCCTGGTTGTTGGCGGGATAGATGCCGCCAATCGGCAACGGCTCCAGGCGCACGAGCGGCAGGTCTTTGCCCTGGGCATCGCGCACCGACGCCGCCACGCCGTTCTCGATCGCCACGCGCAGGCGCAGCGCGGGCTGCGGCCCGTCCCAGAACACGAACGGCCGCAACGCGATCTCGAGGCCGTCGCCGCTGCGCGCAAACCAGCCCGACTCGCCCTCGCGCTGCCCTTCGCGATAGCCGGCCTGGCGCAACTCGTCCACGATGCTCGCCTGCGAGATGCGCAGCCCCGCGTGCAGCTCGAGCGGACGGGAATAGATGCGCGCCGGCAACGCGAAGCGCCGGCCCTCGAACTCGCTGCGCACACGGAAATCGAGGTAGAGCGTGAAGCCGGCCGCGAGCAAGGCGGCCGCGAGGACCGCGTAGCGCAGGTACCGCCAGAAGCCCGCGCGGCGGGAGAGCCGGCGGGAAGCCCGACCAGAGATCTCGCGGAGAGCGCGCCAGATTCTTCCGAAGAAAGACATCCGGCGGATTCTACTTCGCGCTGGCGCGCCGGCGCCTGACTCCCGACACGAATGCGATCAATGAATGATTTCTGTCGCCCCCCAGCGACAAACTTCACTCATAGCCACATCACTTCATCACTACATCGCTGCTCGGGGATGCGGCGGCAGGCTCAACGCGTCGGGCGCTTCGTACGGCCGGTGGCCTTCCACCTGGGCGGCATAGAGGACGCGCCGGCTGATGGCGTCAAACGGATCGCGCCGGTGCAGCGCCGCGCGGTTGTCCCACACCACCACGTCGCCCGTGGACCACTTGTGCTCGTACCAGAACCGCGGCTGCGTCGCGTGTGCCCACAACTGGTTGAGCAGGCCCTCCGACTCCTCCAGCGAGCAGCCATTGACGTAGGAGCCGTGGCGCCGCCCGAGGAACAGCAGGTTGTGCCCGGTCTCAGGGTGCGTCGAGATGACGGGATGGCTCGGCCCGGGCACGTTTCGAATGTCCATTTCGAGCGACATGCCGGGCCGGACCTTCATCGCCGTGTCCACGATGTCGGCCTGCTTGATGGTCATTCCGGACACGCGCCGCTTGAGGTCAGCAGGCAGCGCGTCGTACGCCGCGTAGCAATTCATGAAGAACGTGTTGCCGCCCAGCTCGCGCGCGGGCACCTCCATCGCGACCAGCATGCGCGCCGCGGTCGGCCGCTCCTTGAACGAGAAATCCGCGTGCCACACGACCTCCCCGTCGCCGAGGATGCCGATCGACTCGCCGCGGTCGCGGACGTTGGAGACGACCGTCACCTCGGGCGGCAGGTCGTAGAGCCGGTTGGCGGCGCGCCCCGGCATGTTGCGCTGGTGCAGGTTCGAGGATGTCACCGGCGTGCCGAAACGCCGCACCAGCACGACGAGATCCTCGGCGGCCAGCGTCTGGCCATGGAAGACCAGCACGATATGGTGCAGCCACGCCTGATGCAGGGCCGCGAACGTCGCGTCGTCGAGCGTTGTCAGATCGAGGCCGCGCACTTCCGCGCCGAGCGCGGCGTCCGCCGGCAGCACTTCGAACCGCCCACCGTGCCGCGCGGTTCGCGCAGTCGCTTCACTTGTGATCGTCATGTCAGCGTCACTTCGAGCGTGCCGCATTTCTCGACCTCGGTCACGACCTTGTCGCCCGGCTTGAGCCACACCCGCTTCTCGGGAGGATAGCCCAGGATCACGCCCTGCGGCGTCCCGGTATAGATGATGTCGCCGGGCATGAGCGTCAGGTGGCGCGAGCAATAGCTCACGATCTGCGCGCAGCTGTAAATCATGTCGGACGTGTTCGAATTCTGGCGCTCCTCGCCATTTACGTAGGTAGCGATTTTGAGGTTCTGGGGATCGGGAATCTGGTCCGCGGTGACAACCCAGGGCCCGAGCGGCGCGAAACCGTCGCAGGTCTTGCCAAGCATCAACTGGCTCGTCACCCGCATCAGGTCGCGCGCCGAAAAATCGTTGCCGTTGGCGTAGCCGAAGACGTACGACAGCGCCTCGCCCTCGGAAACGTCACGCGCCTTGCGGCCGATCACGACCACCAGCTCCACTTCGTAGTCGAACTGCGAGGACACCTTCACCGGCAGCGGGATCTTGCCCCGATGGCCGACGAGCGTGTTGTTGTACTTGTTGAAGAGAATCGGCACCGGCGGAATCGGATTGCCGGTCTCCTGCGCGTGACGGCGATAGTTGAGCCCGACGCAGATGATCTTGCCGGGCCGCGGAACCGCAGGCGCGAAGCGCGCGCGCGCTTCCGGAATGAGCACGCTCCTGCCCCGCTTGTCGGCGAGCGCCTTTTCAGCAAGCTTCCTGAGCGGCGCGCAATCGGCTCCCTCGATCACGGCGTGAATATCCGTCGGCGCCTTGATCCGGAAGAGCCGCGACGCCTTGGCGACATCCCATACGCGGGCGGTCCGCCGGTAGCTCATG
>Ga0208185_1000114_pt1 | contig 50075 bp, 62 predicted proteins | sample EasRivMeERMLT700_FD_187532 | JGI IMG/M metagenome (GOLD analysis project Ga0208185, IMG submission 187532) | Soil microbial communities from meander-bound floodplain in the East River, Colorado, USA - East River MetaG ERMLT700 (SPAdes) (version 2) | ecosystem: Environmental > Terrestrial > Soil... | reverse complement strand
TCACACGATCAAGAACGAGAGTGGCCACCTCCAGAGCTGTGGTCATCAGGGCCTCGCGCCGCGAATGTAAATCTCGTCCCTGGCGTTCTGCACGTCGTAGCTGCCGCCCCGAACATCCTGCCCGAGGAACTGGTAGATGAAGCTCACATCATCGACAGAGCGATCCGAACGGATGGCGTCCATGATCTCCCGCTCCCAGCTGGTGCTCTGCGCCCTGGACTCGTTGCGCCAGTACCCAGCCACATCGTGCCTGCCAGCGTTGGCCTCCTGCGAGGCCCGGTACCTGTACAGGTCGATGAGCGCCCCCTCTCGGAGGACGTACAACTCGATGGGCTTGGGAAGCTCGTCCAGCAGGGTCAGCTCCTGCGGCGACTCCCAGTAGGTGTAGTAGAGGACTTCCCGTTGGCTGGACCCAGGGTAGAGCTCGATTTGAACCGCACCGTTCTCATCGCGCCCGTTCTCGGCCCAGTACCACGGGCCTCCTGAGGCCAGCACCCTATCGGGGGCACCCCAATCCAGCATGTTCAGGCTACGGTTCTGGACTTCGATCCTCCTGCGAGGGAAGACGAAGCGGCCCAGCCACTTCACTTCAGAGTTGGAGGGAGCCAGCGAGAAGCGTCGTGTAAGGATGCAATAGCCACTGCCAGTAACCGTAGCCTCAGCATACGGAGTCTCGATTGTTAGGTTGGGGCTGGCCCAGGCAGTTACCTTGTACCAGTTGGTGGCCAGCCTGATGTGTCGGCCCACCGGAGTGACGCTGGAGGCTGTGATGGCTGCCGCTGCCGTAGCGTCCGCGATCATCAGGATGTTCCCAGAGCCAGCGGCTATGGTGCCCGCTGTGACAGCTTCCGGGATCGGCAGTGGAGCCACCTTCCGCAAGTGCCGATAGCGGACCCGTGACACCATCTGCCGGTACCGATGGTTGACCCAATTTGCTACTGTAAGAATAGGGATGGGCTTGTCTGCCGAAGTATCCGTTGCCGCCAGCACGGCGGTAGCAACTTCCTCGACTGTAGCCATCGCTCACCCCACTACTCGACGAACGCGAATACCCCTTCCCCACATTTTGGGGCGCCGAGCCGCATCCTGCTTCTGGCGGGCCAGCATCGTCAAAGCCATGTCGTTCTTGAACTTGAGCTCCTGTTTGACGAGGGGCTGCAACGGCTTCGGCAAATCCTTGAAAGGAACCTGGCCCTGCCTCACCTTCAGGGCCATGTCCTGGAGCATCTCTTTGCCGATTTTTTGTTTGGCTTCTGAGGACGGTTCCTTGGCCATCACGCACCGTCAGAACCGTCAACGCCCGCCCACGCCCCGTAGCCAGTGGCGAAGCGCTGGTAGGCAGTGAACACCGCGTTCTTGGACCACGGGTCGTCGAACGCATCGAACATCGGCGGATCGCGCCACAGGAAGTTCAGATCATGGACGCCCTTGGCGGCCAGGGCGAACCACGCCGTGTCGCTCGTGAGGTAGTGGCTGACCATCCAGGTCAGATCCTCCTGGATGAGGGCGTTGATCTCGTTGTTGGTCGTGGAGGCGCTGACTCCGGTGCCGCTGGAGCCCAGCACCTCGCGGGCCACGAACTTGTCAGCCGGATGGATCACGATCATGGTCGGCTGCAAGAGGCGCGGCACACCGCGCTCCGTGGTCATCGTCTCGTAGCGCATGATCATGTCCTGGAGTGCGGCCACGCTCAGCCCCACATCCGGGGTCGGCCTGTTTGCGCGGGTGACCCCATCCACACCTACGTGGCTGAGGCTGCACAGGCTGACACCCGATTCGAAGCCGTTGAAAGCGGTGTCGAAGGCGTTGGTCAGAATCGACCAGGCCTGCACCTCCTGGCGCTGCCGGGTCATGCGGCCCTGCTCAGCAACGAGCTGCTCCAGGATGCCGTACTGCTCGTCGCGCCAGCTCTCCCAGGTGAACTCCACGGCTGAGCCGTAGGCAACCGCCGTGTAGGCCTTCTGGTTGCCGATGATGTGCTCATCGAGCCCGAACTGGGCACCTTCGGTCTTGACTGGCTGCTGCCCCAGACCAAACGCCTGTTGGTCGGTGACGGGGTTCCAATCCATGTTGCCCACGTTGAAGACGATAGGGTACTCGAGGGGCCGCTCTTTCCCGATTTCGTAGAACACCTTGCGGAGTCCTGGGGTAAGAAGCGGTCCAATCGCTGATCTTGAAATCGGTCCACCTGCCATCGCTCGTTCCTCCTCTCACCCTGTTAGCTAGCGCCGATTGAATCGGGGCCACTGAAGACGGTCGCATCGACCAGAAACATGAACCGGACACGCGCCTGATTGGTGCCCAGCGGGCTCACAAACTCGATGATGCGCGCAGCCTGCGCAGTGATCTCGGCCTCGTCAATGTACCAGAGGCCTCCAGCGGTCTTGCCGAAGCCCAGGGCCGCGAACATGTCTGTTTGCACCAGGGTGTGCGTGGCCCCCGGATCTTCCAGCGTGGCCTCGAACGTCAGGTGCGGCAGAGCCGGAACATAGGGCACCGCCGTTCCAGTCACCCCAGAGGCGTCCTCCAGGGCCACGCCCAGGATGTCAGCCACTGCGTCTTCAGCCGCTTCACTGATTGTTCCAGCTGCGGCTGCGATCAGAATTGCCCCGCGCTTCCAGGACATGGCCGCCGTCTCAATCCCATACCAGATGGGAGTGTGGCTCAGCCCCACGCGCTGAACGTGGTCAATTGCACGAACACTATCTTCTGCTGCCATCGTTAACCTCCCCTCTTGGTCTGCATCCCCGGCACAGAGCCGGTTCGCAGCATCTGGTTGAATCGTTGACCAGCAATCTGCTTGGCGGCCATCCTCTGCATCTCCTGCGGAGTCAGCGGCCTGGCGTTCACACCGAACTTGTCAGCCAGGGCCTCCAGATCGGAGCCCACCCCAGCCTGCATCGCCAGCCTCTTGGCACGGTCCCGCCGCTTGAGGGCGAGGCTAGCATCTTTGCGTAGGCGCATCAAGACAGCATCGCCTACTCGACAGCGACCAAATTCGTCTATGCGCTGCCCCTTTGACTCGGGGTGGGAGCTGCGCACGATCTCCCAGCCCTCAACCTCTTTCATGTCCACTTTGATGCCGTTCGCTGCGCGGCAGTTGGCCCAGCAGTAATCGTACTCCGGGTCCGGATTTCTCAGGCGCAGCATGTGCACCTGCTGAGCCACCTCAGGAATGATCTCCATGGACTCGGGGCTCAGGGCCTCGAGCTCCACCTGGGAGTCGAACTTCTCTTTCTCGCGGTCCAGGTTGTCCTGACGGGCCTTCAAGGCGTCGCGCCTGGCCTCTCCAGGCGGGGGCAGCTCCTCGTTCGGAAACTGCTTCAGAATCTTTGGGCCTTCAGCCTTCTCGGCCATCAGTGTCTTCCTCCCTTGGTGGTGTTGTACTCAGCCAGCCATTCCTCGTTCCACTCGGTGTCCTTGGCGTAGTCGTTCCAGTTGTCATAGCCCATCTTCTGCGCCCACCCATCAGGCCCGCCCTTCTGGGCGAGCGAGGCCAGCACGTCGTCGTCGAACAGGTCCTCGGGCTGCGGCACTTCGCCCTTGGGGGTGCGCGAGCGCCTCCGCGAACCCGTGTACTCATCAGGTACACTGGCGGTTTCACGTTGGCGCTGCGCTGCCTCCAAAGCCTCTTGTGTCAGCTTGTCCATGTTCTTGCCGACCACGATGTTGTAGGCCATCTCGTAGAACTCGGGCATGACCCTGGACTCCTGAGGGAGCTGGCTCATGTATTCTTCAATCTCTTTGGCGAAGCGCTGGTAGTGCTTCTTGCCAGAGGCCCCGTCGCGCTTGGCGATGCGCTCCAGCGACGCGAGGCCAACATTCCGAAGTTGATCCAGCTCAGGCCTCAACTCGTTGTTGGCTACCTCGCGTGCCAGGAGCCTGACTGCGTCAGCAGTTTGGCCTGCGTCGATCATCTCCTGGATCTGCTCGTCAGACACGCGCTGCGGCCCCCTTGGCTGCTGCTGCGGAATCTGCGAACGCAACACATTTTGTGTCAGAATCTCCTGGTTGCTGCGCAGCTGCTCGAACTGCTGCGTCAGTCGGTCGTAGTCCTCGCGAAGCACGTAGCCTGGAGGTGCTTGCTCCCGCTCAGGGGAGATCTCGAGTTCACTTGGCTGCGGTTCGTCGGTCGTACTCTCGTCGTCTGGCATCTTCCAACTCCTCTCCGATAGCCCAGGTGCGCAGCCACTTCATCTCGTCTACGGCGCCCAGGAGCCTAACGTATTCGTCCCTTTCCAGCAACTTAGAAAAAGCCTTCTGCTTGGCAGTTTCGATCCTCAAATTGATCAGCTCCAGGAAGGCCTCCTTCAAGAGGGGCTCCTTTCGAAGCACCAGCTTGAGGGCTTCCCCAACCTCCGATTGCTTAGACATTCACGGCTCCCAGCGGGCCACCCGCAGGCGGCTCCAGTCCAGTCACCTCACCAGCTCCAGGAGGCGGCGGCGGAGTCCCGCCAGGGACGCCAGCCACCTCAGGCGGCATGCCAGTGCCCTGCTGGCCAGCCAGTTGCCCCAGCATAGCTGCGATGTCGTTGCCCTGGATGCCCTGCTGCTGGGCCTCCTGCTTGTAGATCTCGTCGAGCTGGATGATGAACATCGCCGGATCTCGAACCTGATCGAAGGTCCTGATGGTGCGGTCCATGGCTTCGCCAGCTGCGCTGATGATCTTGTGAACGGTGGTCCTCACCTCTTGGGGGACCTGCGGGTTCGAAGCGATGTTGACCAGTCCGAGGAGCTGCTCGTAGTAGGTTCCGAGCACCTGCATCAGCTGGAGGCTGCCCTGCCGGTCGGAGTCGCGATTGACCGAGGCGCTGGAGGCAGTGAGCTCAATCTTGTAGGAGTCATCGAAAGTGGGGTCGCGCAGCAGCTCCAGGACCGAGTCCGCTTGCTCCCGGCCAAGCACAGCCAGCAGGCGGTCCTCCACGATGGGATCTTCCATCATGGCCCGCTCCTGATAGCGGTAGATGCACTGCCTCACAGCCGCCGAGGTGGCATCGCGCATCGCATCATAGGCTGGAGTGAAGCGCTGGTTCACCTGCTGGATCATGGACAGGGCTGTGATGCCGGGGGTGCGGGAGCCCATGTTGCCCCCCTGCCCAGTCTGAAGGTCGCTCAACCCAGATCGGCGCTCAGCGTACTGCATGATGATGGCCTCAGCCTGCATGGAGCTGGGGTACACATCAGCCATCTGTAGAGCTACAATGTCCTGCGAAGGGTTCTCAAATTCGAGATAGCGCCCTGGCCACACCTCGAGAGTCTCGTTGTAGCGACCCTCCTTGCCAGCCCAGATTCGGCAGTTCGCGAGCAGCATGTTCAAGAGGCGCTGGCAGTGAATCTCCGTCGCCGCATCCTGAAAAGGCCCCAGCATCTCCAGGACCCCAATACCGTTGAAAATGTGGGGCCGGGGCTGATAGACCATGGATTCGTAAGGCCGAGCCCGGTCAAAGGGGTTCGGTTTAACGAAAAGCACATTGCCTGAGGTGCGGTCCCAGACGACCATCAGGTCCTCTGAGATACCGTCTTCGTCGATGTCGTAGCTGATGTAGAGCTGGAAGATCTCGTACAGCTCACGGGAGGCCTGCCCCGTCTCCTGAGTGCGGGCCAGCATCTCCCGTTTGTGGCGCACGTAGCCCCGGTCCCCACCTGCTTGGGTCACTCCGTCCAGGTCCCAGCCCAGCCTCTGGCCCTGGTAGTTGAGCTCAGGCTTGGTCAGCCAGCTGCGGTGGCCCAGCCACCTCGAGTCGTGGAGGCTCTGCGGAGCGTTACCTGGGACGAAGAAGTCCTCGCATGGTATGGCCACCATCCGTGGGCTGCTTTGGACTATCTTGCGTCCCAGGCTCGTCTTCTTTCGTTTTTCGATCCAGGGGATGTAGTAGACTCCGGTGCCCAGCTGCACATCATCGAGGAACGCAGTGGAGGCTGCTTCGCGGAAGCGCCACTCGTTGGCCACGCCCCAGTCAATGAAGCGCTGTAGGGCCTTGGCAGGCTCTATCTGGTCAGGGGTGGAAGGCCTGACTGTGACCACGGGACTGATCTGAAAGATTGTGTCGATGGCCTGGGCGTAGATTGCATCTGCGGCGATAGCTCCAATCGGGACCTCGATGTTCGGAGCGTTGGGGATCGGAATGTCTCGGGTTGGGTGCTTAGGCTGAGCGTCGTACTGCCGTAGCAACTCACCAAAAAGCACATCAATGCTACCACGACTAGAGATTGCATCCTCTACCTCCTCTCGGAGATCTCGGGCCAAATACTCTACTTGCTCCTCAGTGGGAGGCTTGATCCCCTGGACATCTTCGGCTTCGGGGATGATGGCTGCTTGCTGCGCAATCATGCGGCCTCAGGCTCAATGGGCGTCGTAGGATGGTTCCGCTCGAGCAGGGTGATCCTGCGGCTGGTCACAAACCGGAGGGCCAGGTTGCCCACAGTCGCGATGAAGGCCACAGTCTCGGCCTCCAGCTTGAGGCCAAAGACTTCCTCGAGCAGGAACACCAGGCCCAGACCGCTGCCGTTGGCCCAGGCCACCTTGCTCTTGTAGATGGGCTTGGTGGGCTCCGGTGGTGGTGCCTGGTACTGCGTCATCAGGCGTTCCCTGTGCAGAGGGTCACAATCAAGAGGCCCCCGGTGGACACTGTAGCCAGCCTCACACCTTTGACCCACCCGAACTTGCCCGAGGCCTCCTGGCCGTTCACGACTGGAATGGCCTTCCAGATGATATTGCCATCCAGATTGTGGACCACAAAGCCCGTTGCGGAGGCCGCCTGGAGGGCCATGAAGCACTCGACGTTGCACTTGTCGAAGGCCAACTCGTCGTTGGCTGCGCTCATCGAGAACACATTGTTTCCAAGAACTACGACAGCCATCAGGCCTCCTCAGGGCGGGGGTGGTGTAGGGGTCATGGTTGGGAACAGGGTGGGCTGCGGCGTCTGGCTATGAGCCCTGGCCCACCCATCCTTCACGGGCTTCAAGAGGACCATCTCGCGCTCGCACATGGCCTTGAAGGTCCAATAGGGGATCTCGTTGACTTCGGAAAGCGGCGGCGGGCTCTGCGGATCGGTGTACTCCACGGGGCCAGCGCAGTTGTTCTGCACCGTGGGGTTGAACCAGGCCACATCGCAAACGGACACATCGGGTGCCACGTCGTAGAACGACATGCACATGTGATCCTGACCGGAGCCGCAGGCATCCTCATCCTCGCGGCAGGCCAGGCTCCAGCAGGTGGCCCACTTCCCGGTCATGTAGCCCGGATCTCCGACCAGGCTGTAGGCCATCAAGTTCAAGAGCGCCCCAGCGCACCTTGGGGTGACCTTGTTGTCCTCGAGCCCCAAGCTGGGGTCGGTGTCGATGGCCTTGAAGTCTGCGATCAGCCGGTTCATCTGGGGCACGATGTAGATGCGCTCATAGCATTCGAAGATTCCGTAGGCATCCGGGTCGTTGCCGGTCGGAAAGTTCTTCCACCTAGAAGTGTCACAGGTTGTGCAGCTCCCACCCGCTTGGCAAATATGCTTCCACGCCCAGTCGTAGAAGTCAAAGGGGAAGGTGTAGAGGTTTTCAGGATCTGAGGGATCTCCAGGGCCGCCCTCCTCGCACTCGTTGCGGACCTTGTCCTTCTCGGCGTGGTCCGTGATTCTGTCCATGAAGTTGTCCGCAGGCTCGTAGCCCTCGATGCGGGTAACCGGGATCGGGAACGGCGGCTCATCCTCTGGGTCATCCCCATCTGGGATGAAGCCACCCTCCTTGTTGTCTGTGTGGGTGGCATCGCAGATGCCGTCGTGGAAGGTGGCCCCTCCGCACTGGCCCCCTTCTTCAGGACCAGGGGTCGCAGGGCCATTCCCAGTGCAGTCCTTGAAGCAGATCTGGCCCAGCCGACTCAGCTGCCTTCTCCAGGAGTCCGTGATCGAGGTAGCCGCATCGCAGTTGGCATCAGTCGAGGGCAGGCTGGGTGGCGGTGTCGGCCCCAGCGGAGTGAAAGTCCTGGTGGGCGTAGGCCCAATGAAGGTCGGCGTGAACGTCCTGGTTTGGGTGGGCCACGGGGTCCAAATCGGAGTTCCGAGGGTGTTCACCGGCCTCGGGTACCCAGACTGGGGCCGACAGTCCAGGATCTTCAGGGAGCGCCACTCGGGCTCGATGTTCGTTTGCTTCTCCTCGATGCAGGCCCTGTAGGTCTGGACCTGGCGGGCCTTGCAGGCATCGGTCATCTCTCCGAAGTCGTCCCAGCACAGCTCCCAGTCGCCTTCGAAGAACTGCTCAATCGACTCCTGCATGTCGATCCAGGGCACCCCAGTGGCCTTGGCCACCTTCAGAATCGCAGTCCTGAGCCACGCCTGCTCCCTAAAGTTGTGGTGCCCAGCGGGAGGCAGCGGCTCAATCACAGCGATGGCCACCGCTTCGCGGGCATGGACGCCAGCCACAGCCCTCCTGAAGTTTTGGAGCACCGTAGGCACCCTGGGGCGCTCCTGGCAGTAGCCCTCACACCCAGCGATGTTCTTTTCGGCGCTCGAGTAGATGTTGGGCTGGCACCAGCTCAGCTCCGCATCCTCCGGGTTGGGGTCCCCGGTGCAGAACAAGAGCTCCAGGTCGCAGTCATTCCCGAGTTCGCCCGAGGGCTGGGTGCACCGCATGTTGGTGTCCGGTTCCAAGAGAGGGTTGGCGTTGGCGAACGGCCCATAGGTGTCCTGCACACGGCACGGATCTCCGTCGTCGCCCTCGCCGGGGTTGTGGCAGATGCCCTGCTTGTGCTCGCCGGTCATCTCGTTCGGCCCCAGCGTGATCAGGACCACGTCCGAGAACACGTCAATGCCAGCCTCGACGTTGCCACCCGAAGTGATCTCACAGTCGGGCAGCGGCCCCTCCTGCCTGCGGGCCATCTCCACCGAGTAGCCCCCAACCTGGTAGTTGCAGATCCCGTCCTGGGTGATCACCAGGTGCTGCACCGCAGTCCAGAAGATGTTGTCCAGGGTCCTCGAGGAGCTGGCATCCAGGCCCAGGCCCAGCAGCCCGTCCTCGTTCATGTCCGGAATCCGGAGCTTGGTGTGCGTGAAGGTCGGAGTGATCGTGGGTGTCGGCGTCTCCGTAGGAGTGAAGGTAAAGGTGTTCGAGGGGGTCGGCGTCGCGGTGGGCACCGAGGCCTGGATGGGCACCAGCGACAGCCCGGCCACGCAGCTGTTGTGCGCGATCACCGGCCTCAGCGGCCCCGTGGTGGTGAACTGGCCCCGCATCATCATGATGTGCGGAGGGTCCGTGATGACGTTCTCGATGCGAGTGATGACCGTCGATTCGTAGTCGAGTGGAGGGGGCCAGTCCCCAGGGCCGATGAGCCAGCCCTCCAGCTCATCCCCAATCAGCACCGGGGTGGGGGACTCCAGGGCCAGCGACGTGGAAAAGCCTCGGCCCTGAGTCAGCCCAGCAGGCTCCATCCGCGAGGCCCCAAACACCAGGAGGCCCCCCTGGACGGACGCGCTGGGCAGCGTCAGCACCTCAGCATCGCTGTCGGAGGTGCGAGCCAGGGTGGTCCACAGCGGATCAACGAAGATGTGCAACCCCCCATTGGGAGTCGGAGTGGGCGTTGGGGTCGGAACTCCGGTTTGGCAGGCCCGGTCCCACGGATAGGTGCCCCCTCCAAGGTAGTCCTTCTGGGGGATCACCTCGACGAAGGCCATGCCCCTAGCCTCGATTTGGCCCCCATCCTCGAGAACCCGCTTTTGGAGCTCGAACCTATGGGTGACAGCCGGGCCAGCAGGGGCCAGCGAGTACCAGTAGCCGATGGTGCCGATGGACTCCGCGTCAGCGGTGGTCACCTCCAGCATCCGCTCTGTACCGACATGACCGAAGGACACCGCCGTAGCGATGGCGCAGGTGGTGCCCCAGTGCCACGCCGCATCCTCTGATTCGCCCTCCTCAAAGTCCGCGTACTCACCGTCTCCATCCCCTGTGTGGATGACATTGGTGGCCAGGCAGTAGACCAGGCGCAGCTCAGCTGTGCGGGGCATCCCCCCACCCACAGACTGGATGTTGGCCCTTCCCTTGACAATGCCCCTAGCATTCTGGGGCAAATCTATGTTCACGAAGGCCCCGTTGACTGGGACCCAGCCATCATCGTTGTCGCCCACGACGTTCGAGGAAACCGGAATGTCGAAGGCCTTTTTTGCCGGGACCGGGGTGGCTGCCCCCGGTGTCGGCGGGTGCCGAAGGGTGTACGCAACCCCAATCCCCAGGGTGCCGAGGCCATCAACCGGGGTGTCCGAGTAGGCCACCATGGTGATGTCCCGGAGGGTGATCTCGTTCTCGCCGTCATCGGACTCACAGTAGAGCCGGAACTCGGCTTCGGTGATGCCATCGGTCAGATCGTCGCCGGGCACATTCACAGAAAAGACAGCGTCCCCACCCATCTCGGCCAGGTCATCCGGCGAATCGAAGTAGTGGGTCCAGGGCCAAAAGCAGCCCGGTTGGGGGCTTACTTCGGCGTCCACATCGCTGTCCAGGCAGCTCCCAAACTCGACTTCGTCCTCCTCCAGGTCCGTTTGGAGGCCGCGCACCACCTGGCAGGCTATGTTGCGGTTGGAGGAGCCCCCATGCAGCGAAACCCCAAAATCAAAGTGCACAAAGACCCTCGACTCTCGACCTGGGAACAGCTCCGTGATGGTGATCTCAGCCACTTTCTTGGGGACCACCTCCGTAACCAGAAACGACTCCGTCGAGGAGCTGGCCCACGGCAGCCTGCCCGCAGCAGGCACCGACGTAGGCGTAGGCGAGAACGTAGCCGTAGGCACCGGGGTATTGGTGGGGACCGGCGTGTTGGTCGGAACCGGGGTGTTCGTTGCCGTAGGTGGAGGCGTGTTCGTAGCTGTGGGTGGAGGCGTCGGGCTAGGTCCCAACGTGTTCGTAGCTGTAGGCGGCGGCGTGTTCGTAGCCGTTGGCACAGGAGTGTTCGTTGAGGTGGGCAACGGTGTATTGGTGTTGGTGGGGGTGAAGGCTGGGGCGTCATCGTAAACGACAGCTCCTGCCGACCTCTCAGTGGAGAGCAGCTCTGAGTTCCATCCAAGGCTAACTGTAGTGTTGGCTGTAGCCACCCCAAACTCAATCTGCGCCTCCCCTGTATCGCCAGAGGGGTCAAAAAAGGGTGGGGAGCCATCCTCAGCCATGTAGCTGCCCGGATCTGTTCCAACGTAGCTATCGGCAGTATCTGTAGCATCGTTGCTGGCCGTAAAGGCCGAGATCACACAGTCACCTGTGGTCGTGTCTACAGTCAGAGTGATGGATGTTGAGGCCAAGGTCCCAGCCCCAGTCACTGCACTGTCCGAGTCAGCCCCCGCAGCTGCGTTGCACAGCGTTGCCACAGTGGCCCAGCCAATCTCCGGGGCCACATCGTCCATAGACAGCGCAAAGTCCACATCGGTGAAGCTGAACGGAGCAGACGAGTCGATGCGCCAGAACCTGACAGCCGGATCATTGGTGCCCGTCCCACCGTCGTGGAACAGGTCCTCCGTCATGGACACCCCGTTGGCCGTGGGCACGTTGTCCGTGTTTGGGTTGGCGAAGTCCTGGAACACAAAAATCAGCTTTGAAGGCCCCGTTTCAGCGCAGGCCGGTGGGTCGTAGTTGTTGAGGGTAATCGCACCCCCAGCCTGCGATACATGCTGCACGTTGTTGATCGAGCAGGCCCCTTCGACCACCTGTGGGGCCAAAAAGAGCAACAAAAAGAGGAGAATCAGCGGCATCCGACCGTGACCAGGAAGTCGTAGGCAATCTCTGAAACGCACCCAATGCACATCAGGTGCATGGCGATTCGATCCCCGACAGCCCAGCTGATGTTCTTTGCGGGAATCTGATTTGGAAGGTCCAGACTAGCTACATAGTCGGTGTTGCTGAGCACCGTTGCGGCCACATCCAGGTCCTCAACAAAGTTCTTCGAAAAGCGCACCGTCACATTCTGACCCGAGAGATCAGGCAGCGGAGCCCTCTCTGGGTTGCTGTCGTCGTAGACAGTCACGGTCACATTGCGGACGCGAACACAGGCAAACGGAGCCCCAATCTCGGCGTTCAGCCGGTCATTAACCATCTCGCCGTTCATCTGGTTTGCCCAGTTGAAGCCAGAGGGCTCATCCCCCTCCTGGAGAATGAAGTCGTTGGCCTTGAACAGGAAGTTCGTCGGAATCGTGGAGATGCTGAGCCCGCCCGCGCTCTCAATGTCCGCTTGCGTGAGGGTCCACTCCAGGTCGGGATCGACATCAATCATCAGGGTCTGATCGAAGTCCTCCGAGAACTCCATGGTGGGGCCTTCTTTGACGATCACCACCGGCTCCGTAGCGATGGCTGGAAGGTCAAAGGTGTCTACCCAGCTGATCGTAGCCCCTCCACCTTCTCCGCCGCCACCCAGGGCTATTTCCTCCCAGATGTTGGCGCTCGAGTCCCACCTGAACAGGATGCCCTCGTTCTCAGTGACGGTCCTGGAGGTGTTCCCAAAGAGCTGGATGTTGGTGTCTGGCTCGTCATCGTCGTCCTGAAACGTGAGCGAAAAGGCGCTCTCGTTGACCACGAAAATGAGGGTGCCGTTGGCATCGTCCTCAGGAGCCCCAATCGTTGGGGTGCCATCCAGCACCATGGGGGAGCCGGTGATGTTCGAGACCTGAATCAGCGACGAGTCCGTGGTTGGGATCTCATCGTCGGTGGCGTCAATCAGCACCAGCGTCGGCACAATCGAGATGGTCTGCACAAAGTCGGTGTCCCCAAGGAAGCTCTTGTCCCCGGCAAAGCCTTGGGCCACATCGGTCACTCCACCTTGGTCAATGCCGATGCCCGCGTTGGGAATGTTCAGCACATGGGTGGCCCCAAACGAGCTCCAGTTGGGACTCGTCCCAGCGTTCCCGTTGTCCAAAAACTGATGGACGCCGGGGAGGCCGTTGATGCTCATGACGCCAACAATCGAGCCGCCCACCTGCCACCACTTGCCTCCGGTGTACATGAGGGTCATAGCCTGGCCGTTCGCCAGCGTCACCGACTCGTTGTTGAACAGCTCCATGTTCGATCCGGGAAGGTCCGACTCGTCCTCAAAAGTGACGGAGTCTGCGCTCAGCACGGCCAAGATGCCGATGGTGCCGTCGTTGGGCGCGTTCAGCAGGTGCGGCTCCGAAATCATGACCAGATCGTCGCCTGAGGTGTTGGTCACCTTCATGAAATTGGAGGTGAAGCCCAGGGTGGTATTGTTCGCGGCCAGCGAGATGGAGCTGGGCTCGAACGCAATCGCTCCCCCGAAGTTCTTTGCTCCCTCAAAGGTCTGGTTTCCTGTTGAAACGAGGCCCCTGGCCGTGTCCGAGGCATCCGGGATGCAGAACTCGTGGTCGTCGGTGGTGCTGGTGATCTCAAAGTCGGTGCAGGTGTCAGCCGTCGAGAAGGTCTGCGTCGTGGCCGTCAAGGCGTTCAGGGTGGTGATGCCGCTCCCGGCTTCGCCCAACTGATCGGAGGCGCACGCCCACTCGAACGGGCTTGCCGAGGCTTTCAGGACCTGCCCATCGGCGCAGTCCTGGAGCCCCATGGTCTTGGCCTCCGAGCCGAAGGTCGCCAGCCCGCCATCAGGAGCAAGGCCAGTCACATATTCACCGATTGTTTCGGTTTCGAGGGTGATGCAGTCTGTGCACACCAGGTCCGTCCCAATGGTGGTTACGCCGCTCAGGGTCTTGTCGCCGTCAATAGTTTGGGTGCCGAAGTTGACTACACCCCTCACATCGGGTGCTGCATCCGGGAGGTGCCAGGTGTGCGTGCCTGCGGCACTGGTGATGGCGAAGTCGGAGCCCACGGAGTCCACTTCGAAGGTCTGAAGGGCATCTGTCTCGCCATTCATCGAGGTGATCCCCGCCCCTCCTCCCCCCGCCCCAACCTCCTGGTAGGCCCCTCCGTTGATGCTCAGCTTCAGGAGGTTGTCATTCGAGTCGCAGGCCAGGGTCATGCGGCTGCTCTGCGAAACCGCTGGCAGAGCCCGGCAGGCCATGTTGAGGGACCACCTGTCTCCTTGGGAGCTCCTCTCAAACTTGAGAAAGGACTCGCTCTGGGAGCTGATGGTCATGTTCTGGGCAGAATGCCCCGCCGCGTGCGAAGGCAGCAGGGCCAGCAGCAAAGCCAGCAGCCAGAGCCGTCTCATCAGTCGGCCCTGACGTAGATGGCCAGGTCCATGACGGTGTCGGCGGCGTTGGTGGCCGTACCCCCAACAGCGAAGCGCACGTAGGGCGCCTTGAAGTCGGGGATGGCGTCAAAGACGTTCCACCTGGACAGGTCCCCAATGTCGCCAACGGCTATGGTGAACAGAACCACCGGGAAGGACCAGTCGTCCTCCTCCTTGCCATCGGCGCTGATCTGGTAGCCCACCAGGAGCCCCGAGTTGGGTACATCCGAGCAGGTGGGCACCCGCCAAAGCAGCGATTCGACCCGCACTTCACCCGAGAGTTTGATCCCGTTGGTGTAGCTGGCCAAAAGGTTGGGGATCGCAAATCCCCTGTGCAACAGGGTGCGTAGACTGGCCACGGTGCCCTCCCCAAGGCAGTTTGCCCTCAAGGAGGAGGGCACCGCCTCCCGGAACTACTTGTGAGTGTTGCTCTTGAGCGAGCGATTGATGCCGCCGCCCATGGTCTTGTTCTTGTCGCCCCGGAACTTGAACTCCGGGCTCTTGCCGCCAGTGCGGCCCTGCGATTGCGTGTTCTTCTCCATGCGCTTGGCGCGGGCCAAGCCAGGTTCAAAGTCGCCGCCTCCAGCCATCAGGAACCTCCTTCGTAAGGTCGTGAATCGGGCACAGCCCTACCACGAGCCAGCTTAAGAAACAAGCATCTCCTCAGAGTCCTTGCGTTTGTTCTGGTCTTTGAATTTGAGGCGCTTCATCCGGTACTCCTGGACGCGCCTCTCGATGATCCAGGCCGGTGCCCCGCTCTTGCGGAGGTACCTGGCCATGTTCTCGATTTCGTCGTCATCCTGCTCAACTTTTGCGCGCTTGGGCAGCATGCTGATGGCCGAAGACAGCGCATCGACAAGGTCGAACGTGGCTGACATGGGGTGGGTGGCCAGCTCCTCCTCGAGCTCGAGCTGCCCATCTTGGAGGAACAGTCGGCCCTGCGCGATCATGGGCTGCAAGGCAGCACGGTTGCGAAAGGGCTTCTCAATCTTGTTGGGCTGCAACACCTTCACCAGGGGGATGCGCACGTTCGTCAGGCGCGCTTCGCGACGGACGCCGTCGCCAAAGAGGCTCTGCATGCCGTTGGCCTCGATGCCAAACTTGGACGGAGTGAAGGTGGAGTTGACCCAAAAGATCTTCTCGTAGAGCTTGTCCGTGCTGGTGCGGTCGGCCCAGGCGTACATGACGAAGATGCGGTCCAGCCAGTCCCTGGCCACCACGACGATGGCGCTCCGCGCTTGCTGCTTCTTGATTTGGGACTTGCCGCCTGCGGGGTCGCAGAAGGCGGTCCAGTCAACCAGGTCCTCGACTTTGATGGGCTCCATCAGTCTCGATTCTTGTAGCAGCAGACCTTGAGCTCCTTCTGCATCTCCTCGATGACTTCGGCGTAGTGCTCGCGGCCCTTCTGCTCGAGCTGCACAGCCTTGACGGACTCGTTCAGCTGCGCTACCCGCCCCAGGGCAGCGGTGAACCCGACCGCCAGGAGCACATTCAGGACGTTCAGGAGGATCTTGATGACGAAACTCAAGTCCATCTTCCCGTTCGAGGGTCCCATCAGCCCAAACGCAGCCTCCGACCCCCCAAGTGCTCCTTTCGGGCCTTGAAAAGGTCGAAAATCTCGCCTGTCTTAACCACTTTTCCGAACTTGGGGGGCGGAATGGCGTTCACATCCGGTGAATTTGAGGCTCGCTCCTCCAAAACGGCGTCCAAAGTGTTCTCGTCGAACCTGAGCAGCCCATTTTCGATGCTGAACCGCCTAATCAGGTTCATATCGAAGTCAGTCAGCTCCGGATCAGCCGCAGAATTCATGTAAAGCAGGGAGAACAGGGAGCCCAGCTCGTCCTTCAGCCGCTGCAAGGTGACCAAGGAGAACATTTCGGGAAAGATAGGCTCCCCGCCCTCCACTGCTTTGCGACAGATGACTTCGACAGTGGGGTCGTTGCGCTCGATGTAGGAGTACAGGTCGTGGACAGCCCAGCGGGTGCCGATGATGATCTCCAGACTCTTGTCTGGGTCGTCCATCAGGGCGCGGCTGGTCTTGTGCCACTCGATGGCGTTGTACATGAGCGTTGGCGAGTTTGCGGCCTCCAGGGTCACCAGATCGTCCTTGAGCAGAACGTCGTAGTGGCGGCCAGTCACAGCGCCGCCCACGCCGATGGTCTCGATGGAGGCCTCCGGGTACTCCTTGTTGCGCGGGATCATGATTTCTTCGCCGTTCCACTTCTTGGATTCGCGGCGCGCATTGTCCCACACGCGGTGCGGCCAAAAGGCCCGCAGCAGCTCGTTAGCCTCCAGCTGGATCATGATCCATCGGAGTTGGTGCTGCGCGTTGGTGGCAGTCTCGTTGGCGAGGAGGATGCGCGTGTTACAGCCTTCCATGCCTGGGAAGTAGGGGTTGGAGTCCGCATTCTGTAACAGGATGTGAAGCACCAGGGCTCGACACATCGAAGTCTTCAGGTGATCGCGGGGCATCAGGAGGAGCTTGCGGTACGGCGGAAACCGCGACAGGAATCTGCACGCAGGCAGGTGCAACGATTGGGTCAGCCGGTCCAGCCCCAGAATGCCTTTACCGAAGACGAACAGGTCTGCTTCGGCTTTGGCCCGGAACTCCTCTACGAAGGAGCCGGGGATCGTGGCACCTGCCTGGCGTACTTCTCCACCCTTTGTGATAACGAATTCGACGGGCTCAACCCGATCAGCGAAGGGGTCGCCTCCGGCGTGGGGCTCAGGGGAGCTCATCGGCAGCGGCCTCCTCGGCCTGCATGGCTGCCTCCACCTCAGCGAGGGGCCAGGGCTCCTCGAACGTGGTGGGTTTGAAGGGGACGGCAATCGGGGGGCCTGCTGCGACTTCGCGCAGCGCTGCCTGCATGCGGTCCAGCGAGTCGCGGTCGATCACCAGGTGGTGCGTCCGTTCCTCGTGCACCTCGCGCTTCTTGGGGATCACGCGGTCCACGGCGTCCTCGATTTGCTTCGCAGCCATCAGGCGCACGCGGGGGTCGTCCTGGTGCGAGGCCGGGTTGTCGCGCATCTGCACCAGGAATTCGAAGTTGGGGCCAGCCTCAGCAGTAATTCTCTCGAGGAGCTGCGCGACCGTAGCGGTGCGCAGGGCTTCTCGCTCTTGGGCTAGGCGCACCTGAAAGAGGGGGGAGTTGATGATGCCGGTGATAGTTTGGGGATTGACACCGATGTCTAAGGCGATGTCTTTGGGCTTCCGCCCAAGGAGCACCTGGTAGAGGATCATCTGGTTGCGGTCGCTCCAGCGTTTGATGCGCTGGACGGTGGATGCGGGGTCGCGCTGGTGCGCGGTTTCGCCGGGGGGCCAGCCGTTGGCCGCACGGGCAGCGATGGCGTCCTCCCGCGAGGGAACACGCTCCTGCTGGGTGCGTCCGGGCCGGGTTACTCGTTCCATCTGCGATTTTTGGTCTCTGGGCCGAAGGCCCCTCGAGAGTGGCCGCAGGAGGCTCTGGGGGGCCGCCAGTTGCACCGCTCGCGCCGCTGGCAGCCCCCCTACCTACCCAGCCACAGGAGGCAGCCTGAACGTAGCCTGGGGCTTCGCGAAGGTCAAGCGATAAAATTTTTATTGCGCATACTTGGAGGGCTTCAGCGCAGCGCGCAGCGGTGCGTGGGGGGCCTACCGGGGTCGAAGACCCCACCCCCCCTTCGCACGCGCAAAAAAAAACACGGGAGAGCCAAGGGCTTTTGCCCTTGACCCTCCCGTTTGTCTTACTTGCTGGCCTTCTCGTCGGCGTCGATCATGGCGAGGTACTCATCCGCGTGTGTCAAGATCCAGCGCCAATTGGCCACGCTGCGGTTGATCGGCTTCATGCCCTTGCCGGTCTCAAGCAGCGTCCATTTGCCCGCGCCCTTGACCACTTCGCCCTTGCCGTTCTTGAAGTCTTCCGACTTCTTGAACACGTAGTGTTTCTCTTTCGGCTTCGGCTTCGCTGCCTCTAGCGCTTGCGCTACTGCCGCCGCTACTGCCGCGTCCATATCCGCTTTCGTGTACCCGATCTTTGATGCCATCTCTGTTCTCCTTGGCTGGGTTCCGGCGTGATTGCCGAAAACATGCCGCCATTCTACCACACCAGCTCTTAGACCAACCACACCCCCTCCCTTTTGCACCCTCTCCTAGTCGCTCCTTATGTGTGTTAGATTCTCTGTGTTTCACTCTCTTGGCCTCGTTATGTCTGATCAATAATACGTCAGTAAGCATACTCTAATACACCTCAGAGGCTAGCTCAGGTGGCTGTTGTATACCTCTGAGGCATATGACGAATTGCATAACTGCTTAGGGCAGCGGCCTGGTCAGCTTGACGAATATGACTAGCAGCCAGAACGCTACCCAGAACCAGAAGCCAAACGAAATCATCAAAGCACCTTAAGGCGAATCAGAGCCCCCTGGCAGCCCAATAGCTGCCAAGGGACTCCATAGGCTTGTTCGTCGCCTCCTAAGCAGTGTTTAGCTACGCTTCATGCTGTAGTTTGCTGCCTTCAAGAAGGCCAGAGCCTCCACGAAGTCGTTAGCCCTGTAGATGCCGTGCTGGTCACAGACACCATAGCAGGCCTTCCTGAGTTCCTCGTGAGAGCTCTCAGACTTGCCTGTCACCATCCCATCGCTGAGCCACACCAGCGGCTTAGACTGCTTGGCCAACCACACCAAGCTAGGGAAGTCCACGATGTTGCCACCATGGGCATTGGGATGCTGCAAGGGAGTCTTAGAGATCTTGCCCTCCCAAGAGATAATCCGCAGCTCCCCCTCATCCCCAGAGCCAGCATAAGTAGCTATGCGAGCCATAGGCAGGTGCTGCAAGATGGTGTTGAGATCGTTCTCAGTGAGCGACATAGACCCACTGTAGTCGATCAAGAGCGACCCTCCAGGCTTCCTACGCTTCTCAGCGAAGATCCGCCCATCGCTCATGAACCTGGCCATGTGCTTGACCAGAGCACCCTCATCACGGGGCCTCGAACCAGCCCTAACCTGGCCACAAGAGGGATGCGGTACACCGTCCTTGAGCGGCATGATGGTCAAGTGCCCCGACATCTCAAAACCACCGTCCATGATCTTGGTTTTGCCATGCGGCTTGCCATCGGTTTCGCTCTCAAACTCCTCTCCACCCTTGGCCCAATGGACTCTCATCTCATCTCGACGCTCCAAGAGACTCGGATCAGGTGGAGGCAGGCCCAACAAGGCCTCAGCACTGCCCCCCTTGGGCCTCGTGAGGTGGAGCAGCTCATCGGTCTTGAACACCTCATCCATGCCCCCAAGCACCTCATGAATGCGCCTGAGAATGGCCTTGGTCCACTCGAAGTTCTCGAGCTTCTCCTTGGACTCCTTAGGCTCCTTGTCCATGTGGACAAAGCAGGCAGCCAGAATGTGCTGAATCCAGCTAGGCATCGCATTCCTCATGCTGCTCACAGGCAGCAAGGGAGTGTCGTTGTAGATTTGAGAGACCTCCCTGTTGAGAGTAAAGCCACCAGCATGGTACCTCAGCTTGTGAGGCTGCAAGAGGAACCTAAAGAGCAGCAGCACAATGAAGTGTGCCATCCCTCTTTGAGAGTAAAGGGCATCCAGGGCAGCCGCCTTAAAGCCGTACCTGATTGCCTCATCCCTCTCAGGAGTCACCCTAGCCATCTCCCCAAAGACCAGGTCGCTCAAGAGGCCGAGCCTGAGATCCTCAGCCGCTTGAACCAGCTCCTCAGTCAGCTCGTACTGGGCAGCCAGCTCAGAGGGCTTCACGTCCCTCGGAGTGTACTTGGAGTGCAGCATCTCGTGACACTGCCCATAGCGATCCTGCTCTGTAGCTGCTCTGACCTGCATCCTACGCTCTTGCAAGTCAGTCTTGCTCTGGCCTCCCTCCCTGACATCCCATTGCTCTCCGTCAAGGGCATTGGGGAGAGGCAGCGGCAAGTAGCCCGGCTGCCCCTCCTCCTTGACCCAAGCTGAAGTAGGCACCTTGCGCCTAACCTGCCTCAGCATGTTCTTGGTCCTCGCCTTGCTTGTAGGCATCTCACTCCTCCGAAGCCAGCCTCAGAGCGTCGAACACCGCCGCCCCGTCCGGCCCCCAAACCACCTTGCAGGCCAACTGCTCCTTGTCCTTGAGTGCTCCAGGCAGGTTCTCAACCAGGGTCACGAAGTTCTCCCAACCCCGGAAGCCCACCTGCCTCACAACGTGCTCAAAGTCCCTGGCCGAGCAGCCCTTGAACATGTTTTCAGCCACCTGCTGGTACTTCTTGGGCAGGGTCTTGAACGCCTCGGGAGCCGGAGCAGCGATGAACAACTGCGCTCCCAAGCGGCTCCTGAGAGCCTCCGGCAGGTCCTCCGGGATGCCGTTCATGGTGGCGATGACCCTGTGAGGGAACTTCACCTCCAGGTTGGGCTTCTGCATGTCGCCAGTGGGCAGAGTCACAGCCGCCTGATCCGGTGGGTCCAGCACCGCAAACAGGAAGCTCAGAGCGTCCGCAGACGCCTTGTCGATCTCGTTCAGCACCAAGAGGCCGCCCTGATCCCACCACCTCAGGCAAGGGCCGTCCAGCCAAGCGAACTCACCCGGCCCAGAGGGCACAAAGTGCCCCCTGAGCTCCGCTGCCGGGGTGTCCTCGGTCATGGTCAGGGAGAACCAGGGCTCCTCCTTGGCCAGGCTCTTGAACGCCGCCCGGCTCTTGCCGGTCCCCGGAGGGCCGTACAGCACAGCCCTCTGGATCGCCTTCAGAACGCTCAGAACCTGCGGCCATGTGACCAGCTTCGCCTTGTTGTTGTCGCTCATAACGCTCACCCTCTCCTTGTGGGGCTTTTACCCACCTTTGCGCTGTATGCAGCGCCCTTCTTGTTGCGGTACTTGGATGCTTGCCGACCAGTAGGCAGCACCCCGGCCTCTGTGCAGTGTCGCTGGAACTCCTGGTCTTGGGCAGCGAAACTGCGATTCGTGTAGACCTTGTCTGCCATAGCTCCTCTCTAGTCCTTGAGAGCCTTCCCCATGGCGGCCATGATCCTGTCGTGCTTCTTGACCAGGCTGTAGTAGCGGTCAAGCAGCTCAGCGTTGCCCTGCCTCAGGGTGCTCAGAGCAGCCGTATCCCTGGAGTGCTCCACCTTCAGGACCTCCACTTGCTGCTCCAAGAAGCCCTTTTCGTTCCTGAGCTGCTCCTCCAGGTCGCTGATCTTGTTTTCCTTGGCGCTGAGCTGCCTGTAGAGCATGTCCTTGTGCTCCACCAACGCCTTGATCTCCCGCTCCAGGCTCTCAGTGCCGCTGAGCCCCCTCACCGCAGCCAGCTCAGCCTTGACGCTGTGCAGCTCCCTATAGACCCGCTGCTCAGACTCCTTGGTGTCCTCAAGCTCCAACCAGAGCTTGGCGCTCCTAGCCTCCACCTCTTTGGCCGCCTCCACAGCGTCCAAGAGCTGCCTCTCCAGTGAAAGTCTCATCCCTCTTTCCTCTCTAGGCTCTCTTGAGCCTTCTCAAAGGCCTCAACCATGGCCTTGTAACCGTCCCGCTCCGCCTTGAGATCCCCAATGTGATCCAGGATCACATCCATCTCGCTTGGAGCCATGAACTCCGCCATAGTCTGCCCCTTAGGCAGACAGGCCAGGAGGATCTCCACGAGCAGCTTGCGCTGAGAAGCCACAATGTCCGCATGGAACTTGTTTGCGGCCTTGTGCTTCTCAAGAGCATCGCCCTCCAAGGCCTTGTTGATGCTCCTCACCTGCTCAATCTCGACCTCCATGGCCTTGTTGGCATCCAGCAGCTCCTCCACAGCCTGGCTCACTGTGCTCAGGTACGTCTCGCCCTCATCGGGGTCAGGAGCATTCCCCAACCCCGGATAGAGCATCTCGTAGAGCTTGTAGAGCCCCTGCAAGTAGTAGGTCAGGATGCGGCAGAGCCCCTCGACCTCTGCAACCAACTGCTTCTTGGTCCTCTTGGCCTCTTTGATCCCTTTAGCCATCACTCTTTGACCTCCTTGGCCTTCTCAAGCTCCTCAATCACATGCTCTCCAGCCCACTTGAACACCTCTCGCATGCTCTTGAAGCGGTAAACGCCGAAGCGGCTCATGTCGCTCATCCACGACACTCCGGTCGTCATGAACAGCACAGCCACCACCACCGACCACACCAAGCTCTCCTTGGTGATCCAGAAGCACAGCACTAGAGCACCAAGCATGTATGAGTCGTTGATTACGCTCTCCCACCAACGCTCTCTGAGCACCACTACCGTCCTCTTGCTACCCTCTGCCATCAGTGCCTCGTCTCGCTCTCAGGGTCCACCATGACGGGACCCATCGCCATCTTGAGCACCATGCCCAAGTTCTTGTGCAGCTCGCTCACCTTGGCCACAAACTGCGCCTTGCTGCCCACGTCGTCGATGGACTCCATAGCCAGGCTCAGGAGCACGTCCATGCACAGGCTCTCAGGAGTCCAGTTCTTGGTCTTGTCGATGGCGTTGACCGCTTGAGCCGCCTCCTGCATCAGCGACCCCAAAGCGTCCCTGAGGTCCTTGGGGTGCGCCAAAGAGGGCTCCAAGAACACCGACCCCAAGATCCGGGTGTTCCTGGTGCCGTCCTCGTCCACCTTGGGCGTCTCCACACTGCACACCTCCAGGTAGAGACCGCCCTTAGGCTTAAAGCCCTCAGCGGCGCACCTCGGCATGAAGCCCCCCAAGTTGTCCTTCTGGGCCTCAAAGTGCTCTCTGACCTTGGTCATATCCACGTCATCCTGACCATCAGCCTCGATCATGATGCCCTCTCCACCACTGCTCTTGAACTTTGTGTGCTTCATAACCTCTCTCCTGTGTTGGTTAAAGGTGAATTGCTATAACCCCTATATACTAAAGCAGCATAGCTACCATGTTGGATCGCCGCTGCCTCGGAAACTGCCGAATCCTACCATTCTCCTCTTAAGCAACCACCCCTCTTATAGGATATGAGGCTTATCCCGATATAGGCGCACATAGTCTTATCCCGCGCAGTCCTTCTAATTACACGGGCGCGGCTGCACATACGCACCCCCACCCTAATACGCTCCGCTAATACGCCTCGGCTCATACGCACCGTTGCTAAACAAATACGCATCCGGGGGGTGGGGAGGAGGGGGGTGGGGACCCCGCCAGGAAGAATCAGGAAGAATCAGGAAAGATTTTTTCGCCTAACTCCAGGCGCCACAACGAAAAACCAATTTTTCTGATTTTTCTGCCAGCTATAGCCCAACCGGCCCCTCACACGCGAAAGAGCCCCCTACAGTATAGCATATATATATATCAATAAATGATATACTAAATTAATAGGAATCGTGTACGAGGGGGCGGGACCCACCAGAAAAATCAGAAAAATCACTTTTTGAGGCCCGCATTGAACTTACGCGAAAAATTCTTCCGAATTCTTCCTGATTCTTCCTGCCCAAAATATTTTCAATTGATAGCTTGACAGGCATTTCGAGGTTTGCTATCGTCCCCGGCAACCCACAGGAAGGAGTACAGATGCAAAAATCCGCTCCAGAAGTCATCGACGAGATCGGGACCATCGGTCTAAAGTTGACTCAAGAAACCTCCGTGGACCGGCTCTTGGTCCTCGGGATTTCCAAAGAAGGGCTCAGCATCAGCTCAAACATCTGCTGCAACCGCCACCTACGCCTAGCCCTCTTGACCTCAGCCCTCATGATCGAAGACAACGACGAGCCCATCTCAAAGCACCTCGTAGACCTCACCGAACACTAGGAGGCCCCGTGAAACCAGACAGCCCAGACGGCAAGCGTTTTCAAGAGATCCTCACAGTCGTAGCGCGCATGATGGAGGGCACGGGCCTCTATGGCTTCGTGATCATTGGTCTGACCGAAGATGGCCAAGTGGTAGCCAGCAACGCCAACTGCCAACACGCTGTAGCTGAGACCCTCGCAGACGCCCTGCGCGTGGCCCTAGACAAGGACAGCCACGAAACTGTGATCGAGATCGACCGCAGCACACACTAGCCCAGCCAACCACAGGAGGAGGAATGGCCCACTTCTACGGAACAGTGAAAGGATCTGGGGGCACAGCCAGTCGCTGTGGCTCCAAGGCCTCAAGCCTAATCAGCATGACAGCCAGCTACGAGGGTGCCGTCAAAGTGATCTTGCACTACGACCCAGCCACCAACCAAGACTTCGCCCACGTCGAGCTTGTGCCGTGGCTGGGCTCCGGCGTCAACAAAGTCCTCTATAGTGGCCCCGTGGGTGGGCCTACGGACCGGAAGGACGCCGCCTCATGACCCTGGACCCTTTTGAGAAAGGACCCTGCTCACAATGTGGAGAGCCCACCTGCGAGGACTGTGGTGGCTGCCCAGTCTGCGAAGCCTGTCCAGACTGCGGAGCCTGTCACGGCTGCACATGCAGCGGCTCCGACCCCTTTGACTGGCCTGGAGACTCAGCCCTATGACCACAACACCCGAAGAAGACATTAACCGCCTCAAGCACAACGTAGCAATGGCCAAGCGCAACCTCCTGCACGCCAGAATCAACTCTGGAGTGTCTATCGTCCTGGCTATCTGGTTCCTCACCCTCTTACTGGCCAAAGGATGCGAAGCATGACCTACCGCTCACCCGAACCCGAAGAACTCCACTGGGAGCTCATCCCCTGGGCCGGGCTCAGGCGCCTTGCCAGGCGCTACGCCAAGGGCTCCAAGATGCGCGCCGACCGGGGCGAGGACGCCCGCGAGTGGGAGAAGGGCCTGGCCTGGGACTCCACCTTCCGTCACATCATGTGGCACCTCTGGCGCTACAACGCCATCAAGCAGGGCTGGCTCGAGGACGACGGCGACGACCACCTGGCAGCCGCAGCCTGGGGCTGCTTCGCTGAAATGCACTTCGAAGGGGTGGCCCCAACCCCGCCCAGCCCCACCCCACCCCAAGAAGAACAGCTCTCCTTCAACTTCCGCGCAGACAAGCCCATCGAGGAGCAGATCGGAGAGGAGATCCGCCGCCCCACCTTCAGACATGGGGGGCTCACAATGCGTGACATTACTGAAGCCCTAGACCGCTTCGAAGAAGCCTCAAAAGGAAACCCAGCCAAACGGAGGAAGCCATGACCACCTTCTGGATTCTGATTGTTGTAGCCCAGGTGTCCTACGGAATCTCTGTGACGCCCATCGAGTTTGTAGACAAGGCTGCCTGCCAAGAGGCAGCAGCAAAAGTCATCCCACTGGTTGGTAAATCCTTCGGCAAGGTGGATGCCCTCTGTGTCCGCAAACGCACTGCTGAGAGGTTCCGCTTTGGCACCACCGAGGAGGTAGAATGACCATCGAAATCTGGAAATACACACTCGCTGTGAAGCATTCGCAGGTGGTCGAGATGCCCAAGCACGCCAAGCTCTTGACTGTCCAGGTGAACTTGGGGGAGCCTTGCGTTTGGGCAGCCGTCAACACCCAGGAGACCTATGAGAAGCGGGTTCTCATCACCTACGGGACCGGCCATCCGGTCCAAGAGATCACCCTCTTTCCTTTCTTGGGGACCTATCAGCTTGAACAGGCAGACCTGCCCTTTCCGCTGGTGTTCCACGTCTTCGACGGCGGAGTAGCCGCATGACCGAAGCCGAGAAGCTAGAGATCAAGCTCCAGGCCACCACCAACGTGCTGGGCAAGGCCACTTCCATCCTGGCTGAGTTCCTGGACCTGTGGGACCTGTATCGCAGCGAGCCAGACGAGGGCCGCAAGGCAGAGCTACGCGGCAGGATAGACAACCTGGTGGATGGTGCCCGCATGGGGAGGCCCTCATGACCGAAGACAGAGCCGAAGGCAGGCGCCTCAAAGAAGCTGGCATTGCCCTAGCCTCTGGCAACAGGCGATCCCTCCTGGAGTTCGCACAGGCCATAGCGGTGGAGCTGGCTGCGCGCCGCCCTGACAGGCGGGTCACAGCCGACGACGTACAACTCAAGCTCGAACAGCTTGGCGTTCCTGCTGGAGCCCTGGGCAACGCCGCAGGCGGGCTGTTTCGCAGCAAGGCCTGGGAGTTCACAGGCCAATTCACAGAGAGCCGCAGGCCCCGAAGGCACTGCAACCTACTGAGAGTGTGGCAACTGAAGGGGGGAGCATGATCCCTTGCATGGAATGCGCTGTCACCAAAGCGAAGCTCAAGGAAGCCCTGGAGATCATTAGGCGGCAGGACGCTAGCCTAGAGGCTGGGGCCACAGCCATGGCCAAAGCTGGGAAGATCTTGGACATCAGCGCTGACCGCCTGATGAACCTGGGCCTAGCCTACGAAGCTGTCAAGGCTGAGCTCGAGGACACCAAAAAGAAGCTGGCCGACGCGGCGGGAGGTGCGGATGCTCCGCGTGCACGTTGAACTGGACAAGTACGGGCGTGGCGACGACGTGTCGGTTCTGCACACCGTCTGCATTGCCAACGTTGGCGGCGATGATGAGGTCGGCTTTTACGATGTATGGCTGGAGGATCGTCCTCATCATCGCCGCACCACGCGGCACACGCGCAGCGATGGCCCACTCGTGCTGGCGATGAAGGCTATCAAGGAAGTGCGCCAATTCGGCGCCAGAGGTGCGGTATGAGCGCAGGTGAGATTGCCGCTGAGATAGCCGCCCTGCGCACCCGCGCCACCAAGGAGACCACATGAAGCTCTACCGCAACGCCTACAGGACTGAAGCCGAAGGCAGCAAGGGCTTTGAGTGGTTCAGCTCCCTTGCAGAAGCACGGAGTGCCTGGCGCTCCATGGTGGAGTGTGGGAACCACGAAGGCCCCATGGTCTTCACTGTGCACTACGTGCAACCCAACAAGAGTAGCCTACGGAAGTTCCTCAACGACTTCGCAGGCTACCCTGACAACGGATAGGAGGAGCTATGTCTCTATTGTCACTGATTGTGGCACTTGTGGTGGTCGGCGTCATCATGTGGGCCATCAACGCCTACATTCCGATGGAGGCCCGCATCAAGAACATCCTCAACATCGTGGTGATCATCGTCGTCGTCTTCTGGCTGCTCAAGGTCTTCGGCGTCATCGGGCGCATGGACACCATCACCGTGGGTTTACTTTCATGACCAACAAAGTTTCAAGGCTCAAGCCTGGCTGCATCTCCGCAAGGACCCTGCTTGGGCAGCGCCTCGGAGACATCAAGGACACCGACACAGTGCTGATTGTGGTGCGAAGCGAAGACGGCAACTACGAAATGTACAGCTCAGACGGGATGAGCACAGACCAAGTGTGCGCTGCCTCCCTCTATGTACAAGGGTTTGCAATCAAAGCCAGCCACGGCCAAGTTCACGAAGAATAACCAGCCTTTAGGAGGGCTCATGGATCTACGAATCAGAAAGGAATACGACCGGACTTTGTGCAAAAAGAATTGCTCAAAGGCCAACCCCCTCGGAGTGTGCCACTGCAAAGGCTGCTCCGGGGAGAAGCACGGCTCAGGCCGAGTCACGCCCGAGCACCTCTTTACGCTCGCAGACAAGAAGCTGCACGACCCCAAGATCACCGATCAGGACGAGGAGTTCTGGCTAGGTGTGATGAGCCTCACCATCAAGCACCACAACCGCAAGAAGCTGCGGAGAGCTGCATGAGCAGACCCAAATCACACAAGTCCAAGAAGCAGGTGGGGCTCCTCCTTTCGGAGGGGTCCCCCCTCACCAGGGAGCAGAAAGCCAAACTCAAGCGCGAGCTACACTCAGGAGCAGTGAAGGTCAAGAAATGAGAGACAACCACGACATCGTACTTCAGGAGAACCTACCTCCTACACCTGAAACCACTGAGTGGGTCAACATCGTCTACTTGAAAAGGAAGAACAAGCCAGCGTGCTCGCACCGAGTCATCCACAAGCTGTGCGAAAATCGCATGTACGTAGCTTGCGGGCGCCTCATGGAACTTAACAGACCATCCTACATGATCAAGAGAACCTGCTCCTCTGTGGCGGAGCACGAGTTGTGCAGCAGGTGTGAGAAGGCTATTCTCAACCCCGACCTAATCAAGCTGTTCAACGACACCGCCCTGCGTGAGGAGCACTACCAACAGGTGGAGGAGGACCGCCAGGCCCAAGCCAAAAAGATCGTGCCCCAATTCAAGCCGGTGTCTCCCAAGGAGTGGGCCGAGCGCCTTCTACGCCTGCGTACCTACCTCAACTTCTCTCAGGCCGAGCTGGCCGACACCTTGGGAATCACGCCCTCCACCATCTGGCGCTGGGAATCAGGAGACGTGCTGCCCAGCAAGCTGGCCTTCTACGCTGTTGCCTACTTCCAAAATAGATTGAACGAGAACGGAGACCCAGAATGAAACGTCCCCTAGCTCGACCCGGTCCTAACGGCTACGTCCAATACTTGACAAGGAAGCTGCCCGTCAGAATCCATCGCGAGCTACTTCGTCTAGCCAAGCACGACGACATGCACCTACAAGACATGGTGAACAAGGTCCTCGACCTGGGCATCAGCTACATGCTGGCAGCCCGAGACCTGAAGCCCCTCCCCGACAAGCTGGAGGGACCCATCGACTGGAACAAAGTGCCTGAAGACGAACCCCTCATGCACCACAACTGAAGGGAGGAGCCATGCAGAAGAAGCGGATAACACCCAGAGCACTGTCCGTCTATGCAAAGGGGGTCAAGAACTACGTCAAGAACCCAGGAGTAACCAAGGAACAAGCCAAGAAGATGACTGACCACCTGAAGCACGAGGTGCGAAGCAGGCCCTGGGCGGAGCCAGGCCTAGCAAGGCTCAGGGCTGAAACAGCCAAGGACTTTGCCAAAGACGCCCAAGGAACCAAGCACTACATCAACAAGGAGTTTGCAGGCGTTCAAAGGAAGATCAAGAGAATGAAAGCGAAAACCAAGTAACCCAACCAAGGGAGGAGCCATGGCGGAGATCCCAAGACGCACAAAAACTATCCTGGCCAAGAACATCAAAAAGAGTGAGAAAAGGGAGTCGTTCAGGGGTAACACCAAACTCCCAGCAAGCACAGTTCGCAGGGTCATTGACGTAGCTGAACCAGCAGTAGCTGCCAACCTGGCCAAGAAGATAGCCAAGAAGCAACAGAAGCAAACCCTACACAAAAAGAAGGAGGACTGAAGATGCCCAACGTCACAATGAAGCAGTACCAGATCTGGTTGACCCTCAAGAACAAGCACGCCATCCGCCTTGGGAACATGGTCCCCTGGTCCAACACTACCACCCCCGAGGAGCAGGCTGAGGCAGCCCTACACAAGGCAGCCGAGGCCGCAGTCAAGAACGCCATGGGCGCAGCCCAGGGAGACGGTGTCCTCACCGGCAGCTACAACATCTCCACCAAGACAGCCTCCATCGTCGTGGACGTTCCAGTGCAGGACCTGAAGCCCTAGCCAAGTCCGCGTCTGCGGACATGGCACTAAAACAAACAGCACGCCAGCCACAGGAGTCTCAAATGGCAATGATCGTAGACGGTGTCTACTACGTAGATAACTCAACCTTGAAGGCGGTGGCCAGGTGCGACACAGACGCCTACCTACAGTACGTGTGTGGCTACCGCCTCAAGCAGACCGAAGAACGAGCCCCCCTCAAATCAGGGACAGCCATCCACGAGGCCCTGGCCACAGCCTTCCGCGCCATGGCCTCTGGCTCGAGCGCCCTGGAGGCCCAGATCCTGGGCTTCGAAACCCTCACCAACGAATATCGGGATTGGGCGCTGGCCGAGATCCCCCCGAACGACCGCCTGGGCTGGCCCAACATCTCCAAGCTCTACAACGCTTGGTGCGAAGTCCAACTCGGCAGCCTCCCCTTCTACTTCACCGACCCCCGCATGGTGGAGATCGGCTTTGCCCATCCCCTCGACGAGGACGGCGAGTTCGTTTTCTACGGGCGGATGGACGGCATCGCCAACCACGTCATTGACGATTCCTGGGTGGTGGTCGAGCACAAGACCACCGGGCGGATGGACTCCCTTTGGGCCAACCAGTGGCACATGGACAGCCAGGTCAGCGGCTACATCTGGGCCGCGCAGCAGCACAACCCCGAAGTTTTTGGGTGCATCATCAACGGCATCGAAACCAGCCTTCTTCCTTCGGACGAGAAGCGCAAATGCAAACTCCACGGGGTGCCCTATTCTGAATGCGGGACCTGGCCAGACCATTTGAAACGCCGTCTCAGCGGCCCCATCACCCGGACGCCCGAGCAAATCCTCCAGTGGAAGAAGACCGCACTACAGCTAGCCCGTCGCTTTCAGCAGATGCACAAGATGTTGGGGGTTGACCCCAAACAGGTTGAAATGCTAGCTATGCAGGGCATGTTCAACGCCTCCTGCAAGTGGTGCAACGTCCGTGACTTCTGCTCTGTAGGTAGGCCCATTGACAGAATTGACAGCATGTTCGAGTATGCACCCTGGACTCCATACGACCCACTCCAATTCAAAGCCTCTTAACAGGGCCACAGGCCCCCTAACCCAGCAAGGAGAACAAGATGACTGAACCAGCAGGTGAGGGCTACGCCCCTCGCAAGGTAGTCCGAGCCAACCGAGTCGAACCTCCACACGAAGCACACGAAGCCCCAGTTTCTGACACCTCAGTGGTCTGGGAGGAGCCAGGCCCCACCCGCTCTGTGGGGGGAGCGCGTGGCAGTGGCCGTCACTACGCCACCCTACAGAAGCTGATGGCCCACCCCGGCAATTGGGCTCGCGTCTTCTTGGGCGCCAAGAAGCGCGCCTACAGCTTCACCACCCACATGCGGAACATCGTCAAGACCAACCCCGACACCCTCGGAGCTGTCAGCGACTGGCAGTTTGCTTCGCGCCTCGTAGACCCAGCAGAAGACATTGGGGCAGGGTACGTCATGTACGCCCCCAAGGAAGACTAGCTGAGCGCAGCTCAGTCTAGTGCCGGTCCCACAGCCCAGCCACAGGAGGAACAATGCAAACAGAACCTATCCACGTCATCTGCTACGGCGACTCGGGTGCTGGAAAGAGCACCTTCGCTGCCACCTTCCCAAGGCCGCTGCGGGTCTGGCTCTTTGACGAGTTCGGCAAGAGCAGGCCCTACCGGGCCTCGGGCGGCGAAGTCGAAGACTACGTAGACGACTTCGGCACCAACTGCACCAGCATCGACGCCGGAACTGACAAACAAGTTGTGATCGAAAAGTACTTTGACTTCGATCCCAGCACCGGCGAGTCCAGCGGCTTCCACCGCTTCCTCCAGAGGCGCGAACGCTACCTCAGGTCCAAGGCGTGGCAGGACGACGCCACCCTGGTGGTGGACTCCGTGACCTTCATGGAGCTGGCCGCTCGCAAGTACGACCAGCACGTCACCAACAAAACTGCCCGTGACCCCCGCCAGTGGTTCGCAGCCAGCACAGATGCCCTTGAGGACACCCTCATGGTCAAGCTGATGGGCCTCCCCATCAACGTGGTGGTGCTGGCACACATCGACGAGGAACGGGACGAAGTCCACGGTGCAATGGTCTTCAACCCCTCTGCTCCTGGACGCCTCAAGAAGCGCCTCCCCTCAGCCTACGGGGAGTTCTACAGGGCCTATGCCACCCGCGACGAGGCTGGTGATCCGGCCTGGGCTCTCCAGACACGCTCCGACCGGCGCTACAACGCTGCTTCGCAGATCGGAGCCCCAAACCCTTGCTACCCACACTACCAAGAGTTGTGGATTCCCCCAGCTCTCTAACCACAGGAAAGGAAAGATCAAATGCCCACAGTGAATTGGGAAGACGTACCTGACAGCGTGCTGCTGCCGCACGACATCTACGACGCCGTCATCAAGAGCACCGAGCTCAAGTTCTCCAAGGGTGGGGACGGCAAGGTGCAGAAGCTGATGGCCGTGGTGGCCTTCGAAGTCACCGCCCCGGAGCGCTTCGAAGGCTGGGTCCGCACCAACTACTACGTCCTCGGCACGGACGACGATCCAGAGGCAGTCGAAGAAGCCACCTCCAAGGACTCAGGAGGCTTCCGTGGCCTGAAGCGCCTCGCGAAGTGCGCCAACACCCCGCTGGACCCCGAGCTGGAAGTGACCCTGGAGGCCCTCCCCGGCGCCCAGGTCTCCCTCATGGTCACCCAGGAGAAGGACAACCAGGGCCGCATGCAGAACCGCATCACCACCGTCTATCCGGTGGGGGAGCAATTGCCCGGCAGTTTGAGCACGGGTTCTGCTCCTGCGGCCCCAGCCCGGGCCGCTCAGCGCACCGCCCCACCCCGCCCCTCCACCCCTCCCAGCCGCCCCTCAGCCCCAGCAGCCCGCCGTGCCCCCGTGGAGGAGGGCACAGACGAAAACCCTCAGCCCGCCCCTCGCCAGCAGTCCTTCCGCCGGATGTAGGGGCTCCGCCAAAGGCGCCAAGGAAGCCACGAGCTCCCAAGAAGCCTGAAGGCCTCGAATGTGTGATCTGCGGCTCCTGGGTGGAACGCTCGAACCTGAGCGACCACGTCCGTCAGCACGAGGCCGAAGAAGGGGTCGCGGACCACAGCGTCTGAACAGAGGGGGGCGCCTCCACGCCGGAGGCGTCCCTCTCTCGCTTTGAAAGGACACCCATGCCCCGAATCGTAAAGGATGAGGGACCGCTCTCAGCAAAGATCGTCCTCGTGGGCGAAGCCCCCGGCAGGCAGGAGGACGAGTCAGGAAGGCCCTTCGTGGGCAAGTCCGGAGCCAAGCTCGAGTACTGGTGGCGCCAGGTGGGGCTCCGCAGGAGCCAGATCTACATCACCAACGTCCATCAGGAGCGCCCACCCGAGAACAAGATTGCAGCTATCAGCCCCTCCGTGATGGCTGCCAGCATCGACTCCCTCCACGAGAGGCTTGCCCTCCTGGAGGACCCCAATGTCATAGTTCCAACGGGCAACACAGCCCTCCAGGCTCTCACCGGCCAGCGCTCCATCACCAAGTACCGAGGCAGCATTCTCAACTACATTGACCACAACGGTAGGCACATCAAGGTCATCCCCACCATCCATCCGGCTTCGATCTTCCACATGATGAAGACTGGAAACCCTGGAAGGGTTGAGAAGCACTGCCTCGCGGACTGGCAGAGGATCGCAAACGAAGCCGCTTCGCCCGAGTTCAACCTCCCAGAGAGGCACCATGACATCCTCCCAACCCACAAAGAGTGCCAGGACTACCTGGAGGAAGTGAGGGACCTTGGACCCGGCGAAGCCCTCTCCGTCGATATTGAAACTGCCCAAGGCAAGATCCTTTGCGTTGGGTTTGCCTTCCAGAACGACCGCTCCTTCGTCATCCCCCTGGAGGACAAGAGGCACTGGAGCACAGACCGCGATGTGCACCGGGCTCGCGAAACGATTGAGGAGATCTGCGGCACGCAGGTCCCCAAGATCCTACAGAACGGGCTCTACGACACCTACTGGCTAGCTCAGCTCTACGGCATCGACGTTCGCAACTACGTCTGGGATGTGAAGGCCATGCACCACACCTTCGACCCAGTCGATGACCACAGCCTGGCCTACATGCAGAGTGTCTACACGAGGGAGCCCTTCCACAAGGACGAAGCCAAGGACCCAGACAAGGTCTCAGCCTATGCCAGCAACCTACATGCGTTGCAAACCTACTGCGGCCTAGACAACTGTGTGCAGCACGAGCTGTACGAAGTGTTCCACGGACGCCTCATGGTTGAGGAACTTCTCGACTTCTACCTGGAGCTCTATCCAGACCTGTTCCAAAGCATCTTGCACATGATGATGGGCGGCATACGCACAGCGTCTTCGACGCGGAAGCTGGCGCACATGCGCATCCACTCCAGGCTCATCGAGATCCAGGATGCCCTGTCTGGGCTGCTAGGCGAAAAGATCTACGCCAAAACAGGCTTGAGCCCCATCAAAATCAGGAAGCTCCTGTACGAGAAGCTGGGCCTCCCAGTGCAGCGCAACCGCCAAACAGGCAACGTCACCACCGACGAAGTCGCTCTCCTAAAGCTGAACATGACCCACCCGGCTGAGGCCCAGCCAGCCATCCCCCTGATTCTGGAGCACCGCAGGCAGAGCCACCTCATGCAGTTTTTCGATGAGGGGGCCACGGACCACGACGGCTACATCAGGTGCGAGTACACAACCACCACCGAAGCGGGGAGGCTGGCCTCCAAGTCCAATCCCCTCGGCACCGGGCGCAATCTCCAGAACGTGGATCGCGAAGTCCGCGATACATTCCTCCCCGATGAGGGCCACATCTTCCTCGAGGCCGACCTTAGCCAGGCCGAGAGCAAAGTTGTCTACGTGTTGAGTGGCGACCCCGAACTAATCAGGCTGGCACAGTTGCCTAGCTGGGAGTTCGATCAGCACACTTACAATGCTGCTCAAATCTTTGGTATCTCCGAGAAGGACGTAACAAAAGCGCAGCGGGACTTCGGCAAGAAGACCGTCCATGGAGCCCAGCGGGGCCTGCGCGGAAAGAAGATGTCCGATGGGCTCCTCAAGGACGGCTACGTTGTAGACTCCGTAGAGTGCGACGCCAAGCTAGATAGGTACCTCAAGAAGTTTGACATCGAGCGCTACTTCAAGTGGGTGCGCAAGCAAATGGCCATGCGCCGCCGCCTTCAGAACAGTTGGGGCCGCATCTGGGACATCACCCACGAGCGCTTCGGGGACGACCTGTTCAGGAGGGGCTACAGCTTCCTGCCACAGTCGGAGGTAGCAGACCTTCTGAACATGTGGGGCCTCAACCCCACTGTGAAGCTACTGGATTGCCCTAAGTATTCAAAGTTCGATGTACTGCCAGCCAGGGTGTGCGCCCAGATCCACGATGCCATCCTCGTTTCAACTCCTCCTGACGAGGCCTATGACATAGCCACCTTCATCCAAAAGAGCCTTGAGCGCCCCCGCATCTACTTTGGAGACACCAAGCACGGAGTGCCCCTCACCATCGGAGTCGAGTTCAAGATCGGCACCTCCTGGAAGGGTACCTACAGCTTCAAGAGGCTGCCCAGCCGCGACGAGTTCAACGACCACGTAAGGAGACTAGTGGATGGCTCTGTCAAATGACTACCTCCCGGATCACGAACCACCAACCTTCATCAACTGTTATGTCCATGCTGCTGGAGAGTCGAAGGCTCCAGATGAGTTCAACCTTTGGATGGCCCTCTCCCTGGTTGCAGCCTGTGTCGGTAAGCGGGTTTGGTACGAGAAGTTTAAGGATTCCAAACTTTACCCTAACCTATACACAATGCTTGTTGGGGTTTCGGGTGGCGGTAAGGGGACGGCTATCAAGAGGGCAGTCTCCTTTCTAGGGCACCTAGACGCAGACACCCTGGAGCGAATCTCTTACTTCCGAGGCAAGACCACTCCGCAAGCCCTGATCACTTACATGTCGGAGGACATTGTCAAAGAAGGTGTCACCGTGCACTACGCCAAGACCTGGGTCTGGTTCGTCGTAGGCGAGCTGGCCATGCAGGTGGGCGGCGGGCCGAAGGCCGACGACTTCATCAAGCACATGACCGAACTCTATGAGGGAGACTATGAGTTTACTGAAGCCACTCGTATGTATGGGGTCCACCGCATCAAAGACCCTTGCATTAATTGGACCTCAGGCTCCACCAAGGAGTGGCTGGTGGGCTCGATTGGCAAACAAGACATCCTGTCAGGATTCTTTGCTCGAGTCTGCGCTATTCCTTGCCCGCGCAAAGAGAACTGGAGGGACTATCCAGATCCGATAATGCCCCCTGACTACGACTCCGTTAATGCTTGGTGTGTAGAGTTCATCAAGCGCCTCGTCCACCAAGAGGGGCGCATGCACTTCGATGAGGAGGCCGCAGCCTTCAGGCGCATGTGGTACGTCTCCAGGCCTGACCCCACCGAGGAGTTGCTCTGGCCCTTCTTCGAACGCCAGGACGACCACGTCATCAAGCTGTCCATGCTCCTGGCCCTGGCTGACGGGCGCATGACCATGATCAAACGAGACGTAGAGGAAGCCGTCGAGCTGACCATGATGGTCTACAGCAGGCTGCCCCAGCTTCTTGAATACGCACACAGAACCCCAGAAACCGAGATGATGGCCTGGCTCTCCGAGATCCTCCGCAACAAAGGAGGATGGATCTCCCACTCAGCCCTCTTAAAGAAGGCCTCCAACCGAGGAGCGAACAAGACCAAGTTCTCTGAGTTCATCAGCACCCTCATGGAGAGGGGTGATGTGATCATGGCTTCCAAGAAGGGTACCGGAGGCAAATACTATTGCTGGCACACCTTCAAGAAAGCCGAGATCCCCTAGATGGTGCCCAGGGGAACCCGAGTGGACTTAGCCTTGCCAGCCCCCGGGAACATGTAGGGCTCCACAACCGCCTTCTGGATGAAGGAGCCGCCTCCACCAAACTCGCGGGACAGCGACCGGGTGCCGTGCAACAGCTCGCTGGAATCTCCGCTCGTCATAGCCCAGAAGGCCGAACTCCCAATCTGGAGTCCGTTGATGAGGGAGCTTCCAGCGGGCGGCACGATGAAGTTCTTGAGGGCCAGCTCGTTTCCGAGGAGGGAAGTCATAATCAGGTCGGCGTAGATGCCCAGCGAGCCAATCCCGACCATCCCCACCAGGCCAGCCGTGATGATGTTGGTGATGGTGGGGTCCTCCAGGTTCTCCTCGATCAGCTCGCTCGAGAGGGTCTCTCCCATCATTGAGGCGCGGCCCGCGCTCACAGCGATGCCGATGCCCGGGAACGCAGTCAGCAGGGTGCCCCAGGCCCTCAGAGAGCGCTGCGGGTCGCTCTTGAACATGCCCGGGCTCAGCTCCTTCAGCATGAACTCCATCTGCCCCAGCCCGAAGGTCTTGTACTGGTAGGCAAACTGGCCCATCGGGTGCTCGTTCCTCCAGAGGGGCATGCTCTGAATCCCACTTTTGAATTGGGTCGAATCAGAGATCCGCAGCCCAGACCTGGAGCGCATGGCCGCAATCACTGAGGTGTCGCCGTTCTGCACGGCCTTCAGCACGGCCTCGGGGTCCAGGTCCAGCTCGTTGAACCGGAACTTCACCTTGCGGTGCTCCAGCCCCTTCCTTCCCTGCTTCGCAAGGGTGTTCACAAGCTGGTCGAAGTAGGCCTCGCCAGCCAGCACCGACAGCGACCTGTTCCAGCTCTCGATGCCTCGGAAGGCTCCCATGCTGATGCCGACCATGCCCCTGCCCAGCTTCTGAATGCCTCCAAGGGTGCCCTTGGTGATCTCCGCTGGGTTGACCAGGCCCTCCATCCCGTTCTGCCGAACATGGGCACCAACCTCACCAATCAGCCTCAGCACCCCATGAGGGTCGTCCGCGAAGGTGATCGGAAGGGCTCCGCTCTCCTCAGCTACCTTGGAGATGGCCCTCTTTCCGTCGCGCCGCACCCGGGCTGCCAGGTGTAGGCCCGCCTTGATCATGGGCCTCAGCCCCACTCGCATCAGGGTGTTCAGGGGCTGGGTGGAGTTGGCCAGGAACCCGAGGCTCAGCTTGGCCCCCTGCCACAGATAGAGCTCCCTCAAGAGAGGGTTGCGGTGGAGGCCCGAGTCCTTCTGGCCGATCTCCAGGTGATAGACCTTGGTGGCGAAGTCCACGTTCCGGGAACCGAACTGCCCGCCCCCACTTTCAGCATCCAGCTGGGCTAACAGCCTGTGAATGTGCTTGTCGTTGTGGCCGAGGACGGTGGTGTCCGCGATGCGGTAGGCGTTGCGGGTCCAGGTGGCCATGTAGGCCTTCTGCATGTCCGCGAGGTAGCCGGTGACGCCGAGGCGGTCCATCTCCAGGTTTCCGGCCAGGCGCTCACTGTTCTTGTTGAGGTACTTCTCGACGATCTCGACGGTGTGCTTGTAGTTGGTGTGGATGAGGGGCTTGTTGGTCATCATCTGGCGTGCCAGGGCCGCGATGTCCATGGTGCGGTCGCCCGGAGTGCGACCCTTCGAAGCCTGCTTCTCTAGGAGGCCGATGGCCTCGTCGCGGTTGCGCAGCCCGAACATCTCGATGGCATCGGTGATCATGCCCTCAGTGATGCGCTTGTCCTGGACCTTGGACATGTCGAAGCGGTGTGGGAAGTAGCGTCCGGTGTGCCCAGGCATGTGCCCCGGCTGGATCTTGGGCTTCACCTTGAGGCCGATGACCTTGGCTTCGCTGTAGAACTGGTCGTCCAGCTTCTTGATGTCCTGATAGACCTGCTCCATGACACCCTGGAAGGGGGTGTTGTCCACCATCAGGATGTTTCCTTTTTCGTCCTTGGTGGCGTAGCGCAGCTTGTTGAACTCCACGTACTGCTGGTAGCCCTCCAGGACCAGCTCACCACGGCGGCGGTTGGTGGACTTCCTGTCAGCGTCCCTCAAGAGGGTCAGATTCTTTTGGAGTTTGGCGTTGCTTCTCGCAAGGAGGGCGTCAGCGAGGTTGTTGCGCCTCTCAAAGAGCTTGGCCATCACCATGCCCGCTGGCCCCATATTCGAGAGCGAGGCGTGCACAGAGGCCAGCCACCTGTTGCCACCCACCAGCTTGTAGCGCAGCGAGTGCACAGTGCGCTGCCCAATCAGGTAGGAGGACACGTCGTCCAGGTCGGGGAGGCCCTCCAGGTAGGAGCCAATCAGGGCGCCGTCCTCTCCAAGGTCCCGCCAGTGCATGGTGGGCTCCAGCTTGGGGATGCCCCCATGGGCTGCGTGCCCCAAGATCTCAGCGGACTTCTGGGTCTTGGCGATGTCCCCCTCAGTCATGTCCTTCAGAAAGAGTTGGGCCTTGGCCATGGTGGTGGCCAGGTCCTCTCCCTCCTGGCCGAAGACCATGAGGCCCCCACGGATGCCAAGGTCGCGGTTGATCTTGGGGCCACCGAAGCCGATCTTGCCGTTCTCGAGCTTGTAGGTGCGGAAGTTGTGCACACGGTGGGCGTACTGCGAGAGCTTTGCCCACTCCGGGTCCGGGTCTTTGGCGCTGACGCGGACCTTGGACTTCGCGAGGGGGCAGAACGGGTCCTTCAGATATTCTTCGGTCATTTCTTCTTGCACCCTTTCACGCCCATGGAGCTCGGCGTGGTGGTCCGCTGCTCCTCAGGGATGCGGGCCTGCTTGGCCTCCGTGTTCTGAAGATCCTGCATGGCCCCCGGCAGCTCCTCCACCCGGGTGGCCGGAACCAGCGGCACCTCTCCAGAGCCCTTCCGCTGAAGCGGAGGAAGGTCGTGGCTCAACTCAGCATCAATGCGGCGCATCCGCAGCACGGCCACATCCTGGAGGTACATCGCCAGGGTGGTGGCCTTCTCGCGCCGGGGGTCGCTCTTGGGCATCCCCTCCAGCAGCTTCAGCACCTTCTTGGCGTCCAGGAGAAGGTCGTCAATCGGGATCTTGTCTACGGGCATGCCCTCAAAGCTGAACTTGTCAGCGGACATTGTGAGGAACCTGGCCTTGCCAGCTTTGATGAGACGGTCCACCTCCTCGGTGCTGAGGGTGAAAACCTCGCGGACCCCCTTGTCATCGGGGAGCATCTGCTGCACCACCGTGTGGAACTTGTCCTCGCGGATGACCTTGAGGTTCATCGAGGGGTTGCGGGTCCCTCGACCCTGCCTCTCCATCCGGGTCAGGTCCTTCCGGGGGATGTAGTGGTCGATGTTCAAGATCTCACCAACGGTGTTGTCTTCGCGCCAGGTGGCTGAAGCGCCCTTGGCCGAAGGCTCAAAGGGCTCCTTCCCAGAGATCCTGCCCACCGGATAAGTGAGGGGGGTGGGCTCCTCGGCCAGGACCTGCTTGATGGGGAGCGCGGAGATGCGAGCCCGCTCAGCAGCCTCCAAGGACTCTCGGGTGGACACCTCAGCTAGGGGCTGCGACAGCGCCTGCACCACCGCATCCGGCACCAGCAGCTCGCCCTCGGCGTTCACCCTGCCCCTGACCATCATGGAGTTGGTGAAGCGCCCCGGGCCTTCGAAAGAGACAGTGGCCAGGCCCAGCGGATCTTCGTGCGGGCTCACGATGACGGTGCCCTGCCTCTGGACCTTGCCCCCAGCTATGCCGATGCCCGAACCGGAACGCAGTGTGATATTGCTGCTGCCCTTGGGGAGGGCCAGCAGGTTCTGGGTCATGCGGTTCTGGACGGCCTCGCTGACATTCCTCTCGGTTTGGGCAAAGGGCTCAGAAGGTACAGATGGGTGCTTTAGTCTGCCAGGCAGCCAGACCCCCTGAGCTGGAGGAGCCAGCTCTCCGAAGGACGAAGTGCGCCCCATCACGGGCTCCGTGGGACCCATCCCTGAGGGGGCCACCATGCGGATGTCCTCGCCTTCGGCAACGCCCCTCCTCTGGAGGACAGTGCGAACCTCGGGCTCCGGGGCTGGGATGGTGCCGGAGGTGGGCCGCACAAAGGGCTGGGGCTGCGGCTCGGTTTCGTGCAGGTAACTTCTGTAGCTCCTGGCCTCCTTAGTTTTGAGGCGGGTCCCTGCATCGCGGACGCGGCGCTTGGCCAGCCCAGCCTGATGCTTCACTATGCGGTTGGCCTCAGCCGCCTCCTGTATCAGAAGGTCGGCCTTGTGCATGAGGTAGGTTTCGAAGCCCAGCTGCTGGCCCATCTCCTTTTCGACTTTGAGCTCGAACGGAGTGGTGCCATCATGGATCTCGGTGGAGCTGGGAGCCCTGCGGCTCTTGGGTTCGATCCTCCATGGGGAGAGCTTGCCCTCAGCGTCCAGCTGCATCAGGTCGATGGGGCCGAGGACCTGCCCATCTCCTGTTACCTCGATGCCCAACTTCTGAAGGACTCGGCGGTCGAAGTCCGCGTCCGTCATGTTGAGCTCGGTCATCGGGTCCATGTCCTTCATGGCTGCCCGCATCGCGTTCTCTTTGGTTTTGTACTTGCGGCCCATCTTCGCATGGGTGTCCATGCGGGCTGCCAGGGCCTCCTCCTCGATTTCGGAGTTCACCTCCGTAACAGCCCGCTGATAGTCAGGGCTGCGCAGCATCTGGAAGGAGAGTTCTGGTTCCAGAGGGAGGCGGGCCACCATGTTCTCGAGATCCAGGATCTCATCGGCCTTGGACATCTCGCGTTCCATCTGGCGGAACGCCATGGTCTGGGGGCCTGGATCATCAAAGAGGCGGAGCTGCTCGGGCCAGAAGTCCAGCTGCCCCCCAGCCCTGGGCATGCCCACCTCTGGACCAGGGGCCGCAGCCTCCCGGGGGGCACCAGCTACCACGCGACCGAAGGCCGTGTTCGGAAAGCCCCTCTTGTTGGGGAACAGAGGCTGCGGCGGCCCCACCGTGCCCTTGGGCTTCTTGAGGAACAGCTCGCCGGTCTCACCAGCTTCGGGACCGATGCCCAAAGCAGCCATCAGGTCCTGCTTGCCGTGAGCACTGTCCACGATCAGGCTGCCGTCCTCGACCATGGGGCGCAGGCCCCTCAGCTCGGACTCCGTGAACTCCAGGTTGATGGTGTGTCCCGGAGCAAACTGGTGCTCAACCCCGTTGATCTTGAGGCCCATGGCCCGCATGGTGTCGGCCTTGACACCCAGGGTGTCCCTGGTCTCGTCGATGATCATCTTGGGGCGCGCAACCCGGTCACGATGCAAGGCCAGAATGTGGAGGCCCAGGTCGGATTTCATCATGTCCGGGCTGCGCTTCAGCGCCTTGATGATGAAGTCTGCTTCCTCGCCTTCAAGGGGGGCTTGGGCTGCGCGGAAGGCCATCTCAGCAGCAGCCTCGCGATTCATCTTGCCACCCGAGGCGTAGATGAGGCCGTCTATAACTCGACCAGCCTGCTCATCTATTTCCTTCACGATGCTGGGGTCTTGGGTGTTGCGGAACTTCATGGCCTCCAGCGAGGCCTTGGGGCCGAAGCGGCTGGCCAACTTGCCAGCACCCATGAAGCCCAGGCCCAAGGCCAGCACCCCAGCGGGAGTGGCAACGAAGTCCTGGAAGGGGTCCTGTTCCTCGCCCCCCATCTTGCGTTCGAGGGCGTGCGTAGCCCCAAGCAGCACACCGGAGGACGCATCCTCCATGCCCCGGGCCAGGCCCCTCTCAGTGATCCAGCGCCGGGCCGCCTGCTTCCCCGTTTCTTGGAGGGCCTGCCCGCTCTCGGAGACAGCCCTGGCCCCCACCTTGGCGGCCACCGACTCAAAGGCATCCGGCAGGAGCTTGCCAGCAGCGCTCCTGAAAAGGGGACCACCTACACCGGCTGTGAGGGCCGTGCCCAAGCCCAGCTCGAGAACGTCGCGGCCCGCAGCCAGCCACCTCGCCTTGTTGGCCGAATCCACCTCAACCCCAAGCATGTCACCGAAGGCCGCAGTGAGAGGGCGTTGGGCCACTCCAGCCTCAAACCTGCGCCCCGCCTCGATGGCAGGACCCACCACCGGCAAGTACTCCCCAATGTCAGCTGCCTTCTCGGCTATGCCGGGGGCGTTCTTCTCGATGAACTGGCTGGCCAGCCGCTGCTGCGCATCCGTGGTCAGGACCCCAAACTCGTGGTGATTCTCTGCCATGAACTGGCGCATGGCATAGACTTGGGATTGGGGGTCCAGCTGCTGGAAAGCTGGGTCCCTCAGATACTGCCTTCCCTTGTCGGGGAGGGTCAGCTCCCTCTGGATCTGGGGGGCGGGCATTACTTGAGTCCCTTGAGGATTGCGTCGGCTTGTATACGAGCTGCCTTAGCCCTCTTTGCTGCCTCTCCAGATTTACGTTCTCCTGTCTTGAGGTAGGTACCAACCTTCTTGGCAATTTCCTTGTTGGTCTGTTCACCCAAATAGGCCTTGATCTTGAAGGCCATCTCCTGATCCTCTTTTGAGTTGCTCGCCTCCAAGGTCGGGAGCAGCTTCCTGAGCCTCTTTTTCTCGGCCTCACCTTCGCTCCGCTTGCCACGGCCAGGCTTGTCACCTGCTGCGGCATTGAACTTGAACCCAGCGTCGGGGGTGGTGTCCATGTCTTCAGCGGTGGCTGCGCGCATGGGGTTCATGTAGCCCTCTTGCGAGACGCCACGCTCGGAGCCCAGCTTCTCTATGGGACTCAGGCCCCACAGCATCCCGGTCTCGTTCTCAGCGTCAGGCCCCCCTACGGGGTGGCCCCCCGGGATGTTGCCTGAAGCCGGGAAGATGGTGTTCGTAACTACGCTGGTGATGCGGTTCTCCATGTTCTTGCGCATCGGCCCGGGCAGCGTCTCGAGCCCCTGCCACGAAGGCTTGCCGAACAGCCCCTGCCCAGGATCGTAGATCATGGCGAGCTGCTTCGTCCTGGACATCACCCGGCTCTGGAACTCCTCCGGGGACATGCCACCAGCCATCGTGGCCTCGGCCTGGGTTAGGACCACAGCCCTGCGGGCCGCAATGCCGATCATCCTGTCCTGGGCGGTGCTGATCGTCGTCTCGTTGGACTGGCCCGGGATGACCACCTCGTTCCAGAACTCCAACTGCTCCTTCTCGGATAGGGCTAGGTCCTCAGAAGCCGTGATGATGTTGCCGAAGGTGACGCCGCTACCGTTGATGCCTCCTCCAGAGCCACCACCTCGACCCACCAGGTCAGGGTTGGAGTAGTTGACCCCCGGAGGGATCATCTTGTACCAGCCCTCGTCGCCCTGGGCGAAGGCCTCCATGATGGCGCCCGCGTTCTCGATGCTCACCCCACCGTCGATCAGCTGGCCGTAGACTGGGAGGAAGCTCTTGAGCTTCTCATCACTCCGACCCGTGCCCTGCGCGAAGTCTTGGGCCTTCCCGAGGCGGGTGTTCTGATCACCCATGGTTCTGATGCTTCCCAGCTCAGCTGCCGTGAGCTCCTGACCGTAGTCACCGGCCAGCGCCTGCTGCTCAGGAGGTAGCTTGAAGAAAGCATCGCGCATGCCCCTTTGCATCTCAGGCCTGGTGGGACCCCTCTCGTAGTAGGCTCCAGGTTGGCCACCTACGTTGGGATCGAATTGCATGCCACGCAGCTCCCCAAACTGGGTATCCTGCGGAATGGGCTTCCCTGACTCCTCCTGAGACTGAGCGAAGGTCTTGAATGCCTCAAAGGTCTGCCCGTAGGCCTCATCCCTGAGGCCACCAATCAGCCCCTCCCTAATGTCATCCATCGCCTTGCGCTGCTTCTGCTGGGCCTTGAAGGAATCAAGCTGCACCACCCCACGAAACATGGCAGCTACATCGGAGCCAGCCGCCGCCTCAAGTTTCTTTGGGTCTACTACACCGAAGGCTCCACCTTCTTTGAAGGGGTCAATTCCCTGGTTGATCAGCTCATGGGTGTGGAGCACCAGGTCGGCCTTCTCCTTGGCCTCCTGCACCGGGTCGCCCAGGATCTTCCGCAGCAGCACAGCTGCAATCTCATGGACAGGGTTGGCAGCCCTCGGATAGTAACCCTCGTAGGACTGCGCCTGCTGCCGACCCAATAGGCCCTGACGCTCAGCCATCTGCACCTCCTACAGGACGCCGCCTTCGCTGCTCCTGCTCTTGGTCTTACCAGCTCCAGCCAGTGCTCCAAGCGCAGCCGTCAGCAGCCCCTGGGTCATGCCTGGAACCTGACCCATCAGCTCGCTGGCCACCTGCGTTGGAATCTGACCAATGCCAGCCTGGCCCTGCTGGCTCATCTGGGCCAGCGTCCGGTTGCCGTAGGCCGTCCCAGCCTGCCCCGACCTGGCCAGGCGGGCCTCCGTCCCCGTGAGGGCCTGCCCAAGGGCTTGGCGCTGCTGCGACACCGCCTGCTGGATCATGGGGACCCTGGCTCCCACACCTCCGGTGTTGAGGGCCTCTCCCATCTGGCGGAACAGCTCGGAGCGGACGTTGCCGAAGCCCGCCCCAAAGATCTCCTCGTTCAGGAAGGGCTGAACGCCCTTGCCGGTCTTGCCACTGGATTTGGAGCTCCCACCACTCATTGGGCACCTCCAGTGAGCTTTCCGCCCTGGATGTTGTACACGTTCTGGACGGTGTAGGGAGACTGCCCGGTCTTGTTGAGCAGCTTCTGGCGCAGCGTGTTCTCAACCACGAACTGGGCAAGGGTCCTCGGGTCGATGCCCGTGATGCCACCCTTCGCGAATTGCTCTCCCAAGGCTGTATGCGTGGCCGACTCACCACCGATGATGGGCTTCACGATGTTGCGGGCGAACTGCCCGAACCAGTTGCCCTGGCCCAGCGCCTCAAATCCAGGTATCGGCGTCGGCGTAGCCATACCCATGGTCGAACCAGCCACAGACATGGGACCACCAGTCTGGCCGAAGCCGGGGGCTCCCGTCATGCCGCCCTCAGCGATCTTGGCGAACTGAGCAATGGGGCTGGCATTGACAGCAGGGGCTGCGCCCTTCATGACTCCAGAAGCACCGCTAGCCAGGCCGCCAGCAGCACCTCCACTCAAACCACCACCCTTGGCACCAATGCCGTCTCCACTGAGAACACCGCCCCCAGCTCCACCGCTAAGGGCACCACCCTTGGCTCCGCCACTCAAGGCCCCGCCCTTGGCACCACCACTCAGGGCGCCACCACCAGCCCCGCTGATCAGGGGTTTGGCAGCATCAAGGGCAGCAGCTCCAAGACCAACTTGACCCGCAGTGCCAATGCCAGCAGCGCCCATCGGGGCAGATCCAACCGCCGACATTCCGCCTGCGGAGCCCAGGTAGCCTCCAGTGCTCATGCCTCCAGTTGCGGCGGCAGCGGTGGTGGTTCCACCACCGAACAGCCCGGCTAGGAAGCCCATCGGCTATCCCCAGTGAAATCTTCGAAGGTCAGCTGCTCGCCCATCGCTTCCTCCTTCTTGTGTCTCGAGGTGGCCTCTTTCCAGGCCTCTCGAGTCAGGAGGGCCAGGTAGCCCTTGACTCCGTTGGGGTACATGCCCGGAACCTCGGCCAAAATTTTATAGCCCAGCCTCCGGTAGATGTCCAGGAGCCTTTCCTGACTGGTCGCCACCAACAGCGATTCTGTCACTTCCAGTGCCGCATCTATGACCTTGCGGCTGTCGATCCAGCCGTGCATGGTCCGCTCCTTGGGATCGAGCCAGATGGCCATCGTTTCAGCTTCGATCATCTGGTCGAACCACCAGCAGAAGATGATGGCCGTCTCCTCCTTGTTGAGCTTGTAGAAGAAGCGGTTGCACTTGCCGATCATCTCAAAGAAGGTGCTCAGTGGGATCTCGCGGCCCCACACCTTCTCCAGGTCTCCATTTTCTACCATCTTGAACCACAGCCCTGCCAGCAGGATGTCCTCTGCTGCCTGTCCTTGATACTTGTAGATCATGCGGCTCCCTCCATACACGGTTCATAAATGTCCAGCTCGATGCCCCAAATGGTGATCTGAAGCAGCGGCGCTATCGAGATCAGCCTGACTCCCACCACCTTGGTGGGGAAGCCTGCGACCATCTCCACCTGCTGCCTCCCCGAGGTGTTCACAGTCCCCAGAAAGTGTGCCTCGTCGTTGTAGAACACGAGCTGCACAAACACGTTCTGGCCCTGCGTATCCAGGTCGAGGAACACAAACTTGACCACAGCTTCGCTATCGACGGTGCTCCTGTAGGTGGGGGTCTGCACCTGCATCGGGAGGGTGAAGGTCCCTCCCAGGTCCTCCATCTTGTAGGTGTTGCCTCCGATGGAGGCCACCGGCTTCTGCTCATCCCTGTGTGAGTAGAGGGTGTCTGCCTCCACCTGGAGCAGCCTCCACCTGTCGGCCATCGGCCTGTAAATCAAGATGCAGCTGCCATTCGAGATGAAGTACTCGTCCTCGCCCCAGCAGGCAGTCTCTCCAGCGAAGGGCGCGATGGTCTCCGAAGACTGGTCCAGGAACAGGGGAGCAATCTGCTCGTACCCAATCAGCCTGGACCCCGACCCGTCAAAGAGGCGGATGCCGTCGATGGCCTGGTAGAAGATGCCGTAGGGCGTGGCCACCACTGTGTGCGGCTTGTAGGTTCCAGGCGCACCAAAGATCTGGGTGGAGTTGAAGTTCTCCTCATCATCACCGGAGATCCTGAAGACGTGCTGCTGCGTGAACACATAAAGGACATCGTTCCAGACCACCCCAGCCATGGTTGGGTCATCTGTGGTTCCGCAGATCACATCCCCCTGAAAGGCCTGAGGCCGTCCAGCGGGGCTGTACCAGGCTCGGTCGGGGTGATCGGAGTCGGCCACCCACCAGGCCCTTCCGGCGAAGGGCTCAGAGACAACGAAGTCGTAGGTATCTGGAGGTGGGTCGTTGTCGAGGAGGAGCTCGAGTTCTTGGAGGAACTCAGGGAAGTCCGCTTCGACAAGGTGATCTCCGGTGAACAGCCCAGGGTAGTCAGCAACAGTGTCAGTGAAAAGAGCGGCGTCGTACTCCACCTCGCCAGCCTTGAACATGATCTCGCCATGGCCCACAGTCCTCCAAATCTCGATGTGGGTGATGGATCTGGCCAGAGCCTCGGCCTCCGTCAGGACAGGCAGGTTGCCCACACTGACGAACTCACGATCCACTCCCTTAATCATGACCTTGGTGGGGTTAGGGTTTGAGCGGTGGCCAGTCACTGAGTCCAGGTAGGTCACTTGGTATTGGTAGTCTCCGATGATACCGGAGCCACCCACCAGGCTGGGCCTAGCCCAATAGACAGCTGTGTCAACTGCAATCAGGTCTCTCTCAAACAGGACAGTCAGCTTGATGGCCCGGATGTCATTCCAGTCACTAGCTATCTCTCCGCCCTTGACGAACGAGGCCTTCGGCACCCTAATCCTGAACCAGGTGTCATACTTGTTAGGGATGGCTGGGGTGCCAGTCAGGTTGACAATGGCTTCGTCGTCCGCAGCGCTCCCAATGTCCTCACGGCGCACGAAGCGGCGGTCAGTCACAATGTCGTTAAACGAACGGCTCGGATCAACATCATAGGCAATGATACGGCCATTGGAGTCCACCAAGTTGTGGGTACCCATCAAGGTCTGCACAACCCGAACTACACCCTTAGGCTCCTGCAAGCTGGCCCCAGCCGTGTTGTCCATCGGGATGCGCCTGGTCAGCGTGCCCACCTCAAAGGTGGTGTCTCCAATGCTGAACTGGATCTCGATGCCGGTGATGGCCGTCATGTCGCTGGCCCGGAAGTAGACCTGGATGAAGTCCTCCTCAGAGCTCTTGACTCCAGGCGTCGTATCTTGGTCCAGATCCAGGGTGCCAATGTCATCGTGGACAATGGCCAGCATGGCAGGATCACCAGCAGCAGGAGGGCCACTGATGGTCTGCTTGATGGCGAAGGCGCTACCCCCTCCAATCGGAACGATGTCCGTCTCGAGCGTTGGTGCCACCCCATGCAGCTCGTGCCACTCCGTGGCGCCAACCGCATCGGTTGCGTCGATCAGCTTGCTGACGTTGTTCCCTGCTGAGCCAACAGTGAACCCATCCTCAGGGGCTGCGATGCCCCAGTTTGAAGGCGTCCCATCCGGGGCAAACTTCATCAGCTTGCCTCCACCCGCCACGAACAGATAGTCCTCCAGGTAGTCGAGGTAGGGCCGCATCTTCAAGAAGGTGAGCCTGTCCCCGTTCTGGAGGTGGTCTGGGTTGGCCGGAAGGGTGTTCCGGTAGATGGTGTCCCCGGAGGCCTGGTAGAGGCCATCGGCAAAGATGCTGTACCCGGCTTCGCCCCCAATGTTGTCTACGAAGATGGAGGGCAGTGCTGACTGGATCACTCCGTCCAGGTTGCGGGCCACCCCAAACAGGCGCCTCATGGTGCCTTCAGGCAGCCCATCGGGGCCACCGTTCAGCCAGAGGCCCTTGCTGAACTGCCGGATCTTAATTCGTTTGCGATCCGCTTGCATTCTCGAGAGCCCTCAGCCTGCGTTCGATGATCCTCAAACGGGAGTTCACCTGCTCCTGGAGCTTCTTCAGGGCTGCTGCCTGATCCGGCTCACTGGTTGGGGGGATGTCATCCAGCTTGCGGCCCATCAGGGAGGCCCCCCAATCCCGCGCAGCACCGTAGCCAGCCTGAGGTAGAGCTCCGCTGCCTTCTTGTCGCAGTGGCTGCTCTCGCGAGAGAACTCCTTGGCCAGGATGGCACAAGCAATCGGAAGGTCCAACCAATCCGGGACATCCAGGTTGTCCGTGACGTACAGCAGGACCAGATTGCCATCTGGGTAGCTGGAGCCGAAGTCCGTAGGAAACGGAACCGGATCTCCATCCAGCAGCGGAATCGGGTACAGCCTGACGGTGCGCTCTGCCTCATGGTTGAGCACATAGTGCACAGGGATGCCCGTCTCGCTGCGCCAGTCCCGCTGCTGCAAATCGAGCTGGTGCACGGGAGCCCTGGTCAGCTCCTTGTTGGCGTAGAAGGCTGTCAGGATGCGGATGCAGTCCTCAGGCCAGTCGTAAACGAAGACGCCCGAGCCCACCTCGATGATCGAAGCGGCCACCTGCACCTGCGAATCCTGGAGCGCCAGCACCGACTCCACGTAGTAGGCGTCCAGCTGCGTATCCGTCATCGAGGTGAGGGCCAGGAAGTTGGCCAGCTCCACATTTTGTGCTTGGTTGCTCATTCTTCTTTTTGGGGCTCCAACCGGCCCATGGCGATCTCAGCAGCCTCGACGTGTTTGGTCCGCAGCAGCAGCAGCACCTCCACAATGTCTTGCAGGAGGGGGAGGTGCTCGTCTGGAAGGTCCAGCACGGAGGAGGCCTCCGTCACCATCGCCGGGCGCTGCTGTTCACGCACTGTGACAATCTCAGCGAAGGTATCCGAGGGCGGCCACATGACCAGCAGCGAGGTGCCCACGGGAGCCCACACCTGCATGGTCTCCGGGACTTCGCCATCCAGGATGGAGTACCTCCACCAGTCCCTGCGGACCTGGATCATCTGAGCCCACCGGCACGGACTGAGCCTGCGGTTCACAGCACCCTGGAACAGGTCGAGGATCTGGAGCGTCTCGTCGGGGTCCACCGGATACAGGGTTTGGTCCGGTTCGGAGCTGAAGGTCCGGTCCCGAGCCATCAGGCCCAGGCCCCTCACCAGGAGCACCTGGACCCGGTCGATCAGGTCGTAGACCTGGTTGATGGTCGTAGCTACGCCCTCGGGGTCCCTCACCCGCTCGAGAACGAGAGTGGCCACCTCCAGAGCTGTGGTCATCAGGGCCTCGCGCCGCGAATGTAAATCTCGTCCCTGGCGTTCTGCACGTCGTAGCTGCCGCCCCGAACATCCTGCCCGAGGAACTGGTAGA
>Ga0208185_1000113_pt1 | contig 50159 bp, 47 predicted proteins | sample EasRivMeERMLT700_FD_187532 | JGI IMG/M metagenome (GOLD analysis project Ga0208185, IMG submission 187532) | Soil microbial communities from meander-bound floodplain in the East River, Colorado, USA - East River MetaG ERMLT700 (SPAdes) (version 2) | ecosystem: Environmental > Terrestrial > Soil... | reverse complement strand
GGCTTCCCGCGCGACACCGTCACGCGCGTGCAGCGGTTGCTCTACTCGGCGGAATACAAACGGCGTCAGGCGCCGCCAGGGGTGAAGATTACGCGCAAGAGCTTCGGCCGCGATCGCCGCTATCCGCTGACGAACGCGTTTCGTGAACTCTGACGTTCACACTTCGGGGTTCTCTTCTCCGTTCGTGTTCAAGTTCGGTCCCCTTGGAAGTTGGGAGTTGGATGTCGGGAGTTAAGGTCGGCCCCGGATCCCCCATCCCCGATCCCTACCGTGAGTATTCCGTAGGCGTGCCCTCACCTTTCAAATACCGGTCGCGATCCTCGGGACGAAAGATTCGAACCTGTCCGGCGATCTCTGCGGCCGGCGGCCAGTCGAGCGCGGCAACGCTACTGCCGGCAAACCGCTGGCGGAACAGCGGCTCTTCCCATCCCTCGAACAGCAGATACGGTTCGAGGCCACGCGTGCGGCTGAACGAAATGGCGCGATCCAGCCACTCGGGATCGAGTGCGTCCCACACGAGCGTCTTGCGATTCGAATAGAAGCGGACGCTGCCGCTCTCCCAGCTTGTGATGACGAGCGCGTTCTCCGGAAGCCGTCGAGCGACGTAGTCGCCGGCCCGCTTGTAACGTGACTCGAGGCGTTGGAGGTCGAACACGCTCCGCGCGCGTGCTTCGCGGATGAAAAAGAAACAGATCGCAATGGTGAGAACACTCGACAGTGCGGCGCGTACCCCGTGGGTCCGCGAAGAACGGGTATCGCGAGCCCAGAGGGCCCGCGCCGCAATCGAGTCGATGATGGCCGCCATCAGCACGAGCAATACCGCGATCGCCGGCAGCATGAAACGCAGATACCACCAGTCGTTGAAGACCACGTAGGGCAGGTAGCAGGCGGCGTTGACGATAGCGAACGTCAGGAGCAGGCCCGTCAGCCACCCTGGCAAGACAAAGGGCGCGGCCAACGCGAGCAGCCATGCGGGCGTGTGCGACTGCCACATCCACTGGAAATAACGTGCGGCGTTGGGTGCAATGTTGGCGGTACTGAACAGCGTATCGAGCGATCCGTATCCCGACCGCAGCGGCGAACCGTACAGCGTCTGCTGGATCATTGCGACGGCCAGGCATCCAGGTGCCGCTGCCGCCGCGAAGAGCGCGGCACCTCGCATGCGCTCGCGCATCGTTCGCTGCGGCCGCGCGAGAATGAACAGACCGAGGACGATACCGAGCGGCAGCAAGTTCGGGCGCATCAGGATCGCGGCGCTCGTCGCGAATCCTGCCATCGCCGGCGCACGCGGACGCGAGCCGGTCGCGCACGCCAGGGCAAGCACCCACAGGGCGGCCGCCGGCACGTCACTCATCGGCTGCACGAGCTGGAACAGAAACGCCGGGCTGCACGCGATCAGCAGCGCCGAGGCGAGGCCAACGCGGCGCGCGAACCGCGATCCGAGCACGTAGACCGACCACACCAGGAGGGCGCCGAAGAGTGGAACGACGAGAAAGAGGGTAATGGGTCGGCGGGCAAGGAAATTGTCGAGGAGCGTGAAGGGGGCCATCGCGATCGACAGCCCGGCGGGGCACATGGGAACGGCCGCGCCGGCCACTGTTGGCGAGGGGACGTGCCCTGCCGGCGCAAACGTCCGCGGCGCGTCAGGCCACGGCGCGTCCAGCGCAAGCGGCTCGATCACCTGCAGCCGGCCGGTCGACCAGCCCTGCGCCTGGTGCACGTAGCAGTACGAGTCCGAGCCGCCGACCGCGAACGTCCCCCAGCGCAGCCCTGCGGCAACGACCGCGGCCAGGAGTATCGCGATCGCGATTCTCATCGGGATTTGGGGGTTGGGATTTCGGAGTTGGGATTTACGGGCCGGAATCTCTCCGCGAAGAGGACCTGCACCGCCCGTACCCCGTCACGCCATCCGATCTTCTTCCCCTGCGCTCGCGAGCGAGGATCGAACGTGACGGGCAACTCGTGAATCCGGTGTCCCGCGCGAAGCAGACGGGCGGTGATCTGCGGCTCGATATCGAAGCGGTTCGCATCCAGCTTCAGGGACCGGGCCACGTCCGCCCGCATGATCTTGTAGCAGGTCTCCATGTCGGTCAGCGACCCGCCGAACAGCAGGTTGGTGGCGCCGGTCAGCGCCCGATTCGCGGCGATCGTGATCCACGGGGCCGGCGGACGTCCCGCGAGAAACCGCGAGCCGTACACGACGTCGGCATCCCCACGGATAATCGGCGAAACAAGCGCCGCGATCTGCTGGGGATCGAGCTCGAGATCGGCGTCCTGAATCGCGACGATCGTGCCGCGGGCCGCATTGAGGCCAAGCCGGATCGCGGCGCCTTTGCCGGCGTTGCGCTCTGCCTGGATGACCATGAGCCGGGACTCGGGGGTCGGGATTCGGGATTCGGAACTCGAATTGCCGAAGCCGGTATTTTCGACTCCCGACTTCCGAATCCCGAATCCCGAATCCCGATTCCCGAATCCCGATTCCCGAGTCCCGAGTGTCGCCAGGACGTCCCGTGTGCCGTCTGTCGATCCGTCGTCAACGACGAGAATCTCGCGGGGGACCGGCAGTTCAATCGCCAGTAGGCGATCGATGACCGCGCGGACGGTTCGAACTTCGTTGTAGACCGGAACGATGATCGAAAGCAGCTCGGCGCGACTGCTCACCGTCGTCTGGGTGCTGGTGTGCGCTTGGGTGGCGCGGGCCGGTACTGAACCATCACGTTGCTGATGATGGCCACCGGCTGACCTGGCAGCGTGAAGTTGTCGACGCCATCGAGACGGACGACCGAGACCTTCTCGCCCAGGATGCTGACGCTCTGCTGGTCAGCGGGAATGGTGACCGAGATCGACTCCACTCCCGTCGGCGCGACCGCTTTCACCCCGCCCGGCCCCGCGCCGCCGCCGATCCGATCGACGAGATCGCTGGCCGTGCGGAACTCGTTCTGAACGATGGCACGCGAGAGCAAGGTGTTGTCCATGGTCAGGACGCCGATCGTTGCGGTGTATCGACGGTATCCGCGGTTCGTCTTCACGAGCTCGTCGGAGTACATGTGCCGATTGTGCAGATCGAACGTGAGCGTCACGGGACCGGCGTGAGGTGGAAGGTCGACAATGATACCGTCGGCCGGTTCGCGGCCGGTGAGCACGTCGCAGTAGCTTTGCTTCGTCTGCACGCCCTCGCCGAGCGGATTGGGACACTGGATGGCCGCCGGCTCGGTCTTCGTCACCGGCGGGGCCGGCGCCGCTGGCCGACGGGCGGGCGGGCGCGCCTGCATGCCAGGCTCCGCACGGGCCACGATCGTTCCTGGCGTCCAGAGCATGGCGAGCACGATCACGACATGGAAGCGGTGCACGTCAGTCCCCTACGCACGCAAGGCCGGCCGGTACGGTGGACACCGGCGTGAGCCCGCGGACCTTGATCAACTCGAGGAACTCCATCCGCGTGCGCGCGCTGTCGCGGAAGACGCCGAGCATGGCGCTCGTGATGGCGAACGAATTCTGCTTCTCAACGCCGCGCATCGACATGCAGAGGTGGGTGCCCTCGCAGACGACCGCGACGCCGAGCGGGTCGATCTTTTCGCGGATCGTTTCCGCAATCTGGTTGGTCAGCCGTTCCTGGATCTGGAGACGGCGGGCGAACACGTCGACGAGGCGCGGGATCTTGCTGAGCCCGATGACGCGCTTGCGCGGGATGTACGCGACGTGGCACTTGCCGAAGAACGGCAGCAGGTGATGCTCGCAGAGCGAATAGAAGTCGATGTCCTTGACAATCACCATCTCGTTATAATCGACGGTGAACAGCGCATCGTTCAGGACCTCATCGATGTTTGCGCCATACCCGCTCGTCAGGAATTTCAATGCGTGCTCGACACGCGCGGGCGTTCTGGCGAGCCCCTCGCGGTCGGGATCTTCGCCCAGTTCGATGAGCAGCCGCCTGATCAGTTGGTCCACGCTCGTATTCTACATCGCGCTATTTCCGCCTCTCGCCGGCGCTTCTTCGTATGCTTCGTGGTTTCAGGGAGGATCGCCTGCGCAAGCTGCGCCGCAAGACGACCCGGATGCGCTGTACCGGGACCGCTCGGATCCCGGCCGGGCGCAGCAGGCTGCCGACATCTGGACCACGCGCCTGGCGGCGAATCCGCGTGATTTCGAATCGGCGTGGAAGCTGGCGCGCGCGCAGTACTGGATCGGCACGCAGGGCCCCTCGGGCGAGCGGCGCGCTGCGCTCGGGCGCGGCACCGATGCCGGACGTCGCGCGAGCATGATCGAGCCGTCGCGCCCGGAAGGCTTCTTCTGGATGGCGGCAAACATGGGCATGCTCGCCGAGTTGTACGGACTGCGTCAGGGCATCAAGTATCGTGGCGCGATCAAGGACGCGCTGGAAACCGTACTGCGGATCGACCCCGCGTTTCAGAGTGGATCGGCGGACCGCGCACTCGGCCGCTGGTACTTCAAGGTGCCGGGGCTCTTCGGCGGCAGCAAGAAGAAATCGGAAGAACACCTTCGCAAGTCGCTCACCTACGATCCGAACAGCACCGCGTCTCATTACTTTCTCGCCGAGACGCTCTTCGACATGGACCGCGATGCGGAGGCACGCGAGGAGCTTCAGAGGGTAGTCGCCGCACCGATCGATCCCGACTGGGCTGCCGAAGATCGCGACTTCAAACAGAAGGCGCAGCAACTCCTCGCTCGACAAGGCCGACCGTAAGGTCGGCCCCTGCGACTGTATCGATACAATAGAAGGCTTGCGCACCTCTCATCCGGCGCTGACCGCGCTGCGTCACCGCAACTTCCGCTTGATCTGGGTCGGACTGCTCCTGTCGTTCACCGGCTCGTTCATGCAGAACGCGGCGCTGCTGTGGCACGTGTCGCTGCTCGTCGAGCCCGATCAGAAGGGGCTCGCGCTCGGCGCGGTCGGTCTCGTCAGGGTCGTTCCCATCATCGTCTTCTCGATGATCAGCGGCGTCGTCGCCGACGCATGGGACCGGCGCCGGCTCATGCTGATGACGCAGAGCGGCTCCGCCATTGTGGCGATCGGACTCGCGCTGCTGGCGTTCAGCAGCTCCACGTCGGTGTGGCCGGTGTATGCCCTGGCGGCGCTCAGCTCTGCGGTCGGCGCGTTCGACCTGCCGGCGCGGCAGTCGCTCGTGCCAAGCCTCGTTCCTCGCGAAGACCTTCCCAACGCCATCAGCCTCAATACGATCATGCAGCAGACGGCGCAGGTGCTTGGGCCTGCGATCGGCGGGATCGTCATTGCCTCGACAAACGTCGGCTGGACGTACGTCATCAATGCCGTTTCCTTCATCGCCGTAATCGCGGCGCTGCTGATGATGCGGGGGGTGCCAACCCGCCCCGAGAAGTCAACCTCGAAGGACGACGTCTCGTGGCGCGCGGCGCGCGAAGGACTGCGCTTCGTCTTCCGGTCGCCGCTGATCCGCTCAACGATGCTGCTCGATTTTTTCGCGACGTTCTTTTCGTCCGCGACCGCGTTGCTGCCAATCTTCGCGCAGGACATCCTGAAGGTCGGCGCAACCGGATACGGCTGGCTGTATGCCGCACCCGCGGTCGGTGCGACCTTGATGAGCGCGGCGATGGTGTTCCTGACGAGCCGCATCGAACGTCGCGGTCCGGTGCTCTTGTGGGCCGTGGGGATCTACGGAGCGGCAACCGTCGGCTTCGGCATTTCGCGTTCGTTCTGGATCACGTTCGCGTGTCTCGCGCTTACCGGGGTCGCCGACACGGTCAGCATGGTGTTCCGCAACATCATCAGGCAGCTCGAAACGCCCGATCGCTTGCGTGGCCGTATGGTCGGCGTGAACATGGTCTTCTTCGCAGGCGGCCCCCAGCTGGGCGAGATGGAGGCCGGCGCCGTCGCCAACTGGTTCGGGGCGCCGTTCTCCGTCGTCACCGGCGGCATCGGATGCCTGGCCGCGGTGGCGTGGATCGCGGTGTCCACACCGCAGCTGCGGAAATATCGCGCGACGTCGGTCCCGACCGCGAAGGCCATCGGCACAGAGCCGGTGCCGACTGGGTAAATCCCAAATCCCAAAGCCCAATCACGAATCACGAATCGCCAATCACAAATGCCCTCATTGTTCGACTCGTTTTCGAGCCGCGACCTCACGCTTCCCCACCGCATCGTCGTGTCGCCGATGTGCCAGTACTCGAGCACCGATGGCTTTGCCTCCGACTGGCATCTCGTACATCTCGGATCGCGCGCCGTCGGCGGTGCCGCGCTCGTGATGACGGAGGCGTCCGCGGTGACCGCCGAGGGTCGTATCAGCCCGCAGGACCTGGGCATCTACCTGGACGCGCACGTCGAGATGCTCGCACGCATCGTCCGGTTCATCCACAGACAGGGCAGCGCCGCAGGAACCCAGCTGGCGCACGCGGGCCGCAAGGGCAGCACGCAACGACCGTGGGACGGCCACAGCGCAGTCGCGCCCGAGGAAGGCGGCTGGGAGCCGGTCGGACCGACCGACGAGCCGTTCTCCGATACGTTTCCGGTCCCACGGCCACTCGCCACGGAAGAGATTCCCGCCATCGTCGACGCGTTTCGAGGCGCGGCGACGCGCGCATTGGCCGCGGGCTTCGACATGATGGAGCTGCACGGCGCGCACGGCTACCTGATTCACGAATTCCTCTCGCCGCTGACCAACACGCGGACGGATCGGTACGGCGGCTCGTTCGATAACCGCATTCGTCTGTGCCTCGAGGTCGTGGACGCGGTCAGGCAGGTCTGGCCGGAACGATTGCCGGTGTGGCTTCGTATCTCCGCGACCGACTGGGTGGCCGGCGGATGGGACGTCGACGAATCGGTAGAGCTGGCGAGGCGCGTGCGCGATCGAGGCGTTGATCTGGTCGATTGCTCGTCGGGCGGACTGCTGTTGTCTCAGAAGATTGCAATCGGCCCGGGCTACCAGGTGCCGTTTGCCGAACGCATCAGACGCGAGGCGGGTGTCGCGTCAGGGGCCGTGGGTCTTATCACATCGGCAACGCAGGCGGACGAGATCATCCGCAACGGGCAGGCGGACTGCGTGCTGCTCGCGCGCCAGATGCTGCGCGATCCGTACTGGCCGATGCATGCCGCCCAGGAGCTTGGCGTCACGTTCCCGTGGCCCGTGCAATATTCACGCGCCTCGCCCGAAGGATCGCCAAGACGGCTGCCAAGGCCCTCGGAGCTCGCAGTCTAGGAATTCTCGCTCGACATCTGGAGAACTTCCCCGCCACGGCCGATAACGGAAACACCCTCCCCGATTTAGGTCCTGATCCGTCAGCTGAGCTCCGGTAGGACCGTGGCATGGCCGCAATGAAAGAAGTAAAACAGCCGACGATGCGCCGCAGGTTGTCGCTCCGGCGCTGGGTCCCGTTTGCCGTGCTTGCGCTGGGGGGCACGCTGACCGCGGTCACCGTGATTTCCCTCTCCCTTACGGAAGAGGTTCGGGCGAGGGCTGCGTTCGAGAGTGACACCCTCGAAACCTGGCACAACGTGAACTCCGGCCTCGAGCGCCTTGTCGAAGTCGCTCGCGTGTCGACGGCGCTCCTGGCGGTGAGCCAGGAGATTAACTACGTCGAGTTCCGTTCCTTCGTGCGCGGACTCCAGCTCCGCGAGCGGTATCCCGCAATCGACGGTGTCGGGTTCTCGCAGCGCGTCCGGCGACAGGATCTTCGCACCTTCTTGCGACAGATACACCTGGACGGAGTGTCGGGTCTGGATGTGTGGCCTGCGGGTCGCAGGAGCGAATATCAAACGGTCGTGTTCCTGGAACCTGGCGATGCGCGGAACACCTCCGCGGTCGGATTCGACATGGCGACGAGCCCGACACTGCTCGCCGCGATGGAGCGCGCTCGCGATTCTGGATCGCCGGCAATCAGCGAGCGACTTCCAATCGGGCCTTTCTCAGGCGCTGGAGAACAGACCCGCGCCGTCCTGTACCTGCCGGTGTATCGTGCCGGCGCAGTCCTGCGAACCATCGAGAACCGGCGGCAGGCTCTCGTGGGGTTCGTGTTCAGTCCATTCCGACCAGACGTACCGCTTCAGCAGAGCGTGGCTGCGACGACATCGTCGCTGGGCGTCGATGTGTATGACACCGAGATGGACCCCAGGAAGTTACTGTATCGGTCCCCAATCGACAACGGGGAGCCCCGATTCCGCTCCACCTATGCCGTTCAAATCGCCGGGCGCCGGTGGCTGCTGGCCGCGAGAGCGCGCGAGTCGATCGCAGGACCCTTTCCGCTCGAGGCGCAGAGAACTCTCGTGGCTGGCGCGCTGTTATCGCTCCTGCTCTTCGCCCTTATGCGGGCCCAGATTCGCGCATGGGAGGCATCGGCCCGTCACGGCGCGGAACTGCGCGCGGCGGATTATGCAAAAGATCAGTTCCTCGCAACACTCTCTCACGAGCTACGCACTCCCCTGAATGCGGTACTCGGATGGGTGACCATGCTGCGAACCGGTGCCGTGCGGGACGATCGACGTAGGCACGCCCTGGAGGTCGTCGAGCGCAACGCGCGGGCGCAGGCGCAGCTCATTGAGGACCTTCTGGACACTTCCCGCATTCTCATGGGAAAGATGCGGGTAGACATGCGTCCGTTGCCGATCGTGCCAGCCGTACTGGGCGTACTCGACTCACTCCGGCCAACAGCAGACGCAAAGGGGATACACCTGCACGGACCGGACCTGCGCGATCTCGGTCCTGCAATAATCTCGGCGGATCCCGGGCGGTTCGAGCAAATCGTTTCCAACCTCCTGTCGAATGCCATCAAGTTCACCCCTCCTGGCGGCGACGTCTGGCTGAACGTCACGTCCGAGGCCGAGCAGTTGCGGCTGTCGGTGCGCGATACCGGGGTGGGTATCGATCCCGACTTTCTTCCGCATGTGTTCGATCGTTTCCGTCAGGCGGATGGTTCGACGACGCGAAGCCACGCGGGTATTGGAGTGGGCCTTGCGATTGTTCGACACCTGGTGGAGGCGCACGGCGGGTTCATCGAACCGTACAGCGACGGACCGAATCGGGGCGCAGAGTTCATCGTCACGCTTCCCTTGAGCGCGGCGACCGGCTCTGTCCACCGCGGTTTCCTTCCTTCGGCCAGCGCCGAGGAATCGGACGGGCTATCACACGGCGCGGACATCGTTCGCACATAAGCGCCGCACGATTCCGATCGCGATGGCGCACGAGGCTGTGCATCCCGTTCGCCTAGGCGGCTCGCACCTTCACGTGCATCGTTCCAATTTTTTCTATCGACGCTGTGAGCGCATCACCGGGCCGCATCGGGCCGACGCCCGCCGGCGTGCCGCTGAGAAAAATGTCGCCCGGGTACAGCGTGTAGAAAGACGAGGCATATTCGATGAGCCCCGCGACGTCGCGGATCATCTGCCGTGTATTGCCATCCTGACGTCGCTCCCCGTTCACGTCGAGCTGGAGATTGAGATTCGTCGGATCTGGTATTTCGTCCGCCGTCACGAGCCAGGGACCAATCACCGAATAGGTGTCGCACGATTTGCGAAGGCTGCGCAATTCCTTGCCGTGCGGTGTGATGTCAAGCGCCACCGTGTAACCGGCGACGTACTTCAACGCGTCGCCACGCCGGATGTTGAGACCCTGTTTGCCGACAATGACCGCCAGTTCAACCTCGTAGTCGATCTGGCGCTCCATCATGCGCAACGCGATGCCGTCGCTCGGCCCCGCCAGCGAGCTGTTCGCCTTGAGGAACAGGCCAATCGACATGGCTGCCGCAATCGCCGCATCGTCTTCGTCGCCTTTGCGATAGTTGACCGGTGCACCGATGATTTTGTTCGGATTCGCAACAGGGCTCAGAAGCGTGAGGCCGTCGAGCGGCATCGGCGCGCTGTTCGTCGTCAACGCACGCGCGCGTGTCGCCACCTTCTCCAGATTGGCCATCAGCATGTCGCCAGCGGGGAGCGGATAGCGATACGCCGGAAGCTCCTCGAGCGCGGCGGTCACATCGCGCACCTGATCCCCATCGACCACTCCGAGGCGGTTCTCTCCGAATCGACAAAGTCGCATAGACCGCCGAGTATACTTTCATAAACCAACCACGAAGGACACGACGCACACGAAGAAAAATCCAATCCTTCGTGACCTTCGCGCCCTTCGTGGTTGATATTTTCTTATGAGATACGCCACATTTTCACTGCCGGGCGACACGACTCCGCGGCTTGGCATCGTCACCGGAGACCGAATTCTTGATGTCGCGACCTTCCCCGCGGATCCAAAGGGTCCGCGCCGGGTACCTGCGAGTCTGCTCGAGCTTATTCATCTCGGGCCAGACGCATGGCGACAGATGGCGGAACGCGCCTCCGATGCCTCGGGCGGACACAGCCACTTGGCGAAAGACGTGCGCTGGCATGCGCCGATTCCGCGGCCGACGAAGAATGTCTTCTGTCTGGGCCGCAACTACGCCGGCCACGTCAAGGAGGCGACGCAGGCGCGCGGCCAGGATTTCAAGTTGCCGACTCATCCCGTGTTCTTCACTAAGCCGCCGACTTCCGTGATTGGGCCGCTCGACGACATCGTCTGGGACCAGCGCGTGACGCAGCAGGTGGATTGGGAAGCGGAGCTCGGCGTGATCATCGGCGTCGGCGGCCTTAACATCCGCCGCGGCGATGCGATGTCCCACGTCTTCGGCTACACCGTCATCAACGACGTCACTGCGCGCGACCTGCAGAACGCGCACGGGCAGTTTTTCAAGGGCAAGAGTCTGGATACTTTCTGTCCGATGGGCCCGGTGGTCGTCACTGCCGACGAATACGGCGACCCCCAGCAGAAAAGTGTCAAGCTTCGCGTCAACGGCGTCGAAAAGCAGAACGGAAACACAGCCGACATGATCTTCCCGATCGACCAGACGATCGAGATTCTGTCGCTGGCCTGCACGCTCGAGCCGGGTGACATCATCTCGACCGGTACGCCCGAAGGCGTCGGCATGGGACGTACGCCCCAGGAGTGGCTCAAGGTCGGCGATCGAATAGAGACGGAGGTTGAGGGAATAGGGATCCTCCGGAACAAGGTCGTTTCAGCATAGGGCGGTCGTTGCGCGCCGCCGGGCATCGCTTGTGCACGTCCCCGACCGAGGGGGAACGCCCATGTTGATGTTTCTTGTGGTTCTGCTTGTCGCGCTGTGGCTTCTCGGGATGGTAACGACCACCACGCTCGGCGGATGGCTGCATATCCTTCTCGTCATCGCGATCGTATTCCTGCTGATCCGGGTCATCCGCGGACAGCCGGTCTGAAATAGACTTACCTCATGAGCACAACCTTCAAGGCCAACATCGAGCACGTCCACCACACCACGTCGCGGGCGGTCGTCCGGACCCACACGATGCTGGTGGACCGAGGTATCGCCAAGGGCGGACTCGACCTGGGTCCGGCGGGCGGCGAATACGTACCCGTCGCGCTCGGCGGCTGCTTTACGAGCCACCTCCTCGGCGCGATCCGGGCACGCGAAGCGGCGATGACGAATGTGAAGGTGGCGGTGACCGGAACACTGGACGGATCGCCGGAGCGCTTCACGGCGTTCACGGTGGACGTGACCGCCGAGTGCAGCGATGCGGACCTCGCGCGCAAGCTGATCGCGATTGCCGAGCGCGCCTGCCAGGTGATGACCACGCTGCGGCAGGTTGCCCCGATCGCGATCTCGTATCAGGGCGTGCCGATCGAGTCGGCTGAAGCCGTCGCGTAGAACGTCAGCCCTTCGCGCGACAACGCCACTCCGATCGCCGCGAGGCCCGCGGCGACCCACGCCCACGCGGTCAGCATCCGGTGCTCGATCAGCAGGCCGGCGACGATCGGCGCCACGATTGACGCCATCGACATCAGCGACTGCGTAATGCCGAGCACCACGCCCTGCTCCTGTCTTCCGGCCTGTTGCGTGATCAGGCTGGTCAGCGCAGGGCGGATCACGCCATTGCCGAACGCCGCCAGCGTTCCCGTCACGACCAGCAGCCCAAAAGACGACGCGATCCCGAGACCGAAGTAGCCAATCGCCAGCGCCACGAATCCCGCGGCAACCAGCGTCGACTCGCCGAAGCGCTTCACCAGGCGGCCGATCAGCCCGCCCTGAAGGATGATCCCGAGAAACCCGACGTAGCCGAAGACATAGCCGATCTCGCGGGGCCCGAATGGATGCCCTTGGTACGTGAAGCGACGCTCGGCAAACAGTGCAAAGCCCGAGATGAACATCGAAAAAGACGTGATGTAGAACAGGAACTGAAACAGCCGCTCGCGAAGACCGGGGCGGGTGAAGTACTTCGCATAGGTCTTCCACTGGAACGCCCCTTCGCGGTCATCGAACGCGTGGTGAGACTGGCGACCGCCTTTCAGCAGCGTTGCCGTGCAGAGAATGCTCAGCGCCGACATGCACGCCGCCAGGTAGATCGGCGTCGTCAGGCTGTACTTCGCCGAGAGGTACCCGGTCAGCGAAGGGCCAATGAAGAAGCCAATGCCAAAAGCAATGCCGATCAACCCGAACGACTTGGCGCGCTGGCTCGGCTCGGTGTGGTCGGAAATGTAGGCCTGCGCCAGCGAAAGGTTCCCGGCCGTCGCTCCGTCGAGTACGCGCGCGAGGTATAGCATCCACAAGACCTGGGCCCGGGCCATCACGATGAAGCCGATGAAGGTCCCGATCTGGCTGATCAGCAGCATCGGCTTGCGGCCGACGCGATCCGACATGTGCCCGATGAGCGGTCCTGACACCAGCTGACACGCCGCGAACACCGAGATGAGCATCGTCGCCTGCAGCGGCGTCGCGTTCAGCGTTTCCGCGTAAATCGCGAGCAGCGGAATGACGAGCGTCATGCCGAACACGTCGACGAGAACGATGAGGAAGACGGGAAGAAGTGAAACGCGCTGCGGTGTGTCCCCGCGATCGGCGGTCATAGGATCCATTATCCCGAAACCGCCTCCGCGCGTCGCGCTATGGCGAGGCCAGGATGATCCTGGCCCCGCGGCTGCGACAGAGGTGGTAGCAGAGTTAGCGAGTGCCCGACGGCTGCTTGACGTACCGGTACAGTCCCCCGTTGCCGGTCTTTGCGACGTACACAACTCCGTCGCGATCGACTGCAATCCCTTCGCGTCCGCCGGCAGCCTCGATCGAATCAGGATCGGGAACGAAGTAACGCACCTTGCCGCCGCGCTCGGCGCCGATGCGGACACCTCGCTTGAGCGTAGGATTCACCGTCGGCGTGTTCGACTGTGAGTCGGCGCTATAGAGCATTCCAGCGCGATCAAGGAAGATGCCGCTCGGCCGGCCGAACTGTTTCCATTCCGCAAGGAATTTTCCGTCCTGGTCGAATACCTGGATGCGGCTATTGCCGCGATCGGCGACAAGCAGCCGCCCCTGCGCGTCCATCACGAGCCCATGAGGCGTATCGAACTCACCCGGGCCCGATCCCTTCTTGCCCCACGTCTTGAGAAACTGGCCGTCCTTGTCGAACTTGACGATACGGGCGTTGCTCTCGCCACCATGACCGTCGGCCACGAAGACATCGCCGTTCGGCGCGACGAGAACGTCTGACGGCTGGTTGAACGTGTCCGGCCCGTCGCCCGCGACCCCCGGCTTGCCGAGCGTCAACAGCACGCGACCGGTCGGGCTGAACTTGACGACCTGCTGTCCTTTCGCGCCTTTGCCCTGGCCGTCGGTCACCCACACGTTGTCGTCACGGTCGATGAAGATGCCGTGCGGGAAGATGAACATGCCTGCGCCGAAGCTGGCGATCAGTTTGCCCGACGTATCGAATTTCAGAAGCGGAGCGAGGTTAGAGCCATCGCACGTGGCGCCGCCGCACCGCTCGAACACCCACACCGATTTGCCGTCGCGATCGATGTCGATCCCGTAGGTCGCGCCCATCTTGCGCCCGGCAGGGAGCTGACCCCAGGTTTCGATCTTGTACGGATTGGGGAACTCATTGGACGCCTGGCCCTGGCCGAGCGTGACGATGTCCGTGATCGCGAGCGCCGCTACCAGCGCCGCACCTACGACGACGACCTTCCGATGCGCCGAACGCATGCGCTCCTCCAGTCCCGAGTTAGAAATTCCTTCGTGTGCTTCGAGCCCTTCGTGGTGGATCACAGATCGCCGAGATTCCCCCCGCGGACGAGTTTCCACAGCCGCGGCTTCGAGCCCGGATCGAATTCCACCAGGTACACCTCGTCGTTCCCCTGCTCGATCTTGACCGCCTGCTCCGGAGTGAGATTGAGCAGTGCGCGAAGGATCATCTGGTTGGTGATCCGGTGCGCGACGATGAGGACGTTGCCGGAGGGATGCTCGCGGCGAATCATATCGATGCTCTCGCGGGCGCGTGCGAGCAGCTGATTGAGCGTTTCTCCTCCATCCATCGCGTCGTCCCACGCAGTGACGCGCTTCAGATACTCGGGATCGGTATCCGAGCCACCCTGAAACCTGCCGTAGTTGCGTTCCCGCAGGCCCGGCAGGCTCTTGACCATCATGCTGGATCCGGCAACGGCCTGCGCCGTGTCGCGGCTGCGCGATAGCGTGCTCGAATAGATTGCGTCGAGATGGACGCCCCTGAGCGTTTCCGCGAGATCTGTCGCCTGTTTGCGTCCGGTGTCATCGAGCGGGCGGTCGGTCCATCCTTGCAGGCGGTGCGCGAGGTTCCAGTCGGTCTGGCCGTGACGCGCAACGTAGAGACGCAGCGTGCCACCAGGCTGGGCGTCCGGGGCGACGGCGGCACGGGGCGCGAGTAACAGGAGGAGAGCGAGAAGGAAGGTTGTTCGCGGCGTGCGCATGCGCATAACTTACACCCAGACGCCCGCGCCCCGTCGCATGAAGAGTCGAACGCCGCGCGGGTGGGCTATTTCCCTGACAGCTCCCGTTTTAGCCATGCGCGCGCGTGGGTCCAGTCGCTTTCGACGGTCCGAACTGAGAGACCCAAGTGCTCGGCAACCTCGGGCACCGAGAGCCCGGAAAAGAATCGGAGGCCCACAATCTCGGCGCCGCGCGGGTCGATTGCTTCGAGGCGCGACAAAGCGCTCTCGAGCGTGAGGAGGTCTTCGACCGGCACGGCTGCCGTCGACGCCGCCTGGAGCAGATCGTCCAGTTCCACGTGAGGAAGGCGGCCTCCCCGCTTGTGACTCTTCTGGTGGCGGCCGTGATCGACCAGCAAACGCCGCATCGCCTGCGCCGCCAGCGCCAGTCCGTGCGTGCGACCCTGCCACTCCGCGCCGCGGTCTTTCTGCAAACGCAGCCACGCCTCGTTGACCAGGGCCGTCGGCTGAAGCGTGTGATTGGCCCTTTCGCGCCCGAGGTACCGGCCTGCGACCTTGCGCAGTTCGCCGTACATGAGCGGGAACAGATCGTTGCCCGCGGCTGGACGTTTGGTCGACGACATCGCTATCCCCTCCAGGCGGATATGCGGGGCTTGCTCTCGATTGACGCGTTGAGTGGTGGAACCGGATTGACGTTACCACACCGGTTGGATCCTTGGCGGCGGTGCGATAGGAACCAGATCATTCTGCGGCGGCCGGACGGAAAGGATTACAAGGCGAAGATCGTGCGCGCCGTCAGGAACGCGGAATCACGACCGTAGGACCGCAAATTCCAGTTTCGCCTCTTTGATTGGCTGAAGATCGAGATCGGCGTCCTTCCACCACTTGAAAAATGACTCGTAGGCCTGGCGCGCCTTCGCCGTGTCGCCGGCGAGGGCGAACGCACGGGCGAGACCGAGGTGGGCCAGCGGATACAGCTGTGAGTCGGCCATCTCGCCCCGGTGGTCGACGATGGTCCGGAACTCGGCCGCGGCTTCGCGACTCTGCTTCAGCTGGAGGTGCGCCTGTCCTCGCAGATACGCGGGCCAGAACTCCGATGCCGGGGCGCGATCGAACGGTCGCACCGGTTCGAGCAGCTCGAGCCCGTGGGCCGGTTGCCCGGCTTTGATCGCAGTCGCCGCGGCGATCACCGGTAGTATCACGCGCGTCGTCAGAATCGCCTCTGGAAAGCGTCTCGCCAGCTCGTCTGAGACATTTGACGCGTCAGCGGCGGCGCCGCACCAGGCGAGCGTGCGACCCGCCGACTCGAGCGTGAAATTGTCACGGCTTAGACGCATTGCCATCGCCACCTCGCTTCGTGCCTCAGCACATTGGCCGACAATCGCGTGCGATTCCGCGTCCTGGGCGCTGTGTCTGCCGGCGAGCTCCGTGAGATTCGCCTGACTTGCCGCCTCGACGCTGCGCCGAAACTCCTCGTGCGCCTTCTCGATGCGGCCGCCGAAGGCGGATGCGCGCGGCTCCCAGTTGGACGCCTGCGGCCCTTCCGGCTTCGCTAGGGATACTTCCAGCTCGCGAGCCATCGTCGCGGCGTCGTTTTCGACAAACGCCACGAGGTAGGCCACCCGGCGAAGTGCGATGAAATCGACCTGCGCCGCGCGCGCATCCTCGAGGACTTTTCTCACGTCCTCAAAGCGGTTCAGCGCCAGCAACGTCGCGCCGAGGTTCTCCGGCAACGCCACAAACCTGGGATCGAGCCGGATGCCCTGGCGAAGCGGCTCGATCGCCTGCTCATACTGCCCAAGCGACCATGCCGCGAAGCCGTAACTGTTGAACGCGAACGGTTCCCTTGGATATGCAACCATCCAGGATTGGGCAAGCGTCAGCGCCTTGTCCCATGCCTGGGTGGCATCGCGGTAATACCGCCACGAGATCAGAAACCGCTCCCGCTCGCTGACCCTGTCCCGCAGCTCGAACGCCCGGCGCGAATACTCCGGCGCCAGCGCTGACTGACCTGTGTTGGCGTACGTCCCCGAGAGCTGGGCTTGCGCAAGCGCGAAGTCCGGATCGAGCTCGATGGCCCGTTTGAGGTGCGGAATGGATTCAAGGCGTGGGGAAAACCGTCCTTGATCGAGGGCCAGCGCGTAGGCGTGCAACGCCTCGAGTGACGGTGTCGTCGCCCTGGGAAGCGACACGTCGTACTGCTGAATCGACGCAAGTGACTCGCCAAGCTTTTCGCGCAGCCTCGTGGCGGCGGTGCCCAGCGAGGTCAGCACCTCCTCCTTGCTGGCCGCCTCGATCTGGTCGCGCGCCATTACGTCGCCGGTCTCGGCGTTGACGGCCTCGAGCGCAATGACGTAGTTGCTGCCAAGACTGGCGATCGAGCCGGCGAGAAGCGCCTTGAGTTGTTCGCGGCGCGCGATCTCGCGTGCGAGCACGCGGGTGATGCGTTCGTCCGGCTTGCGCTCCATGAGCAGCAAGTCCTCGCGTACCCGCTCGTCTGGAAACACCTTCAGGAACGGCGACTGTTCCAGGGCCACCGCCAGCGCCACCTTCAGCGTGCCGTCAAACACGGGATCGCCAGTCGAGTTGAGGAAATCGGCGAGGACGATCGTGTCGCGCGCTGTCAGCGCGCCCGCGCCCCGTGACACGAAGAGCGGCATGCCCACGACGGCCGCGGCGACAATCGTCGCCGCGGCTGCCATCGCCAGCCACGAGCGCGTACGCCAGCGGGTCCGCGTCGCCGAGGCGATCCAGGTGTCGCCGATCTTGCCGGTCTCGAGATCCGGCAGGCCTGCCGCCATGGCAAGGGCGGACGCATGGCGATCACGGGGATCCATGGGGATCGCCTGCAGGATGACGCGCTCGAGGTGCGGATTCATGTCCGGCACGAGGAGGGACGGGCGCGTCGGATCGCTTCGCGTGCCGGAGCGGCTCCCCGCGCGCTGCCCCGTCACGAGCTCGTACAGCACGAGCCCGAGCGCGTACACATCGGTACGCTCCGAAAGCGCAGCGCCCGGCGAAAGCTGCTCGGGCGCCATATACGCCGGCGTCCCGATCATTGCCGACCGTCCGGTCTCATTGGCGCTGACCGCGATGCCGAAGTCGGCGATCCGCACCATGCCGTCTTCGTCAATGAGGATGTTCGCGGGCTTGAGATCGCGATGCAGGACGCCCTGGGCGTGGGCCGATGCCAGTCCGGCGCACAGCTCGTGCGCGATCTGGATGACCTTTTCAGACGGCAAGCGGCCGACTCGTTTCAGCAGGCTTGCGAGGTCCTCCCCCCGTACGAATTCCATCGAGAAGAAGACCTCGTCGCCTGCTTCTCCGACGTCGAACACCCGGCACACCGCGGGGTGCGTGATCTGGCGGGCAAGGCGGACCTCCTTGATGATGTGCGCGCGCGCTTCCGGGCTCGCCGAGCGGATCAACTTCAACGCGACCTGGGTATCGAGCACCAGGTCATCGGCGCGCCAGACGTCGCCCATACCGCCGCGGCCGGTGCGCGCAATCATCCGGTAGCGTCCCGCGAACAGGTCGCCGGCCGCGAACGAATCCTTCGCCGGCGGCGGAGACGACGGCGCGCTGGCCGGGTCATCCTCGTGAAACGCGAGGAGCGACTCGACCTCGGCTCGTAGCCCGGCGTCATTCGCGCAGGCATCGGCGAGGAAGGCGTCCCGGTCGCCGGCTGGCCGAGACAGTGCCGCCAGAAAGAGCTCCTTCGCCCGCTCGTGTAGCGATGACATTCCTTGGGTACGCCGAGTCTACCGGCACCGCGGCGGCACGAGATCGAGAAATCGCCGCCCCTCCCATGAAACCCACACATTTGTGCGGAATCCGGCCAGGTTTGCGGGGTATCTGGGGACTTGACGCGTTAAGAGTCAGACAGGGCATCGGATGGACCGGCGCCCGAAACCGTGTGAAAGAGGACAGCCCGATGAACGCAATGAAAGTCGCCGCTCCCGCGCTGCTCCTGGGCCTCGCGCTCACGGCCACGCCCGCGCTGGCTCAGCAGTCATCCAAAGGCGACCGATTCGGGCGCCCGGCCGACCGCGCGCCGGTCGACGCGCGCAACTGCTCTCTGTCGCGGTCCTGCTCCCCTGGCCCGTACGTCTCCGTGATTCCCTACATCTCCGCGGGTCGCAAGAAGTCCGGGACGCTTCACCTCGCCATTCGCCCCTCACACGCCGACGTCTACGTGGACGGCGTCTACGCCGGCCGCGCTGACGACTTCGACGGCGCCTCGCAGCCCGCTGACCTGCGGGCAGGAACCCATCAGGTGGACGTCCGCGCGGAGGGCTACGTCCCGCTGCACTTCGATACCCGCATCGAAAAGGGCCGCACGACGTTCCATCGAGGGACGCTCGCGCCCGCGACTGTCCGTTTCGGTAGGTAGTCCCCGGTCCCGAAAGGCAAGGTCGCGCAGATGAGAAGCATGCCACGCTCGATGATGACGGCCATGCTCTGCGCGGCCGCGGTGAGCGCTCAGTTCGTCAGCGGCAAGGCGACGCGCGATGCGTTGTTCCTGACGTCGCTGGATTTCAGCGCGCTGCCGAACATGCTGATCGCCACCTCCGTAGTCTCAATCCTCCTCGTGGCCGCGAACGTTCGCGCCGCACGGTCGATCCGGCCGGAAGTCCTGGTGCCGGCCTCGTTTGTGGCCAGCGCGATCCTGTTCATCTGCGAATCGCTGTTCCGCTCGATGGCCCCGACGGTCGGAGCCGTCGTCGTGTACCTGCACATCTCGGCCGTTGGCCCGCTCCTCGCCTCCGGCTTCTGGCTGATCTCGAGCGAGCGCTTCGACCCACACACCGCGAAAAAACGATTCGGTCAGATTGCCGGTGCCGGTACGCTCGGCGGCCTTGTCAGCGCGCTTGTCGCCGAACGGATCGCGACGCTGTTTGGTATCCCTGCGATGCTCCCGTTACTGGCGGTCTTGCAGCTGCTCAGCGCCTGGATGGTGAGACGCCTGGCGGTCGGATCTGTCGCGCCCGGAGTGAGGGCGGCGGACCTCCCGCGCATCGAGCCGGCGGCGCCGCGCGCCGGGCTGCGCCTGCTTGCCGAAACACCGTACCTCCGCCATCTCGCGGCGCTCGTCCTTCTTGGCACCACGGGTGCGGCACTTATCGACTACCTGTTCAAGGCAAACGCAGTCGCGGCATTCGGCCGGGGCGATCATCTCCTCCGTTTCTTTGCCATTTACTACGCGGGGACGAGCCTTCTGACATTCATCGTTCAGATGTCTTCAAGCAGCGCCGTACTCGCACGGTTTGGATTGGCGTTCACGACCAGCACTCCCTCAATCGCACTGCTGGCGGGCAGCATCAGCAGCCTTCTTGCGCCGGGGTTCGGGACGGTATTGGTCGCGCGAGGCGGGGAATCCGTACTGCGCAGCTCGCTGTTCCGCGCGGGCTACGAGCTGTTCTACACGCCTATTCCTGCTTCGGAAAAGCGCGCCGCGAAGTCGATCATCGACGTGGCATTCGATCGCCTCGGCGACGCGGTGGGCGGCATGCTGGTGCGGCTGACGATCCTGCTGGCTCCGGCCCTGCAGTCCTCGGTGATTCTCTCGCTCGGTATGGCGTGCTCGGCGGCGGCCATCTTCGCGGCGAGCCGCCTCAATCGCGGATACGTCGGCACGCTCGAACGAAGTCTTCTCAACCGCGCGGGCCGCGTCGATCTCTCCGACCTGGACGACGCGACGGTCGGCATCACGATGCGCAATGCGCTTGGACAGGAACGGGCGGATGCCGGGGTCCGCCACGCGCACGCCACGCGTCAGGAGCGCCTCGCCGCGGCGCGCCAGATGCCGATGGATCGCGAGGTACAGGACATCCTTGCGCTGCGCTCGCGTGACCGCGAGCGCGTCGTACGCGTACTGTCGAGGGAAGATGGATTGCCCGCGTCGCTCGTGCCGCACGCCATCGCGTTGCTCGCGTGGGACGCCGTCGCCGAGCACGCACTCTTCGCGCTGCGCAAGGTCGCCGAAGAACGCGTCGGCGAGCTCGTCGACGCGCTCGTCGATCCGAACCAGGAGTTCGCCATCCGGCGCCGCCTCGCGCGGGTGTTCTCGGTCTGCGTGTCCCAGCGGGCGGCGGACGGCGTGGCGCTCGGACTCGACGACATCCGGTTCGACGTCCGGTACCAGGCGGCGCGCTCGCTACTGGCGATCGTCGAGAAAAATCCAAGCGTCAGGATCGACGGCGATCGCATGCTCGCCGTCGTACTGCGCGAGGTCACTGTCGGACGGCCGGTGTGGGAGAGCCGTCGCCTCCTCGACGGTGACGCTGCCGACAGCCACTCACCGCTCGATCGGTTCGTGCGCGATCGAGCGGGCGACAGCCTCGCACACGTGTTCACCGTACTGTCGCTCGTGCTGCCGCGCGAGCCGCTGCAGATCGCGTTTCGCAGCCTGCACACCGACGATCCTCACCTTCAGGGAACGGCGATCGAGTATCTGGAGGAAGTCCTTCCCCCCCAAATCCGCGAGCGGCTCTGGCCGTACATCGAGCGGCGTCCGGTGACCCGCACAACGCGTCCGCGTAATGAAGTCGTCGCGGATCTGCTGCGCTCGAACCACACGATCGCCGTGAATCTCCGGGAGCTGCAGCGTCGCGCCGCGTTCGTTCCACTCGACACAGGCGTATAGGAGCCGTCATGACGAGCCACAAGAGCAGACTCATCGAACCGCGCGCGCAGACCGCGCTTCCCGACGCCAGCGAGCGCAGCGGATGGAAGCGTCTGCCGGACGACGTCCTGGCGGAGCAAGTTCGTCGTCTCGCGATATCCGCCGCGGTGGGCGCTGGTCTCTGGACGTATGGACTGCTGATGGACACCGTCGTCCGGCCGCTGACGGTCGGTGCGGTCGTGCCCCACATCAACGTGATGACCGAAATTGCCGCGATCGCCGCGTCCGGTCTCATGTTTCTCTATGTGCGGTACGCGCCACACGCGCCACGGGTGAAAACGAACGCCGGTCTTCTCTACCTCGTCGCCAATGCCATCGGCGTCGCGCTGCTCAACAGCTGGACGAAAGTGCCGGCGATCGACGAGCTGCACCTGTCGTGGAACACCGTCGTCATCCTCGTTGGATCGATGATCATGCCCGCCACGCCGAGGAAGATGCTCGCCGCCTCGGTCGTGGCGGCGTCGATGGATCCGCTCGGGTTCTGGATCGCGCATCTGCGCGGCATGCCCGTGCCGTCGCTGATCAACACGTTCGTGGTGTTCATGCCGAACTACGCGTGCGCGGTCGTGGCCGTACTGCCCTCTCACGTCCTCCACCGTCTTGGCCGCCGGCTTCACCAGGCGCGCGATATGGGCAGCTACCACCTGGTCGAGTTACTTGGCCGCGGAGGGATGGGCGAGGTGTGGCGAGGGACGCATGGCCTGCTGAAGCGCAGCGCCGCAATCAAGCTCATTCGTCCGGAGCTTCTCGGAGCGAGTCGCGAGGCCGACGCCCAGAACATGCTGCGCCGCTTCGAGCGCGAGGCACAGGCCACGGCGGCGTTGAGCTCGCCCCACACGATTCGCGTGTTCGACTTCGGCGCCACGGCTGACGGCACCTTCTATTACGTGATGGAGCTGCTCACGGGACGTGACCTCGAGTCGCTCGTTCGCGAGTTCGGCCCTGTCCCGGCGTCGCGCGCCGTGTTCCTGCTGCGCCAGATGTGTCATTCCCTTGCCGACGCGCACGCGCGAGGTCTCGTGCATCGCGACGTGACCCCGGCCAATGTGTACGTGTGCCGCATGGGCCTCGACTACGATTTCGCGAAAGTGCTCGACTTCGGCCTGGTGAAGTTCAGCGACCAGCGCTCTGTGCAGCACACATTGATGGCGGGAGCGAGCACCACCGGCACGCCCGCGTTCATGGCGCCGGAGGTGATTCTCGATGAAGGCCACATCGACCAGCGGGCCGACGTCTATGCGCTTGGCTGCGTGGCCTACTACCTGCTCACCGGCTCGCTCGTCTTCGAGGCAGACACGCCGATGAAGATGTTCGTCCACCACCTCCAGACTCCACCCGTCCGTCCCTCGCTGCGGACCGAGCTGCCGATTCCGCAAGAGTTGGACGATCTCGTCCTCGCGTGCCTCGAAAAGAACCCGCTCCGGCGTCCCCAGGACGCCGAGGAGGTGCTCCGGATGCTTGCCCGCTGCGGTTCAGCCGGCAAGTGGGACAGCGACGCCGCCAGGGGCTGGTGGGAAAAACACCTCCCGGAGCTCACCCGGCCGATCGGCGAGGACGAAACGACCAATCCCCTGACCGCGGGGTTTCAGGCCGCTTGACGCGTTAGCAGGCAGAGGAGAGCGTCCAATGCCTGCATCAGCGACCCTAACGCCAGCCCGAACCGCCCACAAGTCCTTACTAGACCGCGCGTTATCGCCTTTTACGGACGTGCGGGCCGGAGAAGGCGCGACGGCGGTGCTGATGCTGACCAACATCTTCCTTCTCTTAATTTGCTATTCGGTCATCAAAACCGTCCGCGAACCGTTGATTCTCATGGGCGGCGGCGCCGAGGTGCGGTCTTACGCGGCGGCCGGCCAGGCGGTCCTGCTGATGGGATTCGTCCCGCTATATAGCTGGTTCGCGTCACGCGTGGGCCGCGCACGGCTCCTCGTCGGCGTCACGCTCTTCTTCATCGTCTGCATCGAGCTGTTTGCGGCCGCCGTTGCAGCGCATGCGCCGTACGTCGGCGTCGCGTTCTTTATCTGGGTCGGGATCTTCAGCGTCTCGCTCGTCGCGCAGTTCTGGTCATTCGCCAGCGACATCTACACCAAGGAGGCCGGCAGCCGCCTGTTCCCGCTGATGGTGATCGGAATGACGGCCGGCGCGCCGCTCGGCTCGCTTGTCGCGGGACGCCTGTTCCATTCGGGGATCTCTCCCCAGGCCATCCTGCAGGTGTCGGCCGTTCTACTTTCCGCGACCGTCCTGCTTTACCTGCTAATAAACAGCCGGGTAACGACGTCGGCAACAGCAACCGCGGAACCTGCGCTTTCGGCTCGCGGAGGTTTCGGTCTTGTGCTCAGCAACAGCTACCTGCGGCTGGTTGCCGTTCTCATCGTCCTGCTCAACGTCGTCAACACCACCGGCGAATACATCGTCGCCCGCATGCTGACCAGTCACGTGAGCGCGCTGGCGCTTGCCGATCCGACGTTCAACAAGGCGGCGTATATCGGCGCGTTCAGCGGCGACTATCAATTCTGGGTCAACGTGACGGCGCTCTTCCTCCAGGCCTTCGTGACCTCCCGTCTGGTCAAGCACGCGGGGCTGCGCGGAGTGCTGCTGGCGCTGCCGCTCATCGCGCTCGGCGGATACGCCATCATGGCCGCGGGCGTCGGGTTCTCAGTGGTGCGCTGGATCAAGACCGCCGAGAACGCGACCGACTACTCGGTGATGAACACCGCGCGTCAACTCCTCTGGCTCCCCACCACGCGCGAGGAAAAGTACAAGGCCAAGCAGGCGATCGACACCTTCTTCGTGCGAGGCGGTGACCTCCTCTCCGCCGCTGCGGTTTATCTCGGCACGACCGTGCTGCAGCTCGACATCGCCCGGTTTGCGCTGGGCAACACCGTCCTGACGCTGGCGTGGATCGGCGTCGCGCTGCTGATTCTCAAGCCCGTCGCAATCCGGTGGGTGCCCGTTCAACGGACCGCAGCGGCGTTCGGAGTGCTGGCCGCCCTGCTTGCCATCCCGGCGCCGGCGGCGGCGCAGGAAACCCGCCAGGAAGCCCTCGCGGCGAAGCGCGCGGAGAAAGCTCAGAACCTGCATCCATACGAGCCGGCAGTGCTGGAGCGACGGATCGAGAGACTGGAAACCACGCTGCTGTCCAAGCGACCGATCTATACGTTCATCGGCAGCACGTATCCGGGTGGCGGTGTGGCATTCGGTCCGGGCGTCAGGACGCGCTATGCCGACACGGGAGCGTTTGACGCGCACGCCGCATGGTCCATCAAAAACTACAAGGCCGTCGATGCCGCGCTGAAACTGCCGGAAGTCGCGAACGGCCACGTCTCCTTCGAGATGCGCGGCAGCTGGCTCGACGCTCCGAAAGTCGCGTCTTACGGCGTCGGCAACGACTCGCTCCGGAGCGACAAGACACAGTTTCCATACTCCGTCACGACGGTCGGCGTCTCCACCCGCATCCAGGCTGCATCGTTCGCGGTCGGCGGCGGCCTTGACGCCCTCGCGATTGATTCGACCCCGGGCGTGAACCCGACCTACCGCCGCAGCCGCGTGTTCACCGAATTCGACTCTCGTACGTCGCCAAACTACACGAGGCGCGGCGGACTCTACCGTATCGACTGGTCAGACTACCGGCAGACGAACGGCGGCACGATGAACTTCCGCCGCATGGATGCCGAGGCCAACCAGTTTGTTCCCCTGCTCCGCGAGAATTGGGTGCTCGCATTCCGCGCGCAGGTGTCGACCACGACCACGGCGGCAGGCAATGACGTCCCGTTGGTCCTGATGCCGGATCTTGGCGGCAGCCACGTGCTGCGCGGCTATCCCTCGTGGCGATTCCGCGGACCCAATCGCGTGCTCCTGACCGGCGAGTACCGCTGGACAGCAGGCCCCTTCGTCGACATGGCGCTGTTCCTCGATGCAGGCAAAGTGACGGCCCGACCGGGCGATCTCGACCTGCAGCATCTCAAGAAGACGTACGGAATCGGCGCCTCGCTGCATACGTTCACGACGACAGTCATGCGCGTCGAGGTTGCCCGCACCGTCGAAGGAACCACCCTGGGCGTCTCTTTCAGCCCGAGTTTCTAGTCAAAAGGACCGAATCATGACTACGACATACTTCCGAATGACCGCCGTGATCACCGGCGCGCTCGTGGTGGCTGCTGCCTTTACCGCCTTCACGTCTGCTGCATCGCCGAGGTTCTATGACGACGACCCGATCTGGGTCGAGCACGACACGCAGGACGCGGCGGCGATGAAGCCGCTCGAGGTCGACCTGGTCGTCGATCTGACATACAACATGCTGGCGGCTGCGGAGAATTCCGACGTCCGCGCCCAGAACGTGAACACCGTTGACGAGGTCCCCGATTCGAGCTGGTTTACGAATCGAATCGGACATCGATCGATGACGGCAACGGACATCGCGAACGGCCCTAACACTACGACAGGTCCTGCCGCGGGGACGTGGACGGTCATCTCGTCGAAGAGCGACGGCGTAACGCCGGGCTTCACGATCCGGGATGCCACCGGCCAGGTCTGGTTTCTCAAGTTCGACCCACCCGGCTATCGCGCGATGGCGACGGGCACGGAAGTCGCCGTGACGAAGCTGATGTGGGCGCTCGGCTACAACGTTCCGGAAAACCACGTCGCGCACATGCGCCGCGAGCAGCTCGTTGTCGGCGACGGCGCGAAATTCACTCCGCTGGCTGCGAAGACGCGCCCGATGCGCTTGAGCGATATCGATTCTCTCCTCGCGCGCGCCGACCGCGAGCCCGAAGGCTCCTTCCGCGTCGTCGCGAGCAAAGCGCTCCAGGGCCGGCCCATCGGGCGCGTGCGCTTCTACGACACGCGGTCCGACGATCCCAACGACATCGTGCCGCACGAGGATCGTCGCGAGCTGCGCGGGTACGGTGTCTTTGCCGCCTGGTTGAACCATGTCGACGCGAAGGCCATCAATTCGCTCGACATGCTCGTCACGGACAACGGCCGATCGTTCGTGCGGCATCACCTGATCGACTTCGGGTCCTCGCTCGGCAGCGGCGGCGTCGCGCCGGCGGATCACTGGGCGGGACACCAGTACCTCCTGCAGCCGGGCGATATCGCGCGGCAGATGCTTGGGTTCGGGTTCCATTTCCCTGACTGGCATACGACGAAGTCATACGAAGCGCCCTCGATCGGTCGGCTCCCCCAGGACAGCACCGGCTTCAATCCGATCCTGTGGAAGCCGCGCGTGCCGAATCGCGCGTTCCTGCACGCGCGGGCGGACGACAATTTCTGGGCCGCTCAGAAGCTCGTGGCGCTGACCGACGAGATGCTCAGGGCGGCGGTCACGACGGGGGAATTCAACGATCCGGCCTCGGAGGCGTTTCTCGTTCGCGCGCTGGGGGAGCGTCGGGATGCGATTGCGCAGGCGTATCTGACCGCGGTCAATCCCATCTCGGATCCGGTGCTGGATGACTCGGGCACACTCACCTTCCGCAACGCTGCCGTGGATGCAGGAGTGGCACAGGCGCCCGTGACCTATCGGGCAGCCTGGTCGACCTTCGACAACGCAACGGGAACCGGCCGGCCGATCGCCGCGACATCCGCCGCCACGACCCGCATCAACGCGCCCGCCGCGCTTCCTTCCACGCCCGGCGCGTTCATCAAGATCGAATTGAGCAGCATCGGAGGGGCCCACGCTTCGTGGGAGACGCCGGTCGATGCGTATTTCCGACTGACGGGCGGCAAGTGGCAGCTGGTCGGCTTCACGCGGATTCCAGAGGCATAAGCAGGGTACTGGAGGAGGGCGGGTCCAGAGGACCCGCCCTCCTCAACGCTATCGCGCCGCTGCCGGCAACGCGTTGACGTTGAACTCCTCGCGCGAGATCACGCCATCGCCATTGGCATCCTGCACATCGAAGCTGCGATGCGAATAGGGCCACTCGCCCAGCGCGACGCGGCCGTCGCTGTTGATGTCCATGGACGCGAACGGCGTCGGGTTGGCACCTGAGCCCATCTCGTTTCGGGTCACCCTCCCGTCGTTGTTCCGGTCGAGCCGGTAAAACGCATCGAGGCTGCCGTCCCACTCGTTACGATCGACGCTTCCGTTGTTGTTCACGTCGAGATAGGCAAACCGGTCGTTGTTCGTCATGCCGTAGTCGCGCCCTGCCGCCGACGTCGCCGGCTCCTGCGCTCCGGGACGTACCTCGTCTCCGGAAAGGACGCCGTCGCTATTCCAGTCACGAAGAGCGAACGCCCTCGCGTTCCCGCGCCATTCGTTTCTCTGAATCATGCCGTCACGATTGAGGTCCTGATTTGCCCAACGCATCTGCGGATTCGCCACTCCGGCGGTGCCGACAGCTGACGACGAAGAACCGTTCCCGCAGTAGCGAACGCCACCGGATCCCGGCACGCCCCAGTCACCGAATGTCTGGTTGTACTCGGTCGAGTTGACGATCGCGTCGATGACGGCCGCAAAGCCCCTGGTCGCCGCCACGTTCGCGAACGTTTGCAGCCCACCGGCGTCAGGCTGTCGGCCAAGGATGTGGCGGTACAAAGTTGCAACGGCACGCTCGTTGGCCTGGGCGCCCTCGCCAGGATTGTAGAAACGCTGCTGGTGCTCTGGAGACGCGGCGATCTGACGAACGATCTCACGGACGGTCGTACCGCGCGTCAACTGATCCACCCACCCACTGCTGCTTGCGTCCGCTGAACGCTCGAGCATGTGTCGATAAAGCTCATCCACCACGTGGCGTGCATCGGTCGTACACGGCTGCTGCGCCAGGGCAACGGTCGGCATAACGACGAGCACGGCTACGGAAAGAAGTCCTCGGAACATACACCCTCCCAATCGGGGCTTTCTGTCGCACTAATTGTGCCGACGGGAACGGCTGTGGCTATACTCCAGGTCGAACTCAACCGAGAGGAGACCAATGCTGAACTACTCACGTGCGCGCGTCGCCATCATGCTCATGACCGGAGCAGTCACTCTGGCGTCGCAAACGCTGGTGATTGCCCAGCAACCCACGGTGCAACGCAAAGTACTTTTGCAGCAGGACCTCACGATTCCGGGGTATCAGGCCGTCCTCGTGTCGGTGGAAATTCCAGTGGGCGGACGCGAAGGCAGGCATACGCATCCGGGATCGGTTCTCGTGCACGTGGAAGAAGGCGCACTCACGCTCGACTACGAGGGCAAGCCCACGGTGACGTACAAGGTCGGAGAATCGTTCTACGTCGAGCCGGGCAAGGTCCACGAGGGGATCAACAGGGGAAACACGCCCATCAAGGCGATCGCGACCTTCATCGTCGAGAAGGGCAAGCCCTTGACGACTCAGGACCAGAAGTAACATAACGCTGTTGACAGACGGGTACGAAGATGCCAGATTTGCGCCCCGGAGAGGGTTTAAACATGAGCAGACACCTGATCGCTCTCGTCGTGACGGCGGCAATTTGCGCCGTGGCCGGTCCCGCGTTCGCACACCATGGCACTGCCGCATTCGACCTGAGCCAACAAATCACGGTGAAAGGGACGGTGACCGAATTTGTCTTCGCCAACCCCCATAGCCTCGTCCATTTCGACGTGAAGAACGACAAGGGCGAAGTGGAACGGTGGATGGCCGAGCTCACCGCGCCGACCAAGCTTGCCCGGGGCGGGTGGAGCAAGCGCACGCTGAAGGCGGGGGACACCGTGACAGTCACTGGGCCGGTCAGCAAGAGCGCGAATCACACGATCTGGACCCAGAAATTTGTCGGCCCTGAGGGCCCGCTACCCATCAACGAAAACGATCAATAACTCGCGCGAGAGAGGACCCCAATGCGTAGCCGCGTCATGAAGCCGGTGCTCGTGTCCGTGGGGGCGCTCGCGTGTGCGTGGACTCTTCACGCACAGGCCCCGCAAGCGCCGCGTCCAGGCGCCGGGACCCCGACTCCAGCCACGGCAAAGCCCTCTCCGCCTGCGCCCAATCGCGATTTGAGCGGCGTCTGGATGATGCGGAACCCGCCGGGCTCGAATCGCGGGTACACGAACTTCACCTTTACCGATCCCAAAACGGATCCGCCCGTCATGACCACGTGGGGACTCGAGAAGTTCAAGGAGGCGAAGGATTCGAACGGGGGTAATTACACGCTGGAAGAGACCAACGATCCGGTCCTTCGGAAGTGCTACCCGCCTGGGGTGCCTCGCGTGTACTTCCATCCCTACCCATTCGAGTTCGTCCAGACTCCCAAGCAGACCCTGTTGATCTACGAGTACGACCATTGGCTGCGTCGCATCCATACCGACGGGCGTCCATTGCCCGCCGATCCCGATCCGCTCTGGATGGGCACCTCGGTCGGTCGTTGGGAGGGCAACAACGCCTTCGTCGTCGAGACCATCGGCTTCAATGAGAAGACCTGGTTGGACCGGCTCGGCCACGCGCACAGCGATCAGCTGAAGGTCACCGAGCGGTTCCGCCGCATCGATCGCGATCACCTCGAGCTCGACATCACGATGACCGACCCGAAAGCGCTGGCAAAACCCTGGTCGACCACGTTCTTCTACCAACTGCGGCCGAACTGGGAGATGGGCGAAATTTCCTGCTCGGGCGACTATCTGGATTTTCCGGGACTCTAGACCAACGAGCCGCTGCGGCGCGGACTCACCGTCGGCGAGGTGAGCCCGTAAGGTTCGCCTCGCGGCAAAACGCGGACCGCAGGACTGCGGCTGCGATCGATTCGTGTGTGAACCGACGTTCCACCACGTTACCCACAGAGTGACGACGACGACTCACCTCGTGGAAGCGCGATAAACACTCTACGTGAAATGGCGAGCCGGGAGGCTACTTGCGCCTCCCGTTCGATGGGATGGGATATTTGTCGTCCCGCCAGATCGGGGAACGAGCGAAGCTGTCCCACCAATGAGCAAGCAGGATGCCATCGCGCCTCTTCACGCGAGATCAAGGGATAACTTCCAACTCCCAACTCAGCCCTGAAGGTTGACGGTTACGCTCTTGCGCTGCGTGAAGCTATCGAGCATTCCCTCGAGTGAGTATTCGCGGCCGATTCCACTCTGCTTGAAGCCGCCGTAGGAATGTCCAGGGAACTGACCGAGCCCCTGGTTAATCTGGATCCAGCCCGATTCGATTGCGTGTGCAGTACGCAGTGCCTTCGCGATGTCATGCGTCCAGACGTAGGCGGCAAGACCGTAGTGACTGTCGTTGGCCATCCGGATGGCATCGGCCTCGTCCTCCCACGGGATCGCGACCATCACTGGACCAAAAATTTCCTCGCGTGCGATACGCCAGTCGTTGCGCACCTCGGCAAAGACTGTCGGCTGGACGAAGTAGCCCTGTGCGAGCGGTCCCGCGGTCGGCGGCAGGCCTCCGAGCACAAGGCGCGCGTCCTTCTGACCCAGGCCGTCTTCGATGTACGAGCAGACACGGTCGAACTGCTTCCGGTTGATGATCGCGCCCATGTCGGTCGCTTCATCAACGGGATCACCGATCTTCAGCGTCGTGAGCTTGGCCGCCAGCTTGGTCAGGAAAGAGTCGAAGATCGATCGATGCAGAAAGAGGCGCGACCCCGCCGTGCACGACTGTCCCTGCCGCGTGACGCGCATCCCGGAGATAACGCCGTCGACGGTGCGCGTCTCGTCGGCGTCGGGGAATACGATCGCGGGGCTCTTGCCGCCAAGCTCGAGCGACACGGGCACTATGCGATCGGCCGCCGCGTGCATGATGAGCTTGCCGACCTCGGTCGATCCTGTGAATGACAACTTGCGCACGAGCGGATGCCGCGCGAGAGCCGCGCCGCACTCCTCGCCATAGCCGGTCAGCAGATTCACGACGCCCGGCGGGAGGTGCTCGTTGCACAACTCCGCGACACGCAACAATCCTAGCGGCGCGTCTTCGGCCGCCTTCAGCACCAGAGTATTCCCCGCCGCTACCGACATCGCGATCTTCAGCGTGCCGAGGATGACCGGAGCGTTCCACGGCACGATTCCGCCAACCACGCCGATCGGCTCGCGGCGCGTGTAGCTGAGAACGTGCTCACCAAGGGGCACCGTTTCGCCTTTGAGCTCGCTGACGACGCCGCCAAAATAGCGGATCACATCGGCGGTGCTCTTGACCTCTGGACGGGCTTGGGTGCGAATCGCGTTTCCCGTCTCCAGGGCGACGGTACGCGCGATTCGCTCGACTTCGGCCTCGACCGCGTCGGCGATTTTCAGCAGCGCCCTGCCCCGGTCGCGCGGCGCCACCAGCCGCCATGCCTCGAACGCTGTGGCCGCGGCGCGGACGGCCTTGTCGACGTCTGCGTCAGTCGCGCGCGGCACCTCGCCGATGACGGTACGATTCGCGGGATTTTCGATGTCGATGAACCGCCCGTCTGAGCTTTCGGCGGGCTGGCCACCAATCAGCATCAGGTGACGAGTCTTGGTCTTTTCGCTGCTGGGTCGTTGAATTGCGGTGGTCATGATGTCTAATAGCAGGAAAGTTTATCCAAGAATGGAGGCCGGGCATATGACACGCTTCTCTGCGATTGTCGGGGGACTCCTTGCGCTGGTTGTCTGCGGCGTTCTCTTCACCCACGCGTCGGCTCAGACCGCTCCGTGGACCACATTGTTCGATGGTCGAAATCTGGATGCGTTCAACCCGGTTGGCACTGCAAATTGGAAGATCGCGGACGGCGCCGTTCAGGCCGATTCCGGTACTGGTTTCCTTGTCACCAAACAGCCGTACGGCGATTTCGAAATCAAGGCCGACATCTGGGTAGATGAAAAAGCCAACAGCGGGATCTTCATCCGCTGCGCTGATCCGGCGAAAATCGGGGCAGATAGCTGCTACGAGGTGAATGTCTACGACACGCGTCCCGATCCCGCCTATGCCACCGGCGCCATCGTCGACGTGGCCAAGGTGACGACGCCGATGAAGGCCGGCGGCAAATGGAATACGCTCGAAGTCAGGGCCGAGGGGCCCCGGCTGATGGTGACGTTCAACGGCACCCGCACGGTCGATGTCCAGGACGCCAAACATGCGCGCGGACCAATCGGTCTTCAGTACGGCGCGGGCGTCGTGAAGTTCCGCAACGTGCAGATCCGTGCACTCGGGCGATGAATTCCAACTCCCAAATCCCAACCCTTCGACAAGCTCAGGGTTGCCCTGAGCTTCGTCGAGGGGCAACTTCCAACGCCCAAGGCGCGCGCGTGCGGCTTCTTGAGAGCTGGGAGTTGGGGATTGGGACTTGCGCCATCGCGATCGCCTTGTGCGGCACCGTCACGCACGCGCACCATTCGCTCGCAGGTATGTACGACCAGAGCCGGCGCGTGGCCCTCGACGGCATCGTCGCGCAATTTCACTACGTGAATCCACATCCGTACGTGCTGCTGGATGTGAAAGACGCCGGTGGCAGGACGCAACAGTGGCGTCTCGAGATGGACAATCGCCGCGAGCTTGCCGACATCGGCATCACGAGCGAGACACTGAAACAAGGCGACCGTCTAGTCGTGTCTGGAAGTCCGGGGCGCGCGGAACCGCGCCTGCTGTATGTTTGGAAGCTCGATCGTCCGGCGGACGGCCTGGACTACGAGCAAATCGGAGGCACGCCGCGAATTCGTATCCGTTCGCGCTAGCCCCTCTCAGCCGCGGCGCGAACACCTGTGTCGAAGGACGAAAACTGACGCGGAGGACTCGAGAAATGTTTCGACGCCCGCGTCAGTTGTCCGTCCCCACTCCAAAGACGAACGCGGTCTCGTGTGCCCGTCCGCGCGCGCGTCCAGCGGCGTCGAGCAGCACACCGGACACTTCGTACTCTCCGCTTGGAACATTTCGAAACTCCACGACAGCCGATCGCGCGGAGTGCTCGCCGTCGAGCGAAATTTCACTGCTTCGGTAAAACCCCCCTGAATCGGCCACGACCTGCAGGACTCGGTTGTCCGCATCCGGCTGAATACGAAGGCGAACACTTAGGTTGGTCGGCGCAAGCGACTGCCGCGGGGACACGGTCATCGTGATGGCCTGGTCCGCTTGGAGCGGGAGCGCGGCGGTGAGCAACAACGCGGCGAACCACGTTCGACGGCTCAACATCTCAGGCTCCAATTAACTGGTCGACGACGACATGCTTCATGTGTCGACCAGTGGCAACCGGCGTACCGTGCGCGTCAGCGTGGTTCTTGGGGGTGCAGTGAGCTGACCGTGCGGATGTAACCCTCACTGCCGACATGACATCCGAAGCATCGCAGTGCCAACGGACAGAGGAATGCCTGGTTGGGTCAGGTGTGACAATCTGGCGCAACTGTGCGCCACGGGCTGAGCGGATGCGTGCGGTGCGACCCCGCGCGGTGAGCCACGCTTTCTTTGGAGGCTCGAGCGTCGCGCGGACGCGGCGTGCTCAAAGGACACACTGATCTGGCCTCTGAGGGCGGGTCCCCGAAAAGACTGGGAACGTTCGGCCGGGTCAGAGCCCGAAGTGAAGCCCGACGCCGACGTACGAGATGTCGTCCTGGAAGAATTGTCCGTATGGCGACGGGCCCTGATACATTTCCAGCATGAGCGTCACGAGTCGCCCGGGATGGTCGCTCGGCCCCGAGCGCACCCATTCCAACCCGACTCTCCCGCTGATCGCCGATGACCAGTCGTGCTGCTCCGGCGTCTTGAGATCGACACCACCGACGATTTGAAGCGGCCCCGCGCGACCCGTGCGGAGCTCCGCACCACCATGGAACAGTTTCGCCGCAACCGTTTCCGGCTCACGACGAAAGACGCGTTCGCCCCCGGCGTACACGCGCAGCGGCCCCATTTCCTGCGACAACAGGAAGTCCACCGACTCGAACGACAGGTTCTCGCGTTCGATGGGTTCCCCGCGCAAAAGGTATTCGTCGCCCAGGTGCGAACTCTGATGGTAGATCCTCACACGCGTGCTGAAGCCACTTCGTCGGAACGTCAGCGGCAATCCGACGATGTAATCCGCGTTGATGAGATCGTTCGACTCTGTTCCGAGGTCGAACTGCGCGAAGATGCTGCCCATCACGTCGAGCTGCACACCTTCGCCCTGCGACGGCCCGCCCCAGCGCAGAAGACCGAAGGTATCCCCGAGCCCGACTGAACCGATGTTCGTCCCTTTGCCCGCCGGATCATCCAAGGAGCGAAAGGTGCCGCGCAGGAAACTCACGAATGTTCGCGGTTCCTTGGGATCGGCGAGCAGTGGACAGAAGATCTGGTCCTGCGGAAAGAGCACCATACCTTCCGCCTCGGCCTCGTGGACTCCTGCGCCGCACCGTGGCGCGCCCACCGTTTGGGCCTCAGCTGACGGCACGCACAGAAGCACGACGATGACGAAGGCGATCGAGACTCGATGTGGACTCAAAACCGTCATAGCAGAGATCCTCGTACGGTCCGAGGCGAGCGCCAAACGCGAGAGCCCCGCTACGCGTGCGACGAGGGCTGCTGTGTCGAGAACACGGTCGTCTTGCCGGCCGCATCGAAAGTCAGCACGTCATACGGCCGGCCATTCTGTCCCTCCATACCGGGCGATCCGATCGGCATCCCGGGGACGGCAAGGCCAACGACCTTAGGCCGCTGCTTGAGAAGACGCTGGACGTCGGTTGCCGGCACGTGTCCTTCGATGACATAGCCTCCGACAAGAGCGGTGTGGCAGGACCGTAGCTGGTTTGGAACGTGGTATTTCGTCTTTACCGCGGCGATGTCCGGAACGTCCATCACAGTTGTGTCGAATCCTCGCATCTTCATGTGCGTCACCCAGAGCGAACAGCAACCGCATGTCGGGTCCTTGTAGACATCGACTTTCGGTGGCTGTTGACCGCGGATTCGGTAGGAAGCCGACGCCACGATCGAGATGGCGAGCAACATTTTCCGGCGGCTGATCGTTTTCATCGGCAGTCCCCTTTTGTCTGCGGTCCTGGCCCGCTCAAACGACTCGTTGAGGGGCGGCCTTTCGATTCTGCCACGTTTTTGGCGCGAGCGGCCGCCCCCACCGGGGGCAAAGGTCCGGTTATACACCGAACGCCGCATAACCATGTCACGACGCGCGAGCGCGTCGAGGCAACGCACAGTTCGAGTTCTACACTCGAGCCAGGAAAAGCGGTAGTAACCTGTGTGGCGAGCGTTGCAATGCCCTTGATCCTGACTCACATGCCGCCGCTGCACTGGGCCGTCGCTGGCACCGGCATCGCGGCTGTGACCCTGTGCCTCCTCTTCCTGGCCAACCGCCGGCTCGGCATCTCCACGGGCTTCGAGGACATGTGCAGCTTCGTGACTGCCCTTCCTTATTTCCGCCGAAGCAGCGTGCGTTCGGGACGGCAATGGCGACTGCCGTTTGTCGCCGGCCTGCTCATTGGCGGCTTTCTGTCCGCAGTATTGAGCACTGGCTGGAGGCCGATTTGGGATCTCGGCATGCTCGATCAGGCACTCGCGCTGGGTCCCGCCGGAAAGCTGGCGTGGATGTTCGTCGGCGGGCTCTTCATCGGCTTCGGTACGCGCCTCGCTGGCGGGTGCACCAGTGGGCACGGCATCTTCGGATTGTCGAACTTCGAGCTGCCCAGCCTCATCACGACGATAAGCTTCATGGCGGGCGGCATGGCGACCACACAGCTCCTCTACCGCGTCGTCTTCCACTGGCAGGGATGATGATGACGCTGCTGTACGTCCTGCTTGGCACCGCCTTCGGCTTCATCCTGAGCCGCTCAGGAGCGGCCGACTACAACTACATTCAGGCCATGTTCCTGTTCGAGCGGCTCCAGTTGTACGGAATCATCGGGACCGCCGTGGCTGTGACCGCGCCGGGCGTGTGGCTCATCAAGCGCCGCGGCCGCACCGCGGCAGGCCGTTCCATTGAGATCGAGCTGAAGCCGCTTCATCGCGGCAACATCGTTGGCGGTCTGCTGTTCGGCGTGGGCTGGTCAATCGCCGGGATGTGTCCGGGCCCCATCTTCGTGAACATCGGCGAGGGCAAGGTCTATGCGCTTGCCGCGCTCGCAGGCGCGCTGGTAGGAGCCGGAGTGTTCGGTGCGATCTACGGGCAGATTCAGCAGTGGTTCCGGCTGCCGCCCCTCGCGCTCGGCACCGGCGATGGATAAGCGGATTACAGGAAGGCTGCCCAGACGCTCGCGGCCAGCCCAAGCAGCACCGCGAGCGTGAGCGCCACGAACAACCAGTCGCGCTCCCTGACGTACTCCACGACAGAGACGATAACGCGCGCGGCCGGCGTCGCGAGCAGGATCACGAGGCCCACGGGCAGAAGAACCCGCGCGAGTGCGCCGCCGCGACCGAGGATCATCAGCGACAGCCCCGCAGCGAAGCACGTCGAGCTCGTGGCTGTGCCGAGCCGCAACACCCTGCCTATGATCAGCTCGAGATGCTCGGCGTCGCGTTCGCCCGGATTCACGACCCCGTGCTCCGCGTGAACATCAATCCGGCGACGGTGATGAGCACCGCAGCCATCAGGATCTTCAACCACTTGACCGATGCGTGCTCTGCGACATTCAATCCCGCCCACGATCCAAGCTGGACGCCGAGCACCGCCGGCGCAGCGAAAAGTGCCTGTAAGTCGCCACGGCCGTAATAGATGATCGCTCCGCCAGTGGCCGTGACGCCGATCATGAGTGCGCTCGTCGCCGCCGCCGCGCGCATTGGCACACCGCACCACGCATTCAGGATCGGAACCTTGATCACCCCACCACCGATGCCGAGCAGTGACGACAGGTTCCCCGCGACAAACGACGCGAACAGCGCCAATGGCAATCGCCTGACGCGGTAGGTAATCACACAGCTGCTTTCGGCATCGTAGAAGCGGCCGCCGAGCCGTCCCGGATCCGCGTTCGGATCGCAGATGACGTTCCGGCGATTGACCCGCCGGAGCGTCATCACCGCGACCACGATCGCGACGAAGCCGAAGATCCGCTGCAGCGTCGATTCAGCGACCATCTGGGCGGTGATGCCTCCAAGCAGCCCACCCGCCACGGTGGCGACCTCGAGAAGCATCCCGAGGCGCAGGTTCATGAGCTGATTCCCGGCGCGGGCGGCCGCCACTGCGCTCGACGTCGCAATCACGGTCGTCAGGCTGATTGCCGCCGCAGACTTGAGAGGAAATCCGAGACCGAGGGTCAGGAAGGGTACGAGCAGAATGCCGCCCCCGAGCCCGAGGGCGATGCCAAGGCCGCCGGCGACAACGCCGGCGGCAAAGATGATCAAGGCCAGCGAGACGGTGAGAGGCGGCACGCCGCCGCTATTGTTTGTGATTCTGCGCGTAGTCGAGCGCGAACATCTTGAGCGCCGGGTTCGTCAGACCGAGCAAGGCCGCCTCAGTGCCCGCACGCTCGGCGTCCCACTTGTCGATCTGCATCCGTTTGATCATCCACATGGCCGCCGCGCGATTCCCGCTGGCGCAGTGGATGAATGCCGGATCGTTCCTTCGATCCGTTACCGATTTCAGAAAGGTATCGACGACGGCCGGGTCCGGCTTGGCGGTATTGAACGGCAGGTGAATGAAGTTGATCCCGGCGGCTTTCGCGGCCGCCGCTTCAGCGTCGATCTCCGCGCCGGGTTCGCTCGCCTCGCGAAGATTGACGACCGAGGCGAAACCCATCTTCTTCAGCTCGGCCACGGCTGCCGGCGTGGTCGCGCCAGCGCAGGCGATCGTCGTTTCGACGCGGGCCATGTTGGTCACGCCCGGCACGGAAACCTTCGACACGGTTTGCGCGTACGGCGCCACAGCACAGACGCCGACGAGGCAGCCGGTAACAACAAGCAATCGCAATCTCATGACAGGACTCCAGTGAACCCGAGGAATGGTGGAAAGAGCATGGCGTATGTTAGGCTCGCTCCATCATCAGGTCAACGCAGATCCGTCCAGAAACGATGCGCGCCCGAGCTGCCGCCTTCCTGATGGCCGGCGCGCTTCTGGGAGGCGCGGGGTGCTCGCGTCCGCCCGAGCTGGTGGCAGCGGCCGGCCCGAAGATGAGTGGGCCCCTCATCGCTGCCAGCGCGACGATGGTGGCCGCGTGGGAGTTCCCCAGGAATCCGCTCGTCGACGCATCGCTCGACAAATCCCGGCTGTCAGAAGAAGTCAGGAGGGGCTTCAGGCTGTTCACGAACACGCCTGTCGAAGCGCCTCACCTCGCACCGGGGAAGATGTCCTGCAGCAACTGCCACATGAACGGCGGGCAACGGGAAAAATCACTGCCGCTCGTCGGCGTTGCCGGGATGTTTCCCGAGTACAACCGGCGGTCGGGGCGTTTGTACACCCTTGGCGATCGGATTACCGACTGCTTCCTCCGCAGCGAGAACGCCACCGGAGGCACTCTCCGCCCCGACGAGCTGCCGACGCCCACGTCGAAAGAGGTGCTCGCGATCTCCGCCTATCTGACGTGGCTCGCCCGAGGTTCTGAGTTGGGCAAGAGTCCATCGTGGCGCGGCCAGAACGCGATCCCCGCGAAGAGCCTGATTCCTGTCGAGAAGCTCGATGCACGCAAAGGCGAGACGATTTACGCAGACCGTTGTGTGACTTGTCACGGCGCCGACGGCCAGGGCGTGGAGATCGGGGACAAGAAAGCGGGGCCGCTCTGGGGGCCCGACTCGTGGAACGATGGCGCCGGAGCAGCGCGCGTCTACACGCTTGCCGGTATGATCCGGTACTCGATGCCGTATCTCGATCCCGGTAACATGACCGATGAGGATGCGCAGCAGCTGGCCGTGTTCATCAATTCGAAGCCCCGTCCGGTCTATCCGACCAAGGACCGTGACTATCGCACCGAGCAACTGCCGCCCGACGCTGTGTACTACGGGCAGCGATAAGTTGGAACTTCATCGAAGGAGCGCCTGATGTCTTCACTTCACGGTCGCCGATCGTTCTTCTCCGCCGTAGCCTCGCTCACCGGCCTCCTGGTAGCCCGCCTCTCCGCCGATCAACAGCCCGCGGCCCAGGCAGCGGCAAGACGGGCGAACGAGTTCGACATGGCCTGGCTCAATCAGCTCAAGGGGCGGCATAAGCAGCTCTATGACCTCGGAGGGCTCGAACTGTCCGTCGAGCCGCGCCCGCTCCGCTTCACGCGTAACTTCCTCGACACGTTCCGCGATGTCGATCACCTCGAGTACCCCGACATCAACACGGCGGTCGGGATTTCTGGGCCCGCCTTTCCGATGAACGCGTCCGACAGGCTGTGGGCCAAGTACAAACTCGGCGAGCGCTCGAAGATCATCGATCCGATGACGAAGCAGCCCGCCGTGCGGAACATTTTCTATGACGACGGCAGCGACATCAGTGTCAAGGCGATCCAGGCGCGCGGCACGCTGTTCTGGCAGTGCAACGTGGCGCTCGGCAACGTCGCGCAACAACTGGCGACTGCGTTCCAGATGCCGTTGGCCGACGTACGGGCCGATCTGGTCGCCGGCCTCAATCCAGGCGTTCGCCTGATGCCCTCGCACGTGATGGCGCTTGCCCTGGCCCAGGAAAAGGGCTTCACCTACTTCAAGCCCTGACCTCAGAAGACTCCCAACCCCCAACTTCCAGTCCCAACTCCCAATCGTCTTGGGAGTTGGGAACACCTTCAACGGCTCTGCCTCCTCTTCGTGTGAGCCCCCAACCACGCTCGCGGGTTACTTGAGGCTCTGCCTCGTAAGACCAGGGAGTGTGTCCCGCGCTGCGATTTCCCGCCGCAAGCGGTCAATCATCTGAGTCGAGTCGCGCCTGAGAAGGCGCTTGAGCACGAATCCGGGCACGTCGAATGAGGGTTCGGCCACCAGCTCGTAGGTGATGACGGTTTGCCCGTCCTGGGGCGAGAGGCGCCAGGCGCCTTCGTACTGTGAGAAGCTCCGCCCACAGCGATCGCGGAACATCAACGCGTCGGACCGCTCTTCGATCTCGAGAATGAGGTGGATGTGCTTCGAGAACATCATGAAGGCCGACACCGCCTCCTGTTCGACAACGGCCCATCCACTCCCGCGCTCGCGGACCGTGCTCGTACGAACATCCGACATGAAGCGCGGAATCTGTTCGTAGTCGGTGAGGACGGCCAAGGCAACTGACGGGGGCTGTGCGACCAGAAATCGAGCCGTCACCGTGTAGATGCCCTGTTCCTCACGGACCGTTACACTCTCCGTCGACTGTTCGGCCGCGCCCAATGAGGCCTGCAAAAGGACACACAAAAGGGCGGCGGCCGGGACCAGAAGCCGGCCGCCGCTTGCGCCTCCGCGGGACGTCACAACCTTGGAGACCATGTCTGCTCTCTCTGATCCTAGAAAGCGATCACGCCCTCGAGCATCATCCCCTTGAACTGTCCACCGTTCTTGATGTTGGTGGGCGGTACCCGAAGTATTTCTGGTTCACGTACTCCGCCTTCGCCAGCACGTTGGGCGTAATGAACCAGCCCCCACCGAACTGCCAGCGATTGGCACCAACATCACCGCTGATGCCAGGAAGATCACCATGTGCCTTGTTGTAGCGGGCTCCCACGAATAGCGTCTCGTCGGGCATGAAGCGGTAGACCGTATCCACGGCGTACTGTTTCCAGATTCGTTCAGTGACTTCAGCCGACGCCTTGCCTTCCGCGCGCTCGACCACTCCAAAGAGCTCCAGACCCCTGAACTTTACAAACGGGTTCATCTGAAACGCGGTGACCTTGTTCTTGAAACCGGGATTGATAAGCCCGGAATCCTTCTGCGCGGTCTCGGTGGCGACCGTATTCTCCAGGGCGTAGTAGTAGCGGGAGCCGGCGCGGTCGCCGCCATACAGGGTATTGCTCATCGACTTGTCCGACTTATACATGGACCCGGTGAGACGGGCACGGAGATCCTTCTTCACCTGCCGATCGATCCCGACCTTTCCGATGTAGGTCGGACCTCGCTGGCCTGGCGTGAGCACGGTTCCGCGGATTTCCCCGCCGGTCACGGCGCCCATGGCAATCACGCTCGACGTCTTCAGATAGACCTCGCCACCGATTTCAGTGGTGAATGCGTCCATGATGTAGTTGCCGACGAACGGGTTGTAGACCGCGTTGCCGTTATCGCTGCGACGGAAATGCGCGTCGCCGTAGTTGATTTCCATGTGTCCAACGCGCACGGTCACGATCTCCATAAGTGCCTTCAGTGGAACGAAGTCAATCGGTGACTGATCGATCTGAATGTAGCCCTCCTTCACCCAGGTCTCGTTGTGATGCCGGGATGACAGGTAGCTGGTGAGCGCGACGCGGATGCCAGGCGCGAGCTGCGTGTGCAGGCTCAAGTTTGCCGTCGAGTTGTTAAAGCCGAACCCGATATTCGCGAGCTGATTCGTATCAACGCCGTTCACGATGTTCGGCGCCGCGGCATTGCGGTGCGACAGGTTCTGGACCTGCGAGGTGAACGCCGCGCCGAAGTCGAGCTTGAAGCCGGTGAATTCGACGCCAGGATCCTTGGGGGTCTCGAACACGTTGATGCCGCGCCTGTCCTGCGCACGGAAGTACTGCATCGTGATCGGCCGACCCTTCTTCCATGAAGACTCCGCAGCGGCCGCTTCCTCCGCCGCGGGGTCGGCGGCAACGGTAGTGTTCGAGCCGGTAGCGCCCTCCGTGGAAGGCGTCGCACCGTCGGAGATTTGCTGCGCCACAGCCGGCGACGTCATCGCCAGCAGCGCCGTCATTGCTGTTGCGATACGAAATGTGGATGTCATGATCTTGTCCTTTGCGTAAGTGCTGATGTCGCGTAAATCGTTGACCGGTCTATGAAACCGGCGTCGTCAATAGCGTCTCGAAGGTGACCGTCACCTTCGGATCGGTTTTCAGCATTCCGAGCATCGCCGTCGGCGGCTTGATGCCGTAGTCCGTCATCAGGAGCTGCAGTTTTCCGTGGACTGCGAGCGTCGTGTCCTTGCGCTCGGTGACGATGTCGAGATTGACCTCCCGCTCGACGCCCGCGATTTGCAGGACTCCCACGGCACGTACGGCGCCCGCATCTCCCGCGCGCGGTTCGAACCGGAGCAGACGGAAGACGATGTCCGGGTGGTCCTTGACCTGCAGCGCCTTGTACATGTTTTTGTCGAGGTCGCCCTTGGGGGACGTCAGCGTACCCGCCGGGATCGCGATCTCGAACGCCTCGACACCGCCCGGTTTCAATGCGTTCGTCCACACCTCAGGTCCGTCCGTGCGCCAGCGATCAGCGCGCGCGTCACGCGGACTGTGGTCGTTGAGACCGTGTACGCATGGATGTTAGAAGTGCCGCTGATCGTGATGCGGGCTGAGTCGATCGCGAGTGGTGTCTGGGCGGCGGCGAGCGCACCGCCAGCGACGCACATCGTGATGGCCATTGCGGAGCCGAGAAGAGCGTGAGCGCCGAGTGTTTTCGCATGTGATCCTCGCTGTTGTCCTGAGTTCGTCATCCTCTTGGGCAACAGGCATCCACGACGTGAAACGCGCCTATTTAAAGGGATCTTGAAAGAATCAGGCGTATCGACGATCAAAAGGTGGGGAATATTTCGCGCGGCGTGTGACTTTCCCCGTTGCGCGATCGTTCCCAGGCCCTGCGAGGAATCCCACAGCAAGTGAGGACGGAGTGCGGCGAAAGTCGCCGTCTCGCTGAACGCGATCGCAGGCTGGGCGATTTGGTGGACGAGACTGACTTGGCGTGGGCTTTGCCACGCAACCGTGACGGAGGCCCAAATGCTCAATTCATGTGGTGAGCCTAGCGCTGCGAGCGATGCGCCCGACTACGGCGATGAGCCCCTGTCAGCGTCCCAGTCTTCGGACTTCGCGCCGCATAGGGACAGCGTCAAGAGCATCGACCTGCGCTCACTTCGTCCGGGCACCAAGGTCGTTGTCAACACACGCAACTCGCGCTACAACCTCGTCATGTGTGACGGGAGTGGCTGGAATGCGCTGGTTCAAGGCGGTAGCCGCTTTCCCCAGGAGACCCAAGCGCAGGTCGAGGGTTCAACTCTTGGCGGGAGTGCGTTGAAGATTGGTTGGATTGGTGTAGGCCTGTTTCTGGTGATTTCGGCCAGCGGCAAACGAATCCTCACTTCACGTGTTCGCTCGATCAGGTTCGATGGTTTCTCAGGTTAGGATTTGCGCGGAACACGCAGGGAACGGAACCTACAGATCGTCTAATACGCGGCGCCTAGGTACGGCAGCATCCGCCCGAAATACCGCACGAACAACCGAGAGACGAGGGGAATCGCGCCGATCGTCTTGAACACGACCGGCGAATCCTCGCGCCCTTCAGTGCGACAATCCGATCCCCCATGGAGCGAAAGATCTCGCATCGACCTGCGGAAATTCCGCGCTTCGCCTTGGCCCTACTCTCGTCTGTCGTGGGCGGAGGAGCGTTCGCGACGATTCGTCTGGCACGGACGCTGCTGTTGGATCTGCAACCAGCAAGCAGGAGGCGATATGTTCAACCGAATTCTCGTTCCAACCGATTTCAGCCCGCCGTCAGATGCGGCGCTCGAATATGCACGGATTCTCGCCGCAAAGTTCGGCTCATCTCTTCAGCTTCTGCACGTCATTGACGAACCGAATGCGTCGTCGGCATTCGTCGCGGACGGATATGCGCCAAACACTGAAAATATTCGCCAAGGAATGCTCATGCAGGCGCGTGAGCGTCTCGCGCAGGTGATAAAGGTCGCGGAGCGCACGCATATCCGTGTCACAGCCGACGCCGTGATCGGCATGCCGGCGTCCGCGATTGTCGACTACGCGGCGGCGACCGGAACGAGCCTGGTTGTCATGGGCACCCATGGGCGGACCGGTCTGGCGCACTTGCTCATGGGAAGCGTCGCGGAACACGTGGTACGCACCGCGCCGTGCCCCGTGCTGACGGTGCGTCAGGTGACAGTGGCCGAGGAGGCCATCGCTACCGCGACCGGGTACTGCGTGCCGATTCCGGCATAACCGAAGCTCAGTTCAGGGACTAGATCGTCACACGCTCCAGGTGTTTTGGCGTGGCGATCTTCCAGCCGAGTTCGCTCGCAATGGTCTGCTTGAGCGCGTCCATCTGAGGCGGCTCTCCGTGAACGAGATAGAGCTGTTCCGGTGGAACCGGGAAGGTCCGCAGCCAGCGGAGGATCTCAGTCCGATCCGCATGCGCTGACATCGAGTCGATTCGAGCAATCTCGGCGCTCACGGGAATGAGTGCGCCGTGGATCTTGACCTCGGCTGCGCCTTCCAGCAGTTTCCGCCCACGCGTGCCGGCGGCCTGGAAGCCGACGAACAGGATCGTGTTGCGCGCGTCCGGAAGAGCGGCCGCCATGTGATGCAGCACGCGGCCGCCGGTCGCCATGCCGCTCGCCGACAACACGATCGCTGGGCGACGGCTAGCGGTCAGCTCCTTCGACTGCTGCGGTGAGGAGACGACCTGGAACCGCGCCGTCGCAAACACCTTTACGTCTCGGGACCCCGGCCGAATGCTGGCGTCCAGCTCCTCGGGGCGGGCCGCGTAGAACTTCAGCGCCTCGGCGGCCATCGGGCTATCGACGTACACCGGCAGCGTCGGAATCTTCCCCTCCATCTCGAGCCGGCGGATCCAGTAAATCAGCTCTTCGACGCGCCCGATGGCGAACGATGGAATGACGAGCTTCCCGCCTCGGTGCGTAGTCCGATTGATCACGTCTGCCAGCCCGAGACCCTCGAGGTCCGGCGGGTGCTCGCGGTCACCATAGGTCGATTCGACCAGCGCCACGTCGGCGGCGCGCGCCGGCGAGGGGTCCGGCAACACCGGTCGCCCGTACCGGCCGAGGTCACCGCCAAAGAGAATGCGTTTGCCACTGGCCAGCGTGACCATCACGAAGCTCGAGCCGAGAAGGTGGCCCGCGGAGATGAACTCAACCGTGACACCGGGCGCCACCTCGATCGGCCTCTCGTAACCCATCGGTTGCAGGTGCGTCAAGGCCCGGTGCGCATCCATCTCGGCGAACAGCGGCAGTGCCGGACTATGTTGAGAGTAGCCATGGCGATTGGCCTGGTTGGCATCGTCTTCCTGAATCCGACCCGCATCCGGCAGTACTACGCGGCAGAGGTCGGCTGTGCCGGCCGTGCAGAATGCGCGGCCCTTGAACCCATGAGCAACGAGCCGGGGCAGGTATCCCACGTGGTCAAGGTGGGCATGAGTCAGCACCACTGTCTTAATGGAAGATGGCGCCACGGGGAAGTCATCCCAGTTCCGGAGCCGCAGCTCCTTTAGCCCCTGGAACAGCCCGCAGTCGAACAACACGCGCGTGCCCTCGACATCAAGCAGATATTTCGAACCCGTGACGGTTCGCGCCGCCCCAAGAAAGGTCAGCTCGGCCACGGCCAACAATACTCAGTCAGTGTGGTGGAAGGCTTCTGGCCAATGATTTCGAGCGGCCGTATGGCGTCTCGCGATCTTCTCGTCCTTACCAGGTGTAAATCAGTCGCGCCGATGCGACGTGCGCTCGGTACGGGCGATTCAAGTACATGAGATTGATCAACGCGGGAAAGAACGGGCTGTTGAGCGTCCCGGGCGAACGCGCGAAATCCTGCGCGTCATAGCTCTCGTACAAATATCCAATGCCGATGCCGAGCCGCTGCGACAGCGAGTACCGCAGGTCAGCGCTCGCGCGCTGGATCTCGTTGCCGACCGGCTGAAGCTGCTGCGGCTGTGCGAGCGTCGTGTTTGCCGGGAGCAGATACAGATACCTGGCGTTCGCATGAACGTAGTCGTAGGCGATCCGGACCGCCGTCCGCGTCGCGACGTGCGGCAGATCGACACTGGCCGTGACGGTGTGCACGTTCTCGTCCATGTCCGTCGACCAGTCCCGCGTCGGATCGTCGAACTGGACGCCCGGATTCGCCTGCCGCGAACGCTGCAACGTAAAGTAGTGCTCGAACGTATATTCGGTCCCGACAACCAGCGTATCTGTGCGATTCGCATCGACCCCGACCGTGAACGTGTGGAAGTCGTTGTCCTGCAGCCCGAACGAGACGCCGGGACGGTGCTCCCGGCCGACACCGGCCGACGCATTGAACCCCAGCGACGCGATTGGCACCACCTGGACCAGTGCAGTGACCCGATCGCGCCTGCGGTCGGAGATGTCGAACTGGCGCAGCGATACCTGTTCACCGATGTCACTGAGCACCTGCTCGTCGAGCCCATCTCCGGTGCGCTCGCCGTGCTCGTACTGGACGCGCATGGATCCCCAGGTGATGCCGGTGCTGTCGAGCGACGCGCGGACGGTGTGCTCGGTGGTGGCCTCGAAATGACGGAACGTCCGTTCATCATGCTCGCGGCCGTAGCCGAGACGCACCGCGGTAAACGTCAGCGGCGTGTACGACGCATCGAGATCGATGAAGTGCCTGACGTAGCCGAATGGCTCGCTGCCGCCGGTCGCCGACGTCACGATGCTGCTGTCCAGGCCCACATACTGACTCTCGATGAATCGTGGTGTCCGGTTGTCGTAATCGTACGATTTGAACTGTCCGTTCAGCCACAATCGTGGTGTCGGGCGCGACGTGAGGCGGTAGTTCATGGCGACGATGCGCGCATCGGCCTTCGCGGTGGGGCGCGACAGTGGAATGGGGGCGATCGCGCTGTTGATGGTGAACGGCAGCAGCGCCGCATCCTGCAGCCAGCTGCCGATTGACACGTAGCTGAACGCCCTCGTGCGGCCCGGCAGCCCGAGAGAACCGGCCGCGCTGACGGTATGTGCGGTGCTGTCCGGCCAGAGTGCCATCTGCCCCTGCGACGGCAATCCCGCGGCGTCTGTCGCGCGCAGCGGATTGTCCCAGACGAGCGTTTCGATATGGTTGTTGAACCACGAGCCGTCGTACGCAAGGCGACCCATCGCCCGGTCGTTGGACCACTCGGCGGTCGCGTTGACGTCGTTGGTCCGGCGGTCGATTGGGACCGCCAGCTCTACCGCGTTGCTCTGACCGAACGCGGCGCCCCATGGTTGCGCGCCCGTTCGATTGGTGCTCGTGAACGACGCGCGGAGGTCGAGCGCGGGCGTGGCCCGGTATTCGAGGCGGGCGTCTGCCGTGTCTCGCTGAGATCGCAGATCGAACGGTCGAAGATCCGCCGCCAATACCGACGTCGTCGCCGCCGCACTTTGAATCGCGGCCTGAAACGAGTCGTTCAGCCGGAACACGCCGATCGCGGGTGAACTGTAGGGCGTTCTGGTGTCGATGCTGTAAAAGAAGGGCACCTGATCCCACAGAAAGGTCGCCTTCAACTTGCCGTACTGGTTGAAGCCCGCCGCATATTGCTGGTCGCGGTATCCAGCGTGATTGAGCGCCGCCTTGAACTCCCACCGCTCCTTGATCCGCTCGTATCGCGCCCGATCGAGTGTCGGGCCGCTTCTCAGGTCGCGGTACCTCTCGAAACGTGCCGCGTCGCCCGAGACACTGCTGACGCGCCCTCCGAATTCCGCCTCGCCGGCTGGCGGCGTCGCTGCCTCCGTCGCGCTGGCCGCCGGAGCCGGGGCGGCGGTTCCCTGCGCCGACGTCGTCGACGCGATGGCCAGAATGAGGACAGCGAGCACCGGTGCAGTGTGTGTTCGCATGCCCTACCTCGTAAACGTCTGGCCCGACGGATGGTTCGAGCCGTGAATTTGAGAGTGACAGTTGACGCATCCGCGGCCGACCACGCGAACGCTCTTGTTCTGGATCGAAAGGCTGTCGTAGATGGTCGATGGATGCCTGGTGCCGATATGACATCGCTGACATAGCATCGGCAGCTTTGCCACCAGCATGCGATCGTTCAACGAGCCGTGCGGATCGTGGCACGTGATACAGCTCTCGCGGCCCGCGGCGTGCTCGAACAGGAACGGTCCGCGCTTCTCGGTGTGACACGATACACAGCTCTCGTTGATCCAGTTGCCCACGCGGAGCTGCCGGACGTTGGTCGATCCGTGCGGCTCATGACACGACGAGCACCGCATGTGGCCTTCGATTAACGGCATGTGCGAGGCGCGTTGAATCTTGGCAGTCTGGACCTTATGGCAAGTGGCGCACAACTGGATCTCAGTCGTGGCCTTGAGCTGCGCGGTCTCCGAATGCGGCGTATGAACGCTATGGCATGTGGTGCACGCGAGGTTGCGCGCGTCGTGAGGGCTGCCCCGCCACGCGGTGTGCGGCGAGCCCGTGTGGCACGACAGGCAGACGCCGTTGACGTCGCGCGGCGCCATCTTAGAGAACTTCCGGATCGAACTATCAACCGTGGGATCGTCGAGGTGCTTCTCTCCCGGTCCGTGACACGTCTCGCACTGGTGAAGCGCCGCCGGCGAGCGCGGGTCGGCTGCCTTGCCGTGAGGACTGTTCACGTAGCCTTTTTCGACCTCATCGTGACAGGCGATGCACATATCAGCACCCAGGAAACCCGCTGTTGGGCGAGGGTTCGCGGGATCCCTCGGGCCGGCTGGCGCTGCCGCAGGTGCCTGGGCGCCCTGTGGCGGCGGGCCGCCTGGTGCAGGCGGCGCGGCGGCAAGCACCACGACGATGAGCCAGCACGCGCCGATCGTGGCAAGCAAGGTACGCATCATCTCATTCCCGTCACATACGCGGTCAGCGCCGCCTGGTCGCCAGAGGAAATGTTGACCGGCTGGATCGCTGCGGCGGATATCTTCGCTGTGGGCATCTTGATCACTTGATCACGCGACTCACTCCCCGTTTGGACACTTGCGCATCAGACCGAGCGTCGGCGTGCCGTCGGTCTCGCGGCCGTCTGCGCCGTGGCACCGCGTCGCGCGATTCACTGCCTATTCAATGCTGTGACACAGCTCGCAGTCCTGACTGATCACGCGTCCATCACTCGTCTTGTGTTCGTCGTCATGGCATCGGAAACAACCCGGCGCGTCGATGTGGCCCGTGTCGCTCAAGTACGTCCCCCAGGTCACGTTCATCGCTGGAAACACATTGCGCGCCCAGACGTCCTGCGACGCGGCCACCGCTCGCTCGACCAGCCGGCTGTCCGCGCCCTCCTGTCCGCGATAGAAGTCACGAAGGCGCCGCGCAATGGCGTCGAGCCCCTTGGCCCGGTCCGGGTAGGGCGCGCTCAACGCCGCCACTGCCTCGCGACGCGCGAACGGCAGTTCGCGCGGAATCTTGCCCTGCGCGATCTCGCTGTCGACGGCACGCTCCGGGCTCGGGAAAAAGGTGTGTGCGGGGCGGTTATGGCAATCCACGCAGTCCATCGTGCGGCGTGTGCCGGCGGCGATCTGCTCGGCGCTGGCACCCGCAACGACGAATTCTGACACGCGACCGCCACGGTCGGTCATGCGGATGTACGGGATCGTCTCGCGCTTCGCGTCCGTTGCGACGTATTCAATTCGGTTGTCCAGATTCATGTGCCAGTGAATACCCGTACCGGTGCCTAGCGCCCTTGTGCCGCCCCCCACATGCAGGCGCAGCGTCGTCGTTGTCTCGCTGTTCGCCTTGTCGTCCGCATACTCGCGTATCACGCGAATCTTGTCACCGTGAAATTTTTCAGGCCAATGGCACTGCTCGCACGTTTCGCGCGCCGGCCGCATGGTCGTCACCGGCGTCGGCACCGGCTTTGGGACCCGCCCGAGCGCCACGAGCGCCAGTTGTCGCGTCCCGGTGATCTTCGATTCGAGGAGCGCGCCAGCGCCCGACCCGACGTGGCACGCCACGCAGGCCACACGCGCGTGGGGCCAAGCCTGGTGCGCCGCGTACTCGGGTTCCATCGGCGAATGGCAGAGTCGCCCGCAGAATTCGGCGGTCTCCATGTAGTGCACGCCGCCGTAGGCCGCCATCGACACGATCAGGATATTGACGAACGTCAGTGCCAGCACTCCCACGAGCACGTGCCGATGGTGCGCCTGGCGCA
>Ga0208185_1000112_pt1 | contig 50279 bp, 64 predicted proteins | sample EasRivMeERMLT700_FD_187532 | JGI IMG/M metagenome (GOLD analysis project Ga0208185, IMG submission 187532) | Soil microbial communities from meander-bound floodplain in the East River, Colorado, USA - East River MetaG ERMLT700 (SPAdes) (version 2) | ecosystem: Environmental > Terrestrial > Soil... | reverse complement strand
GCAGGCGCACTCATTGGTGCGACTCCTGAGATGGCGCAGACTGCTTGGCTTCCTCCGAACCTCTGGAAGCGCGCACGAGGGGTCGAAGGTTTCTCGCACAGTCTGAATTACCCCCACCATGAAGATCTAGTCCTCAATAAAGGATTTGGTACTACGTCCTCTGGAGATGTGCTAGGCCGATTTGGTCATGCAGGATACTACACTCCAAAGGAAGCCAAACAGGCTCGTCAGGCAGGTAAGCCACCAACAGGACAATCGAATAAGAGTTATCTTGGTGGTACTCATATACCAGTTGATTTCCCAGAAACTACAAAGATTCTGGATGTTCGAGGCGCGCCCGTTCCGAAGGAAGATTTCGATGTAATTATCAAATCGCTAGATCCTGTTGAGGATAAGGATTACATCAAGACTCTTACGAAAGCATTCAACGACCAACGACACTACGCCGAGGGTCCTAGTGCGGTAACACATGCGGCCGTCAGGTCTGGTCAGGCTACACCGGAACAACTTGGGGCATACTACCAAAAGCTCAAGATGGACCCTGTAGCAACAGACGCCATCGATCGCTTGAATGGACTACTGAGTTATCCTCAGGACTTCGGTCCTCATGTCAAGGTCAAGGGTTCTCGTGGTCAAGCACTGAGTAGTACAGGCGAGAAGCGATATGGCTCAGCCGCGCTCAATCAACCCAGCGTGACAGGCGAGTTCGGTGGAATACACTATACAGATTATGTAGTTGGTACTCCCCAAGATACTAAGTCAGGGTCGATGGCCTTCGACCCAAGACAGACTTTATTCGCACCTGTAGGATCACAGAAGAATCGACTGACGACTCCTTGGAAGCAAGGTAAGATTGCTCCAGCCGGGATGCCAAAGGAAGGTGGTGGGACTTTTAAGGGAGTATTTCCATCGGATGCTCCCGGTGGAGTGTCAGCTCCAACTCCTGGTAATGTTGCTGGTCCTGCTGTAGTTCAACCTCCTCCAGTTCCTCCACCCTCTCAAGTATCTGCAGCTGAGTCGTGGGCGGCTGCAAATATGAATGAGGTTCCTACTGCGAAGAAACCTCCAAAGTCCTGGGAGGGCGCGCCCACATACAAGGGTAAGGTTATCTCGATAACCGAGCAAGGAACTCTCAAGGAGCTTGCGGCTGCGGGACGTGACCTCACCAAAACCGAGCAGGCTAAGCTTGCTGCAGTCAAGCAGTGGGAGTCTGGTCGTCCTGCCGATGTTCCAGTTCCTACGAGCCAAGCTCCAGCAGGTCCGGCATCACAGACCTGGGCGGATATGTCTGATGCTGAGAAGTTACAACTCTCGCAGACAGACCCACAGAAATATCTTCAAATGTCGGAAGCTGCTATAGCAGAGCAGCCTCATGTCTATCAGGGAGTGACAACTTCCGCGACGGATGTAAATCGTCCAGCTACGATGCAACAGCATATAGCGGACTTGGATAACATCTTTGAGGAGGCTGGAGTCAAGCTTCCATACGAATTGAAAGAGGTCACGCCTGGCACAACTCCAGAGGAACTGCACCTCGCTGCAATAGAATACCTTGGGTCAGCAAGTCATTACGAAGCAGCCGAGGAAGTCCAAAAGCTCTGGGACATGAAGCTCAAGGGAGATACAGTTGATTCTCCACCGACTCCTACTGGTGCAGCTTTCGGTGACGTTGAAGCACCGGATATTGGTAAGATCGACGTATTCAATGCAACAACTGGTAAGACTGTTGGAACATTTAATTCCCAGGCTGAGGTGGATGAATTTCTTTCCGTCCATCCCAGGGCCAGTGAATTAGATTGGGCGCCCCACGATCCATCGTTTGAGGCTCATGCGGCGATAGCAGAACCAACGGTCGAAGCTCCTGTCGATTATGACGCACAGTATAAAGGATTCGTAGATCTATTCCACGATACTAACGCTGATCCTGAAGATGTCATGATGGCATGGAAGGATCTGCATCCTGCATTGAAGTCTAAACTCGCGTATGAAGATGCTGATTTGTTCCAGACCATCAGTAAGATGGAGGAAGCAGGAACACCTGAAGATATAGATCTTGGCACGATAGATTTCGATACGTTCGTGGGTGGTGCTACAAGACAGGCACCTGTCGCGAAGCCAAAGCTCGTCAAGGCTCCAGGACCTGTCGCAGCTCCAGCAGAACTTCCATCAGCTCTTCCCAAAGGTTTTGAGGGATTTGAAAATGTCCCTCTACCTAAGGCTCTTGATCCTCTTGGCAAGGAATCGATCAAGTCATTAGATACTCACGGCAGTTTAGATTATCTGAAGAATACCTATCCAGAGATTGCAGAGAACTTTGCCAAGCACAGTGGGACGGAGATGGGTAGCATCGAGTCCCACACAAAGGATGTGCTCAAGCAATGGAAGACCCAGCTAACTTCGGAGGAATTTGCAGACATCTCTAATCGCTCAGGGATGGATGTAGAAGCTATAATGAATCTTGCGCTCCCTCTACATGACATCGGGAAGCCGCAAGCTATAGCTAGCGGTGACAAGACTCTGCAGCACTCATTCACTACTCCTATTATAGAGGACATTCTACAGAAGGAAGGTTTTGATCAGAGAGACATCGATCTTGCTACAGAGCTTTTCAATCATGACATGATTGGCTCGCTTCTCCAAGGATCGAGCAAACTTACGCCGCAACAAGTAGCTGATGAACTTGTGAAAAAGGCCGACAAGGTCGGCATGGACCCTTCCGACTTTGCTAAGTTACAGCTCGCGTTCTTCCAGGCAGACGCTTCGTCATACCCGTTCGTCACGCAATACATGAAGCAACAGCCGAATGGTGGCTGGATATCAGGTAGTCCTAAAGTTAAACCTATTGAGGATTTGATTCAAGGTCCTACTGGTATTAAGAGTGCGGCGCCCACTGGTGCTGACACAGGATACCAGATCAAGGTAAAAGACGCCGAGGATATACTTGGTGGTACGAAGAACAAGGACATTTATACGAAGAACGGTCAGGACTATCTGTTCAAGGAAGCCAATCCAGCTTACTTCGCAGACCAGGAAGTTGCTGCAAACAAGGTTGCTAATCTGGCAGGCTTGCATCCCATCAAGATAGAAGTAACACAGATGGGTGGTAAGACAGGCACGATGCAGGCTGCGGTCGGAAACAACATGAATTGGCCGACCCTGAAGGAAGTTGACCCTAAGACGCTTACTGCTGAAGAGCTTAGAGACGTAATCAGAAATCATCCTGTAGACTGGCTCACGGGAAATATGGATGCTCACGGTGCGCAGTTCCTACGAACTCCCAACGGAATTGTCGGGATTGATCGAGGGCGCGCGTTCAAGAATTACGCCAGCAATAAGCTGCATCCAGATTACAACCCTACTGGCGGGGTGGGATACTACGACCAGATTTACAACGATATCGTAAAGCTCTATAAGAAGGGTGAGTTGCCTCAGCTAAGTGAGGCCGACATCAATGCTGCTATTAAGCAAACGACTTTTAAGATGTATCAGAACACTAACGCAATCAGTGCTGAGATAGCAGACGGATTGGAGCGTTCCGGTCAGGGCCATCTCAAGGGTCTTGCCAAGCAACGCTTCCTGGATCTAGAAAAAGATCTGTTGAAGTTCTGGACAGGTAAATGACGAATAACGCTGAAGACGAAATCCTCGCGCCTGAGCTGAAGCAAGCTCTTGACTCCTTGGTATTGCAGATAGATTCAAGGGACCAGTTCGCTCGCGACCGGATGATGAAAGTTCTCAAGCGTAACGAGTACTTCTGGGAAGGTCTGCAAAACATCTACTTCTCTGAGGTTGCGCACGACTGGAGATTTATCAGCAGCACCGAAGGGGATGATTATGATTACGCAGAAGAGGCGGACATCGAGAACAAAATCGTCAACGTCTACAAAGCCCACGGAGAAGTCATTATCTCTGCAATCTCACAGTCTCTGCCAGCAACTCGCTTTTATCCAAATGATGCAGACCAGGCTGAAGACATTTATACCGCTCAGGCTTACACACGCCTCGCTGAATTAATACGCAAACACAATAAAGCTCCGTTCCTCTTTATGAAGGCTATTGGCCTTCTATACAATCAGGGCGTCATAGCTGCATATACGTTCAACGACCAGAACAGCAAGTATGGTACAGAAACTGTTCAACATTTCCGTCAGGGAATGATCAAGAACAAGGTGGGATATTGCCCCGAATGTGGTGAGAACCTAGCTGTTCAGCCGATGAACACCGGGGAGCTTGCGGACCAACTCGGTGGAGCGCCCGTCGAAGAAATGCCCGTCCCTGAAGGTGCAGCAACGACGATCGAGAACAGCGCCTATCCGCAGGCAGAGGCTCCAGTAGAACCCCCTCCAGTAGAGACTGTGATGGAGCAAGATATGCCTGCGGAGATGGGAATGCCGATTGAGCCTCCTGTTCCTGAAGCGATGGGTCTGGAAGGCTTACCTGATGAGGCGATGATTCCTCCTCCTGAGGAAGATGTCCTGGCGCAGCCAGGAATGATGGAGCCTCCTCCACCGAACGCGGAGATTTGTCCGAACTGTGGGGCGAACGTAGCTCCTATGATTGAGACAGAAGAAGAGCCTACTCAAGAACTAGATTGGGAAGAGACTGTCGCGAAGTCACGGCAGATCATTGAACTATACGGAGCAACCAATGTCCAGATTTTCCCACGGGCGCGCACTCTGCAACAGTCGGGATATCTGATCCTGAACGATGAGCACGACGTCGCTGAGATGCAGGAGAAGTTCCCTCATATCGCTGACAAAATCGTGCCAACGGCGGATTCGGAAAGATACGACAGATGGGCGCGCGCCCCCTCTATTGTTCAGACGGATGATGATGCAGATGTTTGCACCTGTCGACAAATCTGGCTCAGGCCGTGGATGTTTAACAAGATTGGGAAGTCGGATGATGAGCGTGTGCTTGCGCTCAAGTCCCAGTTCCCCTCAGGTTTGAGAGCTATCTACATAAATGATGTCCTGGCCGAAGTTAACGACGAGGATATGGACGAGTATTGGACTGTGTCTGTTGATCCTATCCTGGATCGTGTCCACGGTCAGCCTTATGCTAATCCTCTCGTACCTATTCAAGAGATGACTAATGAAGTATTCCAGCTTACTGTCGAGACCATACGACACGGAATCCCTGAGACGTTCGTTGATTCTAGTGTCATCGACCTACAAAAATATAGATCGATGGAGGTTTCTCCTGGGAGTCTATATCCTGTCAAAGCACCGGTCGGAGGAAATATCTCGGCGGCTTTCTATACGAATCGTGCGGCTCTTCTTTCCAGAGAGCACAAAGAATTCCATGATGATCTACAGACCGCTGGTCAGTTTGTACTTGGAACTGTACCGTCCGTCTACGGAGGATCAATGCAAGGAGGCAGCGACACCGCCTCCGAATACTCCATGAGTCGGGCGCAAGCCCTTCAGAGATTGCAGATCATCTACAAGATGATTTCATTCTTCTGGTCCGATCTTGAGAGCAAAGCAGTCAAGTGCTATGCTAAGAACATGAAGACGGACGAGAAGATTGTAAAGTCACAGGGCAAGAACTCCTTCGTGAATGTATGGATTCGTAAGGCGGAGATGTCTGGTCAGGTTGGTCAGGTCGAGCCTGAACTTTCAGAGCAGTTTCCTCTAGCCTGGTCTCAGAAGCGCGACATCATTATGCGCCTTGTTGAACTGAATAACGAGGCTCTTAATGAGGCTCTGTTCCACCCTGAGAATCGACACACGGTCGCGGAGTTGATAGGTATTACGGAGCTGACTGTCCCAGGTGATTCGGATAGAAGCAAACAGCTATATGAGATTTACGAGTTGATCACTGGTCAGCCACAGCAGGTTGGGATGAATCCCATGGACGGTACGCCAATCCTACAGGCGACTGTTCCGGTGGAACAGGACATCGACCAGCACCAAGTTCACATCGCGGTACTCAAGGAATGGTGTGTATCAGAGATCGGGATGGATCAGAAGATGACCAATCCTGGTGGCTATATGAATGTTGTCGCCCATTTGCAGAATCATGTAGAGATGGAGCAGATGGAGATGATGAAGCAAATGATGATGCAAGGGGGCGCGCCGCCGCCTGAAGGTGGTCAGCCGCCCCAGTCAGGCTCGCCACCCAAAGCTAAGGATACTGAAAACATTCCAGCACCGAGAGGCATAGCAAATGTTCCTTAAAGATTTTCAGTTGTTGTACGACGACGCAGACGCACTAGGTGGTCCTACTGGATCTTCTGAATCTTCTGAAGGAAAGAGTGATCTAGAGATCCTTAACGAAGAGCCTGAGGCAGCAGAAGCCGAAGAGGAAGAGGCTGTCGCTGAGGAACCTGGAGAGGTCACCTTTGAAACTGAGGAAGAGGTCAAGGCCGAGGAAGAAGAAAAACCTAAGGTCGAGCCAGAACCAGATGATGCTGAAGTTCCAGAGGGTCAACTTAGATTTAAGGATATTAAGACCAAGTATCCGGCTATCTTCAAGGAATTTCCGAAGCTTGCTGAGTCGATACGCAATGACCGTGCGTATAGTGAGATATTTGCGACACCGGAAGATGCCCGAGATGCCGCGCAGCGCGCAACCTATTTCAATCGTCTGGAGAACACCATCATTGGTGGTTCTATCAAAGAGCTTCTAAATGACGTCGAGCAGAGCAATAAGGAGTCCTTCAAAGCGGTCGCGCGCGACTTCCTTCCCACCATCAAAGAGAAGTCGATGGAGCTTTACGCGGAACTTACGCTGCCAGCTGTCAATGATGTGCTACGGAGCGCCATCCGAGATGCAGCAGGAACTGAGAATACTAATCTCCGAAACGCCGCCCTACATATTGCAAAGTATCTTTACGGTAAGCCCGAGATTCCCGACCTTGAGCGAAAGCCGGAGGTGCCTAATGAGGCCGAAGAAAGGGTCAAATCCGAGCGTCAAGCCTTCTGGCAAGAGAAAGCCGCAGACTTCACAAACGAGTGCTACGGCGAAGGTCGTGAAGAAACGATCAAAGAAATCGCGAAGGGGATAGACAATGACAAGAGTTTAAGCCCCTTCCTCAAGAAGACGTTGAAGGATTCTATTTTTCAAGAGGTCGATCAACTTCTAGCTAAAGATACACGTCATCTTCGTCAGATGAACGCACTGTGGCGCAAAGCAGAATCGACTGGGTTTCCAAAAGAGACTCGCAAAGAAATCATAAACGCCTACTTGCGAGGGGCGAAAACTCTGATTCCTTCAGTCAGACAGAAGCTACGTGCCGAGGCAGGTCTACAAGTTAGTCATCCAACAAAAGCAATCACTGGTGCGCCGCAGGTCAAACGTACAAACATTCCGGCATCCGGACGAAGCGCGTCTAGTTCCGCCGCCAAAACTCCTTCGGCAAGAGATGTTAACTGGAACAAGACGAGCGACATGGATTTTCTGAATGGGAAGTACACACCGAAGCGGAGCGCCCGATAGGAGTTACCTGTCATGGCAATGGACGAAACACAGGTAGCTGCCACGGAACTTGAGAAGGTTCGGACCAAGATCCCTGTTCTTTTCGACAAGGAAGACACTTTCTATTCCACGATCGAGAAGGGCGAAGTCGAGTCGATCTCAGCGCGAGACATGAGAATCCCGCTGGAGATTCGGCCCGGTGGAAGGTTCGGACATTTCGATCCGGCAGGCGGCGACCTCGGACGCGGTGAAGGACCGACCTACGAGAAGGCGGTCATCAACACGGTTCACATGCGCCACGCGATTGAGTGGCACAAAAAGACCGAGTGGGCGACAGACAACGCACGTAAGGCAGTTGTCCAGTCGGTCAAGAAGCTCCTTGCCTCTGGCATGGTGGAGTTCCGACGTGCAGTTGACGCTCTGGCCGTATCCTCAGACGGTACAGGCGTGTTGGGCACTGTGGGCGTCGGGACACCTCCAGCGGGTGGCTACACCACTGCTGGTGGCAAGGACACTTTCGTCTGTGATACAGATGGCTACGGCGTCCGTTTGATGCGCTTCGGCCAGATGCTGTCACTCTACAACGCCACGCTTACCACGCGTCGTGCGTTCGCGGGCGGCGCAACGGTCAACGGCGAGGCGCCTATTGACCTGTACGACATTCCAACGAAGACCATCCGGGTCAATGGCGCGGCCACCACGCCAGTTGCGGGTGACAAGTTGGTCGTGTCGGGTCTGTCCACCACGCCTCCCGTTTCGATGTATGGTGTTCCTTACCATATCTCGAATGCGTCAACCGGCTCGTGGCTCGGACTTGACCGAGCTTTGTTTCCTGAGATTCGTGCGAATCGAGTGAATGCGAACGGGACTTCCTTGGCCCTTCCGTATGCAAGACTCGCCATGAATAAGATCGGAGACAGGCTCGGTCAGGATCATGGCACGAAGTCGACGGCGTGGATGCATCCCTGTCAGGTCCAGGCTTATGAAGAGATGGCCCAGTCGGTCATGCTCATCAACAAGAATCCTGGCAAGCAGGGTGTCGACTTGTACTTCGGTGAGGGTGACAACTTCCAGATCGCTGGAGTTCCCATCCGCAAGCACTACTCGTGGGACAAGAAGAGAATCGACTTCATTGTCACCTCGGTGTGGGGCAGAGCCGAAATGCATCCCGCAGGTTTCTACGAGGTCGATGGTCGGAAGATCTTCGAGATTCGTGGAACTTCGGGTGGCGTTGCGACATCGCAGATTTTCTACGTGGTAGGTTCCTTCAACCTCTACGTGACGAATCCCGCGGTGTGTTCCTACATCGACAACCTCGCTGTTCCGGCGGGCTACTAGAGGGGGTATTCCGGGGGAGGATGGGCGAGCCTCCCCCGGGTATTTTATATGATTGACAAACAAGCAGTACTACTTATAAACCACGACCTGATACTGAAGTGGGGCGCGCGCTATCGCCTCGTATGGGCGGATGACGAGCGAGAGATTCGAGTTAACGCAAATGGAATCTGGGACGAGTGGCCTAAGTATTCGTATCTCAAAGAGCGATTCGTCCTTGAGAAATACTTTGGCGAGGGACTCTTCAAGGTTCCAGATGAAATAAGAAACTGGAACGGGTGGGAGATCATTTGGGCTTTCAGACCACTTGAGAACCCCAACCTCGCAGTTTGCATGTTCATCGCAGATGCGCTAGAGAACGGGGTTAAGCAAAGTCTGACGGACCATTACGACGCTGACAAGAAGCAGTTCGATAAAGAGGTCGAAGAGGCCTACGACATTCTAGAGAACGAGTCACCTTACATTGCAACGATGCTTCAGAATAAGGAAGCTATCGTAGTGCCGGAGATTAAGAAAGATGCCTAAAGATTACGGGACGTCAGCGACTATTGTAAGTCTCTTTCCACTTCCAGTGTTTGAGCGAAAGCCTCTCATTCCATCGCTCTACCAAATAGAAGCTGCAAAGAATGAACTAGACCCTAAGATTCTTGTCGTGCGTGAAGGATTCTTCCACGTATATCTGGATGAATACCGTGGGATGATGACCATCAGAACTCCTGCTATTACGATAGCTGAATCTGTGGTGCGCGATTTCCTCGATGGGCAATACATGCTCAGCGACTCGGCGCGCCCCGCACTGTGGACTCTCCCAGGGGAATGGACGGTCGAAGAACTTGTGGATGATCCTGAGCAGGCAGGTAGAATCCACACAGAACATAACATCCAACTAGAGTGGTTTCGACGCTTGATCTTTGTTGCTGATGACGAATGGTCCAAGTTCCATCAGCATCGGATGATCACCGAAACGCAAAGAATTGCAGCTGCACGACTCAAGATGGTTCGTGAGTGGGCGCTCGATTTCAAGCCAGAGAACATCACGGATTGTCCTGGCTGCGGCGTAGCAATCAATAAGAAGGTTGCTGTCTGTCGTGAGTGCGGTTGTATTATCAATAAGGACATCTACGAGACTCTTCAGTTCACTGGAGAAGTTCGCCATGTTAGCAAGTGAAGTGATGGATGAAGCTGCGGCGTTGATGAACGACGCCCAGAAGTTTACCTGGGGATACACTCAGCTCCTACCCTATCTGCGTCGAGCATATGGAACGATGGAGCTACACCTCTTTCTTAATGGTGTGCGCGATTTGAAGGAGGTGTCTGCCGTCCTACAGGTAACAGCTTTGTCCCCTACTGTTACACTACTGCCTACAGATTTCGTGCAGGCTATCTCGATGGAGGAGCGCGCTTCAGGATCTACAGACGTGTTCTTTCCAGTGGTAGAATCAGACTGGGAGCAGGACCTCAAATCTGATTCTATCCTATACTGGAACTGGAGGGAGAGTGGTCTGAAGATCAACCCTCCCAATGTCAACAGAGAAATCAGGCTCAAGTATCGCAAGGGTCTGACACCCATATTGGGTGAGAATACTAACATTACGATTCTTCTTTCCAAGCCATACCTTTCTGCAAAGACAGCAGCCAATGCGTCTGCATTTGGTGCGGCCAACGCTGAGAGGGCGGCCATCTTGAACAGCGAAGCAAACAGCGAACTGTCGATGCTTATCAATTCAGAGATTCGCAACCAACAAGGTGTGAGCTTTCGTCGTCGTGGTTATGGTGCAGCAAGGCGCGCGCGTCGTGGAGGCTAGTCCAGCCCCACGAAAAGTCCCGCCTAACAGGAGGACAGATGCCTATCGCATTTACGCTAACAAACAAGCTCCACGGTCTTCGGTCGCAGAGGCTGGTTGGCACGTTGACATTCTCAGGCAGTTATGCGACAGGTGGCGAGGTGCCAACTGGTATCGCGAAGCCTGGTACGACGAAGAATCCGATCCTTGTTAGCTTCCATAACAAGGGACCTGTCGACTACAGATTTGACTCAGCAACAGGAAAAGTCCTGGCATATGCGGCTGGTGTTGAAGTCACAGCCGGTGCATATCCTGCCTCAGTGACGAACGATGTTGTTGTAGCGAATATCGAGTATCCCAAGTTTGGCTGAGCCATGATCGAGAACCACGTTCCCGTCCCGCTATCGGATTTCAATGGCCTCTTCGACAGAGGTCCCAATGAAGCCATTCCGATAGACCACTTTAAGGTTGCTCAGAACCTGAAGTATAAGCCTGCGAGCTTCTACACACGGGAGGGGTTCGTAACCGATATCACTGTTGGTCCGATCGTCAGGTTTCACGTCTACAAGATTACAGGTCAAGCGTCACGACTCATCTCCTTGGGTGGGGATAACACGCTTTACGATCTGACACTTAATGTGCCGATCCTTACTATTCCTGGGATGACAGACTTCTCAATGGAAACTTTCTTTGACCGGGCATACATTACTCCCCATAACGGGACTACTGGATTGCCCGGTCAATTCGTTCATTACTACACAGGAACAGGTGTCGCGCGCCCTGCGGGTGGGACTGGACCTGTTGCCGCCATCCCTATGGGGATTGCTCAGGGTGGTGCAGGACGTATCGATAAGGGTATACATGCGTTTGCTGTAGCGTTCGAGACTGCAACAGGATTCATTACCCAGATGGGAGGATTCACTGGCATCGTCACGGACGGTGATAAAACAGTAGAATTATCTTCTATTCCTGTAGGTCCTGCTGGGACTGTGGCGAGAATCATCTTCAGCACAAAGAATGTCGCAGACCCTGCAACCGGGCTTTATAATTGGGACTATGCAAATGCTGAGTGGTTCTTCGCGGTCGACGGTAGAATACCAGACAACACCACTACAACTAAATCGCTCTCTTATTTTGACGCTGATCTCGTCGATCAGGCCGACTATATCCTTGAGCAATTATCCCAAATCCCTGCCGGGGTTGGGATTACCGCGTATCAAGGAAGCATGGTTGTCTGGGGAGAGGACGCTAACCAATCGACTGTTAGAGTTTCCAAAGCCGGAGAGCCAGAGTCTTTTAACTCTGTTGAAGGCTTCTTGCAGGTTGAGCCAGCGGTCGGGGGCGGCGTCAGAAACTGCGTTGAGTTCAGAAGTAGTCTCTATATCCTCAAAGCGCACCGATGCTACGTAACTCAAGCCAACGATAAAGAAGCTCTGTTCTGGCAGGTTCCTCTCCTCGACGGCTCAGTAGGCACTGAGTGTCACGGCGTGGCAAAGATATTCGAGCGCAATTCCAACACAGTGGACAAATATCTGGTTGCATCCAGGCGTGGTCTACTGATGTTTACTGGCAACTTCGAGGAAGAGATTAGCTGGAAGGTAAAGGACATCTGGGAGCGCATTACAAAGATTCATTTCCAGAAGATCCAAGTTGTGATTGATCCAGACAATCAATACCTCTACGTTTCACTACCACTAGATGGCTCTATATATACCAATACACTTCTGTTTGGTGACTACAGTAACGGGCTAAATGCCAAGAACATCAAGTGGTCTACCTGGACATTTGTAACACCTCCATTATCAATGGAGCTTGAGGTCAACAACGTAACAAAGGAAAACATATTCAGGGTTGCGTTTCTTGGTGGTGATATCAAGAAACAACTCCCAACTGCGCACGATGATACTGGTCAAGCGATACCTACGATCTTCGAGACTGCAGAGCTTCCGGTAGATTCCAAGGGTGAGGTATTTCATCATGGTGGAGTGCGCTTTCGGGCGGTGGGTATCGGAAGGCTGAACCTCACGGTGACTACACTGGATGGCGCTCAGGTCTACAACCTACCATCCATTCTACTACGGAGCGCGCCCGGCAGCTATCCGATGAGGACGTTCAACGCACAAAGTGAGAAGATAACTATCAAAGGTTCATTAGCTCTGTTTGGTGAATACATAGTTGTTACAAAGATGTGGGCTTTCGTTCGTCAGCTCTGGCTCACGAGGCCGTCGGAGTAATGCCTAGCCATCCCGTAAAGCCGCAGCGCGACGCCCGGATTGATGCTCTGGGAAATGACGACAGGTCTGTCCTGATCCTGAAGGATATTCTCAGGGACTTCAACAGGGACATGCAGGTCGTCTATGAAACGATCTCACCAATCACAGAGGCACTGAAGCCTGTTACGGGTGGCGGGACAGGAACATCTCCAGAGCCTCCCAACTTCACGGGTGTGGTTCGTCTGAATGGTATCTTCCTTTCGTGGGATGCGTCACCTAGCACTGCGGCGCGCACCTACGAAATTCGTCGTTCGGATGAATTGAACTGGGATACTGCGTTCTTTGTAACGCGCACCCCCTCTCTGAATATCCTTCTCGACCCGCTCCCTTCGGGAGCATATTACTTTTTGATTAAGACTATTGATTTTCTTGGTAACTACTCACCAAACTTTGCAAGTACAGTCATTACGATTCTTTCACCCTATGCTCCATTCATTACAGCAGCGGTAGTCGACAACAATGTCCTACTGAATTGGACTACCCCTACAACGAGCTTCTCGATTGAACGATTTCGTATATATCGGGATAACAACCTGTATGGGGTGCTTCGTGCTACGTTTGTCTCGACATTCGAGACCGTGGCAGGAACCTACACATACAGTATTGAAGCAGTAGATATCGCAGGCAATACTGGTCCTAGAGGCTACGTTACAGCAGTAGTCAATACACCTCCAGACTACCAGTTGTTAGATCGTGCTGTTAGCGATCTAGATGGCACGATGCACAATGTTGTGCGAACTAGCGTGCCGACCTTGATAGCTTGCGTAGATACTGCGCCCACGTGGGAATTGCATTATACAACAAAGTCCTGGGATCAACCACAGGACCAGATAGATGCTGGTTATCCAATCTACATACAGCCTACAGTAACAACTGGGTGGTATGAGGAAATTATCGATTACGAGCTTGAGATTCAGAATGTTATTGTAACAGTTGTCTTTCAGATGGCACAGATAGTGCCTGAGGTTACGGTAGTAGTTTACCTAGCCAGCTCAACTGATGGTATTGTCTATACGCCACTCGTGGCAGGATACTCTCAGTTCGTTCCATTATTCCGATACCTCAAGATAAGGCTAGAGTTTACAGGCTCAAGTGATAAGGCGTTAGCCGAGCTGACGCTGATGGAAACTACCATCGACGTCAAGCGAGAGGTAGATGGTGGTGAGATCGTAGCACTCGCCGGTGATACTCTTGGCACTCAGGTGCTATTCAATAAGGTATTCAAGGACGTCAACTCGATTACTTGTACAGCAGACTCAGTCGAACCAATCATTATCATTTACGACTTTGTGGATATTCCAAATCCAGAGTTCTTTAAGGTTTTCGCACTAGATTCTACTGGCAATCGAGTGACATACCTTGTGTCCTGGAAAGCACGGGGTATTGTATAATGTGGCAAAGATACAACGTAGCAGGTAGGATCTTTGAGAAGTCGGTTGATAATGGAGCGACCTGGACTCAGCTTGAGTTGAATGCATCTATTATTACTCATGGGAATCTAAGCGCCGATCGGGATTGGATTACTACCGCTTATACAGATGTCCGAAATGCTTTTACTCAGAGACAAGAACTTTCATTTGGTGTGCCATCTCTCGTCTGGAATGACACTAGTCAACCCGCGAACCAAAAGAAATTTGAGATTATCCAAGCGACCCAGTTTTTATACTTACAAGCTATAAATGATGCAGAGAATACCGCGACTGGATCTGTTCGAATAGATCGCTCTGGCAATGTACAGCTTAGTGGTGGATTAACTCTACCTAACTCCGCTACTCCTATTGGAAGGACTACTACATATACTCCGACGTTTACAGCGGATGGCGTTGCTTCGTCCCTTGGAAATGGTACTATAAATGGAAAGTATACTCAGATCGACAAAACGATATTTTTTACGATCAATTTCAATGCTGGATCAACGACCAATTTTGGAACTGGAACTTTACATTTTAGTTTGCCGAAGGGTGTCATGGCAGCTTACATTGGCACTGGGGTTGAGGCTTGGCACGGACGTGTTTATAATCCTGGAACTGGACAGAGTTTGTCCATTTTTTGCACGATATCATCAGACATAGTCTTAGGTATGTATGAGGCAAACACTGGATTTTTATTGACTGGTACGAGTCCTTTTACTATGGGCTCTGGAGTCTCTATTTCAATCAGTGGTTTTTACGAGACAATCTAATGGAAGAATTAGTTCTTACAGACCCGGTTGTCGTACCTGAAAAGGTTACGGCGAAATACAAGATGCTTGCGCTTACCATGAATACAAAGATAGAGCTAGTTCCTGGGAAGCAGGGAGCTGTCATGATTCAGTTAGAAGATGAACACGGGGGTCTATTCAACCACACGTATGTTGGGGCAGAGGCTAAAGAGTTTATTCAATTCATTAACACAGCGGACTTTTCAACTCATAGTCTAACTAAGAGAGTTCTTAACAAACTCTCAACCGATGGCATATTGCCTGGAACGGTGGTAGGGGAGCCAGATGGGACAATTTGAGATTACGCTTGAAGAACTTTACCAGATCGTGGGTGAGCTAGAAGTCGTTAGGAGAAAACAACTGCTTCAAATCAGTGAGATGGCTGCTGAGATAACTCGACTGAGAGAAGAAAATGGCCGACTGGAACAAGCCGACAATAACGAGTAATTACGTTGCTTTCGTCGATGAGCTAAAATCTCGTGACGCTGATGCTATAGCTCTGAATACAACTGCCACCCTGGGACTTCCTTATCAAGCTGTTAAACTTATTCGCGCCCCTGTTAAGTTTCAAGAGTGGGTTGGTGACAGATTTAGTGATCTTACACTTTCTGTCGAGGGTGGAGGAACTGGTGCAGCTTCAGCAGGTACAGCACGTTCCAATCTTGGTCTAGGTTCGATGGCACTCCAGAATTCAAATGCGGTTGCTATCACAGGTGGAACTGCTGCGAATATAGGACTGTCTGGAAATTGCTCTTATAATGGTAATGACTTCCATATGTATGGGACGAGTGGGACTACTCTTATAGTCCACGGTCGCCCAGGTCAATATGCAGAGCATGTGGCTGGTGAGGGTGCAACAAATGGATCGTCTGGCCTACTCATTACAGCTGGTTGGGCAGGAGGGTATGCTCTTACAGTTCACAGAGCAGACTTCGCTGATCTTGGTCTTGTAGTTTCTGTTCCACCAAACAATGGTCCTATGGTGTGCAATGCCCCTAGTCGGCTAGTCATTCCGTTTGGCGCGGATAAGTGGGCAGCCACGTAAATGGCTAAGTATCAAGGTTCCTTGTGGATAGAAGGGAACAATCTACATTGGGTTGATGAGGCTGGTGTAGAGTGGGCTTGGCAGGGAATCTTTGTCAAGAATCAAACAGCCTATCCTGGATCTCTGTGGATAGAGAGTTACTACGTTTACTATGTCAATCAAGCTGGAAATCAAATTTACAGGACTGAAGCAGTTTGGAATGGTGAGTATCATGGTGTGCCGGGGTCTATCTGGGTAGAGGGTTCTTTCCTTCGGTGGATAGGTGGTGCTGAAGCTGCGGAAATGCACGCGCATCAAGATGTAGCACACATTGACGGTGGTGGTGCAGCCGCGCATGTAGATCATACGGATCAAGTGGCTCATACAGATGTCCCTCCTGGAGGACACTCAGATGTGCCACATAACGATTGGCATCAGGACTGGGGTCATGGTGACTCTCATACAGATCAACATAGTGATACTCCTCATACCGATGCACATAACGATATGCACGGGGATAACCCTGGTACTCTGAACCATAGTGACTGCACCATTTACCAAAACGGTGAGTTCTACGCACATGGCGACTTCTACGACAACGTCAGCGTTGGTCCTTATAACTGTATATGGCACGACGATTCACCACATCAAGATGTAGCTCATAACGATTCACATGCAGACGTGCCACATCATGACGACCCAGGAGCTAACGATCATCAGGATGTTCCACATTCGGATGTTCCATCTGGTACTCATAGCGATGTGCCGCACTCTGATACTCCACATGGAGATCATTCAGACGCAGTTCATAACGATGCACCACATGTCGATAACCCAATCAATCTAGGTCCATGAGTATAGAGTATCTACCTGTCGGGATTGCCTGCAATATCTCCTGTGGCTATTGCTATCAAGACCCTATGCGTGAGGCAGGGAACATCAATGTTCCAAGGGACTGGTCTAAGGTCAAGGCACAACTTGAAAGACTAGGTTCTGACTTCTCGGTCTTCGGCGGTGAGCCTTTGCTCGCGCCCGTCGAACACCTCGAAGAGGTCTGGGCTTATGGATTTGAGAAGTTTGGTCGTAATGGGATTCAAACAAACGGGTCGTTGATTACCGATAAGCACATAGAACTATTCTCTCGATACGCAGTGCAAGTAGGTATCTCGATCGATGGTCCTGGCAAGATGAATCGAGTTCGCTGCACTGATGAACTGACAGAGAAAACTGAAGAGGCCATTTACAAGCTATTCAAGCAAGGTATCAATACCTCTATCATTTGCACCATACATAGGGGGAACAATGATATTCCTGCTTTGTGTAACTGGTTCGATCATCTTAGTAGGGGTGGTATCAGGTATCTTAATCTACACGAGATGGAAATCGATTGTGGAAGACGTGATCTCGCCCTCTCCGAAGAAAGACAAATCGAAACCTTCCTAGAACTCTATGAGTGGTCGAAGACAGCAAAGATACAAGTTGCGCCCTTCATTGACATCAAGAGACTTCTAACTGAAGAACAGCCTCAGGTATCGTGCGTGTGGAATAGTTGCGACCCAATTACAACCGCTGCGGTTCAAGGAGTTTCTCCAAATGGTGTTATGTCAAATTGTGGTAGAACTAACAAGGACGGAGTCAACTGGGTCAAAGCCGACCGACCAGGAAATGAGAGATATATTGGACTTTATTACACGCCTCAAGAGCATGGTGGTTGTAGAGATTGTAAATACTTCGCTTTCTGCAAGGGTCACTGTCCAGGCACATCAATTGACGGCGACTGGAGAAACCGCACAGTTAATTGCAGACTCTGGTACTCTCTCTTTGAGAAGATTGAATTAGATCTACGTAGTGATAAAAGTGTAAGAATCCTCTGTTGTGATAAGAAGCAGAAGATTGTCGATAGGATACTAGCAGGTGTTCATCCGGTGAACAGCCACGGTGATACTCCTCACGGGGATTCTCATGGGGATCATACAGATGGTATTAGAGCTACAATTCTAACGGAGAAACCAGAGTGGGCAAACTAGAAAGATTAGACTTTACAATTCCAGATTTCCTTCGGACTGTGTGGGTGTCGGAGCATGCAAGGGAATACTGGGAGCCTAAGATTAGAAGTATCTCTGCAAGTTGGCATGCTATCGAGCGCCTCACGCTATTGCAGGGTATGCGTCCCGGTGTGTTGCAGAGCGTCACACCTGAAGAGCTACCAGATGTACAGAACTGGGCGCTCGCCAAAAACATTCCGATGGCGATCGTTGGGTTGGACGGCGCGACAGAAAGCTACGGTAATGCGTCGATACCCTACGTAGCAGGAGAGAGATTTACCTACAGAGTGTATTTTGGTCTAGAACCTGAGAAGTTTATAGATGCTTGGAAAGCTCAGGCTGACCTTGCTATTGGTCATATGCTTGGTTTTCCAGATTGTTGTACTGCATCCTTTGTTACGCATTGGAAGAAAGAAGGATGGCGAGACCTAACGATCCATTCGTATGGTCAGCCTCTTCAGAGAAACTTGATGTATAACAATGTTCTACTACGGCACATTGGTATACGTGGAGTCTTTCATCTTCCTTGTAGTGTAAACTGTCAGGAGAGCGTGAAGATAGGTGCGAAGATCATTGGCGTCATGATGCATACAGAGGGTCTGATGATGCCTGCGGATTGGTTGCAGCAGCTACTCGTTATGCCTATGGAGTGGACTTCTCTCCATGGTGTAGCGATGGTAACTACTCCTATCCTCAAGACCATCTACGCATCTGATCCCTTGCCTACCAAGGCTACGTTACGACTGGACAGTGAGCTATACCCTGCACATGGTGCGAGCGGGAATAAGTTTCCATTCCAGAACGTCGTGACATCTCGATTGTTTTTCAACGGCTTCAAATCCAAATCGGATATGAGCGCGGCGCACTCGTTCATCGTCTCGGTCCTATCAGATGCTAAGGTTCATGGCAAGGTTCTAGACCTAGGTTGTGGTAATGGCATACTCCTCAAGAGGATTCAGGCCGCGCATCCAAATACGAAATTGCTTGGTGTCGATTCAAATACGGCAGTCATCGAGGACATAGTTCCGGGTGTCATTCCCTACTGTTCTGACATCTTTAGCTTCCGCGAGTGGGAGAAAGTAGATCTAGTTCTGCTCTCGTCCCAACGCCTATTCGAGGTTGATCCTTACAAGGGTACAGCCCTTATGGAGGTGATTTCACAGTACTCAAAACGACTACTTCTCTACAACTATGGTGAATGGCGTGAGGGTCTAGAGTACTACACAGATCCATATTTCACTGTAGTGACAGCAGTCAAGAACGACAATTACAGAGCGTTACTATTGGAGAGCAAACATGCCATTTGACATGAGTCGTTGTCCTCAGACAGAGGAAGAAGCCAAGCAGTGGTTCTTTCAGGGTATTGGTAAGGTCATTGGTCAGCCTGCCAATGATTGGGAAACTGTCATGAATAGCTGCGGACTTCCTCCCGGCTATGGTCCCAACGTCAGGCCTGACGCCTCGATGCCCTACTTCGCTTTCACTCAGCAGTACTCGGGTGGGCCGAAGGGTCGTATGTTCCTCCCGACCGCCATCCCCGACGAGCTGGGTTACTACACTCGTTGTATGCAGTACCTCGACGACGCAGCTCAGACCTACAGCAAGACAAGGAACGCGAAAGAGAACTTCAATGCGAAAAGCGGTGGTTTGGTGTGGGCTTTCTATTGGGTTGCTGGCAATGAGTATGCTCCTGTACAGGGTGCTCAAGGAGGAACTCAACCTCCAGCAACTGGTGGACTGACAGAGGCTCAGGTTCAGGCCATGATTGACGCTTCGCTTGCGCAGTTCACTGGTGTCAAGCTGGGCGACAAGATCGCGCTCCGGACCAATTCAGGTTTGCTCGCAGGTATCAAGGGTGGAGGACCAACGTCGCCAGATGCACCAATCAACTGGATTGGTAAGACAGGCGATCCTCATGCCTGGGAATCCTTGACCATCGAAAAAGGTGAGTGATGGAGCTTCGGTCTTTCCGCTGGGAGGACGTTCCAGAAATCAGTAAAATCTGGGATGATTACCATGCAGACTTGTACGGCCTTCCGAACAGAAGAACGTCGATAGTTGACGCTGTTGTGGAACACAACAGCAAGATCGTAGGCTACGGACAAGTCAAGCTCTTTGCGGAAGGCATGATGTTTCTCGACAAATCTGCCTCGCTTCGTACCAGGATCGGCGCGCTCAAGCTCTTGATGCGTGAGGCCTTTCGTGGGACGGAGCAGGCAGGTTTGCAAGAGATGTATGTCTTTATTACTGATCCAAACTTCGCACTTCTAATGCAGAAGCATTATCATTTCTTTCAGGCATATAAGCCGGGTGAGCTTTTGGTAAAGGAGTTGTGATGGGCGGAAATAAAAAGGAAGTCAACAAACAGCTCACTCAAAACACTGCGTATCAAACGCAATTTGAAGGTGAGCAAAAGCAGCGGTCTGCTGAGGCTTATGGCAGAGCCAACGAAGCCTACGGTGGAGCAAACCAACTCTACCAGGATTTCGCCAAGGGCGGTGGTCAGAACCTACTAGACCAAGCCTACGCTTTTAATCCTGCGACTGGGGGTTTTGGTGGCGGCGGTGGTGGAGGTGGTGGTGCGGGTGGTGGCCCCTCTGGTGACGCAATGGGAGACTCCGAGGCTTCCTATAGAAAGTTCATGGGAGAGTCTGGCGGTCTAGATCCAACAGAGTTCAAGAAGTATCAAGGCATACTCGGTGACATAGCTAACACGGGTGGTTGGACACCTGAGCAAGTTGGCAATGTCAACGAGGCCATTGGTCAGTATAAGAACTTTGCTACAGGTGGTGGCGTCAGTGACGAGGGAATAAACCGCATCCGAGGGATGGGGGTTTATGATGAGTTTCAGCGCACTGGTGGGTACAACGATCAGGACATTGCTAACGCTAGGGCGCGCGGCACGTCGGGAATACCCGCTTTCTATAATCGAGTCCGAGAGGAAGGCAACCGTCTCGGTAGGGTTCAAGGCGGTGGTGGTCCGGGTCAAGCCGCTCTCATGTCACGCCTTGCGAGAGATGAATCGCGAGGTGTTACGGACGCAGCACGAGACACAGAACTAGGTATCAAGGACGCTGTCAACAAAGGTAGGCAGTGGGGAACTGAGGGAATGACTACCTCAGAGACCGGCCTTCAGGATCTGCTGAGCAGAAACAAGCTGGCAGGTATGGCTGGTGTGACGTCTGCTACAACAGGCATGGCAGATTCTATCGCGAGGAACAGGGCTGGTGCAGCAGGTACGGCGGCAGGAAATGAGGCTAACTGGGAAGGACTTCGGACTGGCAACCAGTTGGCTGGAACTAGAGGTCTCGAAGGCATGGCTGAAGCTGCCGCTAGTCGTGGTCTGGCTGCCTCAGCCCAATCGTCTGCTGATGCACGTTGGAGAGCTAGCTTTCTTGCAGACAATATGCTAGCTGGAGCAGGCGGCCTTGCCAATCTGAGAACAGACGTACCGGGTGAGGTTGCGCTCTACGACCGTAATCGTCTTGAATCTCGTGGCGTCTGGAATCAAGGTATGAGCGCTATGCCTCGTGATCAGGGTTGGGGTCGTGACCTCCTCAATGCCGCTGCGACTGGTGCTGGAGCTTACTTCAGCGGTGGTATGGGCGGTGGTGGTAATCAGAATTCTGGTGTATCTGGCTATAGGATACCTGCTAATGAAACAGACCCGAGGTATTTGTAATGGCTAGAGATCTATTTGGCGATAACGCCTTCAACAAGCGTCGGATGGCATTCATCCTTGATGGTGGTGGCAATAGTCAGCAACAGGTAGATCCATTGCTGGATGCCATCAAAAGGACGAAGGGGGTCTTTCAACTCCCAGCCAATCAGCCGATGAACAGCTCTGCTCCTGCACCTACGTCTGCCGAGGCTGATGCTGACCCACTATCCCAGGCCCTCAAAAGGATGCAGGGTGGTCAGGCTTCTACCGCATACAGAGAACACATCGGCAAGATGCCGTCGCGAGAGCAATATGCTCCTTCTCAGACACGTCGTATAGGTGGCGCGCTCGCTGCCGCGGCTGGAGGATTCAACGATCCAAAGATGGGCGCGGCCATCGGGGATCAGATAATCAACGCGCCGTATCGAAACGCCCTCGAAAGCTGGCAGATGAAAGGCGCAGGGCTGAAGGAGCAGGCCGACATCGAGAGTCAGGATGTCAAGGGCCAGATCGAATACATCAGAAGACTGCAAGAACAAGCGAAAGAGGGTAGACTCGAAACAAGAGATATACGTCGGCTAGAACTCGATGAGCAGAAAGCCGAAACTGACAGGCTGTATCGGCAAGCTCAAATCGATGATATGAAGAATAAGAACTGGTCGGAGACCACGGATGAACAGGGTAATACTATAATGGTTCATCCCTCTGGCGAGCGAAGAAACTTCGGACCCTCAATGGCTGGTCGTCAGCAGGCTGATAGAGAGCGCGGCACGAACATCCAGGCATATGGTGCAGAAACTGGACGAATTTCAGCCAACACTGGCATTGGTAATCTGAATCAGCGTCAGGTAGAGTTCGGTCAAACTCAAGCTCAGGATGCAATAAACAATGCGTTGAATGAAAGACGTGTTGCGACCGGAGAGCGTGGTGCTGCAACTGGGGAGTATCGAGCTGATATCGCTGCACAGAATGCTGGTGCTGCCGGCTTCGTCAATGCCGGAGAAAACTTTACTGCCAATGCGATGGCTGCTCAGCAAGTCGCAAGAACAAATCCAAGGTTCGAGGGCTGGTCATTGAATGAACAAGGTATGCCTGTAAAACCTGGGAACTGGTTTGGAACTAACTCTGTAGACATTAACAGCCAGGATGCTAAAGACTACTTGGCTGAAGTTGAAAGAGCTAAGCAAGCTGTCATTACAACTCGACGACCCGGAGTTGGTCAAGTTCCTGGTAGAAGAGTTCAGCCTCCTAACATGGGTGGTATGGGTCAAGGACCAATCAAGTTCAGCGACCTTCCTCCGGGCGGTGGTGGACTGAAGTTCTGAGGTGAGTCATGCCAGGTAGAAGAATACAGATAGACTACGATGGCGAAATCCTGGACATGGACTGGGATAAGCCTGAAGCTCCAACCCAGAAAGATGTCATGGATTGGATGCAACGACGTAGGAGTATCACGCCAAGTGCGCCGCCCGCAGGTCCTAGTCAAGGCCCGAACTATCCTAGTACGGATCTTCCTGAGCTGCCAGACGAATACAAGTCTATGCAGCTACCGACAGCTCAGCCACAGAAGCCTCCAGATACAGGATTCCTGGGGGCTATAGGTGAGGGTCTCAAAGGGATAGGACACTTCGCTAGTAATGTCGGTAAGCTAACTCCAACCAACCTAGATTTCTCAGAGGCAGGTATACAGGATCGCGCGCGAGCATTAAAGGAACTTGTAGGAGGAGTCACTGAGCCTTTCATGCAGGGTGGCAGAGAGGCCTATGGATATGAGCAGCGTGGTGAGAACTTCAAGTCTATTGGGAGAGCACTAGCCACTCTGCCTGAGGCTGGACTAGGTATTCCTGCTACACAGATGGCTCGTGACGTTGGTGAAGGTCGTTACGGTCATGCCGCTGGCTCAGGTCTATTCGCTGGCGCGCTCGCCCTCGCTGGAGCTAGAGGTGGAAAGAAAACTCTCGCTGCTCAGGCGGGAGAGGCAGCACTACCAGATGTACCTCCACCTGCAAGACCCGGTATAAGACCTGAGCCTACACAGATGCCTATGGATTATGGATTTGACCAGCCAGGTCTACCATTCCGTGAGGCACCTAAGCCACCTACGGAACTATACGGTCCTGAGATTGGTCCTTACGGAGTACATGACCCTACTACCCAACCTATATTACAGCCTGTCATTGGTAGGCAGAAACTAGGATTTGACGCTCAACCCACAATGCCCTGGGACATTGGACCTGAGGCTGGACTATTCCCAGAAGGTAAGCCTAAGGTATCTGGTACTATCGGTCCAGAGGGAGAGGTCATTCCTGGAAGTGAGTTCGTATCAGACCCTAGACCAAAGATGGGACCTCCTGTCGGAACCTTCAATAAGAACAAGGTTGCTGCTGGCGCAGCAGATACAGGGCCAGTGGGTAAAGCTGCAGCGTCAGGTATACCGGAACTACAGGATGCTGCACAGAAAACTACCCTCTTTCAGCGAGCCAAGGCAAAGGTTCAAGGAGTGAAAGGCGCGCAAGCTGCGGCTGAGGTCGGTAAGGGTGATATCTCAGTCATTGAAGACTCTGGTAAGTCAGGACCAGTACTCGCCCAGCTCATAAGAAAGACCAGATTGGCTGGCGATTATCTGGGTGGCGAATGGGGTAAGCGAGCTAAGGAAGCTACCGCAGGACTGACACCTGAGCAGGTAAAGATCTATGTCGAGAGCAGGGACAAAGGAATAGTTCCTAATGACCCTGCCGTCCAGAAAGCTCTGGATGCAAGAGCAGTGATAGATAAGGAAGTAGTCCAAGCAGCGAAAGATTCTGGAGCAGGTCTAAGAACTGCCGAAGGCAAGATCATTCCCTTTAGGGAGCGGACGAATCACTGGCCTCACATCTACGATAGGAAGAACCTTGTCAAGAACAAGGATGCTTTTATAGCACAGCTCGAAAAGGAAGGTTGGACTGTTGAGGATGCACGGCAGGCTGTCGAAAACTCAGCACAGTTTGGTGAGCGCCTTATCTCTGCTACTCATGAGCGTCAAGGCAATGCTCCAGGTTATCGTCTGGACTTGGATGTTGACTACATGCACCTTAATGACATGGGTAAGAGGATCGCAGAGGCGCGCGAATTCGGGGCGCTCGACATAGCAGATAATCAAAGCCCAATCAGCAAACTAATCAACCAGACTGCTGACCCAAAAAGAATCAATGAGATCGTCAGCAAGCATCTGGGTAGGGACGTAGCAACTACAGGTAATCCATCCTGGTCTGCTGTCAATCAGGCAACGAGGAAAGTGGTCAGCGCCGCGCACCTATCCCACTTCGCCATCTCCAACTTCTCACAGCTTGCGACTGTACCTCTACGTGGTAATCTCAAGGCATACGGTGGTGCGCTGAAGAAGGTCATCACAGACTACAAGAAAACTGTTGGTGAGGCTGAAGCTACAGGCGCGCTCCAGACTATCAATCAAGACCTACTTCGTGAGGTGGGTGGGGAAGGTGCGCTCTCGAAGCTGTTTCTGATGAAGAAGTCAGAGACCTTGAATCGAACTGTCGCGTCTATAACAGGTAAGGCCACAGCCAATGACCTGTTTACTCAGCTAAAGAAAGACCCAACAAACAAGCGAGCGCGCGCGAGACTGGAGAACCTCGTGCTCGAACCTATCGATAAGGTTCTGAAGCAAGGATCTCTGACACCTGAACAACAGGGTATCGCGGGCGGTCGTATGGCCGAGATAACTCAAGGCCGCGCACAGAGCATCGACCTCCCGAAGATGTGGTCTCACCACCCTATTGCAGAGATACCTCTCATCTTTAAGAAGTACGCCTTCACTCAGACACGTATCATACGGGATGCGGTGATGGAGAATCCTGGAAGGAACATCCCTCTAGCTCTTGCCCTATATACTGCAATGGGTGAGGGGATTGGAGATGTCAAGGCTGGCATCAAGGGAACTGTTTCTGGAGTAGGTCCAGGTCAGGCTATCTCAGATAGAGGGGAAGGACTGGAGCGGGTGTTTGCTAACCTAGGTCAAGCGTGGGCACTTGGTATTATGGCCGACCTTATAGGCTCTGGTAGCAAGGCTTCAGGTCTAGCAGAGTTCATAGGTGGGCCTGTCATCTCTGACGTTGGCAAGGCAGGATACGGAGCTTACAAAGCTGCAACAGATAAACCTGGTGGTACAGGTAGGTTCGATCCTCTACTGAAGCAAGGAGCACAGGCCATACCATTTGTAGGCTCTGGTATAGCAGCGCAGATCGGAGGAGGCTCAAGTAAATCTGGCCTCCCCCGACCTCCGCGTGCATCGTCTAGCCTTCCTCGCGTACCGCGTCCTTGACCCAGAGCGCAGCAGTTTCGATGTGGGTGATAGCGATCGAAAGACCTCTACCATCCACATTGCTCTTGTTCTGTCGCATATGGTTGAGAAGCGCAACACAAACTTCGAGCTTCTCAAGCACTGCAACTTCCGGCAATTCAATCTTTTCGTCTGCCAAGAATAACCTCATTTCTTAATCCTCTTCCACTCTTCAAGCTGCTTCAGATACCCTGGTGTCAGCTTGTAATACGTATGACCCCCGCGTGTCGTAGCAACTACCGCCTTGGCCTCACTCAGAGTCTCGATGACTCTGTTCAACACGAAGCTATCTACATCTCCAAATAGCTTCTGTAAAACCTTTGTTCTAGTCAGCTCATAGTCTGGGGACTTCAGGAGAAGTTGCAAGACCATTACTTGCTCTTGCGAGATCTCCGACTTCCCTCCCGACCCTTGCATGACCTTGTCTACATGTGTAAGTAGCGTTGTACAGACCTCGATAGCTTTATCTATATCCTGAGGCTGGATCTCCAGCGTCAGGTCGCGCGCCATCGCGAGGCACATCGCCGTTTTTTCAACGTGGTTATGCACACGTTGGACCGTGCCTGTTTTGTCTGCCGTATCTCGGGCGCGCAAATCGTAGTACCAAGAACTGTATATCCTCTTAGCACCATCGGAGTAACTAAACTCTCCTCTCAGCTTGGAAACTTCGACCAGATACTCCGCTGCATGTAGTGGGTCAAATAGTTTGTCCGGCTTCTCCAGCAACGGATTGATGAATCCTCTGGTCTCTTCGTATACCATCAGCGTTCTACCAAGGAAACCACCTTCGATGTCCTTGGCATGTACAACCTCCCGGAAGTGGGGCGGAGAGGACGCGCCCAACATGGTCAGACATACATTCTTGAGCGTGTCAATCCCTGAGCCTTTTAGTGTATTCTTCCACTCTTTGTTATAGTGGGTGTCATACAATTCAGTAAGGATTGACAGTGAATGTGGGTCTTGAATCACAAAGTTTACGAACTCGCCAGATACTAAGAACCCTCTTGAGTCCGGTATTGCTGGCTTGCCGTTGCGCGTTGTAATTGTCCCTAGCTCTTTCACTACTGCCTGTATGGAGTTACGACCAGAGATAACCCTGGTAGTATCTACTACAGTGACTAGCTCTTTAGCTAACCATATGGGCCACCCTTTACCTAGACCACTCTTACCAAGGAGCATGACGAACAGATTAGGTGACAGCTTGTAGTAGTGTTTGTCCAGAAAGACATTGCTACCACTCACTGCTGCGATTGCACTGATAGCTGACCACCAAATCCATTGCTTAGGGCTCTCGACTTCCGCTGACGACTGCATCACTTCGTCGAGCCACGACATAGTCTTTCAAGTCCTTATAGTTCCGTCCAACCTTCACCTCACATGGGATACTTATAGTTCCCCGTGGCAGAGTACACTGTGAGAAATCAATCGGCATCTCGAAAGCCGGTACTGCGTAGCTCAAATAGAGATCGATCTCTGTTTCTTTAACGAGTCCGACAAGGGCATCGTGTGCCTCAACACATATTCCTGTAGTGCTAGCGAACTCTCCCCAAATTCGAACATCACCAGCAGTTCTGTCCCTAATGGCGAGGAGCGCGCGCTTCGTGTTATCAGTAATCGTCGACTGAGGAATCTGAGCAAACGACTCTCTCTCCAACTCGTGATCGAAGCGACCGAAGAACTGACGTCGTCTGCCAAAAGGGTTAATGAGAATCCTGTCACTGTTGTGCAGGGCTTGTATAACCTCAGCATGGAAAACGTCACGGATCTTCGGTGAAAAGTTATGGAAAGCGTCGAGTATCTGTCCTGCTTTCCATTCGCTAACTTGTATATCGATGTGGAACTTCTTAGCATCCGTGTTGATGATTTGCATGAGTCGTCCCTTACGCATGCCGTAGTTCCCTGCGTGTCTTGTTGTCTTTCCAACGAACCGAAGCTCATACGTTACCTTCTCAGGTCTGCAATTAAAGATCCAACCTGCTGTCATCCGATGCACATCAGTAGTATCAAACAGGTTGAGCAATTCTAAATCGTTGGCGAGCAGAGCAACGACGCGCGCTTCTGCTTGGCTACTGTCAATCTCAACGAACACGTAGCCAGGGTCAGCGACGAACTGGCTACGTAGATCGGAACCTGTATCGCCGTGCTTCGTCATCGTTTGGAAAGCAAGGCCACTCTTGAAGAACCTTACGGGCGCTCTGAGGATTGTTGTTGAAGTTCGTCCAGTTTCCGCACCAACGATTCGATAGCTAGTTCTAAATCGTCCATCAACGTCAGGTCTTGCTTCGAGATAAGTTCCCAAGGTTTTTCGAATGCGACGTACGAGGAGAATGTCTCCGAGCGTTTGCTTGTCAGATTCGACCTTACAAACATTGTTCTGGAGAGCAACGATTGTATCTTCGCTCGTATCCTTGCGGAGGGGGAGACCCATATCACGATATAGTAAGTCGTTGATTTGTTTCGGAGAAGCGACATTGATATGCCTTCCCACGGCTGTATCCAGCCGTGATTGAGCTTCCTTCAATTCAGCTCTATACTTTTTCTTTAGCTCTTTATTCCTATCGACATCCAGCAACAGGCCCACCTGTTCCATGTCTCGATAGGCACAATGAAACTTGTTTACGAAGTCGTAGTAAAAAGATCTGAGTCCAACTTCGTCGAGTTCTTTATCTTGCTCCTCGAATACTTCAAAAGTAATCGCCGCGTCCTTAGCGTTGTAGAGGTAGAGCCTGTCGTATGTGTCCTTTCGAGGATCGAACTCCTTACCCTCTGTTTTGTAATACGGTTCATCCGTATGAATGCTCGCGAGAAAAGCAAGACCAAGAGGAAACTCCGGGTAGAGCGTGTGCGCCATGAGCATCGTATCAGCGTATATATTCGCTGGTCTGAAACAGCAAGGCGATCGTAGTTTGGCGTCATCGAACTTAAAGTTCTGGCCGATGAGTTCGTATTTAGGGTCATTAAGGATACTCGCCACGAATTCCCACATCTGTTCCAGTTCATGTCGAGGCACCCACTCTGGTTTGTTCTCGCTCACCATGTTAATGAGCGGAACTGACATAGCATGGTAGCGAGTAAAGGCAAACGAAATGCAGGTAGGGATCGTCTTGTATGTCTCGATGTCGACCGCTACCTTGGTCTTGTCTGCGTATTGTCGCTTGAACCTATACAGTTCCAGGCTGTTACGACACACATTCAACAGGCGATCTGGGACGTGGTACTCGGGAGTCAAGCTCTCCCGTGCGGCCTTCGCGTAGTCTAGACTCACGTAAGCCCGCGCCGCGTAGTCCATGACCTCAGAGCCAGCTTGACGAAGCAGGTGCGCGGGATGGTAGGTCGCGACAACCTTCAGTTTGAAGTCCGAACTCCTCAGAACTGAGCCACGATATACCTTGATACCTGTCTTGTTCGTCAGTGCATGAAGTGCTGTATTCCCCAGGGCAAGGACGCAGTTGGGCTTGAGTGCATGTAGCTCGTCGAACAGCTCTACCGTGGAGTCTGCCAGCGACACGCCTATCTCATTCAACCGCTTCAGGTCGTTCTCAGGTGGACGAAACTTCACCACGTTGGTGACGTAACAATCGTTCCTGTTGATACCTGCTTCACGTAGAAATCCGTTGAGCAATTCTCCAGCCGCACCAACAAAGGGCTTACCCTCTTGGTCCTCTTGCGCGCCCGGCGCCTCACCGACGATGGCAAGCCGCGCACCTATTGGTCCAATGCCTGGTACGTAACGTGGCTTAATCATTTCTCCTCCAAATCAGCTAGCCGTTGGAGGATGATACTTAAGGCTCGGTAATCCTGCGCTGAACGGAATGTCTCGTCAGGATACCCAAAACCTTTTAGGAGTTTCTGACGATAGATTTGAGCATCGACGAGCGCGGAAGCGCACATTTTCGTCACACGTTCCAAAGCCCATTCATAATCGTTAGGTTTGTTGACTTCCAACGGTAGCCTCGATTACTTCTGTCTTGCGTCGGTCTTTACGCATTGACATCCAGAGAACCATGAGCACACAGAGGTCGCGCTCAGTATCCTCGATGGCTTCGTTCTTTGGTTCTTTGCGATTGTTCTGTAGGTTTGCTAGCCTGTAGAGCTTCTCACCGATACGACCAATGAACCCAGCATCGTCTGGGTCATCGAACATCTTCGACATCATCCCTGCGAACTTGTAATTCCCATAAGGATCTGCGTCGTTGGTGTAGTCGTGAGCCTTCAGAGCATGAAGCTCACCCGCGTCCTTCAGTAGATCGTAAAAGGTTTTGCTGTTGAATTGACTTCGCCTCATTGTGCCACCTAATCCAGTTTCTTGTGTATATGATCGTTAGTAGGATGCTCAGAGGCAACAGACCCCAGAGCTTTGCGTGAATCATCAGCGTCGCCCACAGCACCTGATTGCACAGGCTCACTGTCCATGCGTGCCGCGACTTGCTTCCTGCTAGCCACATCGACGTCGCAGTGATAGCCGAGATACACCATGGAAGGATCTCCCAGAACATTACTGTTCCTCAACCACAACTTGTTCTTTGAGAAGCTCAATGGTATTGCTAAACGCACGCATTAACATGACAGGATTGACATCTAATGGCGTGACAGTTCCGGTGCGCCCCATACCTGCCATGACGCAGTCTGCAATGTAATCTAGTACGTCGATAAGATTAACATCAGCAGGTATGCCGTCTTCCATGTTGAGGTGATGACGATTAATCTTGCGATGCTCATCCCACCATGTTGTCTCCTTGAATCCTGTCAGGAAATCAGCATGAAAGCCCTTGATGTTTGAGATTTTGTCACTATCATGAACTCGTGCAGCTTCCTCAACTTTCTGTACAAAAAAGTTGAGTGCGGCGCGCACGTCATCGATGTGCTGGCATGAGCTTTCAAGTAAAGTCTTTATGCTGACATTCTTGAAATCACAAGTACGAGTATCAGCTGTTGAGCTCTTCTTAATCTTAATCATCACTGCTCCTCAATTCCTAGACGCTTGCAACCTCTCGAATACGATTCTTGATCCCTATCTATTCCGATCCAGTAACGCTTCATTTGTTTGCAAGCGTCTGGCACGCAGAAGGAACCTGCAAAGGGGTCGATGACTGCATTACCCTCATGAGTGCATTCATCGAGGAGCTTCTTCATCAAGTCAACAGGCTTCTCGTTGGGATGAATGAGCTTCACAGGTGGGACGGCGTCCACGTCAAAGAATGAGGTATCCTGCGTCCCGCCTTTCAGGACTGGATTCCCTTTGACAGCAACCGTAATGAGTTCGAAATCCCGTCCGTGCTCCCATGGAGTAACGCCTCTACGGGACAAGCTCTTGAGCTTTCTCCAGAAGAGAGGAGTTTTTGCCACACGGAACCCGATGTCTTCAAGGACTCCAGGTATTCTTCTGGTCTCGCTCGGTAGTATAGGGTCTGGCTCTGTGCGCCCAGCGTAGTAGTGATAATCGTCAAATCCACAGAAGATGTAGACGAAACTATCATAACGCATGACCCTATACAGCTCCCGAAATACGGGCACTGTTCGTTCATCGAGTCGCAAAGTTGAATCAAAGAATCTGAGCCAAGGCGGATCAGTGATACAGGCATGGAAGGTATTGTCTGGGAAGTGTTTCATGGCGACTGCCGAATCACCACAGAACAGTTGGTTCATCTTCATCCCGAAATCGGCCGCACCTGCCTGCTCTTCGTCGTCGAATCGCTTCACTGCGATCTTGACCAGACGCATTGCAGTGCGCTTGTCCTTCACCTTAGACAGCGAAGGGTCGAGCCTAACATGCCTAGCTAGTTGTAGGTCTTGGGAGGTTTTACCGAGTGCCTGCTGGAGCGCGGCTGCGGTGTCTCTGACACTCCAGCCTGTCTTTTGATGTCCGCCACCCTGTTCAGGTGGCTTGCCATAGATGAGCTGCTTGAGCAGATGCAACCTCTCGACCATTAGGACTTCCTCAGTCCAAGGCAGGTTGTACCTCTTCAGGTTCTCGTGCAGCGCAATCTCTTCTATCTGATTTTCTGTGAGGTTCTCGTAGATTGCACAGTCAACCTCTTGCCATGCCAGTAGTTTGGCTGCTGCAAGACGCTTGCGTCCTGTAATAAGGACTACGCTGCTGTTCATTTGGTGAACAGCTATGGGGTGTATCTGACCGCGTTCCTTGAAAGACTCAGCTAGGTTCTGAACCTCGGCCTCGTCAATAGGTTCTTCCTTGACTTGTATTGTCTCAATCGCTAGCTTCATGAGGCCTCCAAAAATACCGGGGTATGGCTTCCTCGTTACGAGATGGTTACTGCTGTGCCACTGCCCACATACCATCCACTTGGCCCCCGGCTCAAAAGTTGTCCCGAATCTCCAACCGCTCGGGACCACACGGCTGAAAGGCTTTGTACTAGATCGACGCTTGCGTGGGTGAACACGCTCTAATAGTCAGCCCGGAGACCTTATTACTCTACGACGTCGGACTCTTCGTCCTCTTCCTCGTCGTCATCGTCGTCGAAATCCTCGTCGTCGTCCTCATCCTGTTCGTCGTTCTCCTCAGCTTCCTCTTCGGCCTGCTGAGCTTTCTCGAGTTCTTCCAGTTCCTCGATCGACTTCTTCTGTTCGTCTGTCATGCTATCTCCCTGCGAAAAAAGAATCGGGCCGGGATGTTTTATGTCCCGACCCGATAACCACACTCAGCCGATCGGACGGAAGTCCGCGACCTCGTTCTGGAGCTTGCCCTCGTACTCGCGGTTCTTCACGTAGATCATGAGCTTCTTGCCCACCGCGGTGTTGGGATCGAACTCGTCATCTTCCTTGATGGTGATGCCGAGAGCCTCGACGAAGGGGCGCGCGAAACCCAGCGCCTTCTCGTTGAACAGGCGATACACCATCGTTCCGGTGTAGTCCTTGCCGTCGCGGGACTTGCCGGAGAGAATCTCGAACCGATAGTTCCAGTTCGTCGAGGCGTCCGTCTTGGCTGCCTTGATCTCCACCGCACGCACGATTGCAGCGTACCAGTTGGGATCGAGAACCATGCTACCGCGGAGAGTGTCAGCCGTAAACTTCATCTTCATAAAACTTGTCTCACTTTCAGGTCAGGTTAATTCAGGTTACAGGTCAGTCGGGTCGAAGGTTATTCTACATCTTCACCATCCTCCTTTCTCCACTGATCGATCTCTTGCGCCGCCCACTGGCCGTAGAGATCAAGCAGCGCCTTATCGGTGAACTGACGAGCGTCGCGCGCACCGAGCCACTTGAGGAAAAGCTCAGCCCTATCACGAGCGTCATGACCGTGATCGTCGTGGAAGATCGGGCCGAACGCTACCTCTGAAGTGCTGCAATACAGTGCAGCGTGCTCGTTGTCGCCGTCGTATAGAATCTTTACGCCCATGTATCACTCTCGCTATGTGTCTTGACGTGCTGTTGAATCATAGGATACAGCAGCCCGTGTTTCTTGTTGAAGTCTTCCTCTTTCGGATAAGCAGTGAAGTCAATCTCATCCGGTAGAGGCAATGCAGTCTTAGCCCAGTCCGTTCCGATGTTGTGCGTCAGTACTCGGTATTGGGCGCGCCCTGTTTGGCCCAGTCCGACGTCGAAGTGCCACGCCTCATCGAAGTAGGCAGGTAGCTCAGCGACCGTCTTCTTTGCGCCACTGTTCACCAGGAATCTGGAGAGGCTGATCTTACCTTCTCTAGACTTCTCAGAAGTTTGGATCACGTGTGCCGTCATAATGTAGTGGCACTTCTTACCGTTGTCGCTGATGACCCTCAGTGCGTCGATGACTTGATTGATACCGTTTGCTTCGCCTGAGTAGTCTTCGATCTGCGTAAGCGCGACGCCGCCTCTCTTTAGCTTTTGCTTCCCTTGCTCTCCTCTCGAAGCGAGCATGAAGGAAATGAGCATACGCGACAACGCAGTTAATGAGTCCATACAGATAGCAGCGTATGGATTGTAGGAGATGAGTCCGTCCAGCTTCGTGCAGAGGTCCGCCCACGCCGTAGCTCCTGCATAGGTATCAAACTTGATGTGATCCTTGTAGCTCTTCAAGTCTGGATGTCCAAAGTGCAGCAACAACGGGCGCATCCTCTGGTCGAGATCGAAAAAGTAGATATCGTCTGCACCATTCGAGAAACTGGCTGCTGCAATAGTCTTGCCTGTCCCTGGATCTCCTTTGAACAGGCAAGTTAATTTGTCGCCCATTGTCATAGCGTCAAGTGTAACTGGCATTAGAATAACCTCAGATAGATTCGTTCCTTCACCGTTACAACCTCTATTGTAACCAAACTGTCATCTCCCCATTGGGAGTCAGCTACCACAACTTCCATGTCATCAGGAAGATGATCGATAGCTTCTTTCAACTCCTTGACAGTCATGCTATGATCTCCGGAATCATAAGAGGTGGAAGATCGATTGGCTCGTCCTCTGTCTTACGCTTCGTGCAGGACTTGCAATGTGGTCTTGCCAACACGCCATTGCTATCCTGATAGACGAGCGTGACTTTACCACAGACCCAACACACCGTGCGCTTTCCGACGATCATATCCGCACGGATGTAGTGCGTGCAGTCAGGCAGCGCACAGGCGTAGACCTTGTAGTTCTTACCCATCTTCTTTCTGTAGTATTTGTGAATGTGCTTTAGGCTCGGCATTGTCTTATCCCAATAGTTTCGACGTGTCCCTAGTGTGCGGCGACCACGGCTCAGCGACCTTGTACTTCGTCTGCATGGTGAACTCGCGCGCCTCTGGAATCCTAGTGCAGACCGGCATAAAAATACAGCCTGAATACTTGTCGCACGATGTGTAGTTTGGCGGCCATACGTCATTCTCCAGGTAGAAAGCGTACACTTTCAACCAGTATGTCGCCCAGTACTGCCACTCGTCGATACGCCCTTGTGGGTAGCTCAAGACAACACGCTGGAATCTCTCAGCAGGACTCAGCGTTTTCTGAAATCCGATCCTGTTGACAATGAGCCTCGGGATGTCCAGTGCCCAACAATAACCCATGAACTGATTCGACAGGTCAGAAGGTGTGGAGCGTGACTTCGCTGTCTTGTGGTCCACTGCGATCCGACCCATTGGACCGTCAGCTACCAGATCAACGATCCCTTCGTAGTCAATGCGAAGCTTATCGTCCTCATACAGTGTGCGCGTGAATGACTGCTCAACCTCAATAGCCATCCAGCCATCACCTGCAAAGTGGAACGCATACTCTCTGAACTGCTTCAAACACTCGTTCCGATACTCAGGCTCAAGGTCCATGTCAAAGGATGCAGTGCGCCCGATCTCGACGCACGTATCGACTAGTTCGTTGTGCGCCATCCCGATGAACTTTGCGTAGGGATGAGGCTGCGTCGTTCCGTCCTCCAGCTTCACCTCGAAGTGATGCTCTTGAGGCTGCATGATACGACCGTAGTAATAAGGATGTAGCATACGGTGCATCAGGTCGCCGCGCTCTAGAGCCTCTGCTTTCTGCATGGGTCGAAGATTCAACTTGAACTCAAGATGAGTCTTTCTACCACACGACATAACCGTATTCAATATCTGCGAATCCGAAACGATAACTGGCTTGCTCATATAGTTTAATGGACCTTTCCATCTCCTTCCTCAGAAAAGAGTCTCATGATGTTTGCAATTTCCTCTATGGTATGACCCATAGGAAACTGTAGTTCTAAAGTGTCAGTGAATTCGCTGACCCCACCACAGTATAGACATATGGTGAGGTCACCTGGCCTTGGCAAATTGCCATCTGGTCCGCTAACCGCATCGAGTCGCGCCGCGCACCACGGACATTGCTGCAAGGGGACTCGACTGACTTTCATTCGCCTGAGCCTTTCGGAAGTTTTCTGACACGCGCGCTCGTGTGGACCTTGTGCTTCGCTGTCTTAGGATCGCCCGGCTTGCTCTTTGACCTCTTACCCCTGTAAGTCGGCATACCGAATCGAACTGCCGGAGACTTGGGTGGAAGATGATAATCTCCCGGAGCGAAGTCGTGATGCCTGTCGAAGCTCACGATCTCTCGCTGCACTGACTCCGGTGTGTGATAGCGGACTGCCTTGTCGCCCTTGATCACATACGATGCGCCCAGACCAATGATAACCCCGTCTGCTTTCAGCTCCCTCTTAGCTGCTCTCGCCAGCGCGCACTCTGAGGGATTCAACTTCTCGGCGTCCTTGCAGTCCTTCGCATTGACTGAAACGTCGATTGCCGAGTCCGCGTCGACCGCGAACTTGACGTTAGGGAACAACCGGCGCACCGATCGTGGGAGCATGATGCTCCTAGGCTTTAACTTCTTCGCCATCTGTCAACTCCTGAAAAAGATAAGTCTCTTTAGAAAGATCCACACCTGTAGCTTGAACCAGCGACAGTTCAATCAGATACTCACCCTTTTTGAAGGTGATTCTGTCTGCCGTGACAGACTCAATTTGCTTCCAACCATGCACACGAGCAAACTCAGTCAGATAGTCGACGCCGTTCTGGTAGTATCCGAACAGACCATTCTTCATGATCTGCCACTTCGGATCTGCCTCACTTACTTTCCATACCACGAGCAATCCAAGTGGTCTCATGCCTTGCTCCTTATGTCAGTGCTGACCAGTTTAACGATCCTCTGGTAGCAGTTAATCAGTTCGCCCAACCTTGCGATCGCTGCCTCAGACCCACGGTTATTCGCCCAGAGATTGTCGCCCTTTGACCCGTTAACGAGTATCGCGCGCTCTGCCTCGAACAGCTTAAGGCGCTCCTCACAATGGACAAGAGCCTCCTCTTCTGTCCAGAGTCTTGGTTCTTTCATTTCTTTATCCTATTCGATATGAATATCTTGGAGCACACGTTACACAGAAAACGAGAAGGACCGACCTGATCTAACAGGTCGGTATCCTCGTTTCCGCAGTGTGGACACTTTAGAGCTTCCAACGCTTCAGCCCCTTCGTCATGATGATGTCTGCAAGTTCCTTCATCATGTCTTGCTCGCTATAGGGCTGCTCGTTCTTGACGCCCGTCATAGCCTCTTCGATGATGTGTCGCTTGCCAGCCTTGAGGTCTGCAAGGAACTCGTCGATCGTTCCGAGTGCAATCTGGTAGGTAGCATTGATAATCGCTGCCTCCGACCCGATGCGCTTGAATCTCGCTTCCGCTTGTTCCTCGTTAGCAGGATTCCACTGTTGCTCTGCCATGATACAGTCTGAACAGAACTGCAAGTTCAGCCCTTCGCCGCTTGCCAGTGTCGATGCAATCATGACTCGTGCTTTCGGGCTGTTCTTGAACTGCATCACAACCTCGTGACGCTGCTCAGGACTCAGGTCCGAAGACAAGCTGATTGGCATGTCGAGTTCGAGTGCCTGACACACAGTAGAAAGCAGCGCCTCGATCTTGCCATGAACGTCCTTGTGATGCACAAAGATGGTCATCTTCCGATCTGTGTCTTGAAGGAAGTCCGTCACGAAGTCTACAACAGGTTCGACCTTGGCCGTCCCCGTCAGGTGCTTCATGTGGGTCATGTATTCGAGAATGCCGCCCGACCCGAACATCTTAGGACCGCCTTCCGCGTTCATGGCGTCCTCGAACTTCTGCATCAGCTTGGCGTAGAGCTTCTCAACTTCAGGACCAAGCTCCGCGTATCGATACGTCCGATTCAACTTCGGCAAGTCAGGCATAACCTCGTCCTGTGTGCGGCGAATGATGAAGTCCTTTGTCTTCTCAGCGAAGTATTCAGGGTCTTGCAGACCACCCGCCTTCGTAAATCCACCGTTCGAGTAGGTGTTTACGTAGTTCGCCTCGAAACCCCTGTAACTCGGAAAGCGCTCTGGCTTGAGAATATTGAGAATCGTAAAATACTCAAGCGCGTTATTCTTAATCGGCGTCCCCGACAAACCCAACACGTAAGGCGAATACTTCGCCAGCTTCCTGACGCAAGCCGTCCGCGCCGCGGAAGGATTCTTAATGTTCTGAGTTTCATCGATGATGATCGTCTTGAAACGATCCCGCATGAATTCCTCGTCCTCGACCCAGGCGCAACGCCTCAGCATATCGAACGAGATAATCACAACGTCGAATCCGTGCTCAGTCAGAGGCTTCTGATTCTTGTTCTCGATGACCTGATTCACATGCCCCGCGGGAAGGAATCTGTATAGCTCATGCGACCACTGATACTTGAGCGTAGACTTAGTAGCGACCAGACACGGCATCGCCTTGCGCTTCATATACCAGAGAAACGCGATAGCTTGCACCGTCTTGCCGAGGCCCATCTCATCTGCAATCAAGCATCGTCCGTTCGCTTCAATCGCGAATGACGATCCGATCTTCTGGAACTTGTAAAGCTTGCGCCCGTCGATGCTCTGGAAATCGTCCCAATCGACAGCTTCGGCTTCGACCTTGACTTCAGAGAGCGCCTCGACCAGCTGTGAATGACCGCACTCCAAGAGCAGCGACCAATACTTGCCGAACCGCGAACGCTTTTTCTCTGAGACCTGCTTACCGCAGTGTATGCACTTATAACGTAGCTGCGATTGACCCTTGTGGGTCGCAATACCCGTACTCATAAACTCAATTCTCTTTCTCGCGCCATCTTTAACGTGCGACGCGCGCACCAACAGCATTAGGCTGTCTGGACTTGGTTCTCCGTCGGGCGAGAACCAAGGCCGCACAGTCTAGGCTTTCTTACGCTTCAGCATCCTATCGACCTTGCGCTTCTCAGGTCCCTCGTGCAGACAGATGAACCTGCTACGTGCGGCGCGCATGTCAGCGAGTCGCTGTGCGTAGTTGACCATGTCGAGCACCTTGTCTTCGCCTAGCTGCTCAACAGCATCCATGATGTGCTCATACACCGTCACGTCCGCCTCACCTTGCTTCGGTGCGTTGGGCGTATAGATTGTGTTAACTGTAAAAGGAACTTGAATCGTCTTCACACTCACACTCCGTTTCTGTATCGTAGCACTTCTGGGTTTCGGTCTGCAATCTCGCGCATTGCAGCGTCGTATGCGGCCTGTTCCGTCTCGAACGACTCAGCGCGAATGCCCTTGATCAACGTGAATCGCACACCGCGTGTGTCGATCCTATAACCTTGCTCTTTGATTAGATCGTATTGTTTCTGCGTCATTAGAAGCACCTTCCTCGATTAACGGTAAATTGTAGCATACTTTCCGCCCTTTGTCAATATGTAAAAGTTACAGTGTAAAATTTACACTCCTTCACTGTTCATTTGATGAACAGCTATCCACACCGTTTGGAGTCCACGACCACAATCCATCCCTCTTTAGCGACGAACAGCTTCGACCCGACCGCGCACTCTATAAAGCCGTTATCGTGTATTACACCGTACTCGATGACCGTTATATGCTCAGTGCACTCCAGCCGCGCCCACTGTCGCTCCGTGTTCATCTCATGCCATACAGGAAGTGCAGCCTGTAATTCTAACATTCGACGAGTATGCCTATCCTGAATAACCGCAGTCATCACACGCTACCTCATTCCAGTTCGATCCACACTGTGGACAATGTTGAACTTTAGTTTGTCTAGCTTTAGATTGAGCAGGTCGACCGCCCGTTGTAGTTCCTCTGTCATAGACTCTGTGCCAAGATCCCTGGGTGAGATAGGTTCTGACCTTCTCTTCCGACCAATTATCGATAACTGCAAGTCGTCGGACCCACCACTCTCTAGATAACGACCGAACGAATTCATATCTGCCACAGCAAACGTAGCCCTGAATTCCAAGACTCCAATCGACTTTCCGATTTTCGAGAGTCGAATCGGCAGTATAGGGTGTAACATTAATGAATGTCTTGGTCTCATGGCAATCACCCTTACAGCACACGTTACTGTATCTTGCGCTTCGTTCGTCGTCGAACGCTTCACACTTCAGGATATACATTTGAACTTCAATCGTCGACCTTTGAACTTGGACCTTGACTTGCATCGTCGCGCTCGCCACCGTCCTCAGGCTCAGCCAGTGCGATGTTGACTGCCCTGAGATGCTGCTCGGCTGCCTCAGCGAGCGTCGAACAGCGCTCCTGGTATTCGTCTATACCAGAGAACTTACCTCCGAAGATCATTGTCTCGAAGAGGATAGGCTCACCATTGTCGTATCCGTGGTCAGTGCCCAGGAATACCGTCGATACGCGATAGCCATTCGCTGTGACCACCCGCGCTACTCGACGCTGAACTTCCATCGCCTTGCCCCATGCGATGAGCCGTGCCACAGTCTCTACGCTGAATGCGTAGGTCTGACCACGATCATCAATGAGATAATGACTGCTCCGAATTCCTGTTCTCTCACTCACTTTGTCCTCCTATTGGAATATGAATAAGCAATCCATGTCGCCGCGACACAGAATACACCGCAGTAATAACCCACCATAAACTCTGGCATTTAGTCACCATCCAGAATGCGACGAATCTGTGTGATTTTATACTCCGCTGCATTCTCTTTCGAGAGCATACGATCTATAGCTTCACCGATTAGGTCGCTTACTGACTGTCCTCGCTTCTGAGCCAATTCCATTAACTGGTCCCAACGGGACCAGTCTTTGACATAGATCGTTTTGTTGCCATACCTTGGACCTTCAGGGTCGCGCGCAGGACGTCCCTTACTCGCCAAGTGTATAATCCGTGATGGCTTTATCGTTACAGACCATCCAGCCGTTGAAGTGCGCGCACCATCCAGAATCGTCACGGCGAATCTCTTGGAACGAGCCACAAACGAATGTCACTGAGATGATTATTGCCTGAAGTAGAATGAACTTGGACCCGAACTTCAGTCGCTGAATCCAGAATCCTGGCTCACTGTCTTGACGATACCATCTGCTAGGCTTGCGAACTTGAAATGACATTACTCTGTATCCTTTCCAATGACGTCGAACTCTTGAATGATCTCGTTTTTGTATTCGTTGATGCCGATCATCAGTAGCATACAGGCTTCGCTACTGAGAAGCGCACCTTCGAGGTATCGTGCTATGACTTTGGATACCTCTTGCAGAACCTTATCACACGTTGTCTCTGTCATTTTACTTCGACCTTTGAACTTCAATCGTCGGGTATCGGGCGAGGAGCTCTTTCCTCGCCGCCTCGATTGCACCGTCAATATATGTCCATGTGCCGATATCCTTTCCATTTACCGACACAGTGAACGACCCTGCATACGCTTCGATCTTGACTTCCATCACTTACCTCCTGATTTTAGAAGTTTCTCTGCGTTCTCACGACTCATGCCACTGAGCATCAGTTTGTTGACCAGATTCTCGAATGCCTGGCTCCCAGCGTCACCTATGACAACCGGCTTCGCAGTCTTCGCATGAGTCGTCTTGATGCTACCGTCAGCATTCATCGCGGGGCGCGCCTTTGCGCGATACTTGCGATCTTCCTGCCGAATCCTTTCCCGTTCCTCAGCCGTTTCAGAGCGCGCCCACTCATCGCTAACGTCCATCGTAGCTTGAATCTGAGTCTGGAACATCTTGACCATATCTTCGAGGTCTGCAATGTGCCGGTTCACTGCCTCACGATTCATACCTGATACCATCAGGGTATTGTATTTGTCGATGTAGGCTTTTTTCAAGCGCTCTTGAATTGGAGAGTCTGAGGGAACTACCTCAGGCTCGCTGTTCACCGGGTGAACGGCTAAACTTGGATCTTGACTTGTATCGTCGCTCACTTGGAATCCTCTCGTGCCTTTTGGCATGTGCTGCACAGACAATCACACCGTTTTGGAATCATACAGATTCTACAATTTCTCATTTCGTCCCCCAAAATTGTTCAGTGAAAAATAGTAGCTCGTCAAGGATCATGGTAAAGCGCGCACCGTGATCGGAATGCCCGAACTTGAGCATTTCGACAGCATGTGCGTATTCATGGACTACCAAACCGACGCGAAGTCTGCCGTATGGCGAACCATGAACCTGCATCGGTGTCTCAGGTAGACTCACGTATGCACGTCCTTTTTTCATTCCGCCCCAACCGCGCGCACCTTTACCATTTCTCGGTTTACGCAATCTGACAATGGGCGTGTGCGCCGCACCGGGAAAAGCGTGATCGTGCATCAGCGCAACGAGGAAATACGCTTGAGCAGGTTCGCACGACGTTTGATGCGCGGCGCGCAACCTCTTAGGGTTTAATGACTGCCGACTCACAATGTCGTATTCACCCGGTATAATTTTGGACATACTCTTAAACTCACCCTCAATGGCCGGAAAACGAGCCGACCTACATTAACCGTTCGATATTCGTTTCCTACTAGTGCGTTTCACCGTCATTGCTAGTGTGTAAGTTTTACACTGTTCGCCCGTAAACTGTTGAAAACAAAGGGCTTACCAGTGAATACCTGATTATACCACACCCCTGCCACTTTGTCAAGCGCCCTAGCTGTTCATCGGTTGAACAGCACCATCGGTATGGGGGATAGTATAAAAAAAAAAAATAAAAATAAGAAAACTACACAGACTGACACACACCGAGTGCCCCGGAAAACATGTGGGGCATACGAAACCCGTAAGCCCTTTGTTTGCAATGGTTTAGCGCCATTCCGGGCACTAATACCGAACGGGCAACAAACGAGTAACAAACGAATGACAAACTAGAAACACGATCGGCTCATTTTGTTGCTCTAGAGGAAACCATTACGACGTAATAGCTTCCTTTAAGGCAAAAAATAGTCGGGGTTGGCTGTCCCCCGAACTACCTATCGCTTTTCGACGTATTTGGACGCGTGATTCTCGGTGTAAACCCACTCGGAGCGGATCTGGTAGTTCCCTACCATGTATAGCTTCGCATACTCTTCCGCTAGCTCGTGGGTCGCGAATACCCGACGTAGTAGCTTACCGTATTGGGTAAACTCGAACAACAGGAAGACCGGAGGCATTACGAGACCCTCTTCGCTTCGGCCATGAAACGAGCCGCCGCAATCGTGAAAGAGCGCTGTCGACCGCCCCACACGCAGATCCCTGAAATGAACTTGAGACCGTTTACTTCGGTCGTCGCCATCGGCGTATAGAAGTGTCCGAGATACGTGTAGCGTGCTCCAATAACAGGCATTGTAAACTCCAGTAAAAAAGGTTTCCGTCCCGAACTGCACACATACGGTGCAGTCCGACGCACTATGCTTATTCGGCTGTTTACAGTCGCATAGTCGACCAGTGTAGGAAAGGATCGGGCGGTTTGCAGTCCCGCCCAGAACCTTACGCGCCCATTGCCTCGATCCGCTTGAGCGCTTCGTCCTCAGAGATGTTCCAAGCTTTCGCGAGCTGCTTGGCCGCCGCTTGCTTCGCCTTGTCCGGCCCTTCGACCAGAACCGCCAGACGCTGTGACTCGCGATTCTTGACGCCGAGGTCGTGCCCGTAGAAAAAGTCCTTCACCCAACACGGGCCGTCGAAGTCGGAGGTATCCTTACCGTCCTTGTCCGCCGAGACTTTCCAAGTCGTCTCAGTGGGCTGTAGCGCCAAAACACCCTGACCGTCCGTGGGACAAAGCCTCAGATACTCCTTCGAGTATGGCTTTCCTTCGACCGTGCGCTTCGCCGCGGTAATGTCCGCCACGATCTGGCCGGTGCCGACCAGCCGGAACACCTCGGGACGCTCAGCCTCAAGCTTCGCAATCTCGTCCGCCAGAACCAGAGAACCGCCCATGAGAATCGGTTCCACTTCCTTCTTTTCACCCTTAACACGCTTTGCCATGTAGAAACTCCACTGCGCTTTCCGCGCTTTCCGTTTGTTGCCGCCGTTCCAACTTGCTACCCTTTAAGTATACCACCGTTCGCCGCCGTTTGCAAGTCCCGCCAGAACTTTTTTTTCGTTTCTGGCCTTGCACCGTTCGCCAACACAGTAATTATACCACGCTGGCGAACGATTGCAAGTATGTAGGAATTACGCGATCACCCGTGCGCCGTTTGGTGCGACCTTGACACCCTCGGGACGCCACGTCGACACTTCGAGAAGCTCGACCGGGACGCGTTCGCCCATGTCTAGGTCTTTCGCCGTCTTACCGCCCTTATACAGTGCGGTGTTACCGTAAACCGTGTCATACAGACCGTTACGCAATTTCATGTTTACTCCTCATCAGTGCGTGTCTGACACGCATATGGTCCAATAACTTGGATCGGACCATTTCGGAGTGTTTACCGTTCGTCGTGAGTCTAGCCTCTGACCACTACGCTATACCCGGCACGTAACATGCCGTCCAATATGCTGTAGTGCAGCGACCGGTATTGCTTCCGGGTGAGCGTAATGCTCACAATACTAGTCCGACGCTGGCCGCTACTGCCGCGGCCTTAGAGAAAAATCCACCTTGCACATGCACGTCCCCCGCGAATATGTGCCATGTGCGCCCGATCCGAATTACACTCACCATGCTTGCGTCTCCTTAACTACATACATTGTAGCATACCGTCGGTAGCTTGTCAAGCGCGCACCGTTGCGCCGTGCGCGCCGTGCGTCAACCGACCATACAGACATTGTAGCATGGCATATGTATTCTGTCAAGTGCCCTATTTTTTGGTGGGCTGCGCGTGACAATGATTATCGATAATCGATGCCCACGGACGAGTCGGGGGTATACCGTCCCGCTCCGCGGGTCCCATATCGCCCTACGGGCTAAGGCTATCCACCAACTACCTGTCTACGAATTTATACACAACAAGCCTGAGTAAGAAATTAGATAACGGGTCCCATATAAGACGGGTCCCATAGATTAGACTATATAAAATGACAACCAGGGTTTAGCTGTTCACTTGCTGAACGGCTGGCTGTAACTCATTGAAAACAAAGCACTTAACGAATTTGCTTGACAAGTTTTCCGATGTGTGCTACAATTTGACCACGCCATCTTCAGGAGCCTGACATAAAATGTTTATCAGTGAGGAAGAAGCAGACCGAAGGGTAAATTCGGACAGCAATCTGCTTCGTCGCCTGAAGATTCCATTGACCAAGCCCGAGCTGATAAAGCCAGAGCCAACCAAGAACCCAGTCATCATCGAAGAGATCAAGCCAGTTGATGTCGCTCTTGAAACAGTTCAGCAAAACCCAACCGATGCAAGTGAAGATGACGCCGTCCGCCTCGCCATTCTCGCTGGTAGACGCCACCTTAAGACAAGCGACGAACGTGGTGGTCGCTACCCCCAACAAGGTAACGTCCCACCGATCTTCAGGCAGCTCATCGGTACAGCCGCGGCCCTCGGTACTGCTGCCAACGCAGCAAAGTCCTGGGGCGTTAATGCGACGATGGCCCATCACTACAGCCACGGGCGCACCGGTCCAGAGACAGAATCCCCAGGATTAGCAGCGGCTATCGACCACAACATCCTGGTTGTGCGTGACCAGGTTCTTGGTGTACTCTCCACAGCCGTGGCAGGTATAACCCCAGACAAGTTGGATAACAAGGACGCCAAGGACCTATCACTGATAGCGCGCAACCTGGCGTCCATCATGGCGGCTACGAAGCCTACTATCGTCACTGAGCAGACCAACGCCGCACAGGTTATTGTGTTTTCTCCAGAGTCAAAGGAAGAGACTACTTACGAGACTATTGAGGTGGGGTAAAATGAATGGTTATGTTCGCAAGATATTTCTTGAAAAAGGTTTCGCGTTCGTAGAGGGTGAAGATGAACGCGATTACTTCCTGCACTGGTCAAAGGTTTCACGTAACTCAGTTCCCTTTAGAAACATTAAAGAGAACGACAAAGTAACCTTTGATTATGAGGAGGGCACAAATGGTCCCAAAGCTTTTAACGTGCTAGTTATCAGGGAGAAACCAGATGCCCGATCCGACACCATCGACCCAGGACAGAGTGAACCTGTCGACGCCGCTGCTAGTCAAGACGAAGCACGGTGAACTCACAGCAGGCCCAGGCGACGTACTCCTTATGGTCAAAGGAGTTGCCAAGGGCGTAGCGACGAAGGAACTGTACGTCGAATCGAACTCGCTTGGTCAGTACGAAGACGCCCTTCGAGCTTCTCTGAAGGAGCGCGCGCTTGCGCGACGACGCGACGATGGAAGATCCAGCGTCCTCGCTCCAGAGGAAGAGACCACGCTGAACGAAGGTGTCGAGGCAGAGATCACAGATCGCCGCCTTGCGTCAGAAGCTGAAGCCGCGCGCAAGCAGAAGATGATCGATGCCTTTGCAATCGATCCAGAGAATCCACAGGCGTGGATGGCAGTAACCTCAGATGAGGGTCCTCCCACCGCGAATCCTTCTGTCACAGCTACCTTGATTCCCAATGAGATTCCTATCGAGGTTCTTGACACAGAACCCCCTCCCCCAGAGGTGGTGACTGCGACGGGAGCGACCTCGGGCGCGCCTGGCGCTTTCACTCCGAGCGGCGCAGCACCTCCGGCAGACCTCGCCGCTCTCAGCGGTTGTACCGCTAGTCCGACGACTGCATGGCTCGTAGGTGAGCACGTAGTTCTGGGCGATGCGTCACAGGCATACTGGGATGGAACGACTTGGCTCGTTGGCTCTGCCCCAGGAGCAGCAGGACTCAGCAGTGGCGGACAGTACGCGTCCAAGGTTCCGAAGGCAACTCAGCTTCCAGCGAAATAGGTTGAAGTCATGATAACCTTACTATTGGTTATCGTGATATTGGGCGTAGGTCTCTACTTAGTAGAGGCCTACGTTCCGATGTCCCCTCCATTCAAGATCGTGCTTCGCGTAGTGATCATAATCCTTCTCATCCTCTACCTCCTTCGTGCGTTCGGCATCGCAGATATCCCACTTAGGTAAGGAGTCAACATGTTCCCTCCAGGCGACGGTGGTGGCAGAGATCCGTCTGTTGCGCTGCAGAAGCAAAGGACTCAGCAGAATCCCCGACAGCAGAATCAGATGCAAGGTGGGGGATTTCGTCCTCCGGGAATGGCGCGCGGCTTGAACCAAACTCAGCCGGGGCGCAATCCCATGATGCCACGTCCAATGGGTGGGATGGGCGCGCCCCCGACGCTTGGAGGTCAAGTTCCAGGTTTGGCACAGCGTGCTGCGATGATGCGAAATCAACAGATGGGTCAGCAAGGTCCGCCTCAAGGTCCGTCGATGCAGTCTCCCATGCCACCAGCTCCAGATCAAGTTGATCCTCGTATCGCTCAGAATCTAGCTATGCGTCGAGCCAAGATGGGGTTCTGATATGCCAGCCGTATCTGGAAAGCAGTATCGTTTCATGCAAGCCGCCGCGCACGGTGGACTCAAAGGTCCACAGAAGATTGATTCTGCGGTCGCGAAGGAGTTCGTGCGCGCCACGCCGAAGAAAGACAGAAAGCTGTGGAGTAAAAAGTAATGCCATACAGTATTCCTGCTGGAGCGCCGACGACTCTAGTCGCTGGACAGACATACGCTCTACCTGCAAGGGCGTGCTTCCTCGCTGCACCTGGCGCGGTCGAGGTATCCTTTGACGGAACTACGTGGGCCGCGCTCGCAGGAGCGACGCCGGGTGGTGTTATGACTGGCGCGGCGTTTGTCAGAAGCACGGCGGGCGGCGTAGTCTCGGCCAAGATCGGCTGACCGCCGATTGAAGATCATAGGTCCAGGTTAGGTTAGATTAGGATGCCCTTTCAGGTAGTAAACGGAAATAAGGTCTGGGAGCCTTCCAAAAGGCAAACAGACTTCATCCGTATTCCAGATTCGATCTTCGAGGCGATGTACGGGGGCGCGGCAGGTGGAGGAAAGTCAGAGATCCTCCTGATGCTGCCCATTGTAAAAGGCTGGTACAATTTTGGCACCTTCAAAGGAATCGTCTTCAGGAGAACCTTCCCAGAACTGGAAGAATCTCTTATCCCCAGATCGAGAGACATCTACCCACTTTTCGGAGCAACCTACAACGACACAAAACATCGCTGGACATTTCCGTCGGGAGCCTGGATTCAGTTCAGCTATATGCTTAGAGCTGAAGATGCTAGAAGCCATGACACGGCGGAGTACAACTACATAGGCTTCGATGAGCTCACGGCATTTGAAGAATTCCAGTATGTCTATCTCACGTCAAGATGTCGTACTGCGGATTCTACTCTTCCTGCAGTGGTGCGTAGTGCTACTAACCCTGGTAACGTCGGCCATGCTTGGGTGCGCCGTCGCTTTGTCGAACCTGCTAGGGGAGGATACACCAAGATCCACGATAGAATAGCGCAATCATATAGGATCTTCATACCTGCCAAGCTAACGGATAATCCGTTCTTGATGCAGGCTGACCCGAATTACATCAATCGTCTTCGCTTGCTGCCCATCGCTGAGCAAAGAGCCAAGCTAGAGGGTGATTGGTGGACATTCACCGGGCAAGTCTTCGACGAATGGCGGTTCGAGCACTTCGCTGGAGAGCCAGAGAACGCACTCCATCTGGTTGAGCCGTTCAAGATTCCAGCTTTCTGGCCGAGGATCGCAGCAATCGATTGGGGTCACAGTGCAATGACGTATATTGCGTGGGCTGCAGTCGCGCCAAATGGACAAGCATTCATATATCGTCAGTACGGACAGCAGAATCGCAAGATTGTGGAGTGGGCTTCTGACTTCGTAAGGCTATCACAGGACGAAATCATCGATTCAGTGGTGATCGATCCCAGCGCGAAGCGAAAAGAAGGGGACCAACTCTCGATTTTACAGCAATTCATGGACGTCGTGAATCCAACTGGGGTGGAATTACGATTCCCGGTGACTTTGGCGGACAATGATCGCATCAGCGGCAAGATGTTGATGCACGAATACCTCAGATGGAAGCCAAAGCCTCCCAGGATTCTACCAAAAGACGGATACAATGTCGAAACAGCGGCCAGAATCTTCAGAATCTACGGAGAGATCGCCTTCAACGAGTATTCGGCTATGTTCGAGCCGGAACCTCCCGAAGATAACCTCCCGAAACTCAAAGTTCTCAAGGATTCGCGGTACTATGTCGACAAGAATCTTGGCGCGCTCGAGGATGTCATCCCACTTTGTATCTACGACGACGTCAAAATGGAAGACGTCATGGAATTTGATGGAGATGACCCTTATGATGGGGCCAGATACCTAATCAAAGAGGTACATCGCTGGATTGAGAAGTCAATTAACGTAACAGCCCAGCGAGAGAAGCTCAACCGAGTTCTGGAATACCTAGAAACCTCTGGAGATCAGACTGGATTCTACCGTAGGATGGAAAAGTTGGACCGTGAGAAGAAACAACTCGACCGTCCTGTTAAGATGTATCACAAACGTCCACGGCGCGGCCGATATCCTCATTATGTGGCTCACTGAGGTGGCTATAGGTTTTATGTCCTGGTTCAAAAGGCCATATATTCTACAAACGAACGTCTGTGCAGCGTGCGCGGCGCACAAGATGCATATCGAGGACCTCCAACAGTTGCTAAAGTCGGAGCGAGAAGGATACGCAATCCTTTTGGCTCGGGTTTTACCGACGAGCCAGGTTCAAAGTTCGGGTCCAGGTTCTGATGAATCCGAGATGAAACCTCTCAGACAGAACTTATCCATAGGACAGAAAAGACGGATGGCAGAGGCCAGAGAGAAAGCTCAATTCCCCGACGCTCAGAAGGAATACTGGACGAAAGTCCAGGAAGAATATAGCAAGGCTGGCAAACTACCACAATAATGGCTGGCTCTGAGGACTACGGATACGGCGGACTCTACGACAGAGCGATTCGCGCACTATCAGGTGCGCGCGACTGGTACTCTGAGGCAACCGATCCGAATCGTCCGCGCAAGGTAACGCGTGGCGACGTAAATCTTCCTGTGGCGCCTCCCGCAGTCGAGAAGCCTTGGTATGAGCACATTCCCGCACCTCTAGATATTGCAGAGCAAGTCGGTCGATCGGCTGTTGAGCCAATCAAAACACAGGCTAAGTCTACTGGGGGTAAAATAGCTGGCGCTCTTGGTGCAACTCAGGAAAGTGGAGGGCGCGCGTTTGGCGCACTGATGGACGCTACCAGTACAGGTAGTGAGAAGAAGCCTCTGTCTGATGTAGTCTGGGAAGGTCTCAAAGGTGTCAAGTCAGGATATGAAGCAGGCTTAGGAGCTACTTCAGCGTCACAGGAATTTACAAAGCGCGCCCCTGAAGAGACACTGAGTGGAGCTAACCCTGTACAGCGTGGGATGCTAGGTCTTGGTCTTGATGTAGTAACTGATCCAACCAATCTAGTTCCAGAGAAGTATCTTGCGGCTGGAGCAGGCGCACTCATTGGTGCGACTCCTGAGATGGCGCAGACTGCTTGGCTTCCTCCGAACCTCTGGAAGCGCGCACGAGGGGTCGAAGGTTTCTCGCACAGTCTGAATTACCCCCACCATGAAGATC
>Ga0208185_1000111_pt1 | contig 50333 bp, 46 predicted proteins | sample EasRivMeERMLT700_FD_187532 | JGI IMG/M metagenome (GOLD analysis project Ga0208185, IMG submission 187532) | Soil microbial communities from meander-bound floodplain in the East River, Colorado, USA - East River MetaG ERMLT700 (SPAdes) (version 2) | ecosystem: Environmental > Terrestrial > Soil... | reverse complement strand
GGCCGGAGTTGCCAACCCGTGATCGACCATGGAACGAGGCCCGCCAACGTAAATGGGGCGACCACGAAGAAAACCGCCGAGCCCAGGACGGCAATGGTTCGTTGCACGGCGGTTCCCGACACTCGCTGCGAGCTCATTCCAACCTCCCCTTCATGGTTTCCCTGTCGTCATCCGGGTGCCGACACGCTCACCATGTCATCCAAAAGCGGAAAACCGCGCACGACTAAAGCCAGAATGCCACGGCGGCAACGAGGCACAGGGCTGAGAAGTAGTTCCGAGCGAGTTTGTCGTAGCGCGTTGCGATGCGCCTGAAGTCCTTGAGCCTGCAGTAGCAGCGCTCGATGACGTTGCGATCCTTATAGGCTTGCTTGTCGTGACGTATGCGTTTCTTCCGATTTGATCGGCCTGGGATCACCGGTTTGATGCCGTCCTTGCGCAGAGACTTGCGGAACGAGTTGCTGTCATAAGCCTTGTCACCGAGCAACTCGGCGATGCCGTCGAGCAGACTGACACATGCCGGCCCGACTGTGCAGTCGGCGGTGTTGCCAGGCGTGAGGATCAAGACCCACGGGCGACACAGCTTATCGACAAGGCCGTGAATCTTGCTGTTGCGCCCGCCCTTGGTGATGCCAATCGCCTGTTCCGACGCCCCCCCTTTTCCGCCGCCAGCGCAGCGATGCGCTTTGACATGCGTGCTGTCGAGAGCCATTCGTTCCGGCGGTTCAGCAGGTTCGGCCGCCGCCTCGAAGATGCTCTGCCAAATTCCCTGCGCACTCCAGCGGTTGAAGCGATTGTAGACCGTCTTGGCCGGCCCATATTCCGGCGGACAATCGACCCATCGACATCCGCTCTTGAGCACATGCATGATCCCGCTCAAAATGCGCCGATTGTTCTTCGGCTTCACGCCACGGCGATTGCTTGGAATAAACGGCTCAATCCTCGCCCATTGCCCGTCGCTAAACCAAAACAAGTTCGCCCGCATCTGTTGGCCCCCGATTCGGTTGACCAACCCGTTGAATCTCAACATGGTTAATTGGGTCTTAACCCTTGAAGAGCTTTCGGGCGCGTTCGAGACCTGGGTCGCGGGAGTGACTCTTTAAGGTTGGTGGTCGGCGGGTATCGCGGACAGCAGCCGGTTGCGGATCCTACAGCTCGATGATCCCTCTCTTCAGGCCGATGATCGCCGCATGCGTCCGGTCGTTGGCGTCGAGTTTCGCAAGAATGCTCTTGACTCGCCCCTTGACGGTGTCCTCCGTGATGGCGAGCTGACCCGCAATCTGCTTGTTCGCGTTCCCGGCAGCGATGAGACGCAATACAACGACCTCCGCCGGTGTCAGCGCCTGGTCGGTCATGTGGTCGGCGACTTGGAACGAGACCTCCGGCGACAGACTCCTCTTTCCGGCATGGACTGCTCGGATTGTGTTCAGCAATTCCGAATGGAGCGTGTTCTTGAGCAGATAGCCCTGCGCACCGGCCTTGAGCGCGCGGAGAATGTGCACATCGCCCTCATACGTGGTCAACACGATCACTTTTGCATCCGGGAACTCTGTTCGAATGCCAATGAGCGCGTCGAGGCCATTCATCTCCGGCATCTGAATGTCCATCAGCGTCACATCCGGACGGTGTGTCCGGAATTGCTGGATTGCTTCCCGCCCGTTGGCAGCTTCTGCGACCAACGTCATATCCGGCTGAACCCCGATGAGACCCGCGATCCCTTCGCGCACCACCGGATGGTCGTCGGCCGTCAGAATTCGAATTGACGCGCCGCCGGTCATGCGTCTCCTCGTTCGTTGGCCGGCGTCTCGAGTGCAAGAGCCCGCGCCCACCAGGAGCGCCTCGCGGACGTCGCATACACAATGCTGGCAGGAAGGCGCAGTTCCACCTCAGTCCCGGCGCCGACTTCACTCCACACCGCCAGTGTCCCTCCAATCAGCGCGGCCCGTTCCGGCATGCCGCGCAGGCCGTAGTGTCCTTCCAGACCTTGGCTTGCAAGCACCGCTTGATCGATCCCCTTACCATCGTCGCGCACGCGCAATCGGAATTGTTCGTCGTCGTAGCGAATCTCGACTTCCACGCGCGCGGCATGAGCGTGCCGGAAGGCGTTGCGAAGTGCTTCCGCAGCAATCTTGTAGATATCGTCACGAAGGAGCGGGTGCAGATTTCGGGAGTGCCCCTCGAGAGTGACACTGAATGCCGGGGGTGACTCGGTGTTCGTCTCACTCACGAGTTCGCCGCCCAGGGTCCGAATAGCCAGCGCGAGATCGTTCTGTTCGACCGTCGACGCCCGCAAACCCTGCACCGCGTCCCGCCCTTCGGTGATCGCCTTCGCAGCGCGTTCGATCGCACTATCCAATTTCTCTTTCGCCTCTATCGCGCGATCGGGGAGCAGGTACGAAGCGGTCTGGAACCGCAGCAGCAAGCCATGGAAGCTTTGCAGCAAGGTGTCGTGCAGTTCCCGGGCGATTCGCGTCCGCTCCCCAACGCGCGCGTCGAGCATTATGGCGAACTGGTAATGCAATTGGCGTACACGCAACCGGTAACCCGCCCACAGCAGCGCCACAAACATTCCCGCGCCCGCACCGCGAAACCACGTCGTGCCCCACCATGGAGGGAGAATCTTCAAGCGTACAGTAACTCCCTCTTCATTCCATACCCCCCGATTGTTCGAGCCCTGAACGCGCAGCGTGTAATCCCCGGCGGGCAACGTTGTGAAAGTCGCGATCCTTCGCTGGGAGTCCATGCGATTCCAGGAATCGTCGAGCGGCTCGAGCATGTACCGATATTGGTTCCGCTGCGGGTCGACGTAGCTCAGAGCCGCGAACTCGAACGAGAACATGTCCTGGTCATGGGACAGCGTCAGCGAGGGCGTATAGGTGATCGACTTTGCGAGTACCGATCCCGGCGCCGGCGACACGGGCACGTTCCGCAACGAGAATTCGGTGAGGACCACAGGCGGAATGGTTCGACTCTCGACGATCTGGTCCGGCCAAAATGACGTGAGCCCGCTCGTGCTGCCGAAGAACATCTGCCCGCGCCGGGACTGGAAGGCGGCCGGAAAGCCCTCGTACGCGTGGCTGGCCAGGCCGTCGTTCTCATAGTAATTCGTGAACGTCTTCGTGGAGGGGTTGAACCGTGATAATCCGCCCAAAGTGCTCACCCACAGATTCCCGTCGCGATCCTGGAGGATGCCGTTGACGGAACTGCCCGGGAGGCCGTCGCGTTCGTCGTAAATCGTATAGGTCTCGCGCTCGCGATCGAAGCGAACTAATCCATTGCCGGTCGCCGCCCAGAGAACGCCCGATCGATCTATGGCAAGCGAGCTATTCTCTATCGGCTCTGCCTTCCGAATGAGCGCAGCGGAACTTCCTTGTTCCGCCGTTCGTGTTCGGGACGGATCGAGCTTATAAGCGGTGAAGCGTCCGCTCCTGGGATCGAAACGCTGAAGCGTCCCGCTCATCAGCCACCAGACGCCATCAGAGTCCGCAATGATGGCACTGACCTCCTGTGGGGATCCGCCGGCCGAACCGATCTTCCAGGACCGGAAGCGGCCCGTGGCCGGATCCTCGAGGCGGCTGACGCCATCGCCAGTTCCCGCCCACAGAGTACCTTGAGGGTCCACGAACAGACTGAATACAACGTCGTGGCTCAGGCTGTGGGGATCGTCTGGATTGTGATGGTATGCGGTAAACCTGCCTGTCCGCGGATCGTATCGGTTCAATCCACCCCCATATGTTCCGAACCACAGGTAACCGGAGTGATCCTCGACGATTGAGGTCACGAATGTGTTGGAGAGGCTCGCCGGAGCGCTCCCCGCGTTCCGAAAAAAGCTGTAGTTCCCGCTCTTGCCATCGATCCGCGTCACGCCCACGACGTGGCCCACCCAGATGTTGTCCTGGCTGTCCACATACACGCTACTGATGGCCGGTATCAGCAGGCTCTGGGGATTGTCCGCCTCGTATGGATAGCGGGTGAAAGGCAGCGGTTTTCGTCGAAAGCGGTTCAGCCTGCCCGGCCCCGAGCCGACCCAGATGTTGCCCTCGCGGTCTTCGAAAACCGCGCCGAGCATGACGTCACTGATGCCGTCAGGCCGGAGTGGCGAGTGGCGGTATTGGACCGCGCTCCGCCGGTTCGGATCGATCCTGACCAGCCCGCTACCGTACGTCGCCAGCCACAGGTTGCCGTCGGCGTCTTCGTGAATGCCCGCCACCCCGCTGAGCTGCGAGGCGGGCGGCTCGCGGTCCTTGAATGAATACCGCGTGAGCTGCCGTGTACGGCGGTCCCAGGAGGCCAGTCCATTACCGGTCGCGTAAGTGATCCAAAGCACACCCGAGCGATCCTCGAGAGCGTTGTTGAGTCCGCGGCCATCGGGCAGGCTGAAGCGGATCCGCTCCGTGACTTTTTCCGCCCGCCGGTCGAAGGCCTCCAGCCCTGCCAGCGTGAGGACCCACAGTGTCCCGTGCGGGTCTTCGTACGTTGCGGTCACCTCGGAAGTGCTCAGACTGTCCGGATCAGCCGGGTCGTGAGAATAGTGGCGGAACTCACCCGACGCCGGATCGAGTCGATGCAGACCGGTGGCCGTTGCCAGCCAGAGTATGCCAGCGCGGTCCTGCATGACGTGCAGGACCGGCCCGCGCACACTGTGCAAACTGTCGCGATCGATCGCGAAGCGGGTCGAGGTTTCGGTTTCGGGATCGAACCGATCGAAAGATTCGTTGCTGCAGACCCAGAGATAGCCGGTCCGGTCTTTGAAGACATATTGAAGAAAGCTTCCCGCCGGGTTGTTCGGGTGAGCAGCGTCGCGACGGTACGACTTGAACTGGTTGCCGTCGTATCGGTTCAGCACGCCGGAGGTGTTAATCCATAAGAACCCCCGGTCATCCTGGAGGATCTGGCGGATTGACCCGGGGGACAAACCGTCGTTCCAGGTCAGATGCGAGAAGAAGATGTCTTTGCCTTCGCTTAACGCAAGTTTGACCAGCTCGGGTTCCGCGGCGCTGGACGTGGAGGCAAACTGAAAGAGGCACACCCCCGCCGCCAGTATCCGCATCCGGTGCCTGGAGAACGATCGTGCCAATGAGCGCATGCGAGGTGATGCCACGTACAGCGCAACCGCAACTGCGGCTCGGGAGTATGGTTGGTTGCAACTCATGTCGAACCCGTCAAGCGCCGGCTGGGCGCAATCGATGGCCGATCATTAGCACAGTCTCCGGCCGAACGGCTGCCTATTCGAACGGCTCGAACAGTTCCGACCCTAATGAGTCAGCCTCCAGACTCTCCTGGGTCGGTTCGTCCGGACCGGGATTGGCGCGCGTCAAAATCGCCGCGAGAGCTCTACGCCAGCCGTCCGCGCGGCACCGTAGAACTCGTTCTCGAAGAATGTGCCGCTGACGTAGCGCTCATTGGTCAGGTTGTCGACGAAGCCACGCACCCGCCACGTTCCCTGCTCGTAGGTGAGTGAGGCATTGAGGATCGATCGGACGGCGAGCAGGTTGTTGATCGGCGCGGTGGTCTGCTGAATGCTCGTCCACTGCTCGCCGACGAGCGAGTAGTTGAGTCGCGGCGTCAGGAGACCCCAGCGATGACCGAAAGTATGTTGAACTCCGGCTGTGAACGTCCAGTTCGGCGCGAATGACATCGTGTTGCCTATGACGTTGAACAATGCGTAATTCCAGCATCCGGCCGGCCCTGCGGTACCCGCCGGGCCGGTGGCCGGCACGCATTGCGGCATCGGCGCCGGCCCGCTCGGCACGAGCGCGGGGCTTTCGTCGACCACGGACGCATTGTCGATTCGGCTCTTCATGGCGCCCAGGCTGACATCGGCCTGGAAACCCGCGACCGCCAGCTGCGCCTGCGCCTCGAAGCCGTAGAGCGTCGCGGAATCGGCATTGACCAAGGCGCCGCCCTGGCCGGTTTTCAGATTGCGGTTGCTGATCTGGAAATTCGTGTAGTCCGACAAGAAAACGCCCATCTGCGTGCGCAATGCGCCATTTGCCAGCGTCGAACGCCAGCCGGTTTCGTAGCTGATCACAGTCTCCGGCTCGACCTGATTCAACGCGGGATTGGCGCCGGGATTGGCGGCGAATGCCGGCGAGAGGATCGCTCCTGAACCCTCCGCGGTGCCGGGGCTGAAGCCTTTGGCTGCGAAGGCAAAGAGGTAATGGCGATCGTTCACCGTCCAGTTGAGGCCGGCTTTGCCTGTCACAACTCCGTCGCTGTGGTTGCCGTCATTCGCCAACACAAGGTTCACGCCAGGTCCAAACACGTTCAAGACATCGATTGCGCCCGTATCCTCGGTGAAGGCGTGCGACCATCGCCCCCCGAGCTCGACTTCCAGCGCCGGCGTGACATCGTAACGGCCATGGGCGAAAAACCCGTGGTTTCCCTTCCGGTTCTGAATATCGATCCGGGTTGTCGGACTTCGACCCGCCGTGGGAGACGTGAAGAAATCGATGTCGACATCGATGCGCGTGCGATAGACGTACGCTCCCACGACCCACGAGAGGGGCCGGTCGTCGGACGAGATCAAATCCAGTTCCTGCGACCAGGTGCGCTCGGAGACGAGTTGGTGCTGCTCGCTGCCGGCGGCGCCTGGGACGACCCCCGCCGAGCCGTCCAGGTCGTCGACGTTGTCGGCGTAGTTGTCGTTGCCGCCCGTCACGCTTCGCAGTGTGACGCCGTTGGTGATCTTACGATCCAGACGAAGCGCAATCCGACCGGTGCGTTCGCACGTGGATTGCTCGGTGTCGAAATCGAGCGTGCGCCAATCGCCCGGCGCGAGACGCGCGTAGATGCCGCCCGGACGCGGACGGTGGTCTCGCCCTCCGGCCTCCCGCCGCACCCCCTCCACTTTCAACAGGGCGCGCAGGTCCGAGCTGGGCTGCCACAGCAGCCCGACTCGCCCCCCGAGCTCCTGCAGACCGCCAGGCGCCGGCGAGCCGTTCCCACCATGAATGAAGTCGTAGTACGAATCTCTCGTTTGCCCGTCCAGCGCAATCCTCATGGCGAGCGTGTCTGAGAACGGCACGTTCACGGCGCCGCTCGCACCGTACCCGTTGTACGTCCTGGCACCCGTGTTCACGTACCCGGAGGCACCGTTGAAATCCGGATCCCGTGAATTGATGTACACGGCCCCCCCGGTGGAATACGAACCCGCGAACGTGCCCTGGGGCCCACGCAGCGTTTCGACCGAACCGACGTCGAAGAACGATGTCTGATTCAGAATCGGAGGCACGAGCACACCGTCTCGGTAGACGGCGACGCCCGACGAAGCCCGCGGGCTCCCGCTCTTCAGGCCGATGCCTCGAATTGTCACATTCTGTGTGAGCGCAGCGTTGTCAACGGTCATTAACGGCGTGGCGAACTGCAGATCTGCCAGTCGCTCGACGCCTTTTTCTTCAAGCTCGCGCCCGCCCAATACCGTTACGGGAAGTGGCGTCTTCTGGACGTCGGTCGTCCGCCGCTCCGCCGTGACGGCAACCGTCGCGGCGAAGTCTCCGAGCGCGAGCGTCACATCGACGCGAGTGACGGTGTCGGCTTGAACCTCCGTGTCAATTCGAGCGAACCGGTTGAACCCCTGGAGCTGAACCTCGACGCGGTAGGTGCCGGCCGTCAGATTGGCGACTACGTACACGCCCGCACCGTCTGTGAACGTCGTCCTGACCTCGTTAGTGCCCGTTGAGGTCACCGTGACCGCCGCGCCAGGCAAGACACCGCCGATGGGATCGACGACCGTACCGGTGATCGCGCCGGCGGTTGCTTGCGCCTCCGCGGGAGAAACGTACGCGCCCGCCGTGATCACCACGATCACGAACGAGATCGCGCACGAGCGCAGCCAGGAGCGAATCAGCACAACGCGCGGGCGGCCTTGACGCGACGGAGCCCATAACCAATCAAGCGTACGAGCCATTCTCTAACCTACTAGTCGCGCCGTGAGTGCCGGCTACGACCTACCCAAATCGGCAGGACATTCTATACCTGCTGAGCTGGTGGGCGACTTCGGAACCTGAATCTCCTTCTCCTCGCCATTTTTCTAGAACGTCAGCCTCACGCCGAATTGGAGGGTCCTCGGATCGCCGACGGCGGTCACCATGTTGAACGACGGCGCCGGGTTCGACGGATACGATCCGGGACCGAAGGTGGTGTTGCGGGTGATCGGGTTCACGCGGTCGGTCAGATTGAACGCTTCGATCAGGCCCTCGATACGGCTGCCGCCGCCGAGCGGGAAGGAACGGCTGACCCGCAGGCTCATGGTGAAGAAGTCACTACCGGTGCCGGCGTTTCGCGGGATCAATTCGACGTTGCGCACGTCGAAATTGGGCGTCGACACCGATTCATCCGCAAACGGTCGTCCTGCCGTGCCCTGCAAGCTGTTCACGCCGGACACGATGTTGAATGGCAGCGACGAGTAGTACTGGATCATTGTGCTGGCCTGGAACCCATGACCGATTCGCTCCCGCATCGTCGTGCCGGGTGTCATCGGTGAGTTCACCGACGCGCTGATGACCAGCCGGTGGCGCTGATCGTTGTCCGAGCGCGCCCAATCCTTCATCACGTTCGTCGGGTCGGTCGGTGAGCTAAAAAATGCTTCGCCGAGGTCGTTCATCGATTTCGAGAGCGCGTAGCTGACGCGCACCGCGGACCAGTTCTTCGGACGCTGCAGGTACGTCACGTGGAGTCCGTGATAGTTCGAGTCGCCTGCGCCTCGGTACTGGCTGTTGTTCATGTACGTCGACACTAGCCGGCATCCGTTGTTCGTGCCGGCCGCGACGCAGGTCGGAACGTTTTGGTTGATCGACATCAGCAGGTGCTCGCCACGGAAGTATTGATAGCCGATGCTGATGGTGCCGCCGCCCCCGAAGCTTCGCTCGGCTTCAATATTCGCCTGCTTCGAGTACGCATTCTGGAGGTCCTTATTCATCGTCGTAAACGAGACGAGCGCGTTGGACGGTAAACGGTCCGGCAGGATATTTGGAAAGACCGGTGCACCCTCCTGCGTCGGCAAGATGCCCGTCACCTGCGGCTGGTGAAGCCGTGCGGGGTCTGTCGTGTTCCCGGCTGACAGGAGCGCGTTCGCCGCGGCTCGTAGCGGCACGCGGTCGAAGAAGGTACCTGCGCCGCCGCGGACCAGGAAGTTCTCCGATGCGGTCGGCGCCCACACGAAGCCGGCCCGTGGCGACACGTTGTTGGTGTCGGTGTTGATGGTCTCCAGGAACTGCAGGTCATAGCGAATGCCGCCGTTGAGCGTCAGCCGCGAGTTGACCCGCCACTCGTCCTGCGCGTAGAGGCCGACACTGGGGTTCTTCTGGCTGATGGCCGGATCGCCGAATGTCTGCGCAAAACCGCTGTAGTTGCCGGTCTGGAAATTGGCGAGCGACGAAAACGTGTAACTGCCGCGGAAGGTGCGCGGAAACGTGATCGTGTCGTCGTTGAAGAGGACGTCGACGCCGGCCCGCAACGCGTGGGCACCGGCGCGGTGAGACAGGTTGCTCACGGCCTGGAAAAGCGTGTTCTCGCGCCGCCATGGGCTGCTCGAGAGCGTCCCGAAATTGGCGACACCGGAGATCGCGACCTGGGGTCCAATCCGATCGGTCGAATACGCCTTCAGATCCGCATGCGAAATCTGGGCGCGGATCTCGTTCACCGTGTTCGACGAGATCGTCCAGACGTTGCTGATCGCCAGCGACCGATCGATGCTGTCCAGTGCCGATGATGCCGAGGGCGCATTCAGATTGCCGACACCACGGGATTGTTCAGAAACGACGTCGTACTGCGCAAAGCGTACGCTCAGCTGATCGGCTCCGCTGACCTGATGGTCGATCTTGCCGAGCACGTTCGAGCTGTGGACCGGGTTTGGATAGATTCCGGTCGTCACGGGCATGCCGGGGTAAACCACCTGGTTCAGCTTCGTGTTGATGATAGCGACGTTCTCGGGCGTGATCGCCACGACGCCGGTCTGATCGAGGACCTTCCGCTCCACGTTGGTGAAGTAGAACGTGCGGTTCCTTCGGACTGGCCCGCCCAGACTGAAACCGAACTGCTCCTGATCCATCGGGAGCGTCTGGCCCGTCAAGGCATTCTTGCCGTTGAACGCGTCGTTGCGAAAGAAGCCGTAGAGCGAACCGCGCGTTGCGTTCGTGCCGCTCCTGGTTACGACGTTGACATATCCCCCGAGCGCTCGACCGAGCTCGGCCTGGCCGCCGCCTGTCACGACCTGAAACTGTTCGATGGCGTCGACCCCGAACGTGATCCCGCTCAAACCAGCGGCATCGTCGTTGGCCGATACGCCGTCGACGATGAAGCTGTTGGAGAGGTTGCGTTGACTGGCAATTGAGAGCCCCTGACCCGGAACCGCGGAGGTCTCTGCGAAGAGCTGCGTACTGTTCGCATTCGTGGGCGACACTCCTGGTACGAGCAGGGCGAGGTCGAGGAAATTCCGACCGTTCATCGGCAGGTTCTGCACTTCCGCCCGGGAAATGGTGCCAGCGATCTGGCTCCGCGCTGTTTCCAGAAGCTGGCTATCAGCGACAACAGTGATGGCAGTGTCGATGCCCGCGACTTCCAGGGTGATCGCAATGTCGAACGCTGAGCCGGCGCTCAACGTCAACGTGCGGGCGTGTTCTGTGAATCCCTGAAGGCTCGCCCGCAGCTCGTAGGGCCCAATTTTGAGATACGGAAAGCGGAAACGGCCATCGGTCTCCGTCGTGGCTTCGACCGTGACGTTGGTGTCGGCCTGCCTCACGCTGACGAGTGCGCCAGGAACGGCCGCTCCTTGCGCGTCGAGCACCCGACCGCTGACCGTGGCCTGATTGATCGTTTCCTGCGCGTCCGCGATACCCGCTGAGCCGAGCGCGCCACATGCGATGGCGATTAGGGGCACCAGCAACCTTCTCACAGTCGTTCTCCTTCAAGCCTGTTGTTCGCGCGAGCGCGTTTCATCTCGAAATGCCATTTCCAGAATTCGTGGCTCGCCCGCGCGGCTTCGTCGCGGTTCGCCGAGCAACGCGCGGGCCGTCCTCGATGCCACACCTTACCGGCCGCCAACGTGAGCCGAATTCGTGGGAGAAACACCGCTGAGAGGCTCTGCGCCCTGTCACTGGGTTCCCGCTGCTGGGTGTGCGCTGATGCGCGGAATGTGCGTTTCCACTCACGGCGCCGCTTCGGGCAACGGCAGGGCGGCGAGCGCGGCGGGCTGCGCCTCGGCGCCGGCGCGCTTCATCTCGAAATGCCATTTCCAGATTTCGTAGATCGCCGGGTAGACGACGAGCTCGAGGACGAACGATGTGAAAATGCCGCCAACCATCGGCGCAGCGATCCGCTTCCACACGTCGGACCCGGTGCCGGTGGCCCACATGATCGGGATCAGGCCGACGAACATCGTTGCCACCGTCATGAACTTCGGGCGCAGCCGCTTCGCGGCGCCTTCCACGATCGTCGCCTGGAGATCGGCGAGTGTTCGCAGGCGTCCTTCTCGGGACGCCTTGTTGTACGCGAGGTCGAGATACAACAGCATGAAGACGCCGGTCTCTGCGTCGACGCCCAGCAGCGCGATCAGCCCCACCCATACGGCGATGCTCGTGTTGTAGTCGAGCAGGTACAGATACCAGATGGCGCCGACCGCCGAGAACGGTACGGCCAGCAACACGATGGCCGTCTTCACCAGCGACCGCGTGTTCAGGTACAGCAGCACGCACACGATGAACAGCGTCAACGGAATGATGTAGGCGAGGCGCGCGCGCACGCGGGCCATCGCTTCGTACTGGCCGCTCCAGAGCACCGCGTAGCCCGGCGGCAGCTTGACCTGCTCGCGCACGACGCGGCTCGCCTCGTCCACGTAGCTGCTGATGTCGCGGCCTGCGACGTCCACGAACACGTATCCGGTGAGCAGTCCGTCCTCGTTGCGGATCATCGCGGGTCCTGTCGCGACCTTCACGCGCGCCAGCTCGCCGAGCGGGATCTGCCGCTGTCCGTCCGACGCCGGCACGAGCACGCGCGCGAGCGCGTCGGTGTCGGATCGGAAATCACGCATGTAGCGGACGTTCACCGGATACCGCTCGCGCCCCTCGATCGTGGTGGTCACGTTCTCGCCGCCGATGGCGTTCTGCACGACGCTCTGCGCCGTCTCGACGCTCAACCCGTAGCGGGCGAGCGCGTCGCGGTTCCATTCGATATCGAGGAAGAATCCGCTGCCGGTGCGCTCTGCGAACACATTGCGTGTGCCGCTCACCGAGGGGAGCACCGCCTCGATCACCGAGCCGATTTTCTCGATCTCGGCGAAATCGCCGCCCGAGATCTTCAGCCCGACCGGCGTGCGGATCCCGGTCGTCAGCATGTCGACGCGCGCCTTGATCGGCATCGTCCAGGCGTTCGACACGCCAGGATAGGTCAGCGCCGCGTTCATTTCCGCGATCAGCTGCTCCTGCGAGATCTGATCGGGCGTCACGTGCCGGAGCACCCGCTTCATCCATTCCGGCGCCCACCCGGAGTACCACGTGTCGACCCGGCGCCACTCGGACGTCGGCTTGAGCGTGATCACGGTCTCGAGCATCGACAGCGGTGCGGGATCGGTGCTCGTGTCGGCCCGCCCCGCCTTGCCGAGCACGCGATCGACCTCGGGGAACTGCTTGATCGCCCGGTCGCTGACCTGCAAGAGCGTCCCCGCCGCGCTGATCGAGATGCCGGGCATCGTCGTCGGCATATAGACAAGCGACCCCTCGGCGAGCGGCGGCATGAACTCCGATCCGAGGTGCATGAACACCGGCACCGTGACGACGACGAGCGCCGCGGCGCCGCCGATCACCACCCACTTCCACCGCAGCGACCAGCGGACCACTGGCTCGTACATCCGCATGAGGACACGGCTGAGGGGATGCGCCTCTTCCGGCCGGATCCGGCCGACGATCACCGCGTTGGTCGCCCGGCAGAGCCACGCCGGCCGGAAGTCGAAGCGCCGCACGCGCGTGAGGAGCACGCGCAGCACGGGGTCGAGCGTGATCACGAGGCCCGCCGCGACGAGCATCGTGAGGGTCTTGGTGTAGGCGAGCGGTGTGAACATCCGCCCTTCCTGCGACTCCAGCGTCAGCACCGGGAGGAACGACACCGCGATGACGAGCAGTGCGAAGAAGCTCGCCGGCGCCACCTCCTTGACGGCCTCGACGACGATCGTGTGATGGTCGCGGGTCGATCCGCTGCGCTGCGCCTCCTCGAGCTTCTTGTGCGTCTGCTCCACGACGACGATCGCCGCGTCCACCAGCTCGCCGATGGCGATCGCGATGCCCCCGAGCGACATGATGTTCGCCGAGATCCCCAGCGCGCGGAAGGGGATGAACGCCACGAGTACGGCAACCGGAATGGTGATGAGCGGGATGAGCGCACTCGGCGGGTGCCACAGGAACAGCAACACGACGACCGCCACGGTGAGCACCACCTCGACGAGCGTCTCACTCACGTTGTCGATCGCCCGGCGGATCAGCGCCGAGCGGTCGTAGATGGGGACGATCTCTATCCCGGGCGGCAGGCCCGGCTCGATCTGGCGGATGCGCTCCTTGACGCGATCGATCACATCGACCGCGTTCTCGCCCTGGCGCATCACGACGATCCCCGACACCACTTCGCCGTTGCCGTCGAGATCCGCGATGCCACGCCGCAGATCCGGGCCGACCGTCACGTCGCCGATGTCGCGGATCCGGATCGGCGTGCCGCTCTCGCTGGCGGACACGACGATGCTCTGGAAGTCGGCGATCGACGTCGCGTAACCGCGGCCGCGCACCATGTACTCCGTGCCGCCGAACTCGAGCAGCCGGCCGCCAGTCTCCACGTTGCCGCCGCGCACCGCGTCGACGACGCGCTGGATGGAGAGGCCGTAGTTGCGCAGCCGGTTCGGGTCCACGTTCACTTGGTACTGCCGGCCAAAGCCGCCGAGCGAGGCCACCTCCGACACGCCAGGCACCGCCTTCAGGTAGTAGCGCAGTTGCCAGTCCTGGTACGAACGCAGGTCGGCCAGGCTGTGTCTGCCCGAGCGGTCGACGAGCGCGTACTGGAATACCCAGCCGAGAGCGGTCGCGTCGGGCCCGAGCTCGGTCCGCGCATCGGACGGCAGCCGCGCCAGCACGCCAGAGAGGTACTCCAGTGTCCGCGTGCGCGCCCAGTAGGTGTCGGTCCCGTCCTCGAAAATCACGTAAACGAACGAATAGCCAAAATCGGAGACGCCGCGGACCGCCTTCACGTGCGGCGCGCCGAGCATCGCCGTCACGATCGGATACGTCACCTGCGCCTCGATGAGGTCGGGACTGCGATCCCACCGCGAGTAGACGATGACCTGCGTGTCGCCGACATCGGGAATCGCGTCGAGCGGCACGTTCTGCAGCGCGCGCGCGCCGGCGAGCGTGGCGGCGCCCACGAGCAGCAGGACGAAGAACTTGTTCCTGACGGACCAGTCGATGATGCGGTCGATCATGGCGTCGCCTTCATGCGGCTCTCGGAGTCGACGAAGAAGGTGCCCGAGATCACGATCCGCTCGCCAGGCATGAGCCCTTTCGTCACCTCGACGTCGTCGCCGACGCGCCACCCCGTCTCGATCAGGCGCGGCTCGAAGGATCCGTCGCCGCGGTCGACGAACACCGTCTTGCGCAGCCCCGAGTCCACAATCGCGTCGGCCGGCACGACGAGCGCCGCCGGCAGGTTGACCGGGAACTCCACGTCCACGAACATGCCTGGCTTGAGCGCCCGGTGCGGGTTGGCGGCCTCGAGCCGCACCTTCAGCGTCAGCGTCGCCTCGTCGAACAGCGGTTCCGACGGACTCACCGTCGCCGGCACGACGCGGCTTTCTCCAGCGGTGGTGATCCGCGCGGCGGCGCCGCGCCGGATGAACGGTAGCTGGTGGCGGTACACGTCGGCCAGAATCCACACGCGGGTGAGATCCGCGATCCGGTAGAACTCGAAGCCGCGATCGAAGCGGAGACCGGGCGTGACGCTGCGCTGCAGCACGACGCCGTCCACAGGAGACTCGACGCGGATGTCGGGCACCACTTCCCGACGTGCGGCCATGTCTTGCAGCTGCGAGTTGGAGACGCCGAGGGTTCGCAGCTCATCGGCCATGCGGTCAATCGCTCCCGCGCCGCCTCCCGCGCCGCCTCCGGCGGCGTGCCCCCGCGTTTGTGCCTCCGGCTGCGGCTGGGACTGCGTCAACGCGATGCGGTAAAACGCCTCGAGACCCGTGTAGTACGACTGCTGCGCATTTCTGAACTCGAGCTCGGGTGCCAGGAATGATGCCAGCACCTGGTCCTTCTTCACCGTGTCGCCGGCCGCGACGCTTTCCACGTTGCGGATCCAGCCGGCGACGGCGGCGACGATCGGATACGTCCTGTTCTCGTCAGCCGCAACGCGCCCGGTCGTCCGCAGCAGCCGGGTGGCGGCCACCCGGTCAACGACACCGAGCCGGACGCCGATCGCCTGCTGCCGCTCCGAACTCACCTGCACGGCGCCGTGCGGCAGCGCGCGGGCGGCAGCGTCGCCGCCCGTTGCCGCTCCCGCACGAACCGCTTTCAGGGGCATGCCGCAGATCGGGCAGTTGCCAGGATGGTCGCTGTGGTAGTCCGGGTGCATGGGGCAGGTGTAGCCGGTCGCCGCGTGCGCGCTCGCGTGCGCAGCGGACCGGTGCGCCCACCACGTGCCGCCGGCGAACGAGCCGGCGGCGAGCGAAACAACGAGGGCCGTGACGGCGATGATGCGTTTCATTCGCGTGGCCTCCGTGTCAGCTCGCCGCCAGCGCGGCGTCCGGCCGGCGTTCGTTCTCCGACCATGTCATGCGACCAGTGACAGGTATGACTGCGCCAGCACCAGGAGCAGTGTCAGCGCGGGCAGAGCGATATGGGACGATCCCTCGCGATGCCTGATCAGGGTTGCAAGCGCGCCGAGCAGCACCGCACCCAGGCCTGCGGCTCCCACCAGTTCGAGTCCCGGCCACCAGAAGAGCGCCAGCGCGACAACTTCCGCGATGCCGGCTGCATACATGAACCGCCTCGAGTACCCCCAGCGCTCCCAGTTCGGCGCCACCGTGCCGGTGAATTTCTGCACGGCGGCGCCAACGAAGATCACGCTGATCACAAGCTTCAGGATCACTGCTGTCTTCCGGCAGAAGCGATCGACGCATGCGGGGCATCGTGCGAACCACCGAGGGCACGCTCGTGGAGAACCTTGTAAACGCGATCTCTCTCGGCGGCCTCCGCAGTGGACAGGGGCCGTGGCTGGGGCGGCTTTTCATAGGCGTCATACTCGTAGCCCATCTGCGCGGTACGATCACTCGCGCTGACCGGCAGATCCGCGCGCTTGCCGCTCCTGTCCCCATACGAGAACACCCGATTGAGGTATTTGGGATCGGTTGGATTCTTGTTGCCGAGCCGGCTCCAGCTTTCCCAAATCCGGTCCATGTTGGCGTGATGGAGATAAAACATCGGGTCGCCGCCGACCGTGGAGAATTCGGCCATATCGCCGCCGAGGGCGAAGTGGGTGAAGAAGTGCGGGTTCTGGTCCATCCTGGGATTGAACCCAAGGTTGCCGTTCGGCGAATCGATGTAAAACGTCTCGTTCAAGGCGCTTAGATTGATCCACTCTTTATAGAGGACATCGATCCGATCGCCCCCATTGACCCAGGGCCAGCGCGTGCCGTTGTATAGCGTGGTGCCCGGGACCCGGAACGCGGCCGGGACGATGAAATCATCGGGGTTTCCGGTGACCGGGTTCCAGTAGGGGAGCGAAAACTCCTCATCGTGGAGCACCTCGCGGATGACCCCCTCGAACTGTTGAAGCATCAGTCGATGCCAGGGCAGGAAGTACCACTGTTGAAAGTGCTCGGGGTCGGAGGGGTCGGAGGCGTGCGATTGGCAGCCGTTCCACACGGCCTCCGCATCGGCTCGAGCCTCCGGCGGGAGTGACGCGATCACTTCGGTCTTGAGCTTCCTGGAGTGATCCCACAAAAACGCCGGAAATCCCTTGATCCAGTGGGTATTCCACCACCACTGCCACGAACGCTGATCGTGTTGCGGCAACTCCCGCATGATCTCGACCGCCTGCGCGTACTTCGCGAGCATCACCTGGCCTTCGGGGCTGTTGACGTTGTAGCGCGTGTAGGCCTTTTTCGCACCCTGGGGAGACACGGTTGCCGCAATCCTCGCGATTGTCGCGGGCTGCTGAGCAACTGCCGGCGTAACGGTCGCAGCCGGTGCTGGAGCCTGCGAAGGCGCCGCGGCCGGGCTCGTGGCAGCAGCTGGTGGCGGCGGCGCACCGAACTGCAGCTCCAGGATGTCGTGCATCTTCGTGGTTGTTGAGAGTGTCGGGTCGAGGAACGTCAGCGCTCCGGCCGACTGCATCATCCCGCTCACCAGGTGAAAGCGATTGCCGATCACCGCACCCGCGATGCCGTGACGCGGCATCGGCATGGAGGGCAGCGTCATCCACGAATTCGTCAGCGGGTCGTAGGCTTCGACGCTCTTGAACGCACCGACGAGATCCTTGGTCGTCACCTCGCCGCCGGCGGCGTAGATCCTGCGGCCGTCAGAGCCCGACGCTCCGCCGCTTCGAGGGGTGGGCATCCGTTCCTTCGGCACGCTCCACGAGTCGTTGACGGGGTTGTACTCCTCCACCACGTCGGTGTTCGTGGCGGACAGGATGAAGCCATGCCCGGTCCGGCCGCCGATGACGTAGATCTTGCCGTTGACGACGCCGCTGAACGCGTGGTTGCGCGGCACGGACATTGGCCGGCGGCTCTCCCACTTGTTCGTGGCAGGGTCGTACACCTCGTTGGTGCCGAGGACCCGAGACGGTCCGAAGAACGAGAAGAACGGGTCCTTGGACCCTTCCGTCGTCGTGGCGCCGCCGATCACGTAGATCTTGCCGCCGACTTCAGCGGCAATCGCGGCCCCGCGCTTGCCGGGCAGCGGTGGCAGCGACTTCCAGGAATCCGCCGCCGGGTCGTACTCCCACGCGTTGTCAATGGGCTCCCAGGCGCCGCCAACCGGGATGGCGGTGTCCTTCGGTGGGACGAAGCCGCCCATTACGTAAATCTTGCCGTTCGCAGCGGCCAGCGCCGCATGGTGGGTCAGCCGCGGCATCGACGTCTTCTTCGTCCATTTGTCGGTCGCCGGGTCGTACTCGTACGCGGCGCCGCGGGCCTTGCCCCCGTCCCAGCCGCCAAACACATAGAGTTTGCCGTTGGTCGTAACGCCGTAGAGCTCCTCATCGGGCTCCGGGAATGGTGCGCCCTTCTTCCAGGGGGATGTTGGCATCTGCGCCAGGGCGGTCGTGACGAACACCACACTGGCGATCATCACGGCAAGCATGGCAGTTACTCGTTGGAATGCTTTCGACATGGATTCTCCTTTTCACACTGAGTGGACGATCGATGAGGGGTTAGCGCGTGTTGACAATCAGGCCAAACAACACGTAGTGAACGTCTCGATTTCCTTTGCTGGTTTCCCACATGTAGGACGGCTGCACGAAGACCCGCTTGTTGAGTGGCAAGGTGACACCGGACCAGATTCGCTCTCTGTTCCACCCGCCCTTAGGCTCGTAGAACGCTTCGTACGAGGCGAACGGTTTCCAGATGTGGCCTTGAACCGCGAGGGGATGCGCGATCGAGATTCGACCGCGATAGCGGTTCATATCGTCCAGTGGAGTTGGACGAAACCTTCTGACATACATGTTGCGGGCGGAGATCTCAAACTTGCGAGCGGCGAACGCCACGGTTCCGTCGATTCGAAACTGATGCTCGTCGTAGCTGTCGGTGAAGCTTCCCGGCTGCGGCGGCAGCTTATTGAGCCCGCTTGCAGGAACCGAGTACCCCATATAGCTGGGAGTAACCGTCAGGAACTTCGCCATCCGAATCGGAACGTCAACTTGTGCGACCGGTGTGTCCAATTCGCCGATGTAGAAACCGGAGAATTTGAGACCGATCTGCTTCTGCACAGGGGCGCTCAGCACCACCCAGGCCGAGGGCGCCAATAGCGCGTCGCGTCCATCGCCTGTATCAGGCAGCGTAGGTGGGTCCACCTCCTGGGCCGCACACGGCGCGGCGAGCGAAATGACACAGACCACCAAAGCGCTTCGCACCAGATACCGGGCAAACATTGTGAGTACTCGCATAACCATCTCCACGGATGTCGTCATCGACGCGACAGTCACCGTTCCGCGAACCTCGTTGTGAGGTCCGCTCCATGACGCGTCGTGAGATGGCAACGGCGATGCCGCCGCGCGATCGCTCGCGCACTCGCCAGAATGCCCATGTTTCCTGGCGATCGCCGCGCAAATCAGTGTGCGTATTCGGGCGGGGCGAGCGATAACACGCGGCTGACGTCACACCAGCGCGGTACGTTCGCTCGGCGCTGCTCGGCGTAATCGGATCGCGCCGAATAAGGCGCTCGAAGGGGTCAGGCTAGGACTCGAAGGCGGCACGCTCGAAAACGCACGCACCGCCTGAAAGCACGCAGCACGGTGAAGGCACGCGCGGCCTTGATGCGCCCGACCACGAGAAAGGCAATTGCGTCGATCTCGCGGCGTTTCTCACAGATGGCCTCACGAGCGAGTAGAGAGCGACTCTCAGTGCCGAGCGGGAGGCATCACCTTTGCCGTGCACATGGACGGAGGCGTCACAGATGGCACAGCAAAGGGTCATAACAAGTGTGGTTGTCGTTCTCGCATTCGCCTGCGCGGCGAGCGCAGGCTTTGCACAAACGCAGGCGACAACAACCAACGGAACACAGGTATCAGGGGATCAGGATCAGTCTGCCGCCGCACTGGCCCAGGAGGCCGCCAATCCGTTCTCCAGTCGTTGGCTGCTCCAGATACAACAGAACAACAATTGGATGGACATGCCGCTCGAATCCGGAGATCGGATGCAGAGCAACCTGATGTTTCAGCCGTTGCTGAGTGTGGCACTCAGCGAGAAGTGGGGGCTGTACATGCGTCCAGTCGTCACCATCGTCAATTCCTTGCCCGACCTCGATCAGAACAACCAGAGTGAACGAACGAACGGGTTCGGCGACACCGTCCTTGGAGTTGCCGCGGCGCGTCCCCTGTTCGGGGGGCGGCTCGTGCTCGGCGCAGGCCCCACGTTCGCGTTTCCGACGGCGTCGGCGCGAGAGCTCGGCCAGGACACGTGGCAGATCGGCCCCGATGTCGGAGCCACGCTGCTCGGCAAGAACTTCATCGCCTACGGCTTCGTGCAGCAATGGTTCAAGGTCGGCGGAGACGGCCAGGACACGAGCCAACTAAACGGAACGTTCAACTTCACGTACACCTTCGCAAACGGGTTCACGCTTGGCACCCAGCCGAACCTCTCGGTCGATTGGGAGGCGCCCGAAGACAACCGAGTGGCATTTTCAATCGGACCACAGATTGGAAAGCTCTGCAGATGCGGAGGCACGCCGACGCTGTTCCAGTTGCAGGTTCAGTACTACCCGGTTCGTCCAAACGTCGCCGGTCCGACGTGGAACATTCAGCTGCAAGCGACTCCGACGATTCCGGCCCTCATCAAGAAAGCCCTCTTCTGACGAGGGTCTAGGTTCAGACCGCGGCGCGTGATGCGCTGCGTCCACTAACTCCCATGGAGAGAGTCATGTCAAGCACAGTCGTTCGGTCCGACTTCGGACCCGCAGTAAGAGAAGGCAACGTGCCGCGAACGATCGCGTACTGGGGAGCCACGGGTCTGGTGACCATCGTGCCGCTGCTCGCCGCGTTCGCGTATCTGACAACCAGCCCGGAGGCGGTCGAGAACTTCCGGCATGTGGGATACCCCCAGCAGTTGCGCGTCCTGCTCGGCGTCGCGAAGCTGGCCGGCGCTACCGTGCTGCTCCTGCCACGGCTGCCGGTGTTGAAGGAATGGGCCTACGCAGGCTTTACGTTCATGTGGATCGCGGCATCCGTGGCGCACTATCTGGCCGGCGACAAGCCCTTGTTTCTGCTGCCCGTCGCATTGATCGCGGTGCTGACCGTTTCGTACGTCACGCGCTCCTCCGATCGACGCATTTCCACGGACGCGATGCTGTCGTAGCGCCCGCGAAAGAGAGGCTGATGATGCTCCTCCAGAGATCGAGCGCTAACGCCGTAACCACGACCGGCGCGTCTGTCGGTGCGAACGCGGTGTCGGTAGACGTCCGGCAGGCGGGTGCCTGCACCATCGTGGTCGTGAGCGGCCGTGTGACCGTTGATTCATCCCCTCATCTACGGGCCGTGCTGCACGAGACGATCGGTGCAGCGCCGTCGGCTGGGATTGTGATCGACTTCACAGGGAGTTCTTATCTGGATACCTCCGCAATCGCGACACTGCTCGAGGCCGCAACGCTCGCGTCGAAACTGGCCGTACAGCTCCGCCTTATCGGGCTGGCCGGTGATGCCAGATTCGTCGCGGAAGCGACGGAGTTGGACCACATTTTTCTCGGCTTGGGTTACGAGGTGCAGTTCGCGTGACGCCAGTCGAACGAATTGGTCGCTCCGCGATACGCGGCGCCGAAGAGGTCGGCACGCTGGCGCTGCAGTCATGGCACGTCACGCTAAGGCTGCCGCGCGTCGGTCCCCTCATTGGCAGGCGGCGGCGATGGCGCGCGACGATGCAGCAGATGCTCACGATCGGCGCCGACGCGCTGCCGATGGCGGCCATCATGTCCTTCTGCATTGGATACGTCCTGGCGCTGCAGAGCGCGGCGGAATTACGCCGCTTCGGCGCGCTGCAGTTCGTCGTCGATTTGTTGGCGATCAGCTTCACCAGGGAATTGGGTGCGCTGATCACGGCGCTGGCCGTGAGCGGGCGTACGGCGTCAGCGATTGCAGCAGAAGTCGGCACGATGGTGGTGACCGAAGAGATTGACGCCTTACGTGTGATGGGGCTCGATCCCGTCGAATTCACACTCGCCCCCAAATACCTGGGCGCGTTGATCACGGTTCCGTGCCTCACGGTGCTCAGCACGTTCTGCGGCGTGTTTGCCGGGTATGTGTTCCTGTCGTCGAGCATCGACATGAACCTGCGCGTGTACTTCCACGAAGTCGTTGATTCGATCCTGTTGCGTGACGTCTGCCTCACGCTGATCAAGAGCGAGATCTTCGCGACCATCATCGTGCAGGTCGGCTACATGGAGGGGTTACGTGCCCGCGGTGGCCCGGAAGCGGTCGGGACTGCGGCCACATCGGCCGTCGTGAAGTCCGCGTTTCTCGTCATCCTGGCGGATCTCGTGGCTACGGCGATGTTTTACCTGATGGGATGGAGCGTAACCGGATGACACCGTTCACCACGCGGGCGAAAGACCCTGTGATCTCGATCAGAGGCCTCTCGGCGAGCTACGGCGAGCGGCGCGTGCTGCACGGGGTCGACCTCGAGATGTATCGCGGCGAAATCTTCGTGCTCCTCGGCGGCAGCGGATCGGGAAAGACGACCTTGCTGAAACAGGTGCTGGGCCTCGCGAAACCAGACGCCGGCACGATCCTCGTGAACGGCGTGGACATCACCGCGTGTGCCACATCCGAGTTGACCGCTGTTCGCAGACGCATCGGCGTCGCATTTCAAGGGTCGGCTCTGTTCAGTTCGCTGACGATCGCCGAGAACGTCGCACTGCCGCTCCAGGAGTTGACGCAACTGGCCGACCCGATCATCGCCCTCATGGTGTGGATGAAGCTCAAGGCCGTCGGCCTGGCAAACGAGAGCGACTTCCTTCCTCACCAGTTGTCCGGAGGGATGAAGAAGCGCGCCGCGATCGCCCGCGCGATGGCCCTCGATCCCGATATCGTCGTATTCGACGAGCCCTCGGCGGGACTCGATCCGATCGTCGCTGCCGGGCTCGACGAGCTCATTCTGTTTCTGAAACGCGGCTTCGGCATGACCGTGCTCGTGGTCACGCACGAGATGCAGAGCGCGTTGCAGATTGCCGACCGGATGGCGCTCCTGCACGACGGTGAACTGATGACCGTTGGCACGCGCGAGGAATTCGTCGCAACGCATCATCCCCGAGTGCGCCAGTTTCTCGAGCGAACACCCGACCCCGCACCGCGAGCGGCGGCCGACGGGTTCGCCGCCGCTTTCCTGCGAGGGATTCACCATGAGTCTTGAAGCCAAGGTCGGCGTTTTCGTCATCGTCAGCCTGCTGGTCCTCGGCGCGACGGTGTATTTCGTGCGCACAACGCAAAACGTGCGTGGACAAGTGGTCTACACCACGTACCTGCGCTATGCCGGCGGCGTCGCCGACGGCACCCCGGTATTGTTTGCGGGCATCCGTGTGGGGCAGGTTGCGTCGGTGCGGCCGTCAGCCGCCGACCCGACGCGGATCGAGATCACGTTTGCGGTCAAGGCCGGTACCCCCGTCAACGAGGAATCCATCGCACGAGTCGGCGGCGTGACCCTCATGAGCAGCCCAGCGCTCTTCCTCACCAGCGGCAGCAACAACGCCCGTCGCCTAGGCCCGGGCGAGTCCGTGCGATCGCAGGAAGCGGTCAGCCAGACTGAGATTGCGGCGCGCTTTGCGACGCTGGCTGACAGCGCGAACGACGTCATGATGCTGCTCAAACAAGAAGTGCCGGCCGTCACCGGAGAGGCCCGGGCGGTGCTCGCGAATCTCCGCGAGATTAGCGGAACGAAGAACCAGAAACACGTCGAGGCTATCCTGGCCGAACTGAACACGATGGTGCGGCGAGAGTCGCCGAAGATCGCGCACATCACCGAACGCATGACCGCACTCGCCGGTCACGCGGACGAACTGGTCGTGTCGGTCCAGCCGCTGGTGGCCAATCTCGATCACGCGGTCACCAACGTCAGCACCACCGTCGATGCCGTTCGCGAGCCGCTAACCAGAGACCTGGCTGAGTTGCAGCGCACGCTGGAGAACGCGCGAGCGCTTATCGACAGCGTGCGGAGCGTGGTTGGCGACAACGAAGACGACATCCATCAAACGGTGCGGTCGCTGCAAACGGCGTCCGAGAACGTGCGGCTGCTGAGCGAGACGCTCAAGGAGCGCCCGTGGAATCTCATTCGGACGACGCAGCCCCCGGACAGAAAGGTACCGCGATGACGAACAGACGCAAACGCGCAGTGCACGCCGCATTCGCTCTTGTCGGAGCGTTGGCCATCAGCGCCTGCGGCAGCGCCCGGTATCCCGCGTACTACACGCTGCACTTCGAACCATCGACTCAGGCACGGGCGCCGGAACGCAGCATGGGTACTCTCGCGATCAAGGAATTGCGCTGCCCCGATTATCTCTGCGAGGGCCGCATCGTCTATCGTCCGACGCCAGCTGAAGTCGGCTTCTACCAACATCACCGTTGGGCCGTCAGTCCACGGGCGATGATTGCGCAATACCTCGCGGAACGTGTTCGAGCGCGATCGCTCTTCGTCAGCGTCTCCGGTGACGAGTCTCGCATGGCCGCCGACTTCGTGCTGAGCGGCACACTCGAACGGCTCGAGGAAGTCGACGAAGCACGCCACGTGGCTGCCGTCTGCAGTATCTCCGCGCAGTTGGTTGACACTCGAACCGGAGCCGTGGTGTGGAGTGGCACGGCAACCGAACGCGTTTCGGTCGAACAACGCGACGTGGCGGGTGTCGTGACCGGCCTGGCGGCGGCGGTGCGGGCCACTGTCGATCGGCTCGTCGCCGACATGGAGCTCGAGCTCGGACGAGGGGCAGCACCGCGCGACGTTCCGTAACGCTCCCTTCTTCCTCGCACGCTCGCTAGGCTTCGACCCTTCCGAGTCCTAAGGAGTTTTCATCGTCACTGTTGGTTCTGGCCCGTCCAGATTGTTCCCCGTTCGTTCTGGCCTCCTTACGCTGGCGGTGCTGACGCGACGGCGGACGCGAGATCGGCAACCGAAGTCAGTGCGATCACCGCGACTGGGAGTTGCGGGTGGACGCCCGGAGCGCGACGGCAACACCGCCCATTCGTTCGAAAACACACGAACCGTCTGTCACCAGGCACCGCGCGCGACGCACGTGGACCGCCCGGCCGCTCGAGCGCACCACGAAACTCGCAGATCTCCGTCGGATTCGTCGCGAAAGTACTCGCTAAAGGATTGAATCGGTCTGTGCCGCGCGCGGGCATCACCCTTGCCTTTGCCTGTAGCGAGTGCAGCGCGTATCGCGATCGGTCACAGCCTCACAAGGAGAAGGTCATGTCACGCAGGATGACGGTCCACACTGGCGACATGAACAACTTCACGGTTGCCAATGAGGGCACGGCGAAGACCACGATCGGCAACGCCAGGTGTCGCTCCGGCGATGGTGCGAACTCGTTTGCGAGCGGAGGCTCTGCACTCATCGTCGCGGATGTGGCAGACAGCGAACGTCGAGCCCGCAAGTAGATGCCCCGCGAGTGGTGAGAAGCGCTGCCGCCAGGCGCGGAATCGGTGAATGCGCGCGGGTCGGCATGGGCCCAAGACGCACAACGCACGACGAGGAGGAACGATGAAACGGAACATTGGGTACTGGGGTGCCACCGGTTTAGTGGCGATCGTGGCACTGCTTGGCGGGTTCAGCTATGTGACCAACTCGCCCGAGGCGGTTGAGAACTTCCGGCACGTGGGGTATCCGCAGCAGCTACGTGTCTTGCTCGGCATTGCGAAGCTGGCCGGCGCCAGCGTGCTGCTTCTGCCATGGCTGCCGACGTTGAAGGAATGGGCCTACGCAGGCTTTACCTTCACGTGGATCGCGGCAACCGTCGCGCACTATCTGGCGCAGGACGGTTTGTTCTTGATGCCGGTCGCGTTGCTCGGGGCGCTGGCGGTGTCGTACGTGACGCGCCCGGCGAATCGCCGCGGTTTCGCGAAATCGATGCTGCCACAGGCCGACCGCTCGACCCCGTTTCAGGCTTCCGGGCCATACGGCTTCGGCAGTGACACGCAGATCTTCGTGCCCGATGGGCAGTAGGGAACGGAGGGTAGCTGCGCCGGGCCGATGTCGATGTGACCGTCCGCTCGCGCAGAACGGGCAAGGCCCTGATTGTCGAGAGTCAAAAAAAGGATTGTCGAGAGTCGAGCCACCGACCCTAAAGAGTCACTCCCACGACCCGGTCGGAGGGTCACAGTTGCGCCCGAACGACGAATAATCGTGGGGAGGTACGTCTTGCGACGCCTGTATTCAACCTTCGCCGGCGGCTGGCCAGGGATCGGCCTACTGCTGATGCGTCTGGTCGTCGGCGCGGTCGTTCTCTGGCACGCCGGCCCGAGGCTGTTCAGCGATCCGCCGTTGCACGGAATCATCGCCTACGCGTCGATGGCAGTGGCGGCGCTTTTTCTCATGGCGGGGTTATGGACGCCATTCGCTGGTGCGGTCGTCGCCATTGTCGTGATCTCCGAGCTCCTCACGACCGGCGAGCCTTCCGTTGCACACCTTCTCGCAGCAACCATCGCCGCCGGGCTGATGATGCTCGGACCGGGCCGATTGTCGATCGACGCCCGGCTTTTCGGATGGAAGCGCATCGACGCACCAGTCCACAAGAAGTAGTTCGAGAGTCCGGGTGAGGCTGGAACGCCGTACCCGAAAGGGTCCTCCCGCAAGCCAGCCAAGTCGTCTCAATCCACTCTTGTGGGTCGTCGGAGGCCCTCTCACTGAGTCGTCGCAAGACACCCTACTCAGTCGTCTCACCAGCGCTTATGAGCCTGCCAATCTGCCCGAAGGGAGGTTGTGGGCATCGGCGTGAACGCACAGAATCGCCCAGAACATTGGAGGGACACGCGATGCTGGCAATCACCGAAAGCGCCATCGACCAACGGGACTCTCAGGGCTTGTTTTTCGAAGGGTCGCTGGAACTGCTCCGCGAACTCGCCGTCACAACCTATGTCGACACCGCACTGCCGCGGCTGTCGGCGATCCTCAGCAAGATGCTGCCGCACGATGCGCTGCGGATGGCGTGCTTCGATCATCGAGGTCGCGCCGTCATGAACGGGTCAACCGCCGATGTGCCTGATTTGATGTCGGCCGAGGTGGACGAGGAAGTCATCATCGACGATCGGCCGGTCGGCGCCGGCTACCGCTCGTTCCTCGGGGTGTCGACCCGCGCGCCCGAGCCGCTGATACGCGTGGCCTTCTGGTCGAAGCGGCCGCTGGCGTTCAACCGCACACAGATGCCGCTTGCACGGTGGATCGCGTACCACCTCAGCCTCATGGCATGCCGCGGGGATCACGGCAAAGCCACCCATCAGATCGACACCGAGCGGGCGCCGCGACCCGACGCGTGCGTGCAGCGAGCGGTCGATCGTGTGAGAGTGAGTACGAACCTGCGAGTCGTCGGAGACTCTGTCGCATGGCGCGAGGTGCTGCGCAAGGCGACGCAGGTCGCCCAGACGGACACGACCGTGGTGGTGACCGGCGAGTCGGGCACCGGCAAGGAGGTCGTGGCGCGCTTTATCCATGGGGCCTCTGCGCGCAAGAGCCGCCCCTTCGTGGCGCTGAACTGCGCAGCGCTCCCCGAGCAGCTCCTCGAGTCCGAGCTCTTTGGCTACGAGCGCGGCGCCTTCACGAGCGCGCAGCAGTCCAAGCCCGGACAGATCGAGCTCGCTGCCGGCGGTGTGTTGTTCCTCGACGAGGTCAGCGAGATGAGCCTCACCGCGCAGGCGAAGTTCCTCCGCGTGCTGCAGGAGCGCGAGTTCCAGCGGCTCGGGGGCACGCGCCTCATCAAGGCCGACGTCCGGGTGATCGCGGCCACGAATCGCGATCTGCGCAAGGCCGTCGAGCGAGGTGATTTCCGCGAGGACCTCTTCTACCGGCTGAGCGTCTTTGACATCCAGATTCCGCCGCTACGTGAACGCCCCGCCGACATCGTTCCGATGAGTGACGCGTTTCTGCAGGAGATCGGCAAGTCTTTCGGCCGGACACCGGCGGATCTGACGCCTGACGCCGAACAGGCGCTGCTGAAGTATCACTGGCCCGGCAACGTTCGCGAGCTTCGCAATGTCCTGGAACGCGCCGCGATTCTCTGTGAAGGCTCGCACATCGACACCACCCATCTGGCGCTGCAATCGGCCAACCGATCGGTCAGCACTGAGACGACCACCGATCTCAGCGTGGTCGAGCGCACCACGATTGCGAAGGTGTTGCGCGAGTGCGGCGGCAACAAGACGAGGTCGGCACGGCGACTGGGGTTGTCACGCACGCAACTTCACCTTCGGATTCGGAAGTACCAACTCGACGAAGCCGGCGTGTCGTAATCGCTGCGCCGTGCCCCCCAGCCGAGGGCGTGAGCGGTGACATACGTGCAGCGCGTACACCGGAAGAGAGGCGCTGCTTTGGGCAGTAAGCCACTCAACAGCGCACGAGAGAAATGCCATGAGCGACGAAAACAACACCGGGAATGTGCCGATCAGCAACTGGACGTTAGCGACGGGAACGAAGCCTGGGGCGCGTGAGGTCTATTCGCCTCCCAGGAGGAACATTGACCCGCATGAAGTGCCGGGAGCCAAGTGAGGTTAGGCTGCACTCGGCGGAATCATTCCGGAATACCTTCTGACCCCAGCACCTTGACCTGCATGTGTGCAACCGCCCGGCGTTGTCCGCCGGATCCGATGACGCTCGCACTCACATCATAGTTGCCCGGCGGCAGGGCCCGAAATTCGAGCATCGTCGTCTTGGGCGCGCGATCGCCCTCGAGCTGAATCGTGCTGGACCGATAGAACTCGCCGGACTCCGCGATCACCTCGATCGAGCGGTTCTCAGTCGCCGGTTCGACGCTCGTTCGGATGACGACGTTTGCCGGCGCAAATGCGATCTCGGGCGACACCCGGATCGAAACCGGTTGTTTCGCACCGGTTACCGTCGTCGCCGTCAGCATCATTCCCACCACGACATATCGAGTGTTCATCGCATTCTCCCTTCGCACCACGCAGCGACCGCGCTGCGCTCACGGCGTGGGAAGCGCAACGCGGATGCCGTGATGAGAAGCGCATGAAAAGCGCGCCAATCCGTCGATGGCACTGCGGCGACGCGCGGACAGCCGTCTGAATCCACACGGCGTGTGCGTCCAAGTGCAGCGGCTGCGGCCGTTCTCGCGACTAGATCCGCATTACACGGGGATCTCTGCGATGCGCGCTGATGGCATTCGAGTTGCCGTCTCTGGACCCGTGACTCGAACTCAACCCACCGCGGGTCCTGTTCGCCAACGCGCGGCCGGTGGCGGCGCGGACTGGCGACTACCCTCGACTCGCTCAGGCGTCGGGATACCGACGCTCCCGCCTCTCAAGCCCACCTCATTTGGGACGATGGACAGGTTCCGCTCTTGGCGGAACTGTTCATCGTCTTCCGCCTTGCATCTATGTCGCTACCGTGTTGGTGACAGTCACCCGACCCGTGTCGACCCAGGAACATCGCACGTGCGAGGGGCACGGTTTTCGTAAGGCCGCTACAAGAGACAGATGGACACAAAACACGTCCGAGCCGCTGATCGTGCGCTGCGACCTGTTCTGCGCGCCACGCCCTTTCGTCACGGTAACGACAGGGCGATGGTACAAATCCTTACGGAGAAACAGCAGACTGAACTGGGAACCATCGCGACAGAGGTTTGCTTTCAGCGTCGAGTGAGCGTTTACCGCAGTGACTCGCCAGCGCACTCGGTATTTATCGTGAAAGAAGGGATGGTCAAGGCGTTTCTGGACCTCTCCAGCGGACGGCAACGCGTGCTCGCGTTCCTTTTTCCTGGCGACGTGTTTGGCCTGGCGGAGGATGGCCATTACGTCAACTCTACGCAGGCAGTGACGCCGACCACCTGCTTCAAGATACCGATCGGCGCACTGACGGACGTATTCCTCCGCGACAGCGAGCTCGAATTGCAGTTTCTTGTCAAGATGACGAACGAATTGCGGGAGGCGCAGCGGCAACAGATCATCCTGACGCGTCTCGGAGCGCGCGCACGCATTGCCATGTTCCTGCGTATTCTCGAACGCCGCCTTGGCAACGATTCCTCGCGCATCGAACTGGCGATGAGTCGCACGGACATTGCGCGGTACCTGGGACTGTCATCCGAGGCCGTCAGTCGCGCGTTTGGCAGGCTCCACCGGGAGGGTATCGTCGGGTTCCCGAGCCTTCACGTGGCGCAAATCCTTGATCGGCACCAATTCGAGCGGCTCGCGCTGGGCGCGTAGGGCTCGCCGGAGGACTCGCCAGGCATGCCGAATGAGACGCTACCTCCGCCTCAATTCATGGAAAGCGCGACGGGATCACTCGCTAATTGCGGGATGACGTCGGGCATGAGCGCGTCAAGTCCGCGTCCGTCGAACCGCTCCGCCCAGGTCTCGACAGGAATGGCCAATGTCTCAGGATCGATCGCCAACATCGACAGGAGCCGGCACACAGCGTCGTCGTCGATCGCGAGGTAGACAATCACCAGGTCGGGTCGTTCGTGCCTTACACGGGCGTACGCATGTTCAATCGATTCCAGGATCACTGCATCGTACTTTCCAGGATCGTCCAGCAGACCGTCGAGCATTCTCGCTCGCTGTGCCTCCGTGCTCACCGCAACGACCTTCCGCAGCATGACCCGGTAGCAGGCAAGGGCAATGCCGTTCAAATCGCCGGCTGATTCCGCATGCAGGTGTTCGTCAACACGCGATTTGTGCGCGGTGGTGGCTGCCTGCACACGTGTCGCAAAGCCGCCTGGCATTATCGTGCGCATCCATCGACGCAACCGCCGCTCAGTGGGCGGAGCAGGTCTTGCTAGAAGCCCGGAACGGAAGATACCTCCTGAATCGAGCGCTAATCCGCGTGACGATGGGAACCGCCGCGCTCTTACTGGCGCATCAGGTCGCGGGGAAGGCGCTTCGCGACGTGACTTTCCTGACATCGTGGTCGTCGACGGCGTTGCCGCTGATGACGGTTGGCACGGCGGCGTTCACCGGCGTTCTCGTGCCCGTGGTTTCCCGTCTGATGGCGCGCTTCTCTCCCGTTCGCGTGGTCGGGGCCGGCTTCGCGCTCAGCGCCGCCGCTCACGTCCTTGAATGGAGGTGTTACGACCTGAGCGGCTGGACCGCCGTCATCATCTATCTCCACCTGGCTGGTGTCGGCGCTGTGTTGCTCTCTGGCTTCTGGTCGTTGATTGCGGAGCGCTTCGACCCGGCGGGAGCGCGTGCAGCCGGCGTAGGCGCCCTCGGCCCACTGGTTACCGGTCACTCCTTCGGCCGGCGCGTCTCGCGCGGCGCAAGCAGCGCGATGATTTCGTCAATTGGTTGCGTCAGGATGGGCTTCTTCAGACGGCGCGTGATCGAGCGGCGCCCACTCAGGGCAAACCACACGTCGCGTGCCGATCCACTGCTGCCATTCGGCTCTCACTCGGATTTGCCGCTGACATTCCCCTCTCGACGACGTCGTCAGGACGGTCGATGCGCGGAGTCGCGCACCGATGTGTGATTACGCACGGAGCACCAATGGTCTGTCGCGTATTCGTGGCGATGATGAAAGCCAGCGAATGGCGTTCGCTTTGCCTGTGGTCGCGACGAGGTATGCACACGACCGCAGCGCGGGACGTCGCTCAGGTTGCCGCGTTGCACGTCGCCTTCCCTGCACGACGCCGTCGGCCGACGTCAGCGACGCTCCCGCCGGAGTTGCTGGCCGATGTAGCCCGGCGCCTCCGCTGGGCGGCGGGGGTCTACGCCGGATGCATCGTATTCGGACATTTCGGCCGTCGCCTCTTCTTCGCCGCCAGTGGCTCGGTCGATATCGCCTTCCATGTGTTCGATCTCATGGGTGTGGCGCTGGTCGCAATGGGACTCGTCGTCTACGGCGTGGCGCGCAGCGACCGCGTGTCAGCCACACGACTTCTGGATATCGGTCTGGTATTTGAGGTTCTTGGCGCGCTGGGCATTGCTCTCGTGCCCATCGCCGATCACCTGCCGCAACTTCCCAGGGGCCTGTTTGCTTACGTCCCGGCCGAGTGCGTGTGGATCGTGGTATTCCCGCTGGTCGTTCCGAATACACCAACGCGGGTTCTGATCGCGTCGCTGCTCGCGGCATCGATGGGACCGTTGGCCGGCGTGCTCGGCGCGGCATTCGGCGGCACGCCGATTCGGCACCCGCTCGAGTTCTGGGCGACTTACCTGACGACGAACTATCTCTGTGCTGGAGTCGCGTTACTCGTTGCGAGAGTCGTGCACGGGTTCAGCGTTCATTTGAAAGAGCTGCGCGCGATTGGCAGCTACGAACTGCTCGATCGCATCGGCGAAGGCGGCATGGGAGAGGTGTGGCGAGCCCGCCATCGTCTGCTCGCCCGTCCGGCGGCCATCAAGCTGATACGCGCGGACGTTCTCGGCTCCGGCGCCCGCACGCGCGAGGACGTGATGCGACGCTTTGAGCGGGAGGCCAGGGAGACCGCGCAACTGGGCTCCACGCACACGGTCGACATCTTCGACTTCGGCGTGACGGAAAGCGGCGACTTCTACTACGTCATGGAATTGCTTGAGGGAATCAGTCTTCAACGCTTTGTCGAACTGTTCGGACCGATGGAGCCGCCGCGCGTCATGTACGTGCTCCGCCAGGTGCTGCACTCGCTCGGCGAGGCGCATGGCCGAGGACTCGTTCACCGCGACATCAAGCCGGCCAACATCCTGCTCTGCCGGCTCGGTCCTGATGACGACTTCGTCAAAGTGCTGGACTTCGGGCTGGTGAAGCACGTGGATGCATCTGCCGCAACGCTGTTGACCAGGGAGGGAACCACCGCGGGGACGCCGTCGTACATGGCGCCGGAAATTGCGCTCGGACGCGGTGAGGTCGATGGTCGTGCCGACCTGTATGCGCTCGGTTGCGTCGCCTACTTCCTGTTGACCGGTCAACCGGTGTTTGCGGCCGACAGTGACATCGCGGTGACAATGGCGCACATCCAGGACACGCCTGTCCGCCCCAGCCTGCGTTCAGAGTTCAACATCCCTGAGCCCCTCGAAGCGTTGGTCCTCGCGTGGCTCGCCAAGGATCCCGGTGCGAGGCCGGCTTCGGCGAAAGAGTCGGACCGACGGATCGCCGCCATCGACGTGCGGAATCCATGGACCGGTGAAAAGGCCCACGTTTGGTGGGAACTGCATCTGATGAATTTCATGGACCCGACGACAGCCGAAGCGCAGAAGAGATCAGATACCGATACCGACGCGGAGACTGAATGCCACCGCTGCTGGCCCTCTCTGTCTCGCCGCCCGTTGTCGAGTGCGTCAACCGCAGAGCCTTAGCTATGTCTATCGCGCGACCCACGACTCGCCTTTACATCGACCTTCCTTCCCATCACTCGTTCCCGGTATTCCGGGTCATCGGCGAGCCCCGCACCGCCGCGGTCAATCTATGAAGAAGACGTGGCTCGATCGAATGCTGTCGCTGTTCACCGACGTGCGAGCTGGCGAGGGCGCGACGGCCTTCATGATGCTCGTCAACGTGTTTCTTCTACTGGTCTGTTATTCCGTCATCAAGACCGCGCGGGAGCCGCTCATTCTCCTCGGCGGGGGAGCGGAGGTCCGCTCGTACGCGGCTGCGGGGCAAGCGCTGACGCTGATGGGTTTCGTCCCGCTGTACAGCTGGTTTGCGCGGCACGTGAACCGCGGAAGGCTGCTCGTCGGCGTGTACCTGTTCTTTCTCGTGAATATCGAGCTGTTCGCGATGGGTGTCGCGGCGCGGGTCCCATACATCGGGGTCGGGTTCTACATCTGGGTCGGTATTTTCAACATGTCGCTCGTGGCGCAGTTCTGGGCGTACGCGAACGACATCTATACGAAGGATGTTGGCGACCGCCTCTTCCCGATGATTGTCGTGGGGCAAACAGCAGGAGCGCCGCTGGGGGCGTTCATCGCGGGCCACCTGTTCGGGGCGCATGTGTCTACACAGGCGATCCTGCAGATTTCCGCGGGTCTCCTGGTGGCCAGCATCTTCGTGTTCCTGCTGATCAACAGCCGCGTGCAGCAGCGCGTGCCGGGCGACGGGCGCCGGCTTTCGGGGGCCGGTGGTTTCTCGCTCGTCTGGACCAATCCATACCTCCGCGCGATCGCCGTGATGATGATTCTTCTGAACGCCGTCAACACGACGGGCGAGTACTTCGTCTCGCACCTGGTGACCGCGCACGCGCAGACCTTGGCCGCTGCGAATCCTCTATTCGACGCACGGGCCTACATCGGCTCCTTCTACGGCGACTACCAGTTCTGGGTGAACGTCAGCGCCCTGATCCTGCAGGCGTTCGTGGCATCACGGCTCGTGAAGCACCAGGGGCTAAGGGGCGTGCTGCTCGCGCTGCCCTTGATCGCGCTCGGCGGATATTCGGTGATCGCCGCGGGTGCGAGTTTCGCGATCGTCCGGTGGATCAAGACGGCGGAGAATGCCACCGACTATTCGATCATGAATACCGCGCGCCAGCTTCTCTGGCTGCCGACGTCGACAGACGAGAAGTACAAGGCGAAGCAGGCGATTGACGCGTTCTTCGTACGGAGCGGGGACGTGCTGTCTGCCGCGCTCGTGTTCGTGGGGACCGCCGTCCTGCACCTGACCATCGCGCGATTCGCGCTGGTCAACGTCGCGCTCGTCGTCGCATGGTTGGCCGTGGCGCTGGTGGTGCTCCGCCGCCATGACGCGTTGCTCGAGCGCCGGGCGAAGGCCGCATGAAATCGTTCGTTCTGGCGATGCGGTTCCTCGGCTGAGAGCGCCAGACACCGAAGAATTATTCGATCCAGAACACCCTTCGTCAGGCCTCGACCTGCCGACCAGCCGCGAAACCAAGTAATAGGCGAAGGCGGCATCGATACGTTCTTCACGCGTGTGGGAGATATCGTGTCGGCCCGCGTCGTCGCGCGCGGTGTGCTGCGGTGGCACCAGCAATTCCCGTTCGACTACGGCGATGACTCGCGCCGGCTCGACCGACAGCCCAGGATTTTTGATCAGAATGCGGGTCATCGCGCGGCTGCAGTAGTAGCGCACTTCGCACCGCGGATCGTCGAGTCCGATAAGCAGTCGATCCAGGCTACGTCCCTCCGGCACGGCCGCCAGGATCCGTGGAAGCCGGCGGCGAACGGCAAAGTCGGTGTTGGGGTTCACCATGGCGTCGGTCAGGATGCCCAGGTGACTCAGCACGACCTGCTCGAGCGCAGCGCGGGAGTTCATCGAGAGTCGCACAGCTCATCCACGGCTCTCAATGCCCCCTGTGAGACCACGTGCATCGCAGTGACGCGGCTGACTGCTGATCCGTCTGCGTGACAGTCTCCCGCCCTTCTCTGCATGCCATAGCGTTGTTCTCCACGGTGCAGACCCGCGTGAACCTTGATTCATGGGGATTGCTTTCTCAGTACGATTCGACGGCATCGCACACATCGTCTGCTGGGGATCGGCATTCGGACCACGACTCGAACGGAACGCACCGTCCGAAAACGCGCGGACCGTCTGTCATCACGCACCGTCCGGCACGCAGGAGGACGGTCGCGACACGCGTCCGCACAACGAACCTTGCAGATTTGCGCCGGGTTCGGCCCGAACGTGCTTACGAATCGGTTGAATCAGTCGGTTCCGCGCGCGGGCATCACCGTTGCCTTGCCTGTATCGAGCGCAGCGCGTATCGCGCGATCGGTCACGGTCTCAAGAGGAGAACGTCATGTCACGCAGGATTGCAGCTCTCGTCATCGCGGCAATGTCATTTGGTATTCGCACCCAACAACCGCTGGGGGCTGCGCGGTGACTATCGTTTCGCCGCGACACGATCCAAAGACGACGCGCCCGCGTTCTTCGGCTAGGACACGCGATATGTCCATCGCGTCTACGCGGGCGTGATCATCAACACCGTGCGGTAACCCGACTGCTCGCAAACAACAACTGTGGCCGCACCGGCCATTTCGAGGACGACATGAAGGATGTTCAGACGTATGCGTTCAGGGCCGCGGTCGCGGTCATGATTGTGTGGCTGGCGCTGCCAGTGTGTGCACAGGTCCCGTCCGAAGAGCCGTCGACGCGCGCGAGCGTGCTGGACGAGGCACGGCAGGGGCTGACGAGCCAATCCGTGCCCCCGGCACGCTCCTCCGTCGAACGTGGTCTGTACTGGTACGACAATCAATACCTGTTGGCGAAGCTCTCCGCCGGGTGGAAGGGTTTCCATATGGCTGGCGGAGATTTCCCAGCAGGTGCGGGACTAAACTTCGGCGTCGGCTACGACAGGTCGCTGACGGGGGCGGACGCAGACCGGCGCCTGCCGAATCGGATCGACCTGACGGCTCGAGCGGCCTACAGCACCCGCGGATACACGCGCCTCAGCACCGGTGTGACCGCACGCAATCTCGGCGGGGCTCCGGTGGACGTCGACGGTTTCGGCCAGTACTACGAATTTCCGCAAGAGGATTTCTTCGGCCTGGGGCGCGACAGCGAACAGTCTGACCGCACCAACTACCTCCTCGACGCGTTCGAGACGGGTGGCCGCGTGCACTGGAGGCCATCGATTCTGGATCTGGGCGGCGGAGTGTCCTACCTGCGCCCGCGCATCGGCCGCGGAACGGATAGCCGGTTCCCGTCGCTCGAAGAACGATTCATCTCGGCCACGATCCCGGGTCTGGGCCCGCAAACGAACTTCTTGAAAAGCGAGCTGTCCGCCGCGATCGACGTGCGTGACAACCCCATGCTGCCGAGAAACGGTGGACGCTACGCCGTCACGTTTGCGCAATTCGACGATCGCGAGCTCGGCCGGTTCGACTTTCGCAGAACCGACGTCAGCCTGCAGCAGTACGTGCCGTTGCCAAACCGTTCGCGTGTGCTCGCTCTTCGCGCTGAAGGCGTATTCACCGATGCCGATCGCGGCAATCAGGTGCCGTTCTACTTCCACCCGACGCTCGGTGGTGCGAGCAATCTCCGGGGATTCCGCGAGTTTCGCTTCCGTGACGAGAACAGCGTCCTGTTAGGGGCCGAGTATCGATGGCAAGCGTGGTGGGCGCTCGACGCCGCGTTGTTCGTCGACGCTGGCACCGTTGCCCCTACCCGCCGGGCGCTGTCGCTCGACACGATGGAGGCGGCCTACGGCGTTGGATTCCGCGTCCACAGCAACAGCGCGTTCGTCGCCCGTTTGGATCTGGCATTCAGCCGCGAGGGTTTCATTCCGCTTCTGAGGTTCGAACATGCGTTCTAAATCACTCATTGCATGCCTGATTGCCGGAGTCGCCGCCGCCACGATGTCGGCGCTGTCGGCGCAGACCTTGCCGCAGCCCGTTCAGGACTCGCTGCGGTTCTATCCTGACGATCCGCTGTGGAGCGATGACGACCGCCGCACGATTCCACCGCCGGTGCCACACGACCTGTCGAAGAGCTACGAGTTCGTCGCCAACACGTTCAGCGACACGGCGCGCTCATTCGGGCCGGCGCTGAACGTGAACACGCTCGGCGAGGTGCCCGACTCGAGCTGGTTCACCAACCGGATTGGCCAGCACGACATGACGATCGACGAAGTCCTCCGCGGACCCAATAAGGTGGACGGCCCAGCGCCAGGCGTGTGGCAGGTCACCGGCCGGCCGGACGCCGGCATCACACCGAAGTTCACGATTCGGGACGCACGCGGCGATACGTACCTGATCAAATTGGATCCGGAGTCGAATCCCGAGCTGCCGTCTTCGGTTGAACTGATTGCGACGAAGTTGTTCCACGCGTTTGGTTATCACGTTCCGGAAGACTTCATCGTCACCTTCAACATCGATCGGCTGACCGTTTCCCCCGGGGCGCGGGCGCGAAATGCAAGCGGGGATCGCGTGCCGATCCGGCAGGCCGACGTCGAGCGGTGGCTGCGAAACATGCCCCGGAACTCAGACGGTTCGATCCGCGCGCTCGCGAGTCGTTACGTGCCCGGAACGGTGGTTGGCCAGTTCATGTTGACGGGGCGGCGCTCGGACGATCCGAACGATCTCTATCCTCACGAACGCCGGCGTGAGCTGCGAGGGATGCGGGTATTTTCCGCATGGCTGAATCATGACGACGCGCGATCCATCAACAGCATCGACACCTACATCGACGATGATGGCCGGCACTACATCCGCCACTACGTGCAGGACTTCGGGTCCACATTGGGCAGCGGCAGTACGTCGGCACAACAACCACGCGGCGGCTATGAATACCTCCTCGAGCCGAACCAGATTGGAAAGGGTCTGGCGGGGTTCGGCTTCTACAAGCGGAACTGGATGTCGGCCAAATGGCCGTCGGACCCAACGATCGGCAACATCGAGGCCGACGTCTTCCATCCGGCGACGTGGAAAACCGAGTACCCGAATCCCGCCTACAACCAGATGGACGCCGCGGATGCCTTCTGGGCGGCGAGCATCGTGTCGAAATTCACCGACACGATGATCAAGGGCATCGTCGAAGAGAGCCGGTTGTCGAACTCCAACGCGGCAGCGTATCTCGCGGACGTCATCATCAAGCGCCGCGACGCGACTGTGCGATGGGGTATCACGGCGACCAATCCGGTTGATCGATTCGAAATCAAGCATGGACCGACGCCGGCGCTGACGTTCGACAACGCGGCCGTTCGTCTGCATCTCGTGCAGGAGCAACCGCGGTATGTGGTGCGATGGGCGTCGTTCGACAACACGACCGGCACCATCCAGTCATTTCAGGCGCCGGTCGACATCGCGGGCACGTCGGCTACGATTGCGCACGACATCTGGGGGCCTCCAGACGCTGGTGGCATTCGCTACGCTGTCATAACAATTTCGACGATTGACCGTGCGTTTCCCCACTGGACCAAGCCAGTGGTGGTAACGATTCGCAATCGAAACGGTCTGCTCGATGTGGTCGGTATCGTTCGTCCGACCGAGCTTCCAGATCTGCCGGACGACGGGCGTCGAGCTCGAAGGTAAATGCCATGAGCACTTCTACAACAGGCCGCCGGTATCACTTCGTAGTCGTCGGCTGCGGATTCGGCGGACTCCGCGGCCAAGGCGTTGCGGCGTGCCGATGTCGTACGGGTTGGCAGCGGAGTGAGATACGGTAGCGGCGCTGAGCGCAAGGCCTGAGACCTAGTGAACGAGCCCGGCTGGCCGCTCGGCAAGGCGCAGAGGACCCTGCACGCGCTACCGCCGCGGCGTTCGCGGCTTAGAGTCTCGTCCAGCGATCAAGCGCCCCACCGGGGTGGGTTCAGTTTTCACTAGGGTCGTTTCCACGGTCGGCTTATTTGTGCCAGCCGTCTTCGTCTTCGCCGCTTGTCTCGCCAACAGCTTCTTTAGGACTTCCAGAGGGATCTGCTTGAAATTAGTCGCGCCTTTCCGCTTGCGGCGACTCGAATTGGCCATGGGAGGAAGGCTAGCAGTGCAAGTGTGATACGGGTGACCTCCTTTGGAACTCCATTTAGCCTGCGGGTAGAACTCGCCTACGCCTCGTATCGACACGGCGATCCTCGGAGAAACACGCTGTGCTTCTTCGATCAGCTCCTGAAGTTGTAACGGTGGTGTAACCAGGGGATGGAGGGCGGACGCGAATCCAGCCTGAGGAGTCAGCCTTCCCTCAAGCTGAGAAGAATCGAAGCCGATCGCAGCCGACCGCCGAAAACCGGGGGCGGCTTTTCGTCGAATGGCCGATCGAAGCTGTTCGAGGTGGCGTGTTTCGGACTTGCGAAAGTGACCGCAGCGCTCACCCGCATCGAGGAGGGCAACTTTTCGAAGGTCAAGGGCGTTGAGCGTGGGGCGGTCGTCACGTCCAGGACGTGGTGACCGCCCTTCGTCCGCGCGACTCTCGGCGACTCACTCACTCTTCAACGGATCAGCCAGCGGGCAATAGCGGGCAAGGCGCCACGGCATCGCTGGCAGCCACGGCAATGGTGGCAATTTAGAATCTGTAACTTACAGAAACCAAAGGGTCCTGTTGGGTTCGAATCCCACCCTCTCCGCCACAATAAGTCGTTTTAAATCAGCAATTTATATTCATCAGATAGCGGTCGCGTGCCCTTCGTTGGCTCGAGACGCGGTTTTCGAGCGGAAAGACGCGTGGATTCCGGCCTGTTTTCGCACACGCTTCGCGAATGATGTCCGGCTTCCACCCTCCCACCCGCCGTGGCGATCAGCGCGATGAGGGGTCGCGCCCGCGGTGCGGGCAGCGAGTTCGCGCTGGCCACCGACATCCGCTTCGCCAGCCGAGAGCGGGCCGTCCTCGGCCAGTTCGAGATCGGGGTCGGCGCCGCATCTGGTGGGTGTGCGATCAACCGCCTTTCGAGCCTCGTCGGTCGCGTCGCAAGACTGGAATAACATCAAACAACGAGACTTTGAAATGCCACTCGCAAAACTTCATGTCTTGGAAGGTCGATACAACGAGCGTCGCCTCGGCAGCGTGTCGAAGGCCGTGCAGGATGCGCTGATCAACATCCTGAAGATTCCTTCGGACGACTTCTTCCAGATCATTTACGAGCTTCCGCGCAACCGCTTCCTGCACACGTCCTCGTTTCTCGGGATGAAATATTCCGACGACTTCATCGTGCTTGAGATCGTTTTCATTTCTGGCCGGCCGAAGGACATCCGCCTCGCCTTGCTCAAGGAACTGAACGAACGGATCGTCGCTGGTGCTGGAATATCACCGGATGACCTCATGATCCTGCTCTCTGAGGGACCGGGCGAGAACTTCTCCTTCGGTCAGGGGCTGGCACAGCGGGCGTTCGTCTCGCAGGACAAGCTGAAGACGGACCCGTAGATCCCGTGAGACTCACAGGTCCTGCCATCGGGTCCCCGAAAGGAAAGGCGGCGGCATCCGACGGCCACCTCGAGACCATCGAGATCCTCACCGACCAAGCTTGAAGTAGGAACTCGGCCTCAATACTGGTGGCATACCGGCATTGGCCTCGCCGCGGCGAACCACGTTGTGCCAAAGCGCTAACGTTGTGCCGTGATCAGAGGTTGGCTCTGGGCGGTGTACGATCAGTTCTTCCGTTTCTCACGCCGCGGTCGACGGCCGCGACATGTAGAGCAAACTCGCCGAGAGGTCTACAAATCCAGGCATCGCGCGATTCGGAAACGCAGTCTTCAAGTTGTCCGCATACGAACCGGCGTCCTTCGAGGTGGTGTAGATCTTTCCTGATCAGAAGCCGATCGACCGCACCTTCATCAACTCCTGGGAGGACGGCCGTGTCGTCGAGGCCGTGAAGAACACAGGCCGCAAGAAGCTTGTCATCGCTGCCCTCTGGTCGGAGATGTGTCTTGCGCAGCCCGCCATCCACGCGATGGGCGACGGCTACGACGTGTACGCGGTCACCGACGCGTCGGGCGGCGTCTCTCCGGAGGCACATGACATGGCCATCCGCCGCGTTGTCGCCGCGGGGGCCCAGCCGATCACCTGGCTGGCGATGGCCGGAGAACTGCAGCGCGATTGGGCGCGCACAGAAAGGCTCGGAGCGGTCGCTCAGATCCTGTTCGAACATGCCGGTGCTTCCGGCACCATCCTCGCCTGGGAGCTGGCCAACGAAGCACAGAACGCGTAGGTGTCAGCCATGGTGAGCGATAAAACGATTCTCATCACCGGAGTGACAGGCCATCAGGGCGGCGCGGTCGCGCAGGCGCTGCAGGGCAGCGGGCTCCGTCTGCGCGGCCTGACACGCAAGCCCGAGAGCGAGCAGGCGGCGGCGCTGGCGCGCCACGGCGTCGACCTCGTCCAGGGCGATCTCGATGACGAGGCGTCGCTGCGCCGTGCGTTGGCCGGCGCGTGGGGCGTCTTCGGTGTGCAGAACAGTTGGGAGGCAGGTGTCGAGCGGGAAGAAGCGCAGGGCAAGCGTCTGGCGACGCTGGCGCGCGAGGCCGGCGTCGAACACTTCGTCTACACATCCGTGGGATCGGCGCACACGCGGACGGGCGTCCCCCACTTCGACAACAAGTGGCGCATCGAGGAAACCGTGCGCGTTCTCCGCTTCCCGTCGCATGTGATCCTGCGTCCGGTGTTCTTCATGGAGAACCTCCTGACGCCCTTCAGTCTCCAGGGCTCCACGCTGGCCTCGGCGATCGGGCCGCGCACGAAGCTACAGATGATTGCGGTGGACGACATCGGCTGGTTCGGCGCGCGCGCGTTCATCGACGCCGCCGCCTTGAACCGCCGCGAGATCGATCTCGCCGGTGACGTACGAACGATGCCGGAGGCGGCGGAGATCCTGACGCAGGCGCTGGGTCGGCCGATTGCGTTCGCGCAGACGCCAATCGAACAGGTCCGGCAGTTCAGCGAGGATACGGCGTTGATGCTGGAGTGGTTCGAGCGCGTCGGCTACAGCGCCGACATCGCTGGCCTGCAACGCGAGTTCGGCCGCGTGCTCACGAAGCTCCCCGACTGGGCGCGCCGCCATGCGCGACCAGATGGGCAGTGACATGAAAGCTGTCCGATTGTTTGAATACGGTGGGCAGTTGGTCTTCAACGATGTGCCGACGCCGACGATCGCACGCGACGAAGTCTTGGTGGAGATCAAGAGTACTGCCGTCAATCACGTGGATCTTGTGAAGGCCTCAGGAACGGCACGACAGATACTCCCGATCGACCTGCCGTGGATACCTGGTCATGAGTTTTCAGGGGTCGTCGAACGGATTGGCAGTGACGTTGCGGCTTGTGCGCCAGGTGATGCCGTGTTCGGTACCAGCGGAATGGGCGCGTACGCGGAGTATCTGGCTGTCAAGCCGGCGGCCATCGCAAGGAAACCATCCAACCTCTCCTTTGAGGAGGCGGCATCAGTGCCGGTGGCCTCCCAAACCGCGTGGCAGGGGATTTTCACCCACGGTCACCTGGAAGAGGGACAAACGATCCTGGTCCATGGTGGTGCCGGCGCCGTGGGCGCCTATGCGGTGCAATTCGCATCGCATGCCGGTGCCACCGTCATTGCCACGGCAAGCGGCAACGATGAGGCGTACCTCAACTCCATCGGCGCCAGTCGGGTTATCGATTATCGAGAAGCGCAGTTCGAGAAGGTGCTGCGAGAGAAGGTCGATGTGGTCTTCGACTTGATCGGTGGCGATACACAGAAGCGGTCGTTCCTCGTCTTGAAGGAAGGCGGTCATCTCGTCGCTGCCACACAGCCCGTATCGCAGGAAGAGACCGCGAGGCACCGTGTGTCGGGCGCGATGATGAGGCTCGCGCCGTCCGCGGACGGGCTCGGCAGAATCGCGCGACTGCTGGAAGAGGGGACGATACGACCAGACGTCGCGAGCGTGTACACACTCCAGGATGTGGCCCAGGCGTGGAAGGACATCGCCGGGAACCTGTCAAGACGCAGGCCACACGGCAAGATCGTGCTTCGTGTGGCCTAGACATCTCCAAAATGTCAGGCAGGCTCTCGGGCAAGGTGTGCGTCATCACGGGAACGGGCGGAAGCATGGGCCGTGAAGCCGCGCGAGCATTCGCTCGAGAAGGCGCGTCGGTCGTCGGCTGCGATCTGACGGTCGACGCGGCGCAAGCCACAGTGGCTTTAGTTCGGGCCGCGGGAGGCACGATGGCCTCCCTGCAGCCGTGCCAGCTCACCAAGCCAACCGACTGCCAGGCGCTGATCGACTTCGCCGTGCGTACGTTCGGCCGAATCGACGTGTTGTTCAACAACGCTGCGATGGCATACTTCAACTGGCTCGAGGACATCACTGACGAGGAGTGGGATCGCGATCGTCGAGAAGAGGTCGACCTGGTGTTCTTCCTCACTCGCGCGGCGTGGCCGCATCTCAAGGCGAGCCGAGGAGTGGTCGTGAACACGGGATCGTTGAACGGCGTCATGAGCTTCAAGACGCTGGGCTCGTTGGCTCACACGACGGCAAAGGCGGGCGTAATCGCCATGACGCGACAGCTCGCGATGGAAGGGCGAGAGTATGGAATTCGCGCCAACTCGATTTCACCAGGACTGATCGAAACCAACCAGACGCGAGAGCAGCTGAAAGATCCGGAGTGGGCGGCCGCGATGCTCGGCAAGACGCTGCTGGGTCGGCTCGGTCGGCCGGAGGAAGTAGCGAACGTGGCGCTGTTCCTGGCGTCCGAAGAGAGCTCGTACGTGACCGGTGTAGACATCGTGGTCGATGGCGGCATGAAGGTCTGGTGATGCATGTCTAGAGTTGAGCGGTCCAGTACATTTCGCCTCGGCGACCTGCTTGTGAAGCGTCTTGGCTACGGTGCGATGCGGCTGTCCGGCCCCCGCATATTCGGGCCGCCAAGGGATCGCGAGACAGCATTAGCCGTACTGCGTGAGGCCGTCTCGTCCGGTGTGAACCACATCGACACCAGCGATTACTACGGCCCGTACATCACGAACCAATTGATCCGCGAGGCGCTACATCCGTACCCCGACGATCTCGTCATCGTCACAAAAATCGGCGCCAGACGCGGTGAGGATGGGTCCTGGCTCCCTGCGTCGTCTCCCGCCGAGTTGAGACAAGCGGTGCACGACAACCTGCGGAATCTGTCCCTCGACGTGCTCGATGTGGTCAACCTTCGCAACATGCTCGGCATAGAGACATCGATAGAACCGCCGCTGACTGCGCTCGCCGACCTCCAGCGGCAGGGACTCGTGCGACACATCGGGTTGAGCAACGTGACGCCTGCGCAAATCGCCGACGGACGGCGGATCTGCCAGATCGTCTGCGTGCAGAACCACTACAACGTGGCCCATCGAATTGACGATGCGTTGATCGACAGTCTGGCTGGCGATCAAATCGCCTATGTACCGTTTTTTCCGCTCGGCGGATTCACACCGCTTCAGTCATCCACGTTGTCCGATGTAGCGCAGGGTCTTGGTGCTACGCCAATGCAAGTCGCGCTCGCGTGGCTGCTTTGGCGGGCGCCAAACGTTCTTCTCATTCCGGGCACGTCGTCGTTGGCGCATCTTCGAGAGAACCTCGCGGCAGCCGCGCTCGATCTACCCGACGAAGCGCTCAAACGGTTAGACGGCGTAACGAGTCTGGCTGCTAGTTAATACTCCATCGTCACCAAAACAACTTTTACGACGTGCTTAGATGCTCCTTTCCTGGAGCCAGGCAGGAACATGGATCAGCAAATAGTCAATCAGACTCCTGACCGACGGAAGCATTCCGCGCGGTGTCGGATAAACGAGGTGAAGAATATTCCTCGCCCCAAACCATTCGGGCAACACTCGCTCAACAAGCCCCTCTTCTAATGGTCCGGAAATCACTTGTTCCGGCAGTAACGCGATACCAATGCCGTGTATCGCAGCCTGAAGTCTCACGCGCAAATCGCTTGTGACGAGCCTTGGCTTCAACTCAATATGCTGCGTCCGAGTCCCAAGATTTGTTAAGTTCCATCGCGCCCCGCCGTCGAATATATCGTCGGTGCTGGCGACCGTGTTGAACTTCGGCAAGTCGGCTGGACTTTCCGGACGCCCATAGTGGTTAAGAAAGGCGGGACTGACGACCAGCACGCGTTGGGAAGTACCCAGGGTCTTCGCCACCAGCCCGGCGACGTCCTCGATCTCGGGCTTCGCCCGAATGGCGATATCAAACCGTTCGTCAATCACATTCACGGTCCGGTCTGTGGGCTCGACGAAGACAGAAACCTTTGGATGTGCCGTCATGTAGCCGGGAAGTGCATGCGCCAGGCACCTTTGCGCCAGCAGGACGGGGCAACTCACGCGAACGAGTCCCGCAGGTTCCCGGCGCAATTCCGCCACACTGTCATAGGCCGCCTGTGCTCCTTCGACTGTCGCGACGCACCGCTCAAAAAAGCGCTGTCCGGCTTCGGTCAGCGCCAGGGCCCGAGTGGTGCGCTGGAGTAAACGGGCACCGAGCCGCTTCTCCAAGGCAGCGATGCGCCGGCTCAGGCGCGTTTTCTCAACGCCGATTTTGCGTGCGGCCGCCGAAAACCCGCCGTATTGGACGACCGAGGCAAAGAAGTAGATATCGTTGAGATCCACCCACGACGTGCACGACGATGTCGATTCCACCGAGCCGATCGCGTACAGCCGCAGCGACTGTTGCGCACCCTTCAACGGAGACGAGGTCCGCGGTGACGAACTGAATCCCGCCTGGAAGACTGGGCGTTGTTCGGGCGGTCGCAAGAACCGTGGCGCCTTCGATGTGCAGTCGGTTCGCGATCGCATAGCCGATGCCTTTGCTGGCACCGGTCACCAGCGCGCGCCGACCGCGCAATTCGGCCATTAGCGAATCTCCAAGGACATGATCTGTTCGCCGTCGATTCTGAACACATGTTGGAGTTCGGCCGGACTGCCGGGAAATTCGCCGGACACTCGGCCGATCACCACGGTTGCGCCGTCTCGTTCGGTCACGCTGAGCGGTACAACCGTGTGGTGATATTTCGCGCGAGCCGTGGTGTTCCACTGTTCGATCGCGGCCCTCCCCGTAAACGAGCCGCCCTCGTCGTGGACGACGCCGTTGCTCGCGAAGCATCGAGCGAGCGCTCCGGCGTCCCCGGCTTTCTCCGCCGCGAAGTACGCGGCGATGGGCTTCGGCAAGTTGATCGACATGGCGACCGATCCTCGATCGGAGAATAGGCACTACACTGGCCAGATGGCAAGAACGCACAGAAAAGTGAGGTTCTTACCGAAAGGTAAGCCGAAACACACCGAGGTGTCCGCGGCGAAGGGGGTCGAAGAGGTGCTGCGGATCCTCGAGGGCCGCTGGAAGCTGGTGATTCTGTTTCACCTGTTCGGCGGCAAGGTGCGGCGGTTTTCCGAGTTGCGCCGTGCCATTCCAGCGGTCTCGGAGAAGATGCTGATTCAACAGCTGCGTCAGATGGAGCGCGACGGCGTCGTGCGGCGGTTTGTGCACCATCAGGTGCCGCCGAAGGTGGAGTACAGTCTGACCGACTGGGGACAGGCGCTGTGTCCAGCCTTGGACGCCTTGCTGACGTGGGTCGATCTCCGAGACTCGCTCACGGAAGACGAGATAGCGTCGGCGTAGTCGTCGGTTCACGCACCGGCAGCGGCATGGCGGCGTGCGGACGCTTCAGGAACGACGGCGCACCCGCGAGGAACCACGGCGCAATCATGCTGTCGAACACCATGCAGCCGAATGCGGAGCTCGGCATGAACGGCCAAATGGGATTGCCCCACAGGTGATGCGCAATATCCCAGCCCGCGTGAATCAGCCAGCCGACACCGATCCACCGGTACGACCGTAGCGCACGAAACCCGATCGCCGCGCCGATGATCGGGTAGGTCAATTCCCACAGACCGAATCCCCCGCTCAAGTACACACCGCTTGCGCCGGCAAGGATGATCGCGTTGAGGGTGCGGCGCGTAGGTTCCGCGACAAGCGACATCACCGCAACGAACACGAGAGCGCCGAGAGCCGGGCCGACGTAGTCCATGACAGCGAGCGGTGCAGGGTGCATGAGCATGTCCTCCATGGCGCAATCCTACAAAACGTGGCAGAATCCGCCAGTGGCTAAAAAGACGATGATCGCAGGGTTCGCGCCACGGCTACCGAAAGGAAGACGGCCGCACCTGGTCGCGGTCGTCGCGTTCGACGGCGTCGTGCTCGGCGACTTGTCGACAGCGTGCGAAGTGTTCGGCCTGGCGATGAGGAAGGACGGGCGGCCTGCGTACGAGGTCCGCGTGTGCAGCGAGTCGGTGGAGGTCGAATCGATGCACGTTGCGCTGCGCGTGCCGTGGCGGCTGTCGTCACTGGCTCAGGCCGACACCGTCATTGTGCCGGGCGTCAACGACCTCAATCGACCCGTGCCCGTTTCGGTCCTGCGTGCCATACGTCGGGCGGCCGAGCGCGGCGCCCGCGTGGCGTCGATTTGCACCGGCGCGTTCGTGCTGGCGGCCACCGGCGTCCTCGACGGCCTCCGCGCCACGACGCACTGGCTGGCCGCCGCGGATCTCGCCCGTCGTCATCCTTCCATCGATCTCGACGCGAACGTGCTCTACGTGGACAACGGCCGCGTGCTGACCTCGGCGGGCGCCGCCGCCGGTTTCGATCTGTGCATTCACATGGTTCGTCGCGACTTGGGCGCCGACATCGCGGCGTCGGTCGCGCGGCTGGCGGTGATGCCGCTCGAACGCGCAGGTGGGCAGGCGCAATTCATCGAACACGCGCCTCCATCCGAAGCGCCCGGCGCGATGACGCCCTTGCTCACATGGATGGAACAGAACCTCTCGCGCGAGCTGCTGCTGCCAGTCATCGCGCGGCGGGCGGCGATGAGCACGAGAACACTCAGCCGCCGTTTTCGTGAGCAGGTGGGAGCGACGCCGGCCGCGTGGCTTGCGCACGCGCGCGTGCGTCGCGCGCAGCGGCTGCTCGAAACGACGGACCTGGCCATCGAGCAGGTGGCGGCGGAGGCAGGCTTCGGGTCCGCCGCAGTGATGCGCGAGCACTTCGGAACCGTGGTCGGCACGAGCCCACTATCGTACCGGCGGGCGTTTTCCAGAGTTGATCGCTCGGCGTAAACGAACGAGCGACCGAGCCGGCTCGAGCAACGGACGATTCCGCAACTGACCTTGGTCAGAGGTTCTCCGGCCGGAGTTTGCGGCGGTTGATTGTGCCTCCTGAAATCATGAACCCCCTTCGCCACGGTGGTGGATCGTCTGGCGTCGTTTCGGCGACACGGCCACATGAGCCTTGACGACCTCCCAGATGAACAAGCCGTAGGCTCGAATCATGCGAGTGGCATGTAGACGGCATTCGAAATTCGCGTAGCACTCCGCGATCAAGGGCGCCGCCACCTTGGTCGACCGCTTCGAGGTCAGGCCAAACCGCTGGAATTTGTCGGCATCTGGACCGTGGCAATTGCCGATGCCGACGACCGTCGTCAGCCGCGGATTGTTGCAGAGGCAACGGGCCGGGCGACCGCTCCGGTCGCCTTTTTCCGCGCATCAAATCGGTCGCGCGCGCTCCGGATCGCCGGCCAGTTCGACTGAAGCCAGGAGACCAGGCCGAGCACAGGTTCTGTCAGCCCTCTGCCAAGCGGCGTGAGCTCGTACTCAACGCGGGGCGGCACCTCTGCGTAGACGTGGCGCGTGAGCATGCCGTCACGCTCCAGGTTCCGCACGGTGGCTGTGAGCATCCGCTGCGAAATCCCCGGAATGCTGCGCTTCAGATCCGAGAACCGTCCTCGAAACGCAGGCCTGCCTTTGAGAATGAAGATCACCAACAGGCTCCACTTGTCTCCGACGCGACTCAGCATGTCTCGAAAGTCGCAGTCGTGGTGGCTGTTCTCCTCCACGATCTTCTTCGCTCGCTGCGCCATCGCTTGGTCCTTCCGTCATGCCTGAGGCGGCCACCGTGTTGTCCTTCGGGTATCTGACGCATACACAGTATATATCCGTAACTATCTAACACCGTTGAATTTCAAGACGATGGTTCCCTCCATGTGACCAACGCAGGAAAAAGTGCCGTCTTGCGCGCCCGCCATTGGTATCGGATCCTATCTGAGTATCTGATCGTAACCATAAAACGAAAGGAACCGAATCATGACTACCCTGTCTTCGACATCCATCACCGCCAGTCAGACGCCCGCAATCCCGGGCGGGCGGGTCGCTCTCGTGGCGCTCTGGCTCACGCAGATTGCTCTTTCAGCGATGTTCGTGTTCGTCGGCGGACTGAAGCTGACCGGCGCGCCCGAAATGGTCGCGTTGTTCGATGCGATCGGCATCGGGCAATGGTTCCGCTACGTGACCGGCTCGATCGAGGTCGTCTCGGCCGTGGCGCTCCTCGTGCCGGCCTGGGCGGCGTTCGGGGCGCTCCTGCTTATTCCGACGATGATCGGCGCCGTGGTCACCCATCTGTTCATCGTCGGCGGGTCTGCGGTACCCGCAACCGTGCTGCTCATCGGATCCCTCGCGATTGCGTGGGCACGTCGTGACCAGCTGGCGAGCGTGTTGTCGAGGCGGAGCTGAGCGCCTTCCCTTCGTTCGGACTGGATGGTCCCTTTTTCTGAGGCACTCCGATGCAAGTGGGTATTGACAGTTTTGCGGCGGCGTTCGATGAGAACAGTCGCGCGCTGAATCCAGCGGATCGTCTGCGACAACTGGTCGAGCAGATCGAACATGCCGACGCGGTCGGCCTGGACGCGTTCGGCATTGGTGAACACCACCGTCGCGAGTTCCTGGATTCGGCTCCGGCCGTCATCCTCGGCGCCGCCGCAGCACGGACGCAACGAATTCGTCTGACCAGCGCGGTCACCGTGCTGAGCGCCGAGGACCCGGTGCGCGCCTTTCAGAACTTTGCCACCCTCGATCTCCTCTCGCGCGGACGCGCGGAGATGATTGTCGGTCGTGGGTCGTCCATCGAGGCGTTCCCGCTCTTCGGATTCCGGCTGGAGGACTACGACGCCCTGTTCGAGGAGAAGCTCGAGCTGCTGCTGACGATCCGCGAGCACGAGCATGTGCATTGGACCGGAAAGTACCGTGCTCCATTGACGGGACAAGGGGTCTACCCGCGGCCGATGCAGGATTCTCTACCGATCTGGCTCGGCGTCGGCGGTACGCCGAAGTCG